>Ga0097691_1000322_pt1 | contig 43609 bp, 39 predicted proteins | sample NGESurdeep072012_8_FD_72858 | JGI IMG/M metagenome (GOLD analysis project Ga0097691, IMG submission 72858) | Arctic peat soil microbial communities from Barrow, Alaska - NGEE Surface sample 210-1 deep-072012 | ecosystem: Environmental > Terrestrial > Soil > Wetlands > Peat ... | reverse complement strand
TGGTGTTCATAAAGTCCTCAGCGAGCCGCCAGAACGCAAAAATAGAATCCGAACAGCGAGCTGTTTGAATCGAAATTGCGTACGCGGCTCCGATTTTGAATCAATGTTGCGCGTTCGAGCCCATAAAATCGTTTTTCAACACTATCGACCCATTTCGGACATCGCTAGTACTACTTGGTGCAATCAGTATTGCCGGTGAACTCACACTCAACCGTGGCGATGTCGGCAAGAGTTGGCAATCCTGCTTCGTTACCGAGGTGTTGGATTTTGTAAGTGGAAGCGGCGCGGGCGAAGCGGAAATGCTCCTCCCAACTTTTCGCGGCATCGGTGAGATAGGAGTAGACATAAGCGCCGTGGAAAACATCGCCAGCCCCACTCGTATCGAGAATACGATCCGGCGGCACAGTAAGAGCTGGAAGTGTTCGAACAGTACCTGCCTCATCGTACCAGAGCAGGCCACGCTCGCCGAGCGTCACGCCGCCAATTTTGCAGCCCCGACTCTTGAGATAGTCGAGCATTCTTGCCGGCTCGAGCTGCATCTGCTCGCAAAGGCGCTCGGCTACGATCGCGATGTCGATGAAGGCAAGGAGCTCATGCGTGTTTGATCGCTGTCCGCCGCCGTCGAGCGAGGTGAGTATCCCTGCTTCCCGGGCAACTTTGGCATGATACATCGCCGCATCCGGCTGATGGCCATCCAAATGAAGCGCCCGGCAGCCTGACAGGTTCAGGAGGGGGAACGGGTCGAGAAAATCGTCATCACGACAACGGACGATGGCCCGCTTGCCATCGTTCGGCATGACGAATGACAGCGACGACGTTCTAACCTTCCGCGGATGGATCGCAATCGCATACTTCGCGGCCATATCCAGGAACATGCGACCGAGCCAGTCGTCGGCGACCGTCGCGAGCAGTTCGGGCACAAGTCCTAATTTTGCGCAGCAGAATGCAGCCGTGACCGCATTTCCACCGAACGAGATAGCATAGGCCGATGCGACATGCTTCTCGTCTCCGGTCGGCATCCGATCGGTCAAAAATGTCACGTCGATATAAGTCTGCCCGATGAAGAGTGCTTGCATTAATGTCGGTACATTGTTTCGGCTAAACGGTCTTATTGAGGGCAACGAGTTCAAGTCTGAGGCTTTCGAGGACCGAATAGACCCCAGGCGGAAACAATCCGTCATAGCGTGCTTCAAGCTGCGCGATCTCAGCCCGCAGCCGGTCGGCGCGAATCTTGCTTTCCGTCAAAGCTTTCACAGCAGTGTTCTCCGCACCGGTAATTGCGCCTCGACCGCCTCAATACGAAGAATCTGAGAATTGGCTGAAATAGGCATTTAAAGAACCCGCGTGTTGAAAGGCGAGAGCAATTACCGCCACTTAGCTACCGATTCCGACGATGTATTCGCGTCGATCGTGTTTATATGGGAATATATAGGCGACAAAGCTAGCATTATCGTCCCGCTTCCCGGTTAACTTCGCGACATCTCCGAATTCCGAAGCCGATCCGCGGCGCGAGCCAACCGAGGCACCGCGGACATTGTGCGGTTCCCCGGTCGGGTCGGCAACCGTTAGATAGCAAGTCTACGAGAGACGGACATCTCCGGCGCAACGCCGATCGTCACCGAGAACGAGGATCACTTGTGCGTAGGCGATTTTCAAGATTGCTACCAAGGATCTCGTCGGCTCCGCCTTGGGCCGACGAGGAAGCAATCCGCGAGGAGCTTTTCAGCGTCGAGCGCCTTGAACAGCACGCGGAGAGCTTGGCCGCAGCGCAGTCCGTCAGCTCGCGGCCGGAGCGAGGGCGGCCGCTTGCAACACGAGTTCGCGACAACGATGAGGCCCTTCTTGACGCCTATCGTGTCATCGCAGCCGCAATTGCCGATAAGCGACCCATTACCCCTGCAGCCGAATGGCTGATCGATAATTTCCATCTCGCGGAAGATCAGATTCGTGAGATCCGAACCGATCTTCCGCCAAGTTATTACCGTCAACTTCCAAAACTGGCGGAAGGCCCGTTCAAGGGATATCCGCGGATTTTCGAAATAGCTTGGGCCTTCGTTGCGCACACGGACAGTCGTTTTGAAGCGGAGATGCTTCGACGGTTCGTGTTGGCCTATCAGCGAGTTCAGCCGCTGACGATCGGCGAGCTATGGGCTCTCGCAATTACAATTCGAGTCGTGCTCGTGGAGAATCTGCGGCGTTTGGCCGATCTCATCGTCGGCAGCCAGACATCGCGCGACGCTGCCGACGTATTGGCTGATCGGCTGCTTGGTGCAGGAATCAGATCGCCCGAGGTAGCCGCTGCGGTCCTGCGAGAGTTTACACATTCATCGCTCACGAGATCTTTTGCGGTTCAGCTCGTCCAACGATTGCGCGATGAAGATCCGGCCACGACGCCGGCGCTTTCGTGGCTGGATAAGCGCCTGAGTTCGCAGGGCACAAACGCCGATGACATCGTGCGCGAAGAGCACCGCAGGCAGGGCGCGGCGAACGTCACTGTCCGCAATATCGTCACCAGCATGCGGCTAATATCCGAGCTTGATTGGGCGGATTTCTTCGAACGGGTCAGTCTCGTCGACGAGGAGCTACGGGCGGGCAGTGACTTCGCCGATATGGATTTTCCGACGCGCGATCGGTATCGCCGCGCTATCGAAGAACTTGCGCGCGGGTCGGCGCACTCGGAAATCGATGTCGGCCGCGAAGCCATCCTCATTGCAAAATGCGCTGAAGCCGGCCGGCAAACCGGAATGGCTGAGGTGGATCCTCGCCGGCGCAACCCCGGCTATTACTTAATTGGGCAAGGACGTCGGGCGTTCGAAAAGCAACTCGGCTTTCGCGCGCCGCTGAAGAATTGGCTGGTACGTGCGAACACCGCGGTGGGGATTTCAGGCTATCTGGCGACCGTCACGTTAACTGCCGGGCTGCTTGTCGCGCTGGCACTGCTCGTGGTCAGTATGGCCGGCGCCGATGGGTGGAGTTTACTGTTGCTGGCGTTCCTGGGCCTCTTTATTTCCGTCGATGCCGCAATCACGCTGGTGAACCGCGTGGTCACGGATCGGTTCGGTCCCGCAGTGCTCCCCGGGCTCGAGCTTCGCGATGGTGTTTCGAGCGAGTTCCGTACCATCGTTGTCATGCCGACGCTGCTCACGAGCAGCGCAGCCATCGACGAACTCATCGAGCGGTTGGAAATCCATTATCTCGCGAGTCCGGATGGCGATATCCGGTTTGCGCTCCTATCGGACTGGACGGACTCATTAACCGAGAGCGCGGCAGGTGACGAGGAACTTTTGGGTGCAGCGATTGAGGGAATCGGCCGCCTCAATGGCCGGTACGGACCGGCATCGGACGGACCTCGTTTTCTTCTGCTCCATCGCCGGCGGGTCTGGAACGAGAGTCAGGGCGAGTGGATCGGATGGGAACGCAAGCGCGGAAAACTGCATGAGCTCAACCGGCTCCTGCGCGGCGCCACCGACACCACCTTCTTGGCGGTCGGCGGCCGGCCACCGCTCGTGCCGCCGGGCGTTCGTTACGTCATCACCTTGGACACCGACACACGGCTTCCCATTGGAGCTGCCAAGCGCCTGATCGGGAAAATGGCGCACCCGCTCAATCGGCCAAAACTTGACCTCGTGTCTCGCCGTGTGGTCGAGGGATATGGCGTGCTGCAGCCGCGGGTGACGCCATCGCTTCCCACCGTGCGCGATGGCTCGCTGTATCAGCGCGTGTTCTCGAGCCCGACCGGCATCGACCCATACGCAGCGGCCGTGTCCGACGTTTATCAGGACCTGTTCGAGGAGGGCTCCTACAGCGGCAAGGGCATTTACGATGTGGATGCCTTCGAGGCGGCGCTCGCAGGCCGTATCGCGGAAAGCTCGGTTCTCAGCCACGACCTACTGGAGGGTATTTTTGCCCGCGCGGGGCTGGTCTCCGATGTCGAAGTCTTTGAAGATTTTCCGTCGCGTTACGACGTTGCCGCATCCCGTCAGCACCGATGGGCGCGCGGTGACTGGCAGTTGCTGCCTTGGACCATTGGTAGCGGGTCGGCGACCGGCGGCCGTGGACGGACGGACATTCCGCCGCTGGGCCGCTGGAAGCTCGTCGACAACCTTCGCCGCACTTTGTCGGCCCCGGCGAGTTTCCTCGCCCTCTTGACCGGATGGATCTTGCTGCCCCCAGCAGCCGCCTCGCTCTGGTGCGGCTTCGTTCTTCTTCCCTTCCTGTTAACTGCGTTCCTGCCTCTTGTTGCTCGCGTGATTCCGCGCCGCTCCGGGATCACGACCGGCAGCCACTTCCGTGCTTTTCGTCTCGATCTCAGAGTCGCCGTGTTGCAGTTCTGCCTGCAAGTGGCGCTGCTCGCGCATCAGGCTTGGCTGATGGGCGACGCAATCGCCCGGACGTTGTCTAGACTGTATCGGCGCCGAGGATTGCTGGAATGGCTGACCGCCGCAGCGGCGGGCGCCGATCGCGAACTCAAGCTTGTCGGCTTCTATCGGCGGATGGCCGGCGCGGTCGCATTGGCCGTGTGCGGAGCATTGGCCGTTGCTTACGCCGATCACGACGCTTGGTTGATCGCCGCTCCATTCATCGCTGTCTGGATGCTGTCACCAGCCATCGCATGGTGGGTGAGCGGGTCGCCACGCCCCGACCAGAGCTCGCTGTCGGACGCGGAGTCGGAAAGTCTGCGCCTTACGGCGCGGCGCACCTGGCACTTCTTTGAAACGTTCGTGACGGCGGAAGATCATATGCTTCCTCCGGACAATTTTCAGGAGGACCCATGGCCGGTCGTTGCCCACCGCACCTCGCCGACAAATCTGGGCCTCTATCTTCTCTCGGTGCTGGCCGCGCGAGATTTTGGCTGGATCGACCTCACCTCGGCCGTCGATCGATTAGAAGAAACGCTTCGGACAATGAACCGGCTGGAGCGATTCCGCGGTCACTTCTTCAATTGGTATGACACGCATGATCTTAATCCGCTCGAGCCAAAATACATATCATCGGTCGACAGCGGAAATCTCGCTGGGCACCTGATTGTACTCCGGAGCGCTTGCCGGGAGATGATTGCAACGCCTGTTATCGGTCCGGAAGCGCTTACCGGGATCATGGACTCGGTGAAGCTTACTCTAGCCGCTCTGGATGCTCTGAGCGGCGATCGCCGAATATCGGAGAACGCTCGCAAACAGCTTCAAATCACGCTCGATTCACTGGCGGCATCGTTGGTATCGCCTGCGAAATCACCGGCGGATCTTGCCTTCCGATTGTCGAACCTGGGACGACAGTCCGAAACACTTCTTGAGCTCGCGCGAGCGATTTTAGAGGACGGGCATGATGAAGTTCCCGGCAAAGCGGATGTGGTGATTTGGACAGAGGCCATTGCTGCTTCTGTCCAGGGTCATCAGCGCGATGTCGACGGTTTGCTGCCTTGGATTCATTTAATTGCTGACGAGGCTTCATCCGGCGTGCTGACTTTGGCCAATTTGCCCGATCACTGTCAGACATTGATTGAAGATCTGACCCAGCAAAAAGCCGATCACACCTCGAGCGGCGCTGACGATGATCTCGCGCGAATTGACCGCCACATTGCGGCGTTGGAGCAAGCGGCAGTAACGGCCCAAGCTCTCATACGACGAATTGAAAGCCTCGACGAGCTTGCCGAAAAAATCTTCGACGAAATGCAATTCGGATTTCTTTTGGATCCCGCCAGACAGATGCTCTCCATCGGCTATCAATCTGCCGAGGGCGTGCTGGACCCGAGCTGCTACGATCTGCTGGCATCCGAAGCGCGGCTGGCGAGCTTCATCGCGATCGCCAAAGGTGACATCGCACCGAAACATTGGTTCAAATTGGGGCGCGCGGTGACCCCGATCGACCGCGGCTCGGCTCTGATCTCATGGTCAGGATCGATGTTCGAGTACCTGATGCCGGAACTGGTGATGCGCGAGCCCGAAGGGAGCCTGTTGCATCAAACGGCCCGGCTGATCGTGAGTCGCCAGATCGAATACGGCGCTCAGCTCGGAGTTCCGTGGGGGATTTCCGAGTCCGCGTACAACTTCCGCGATCTCGAGCTCACCTATCAATATTCCAATTTTGGTGTCCCCGGCCTCGGACTGAAGCGCGGGCTCAGTGAGAACATCGTCGTCGCGCCCTACGCGACGGCGCTCGCATCCATGATCGAACCAGTCGCCGCGGTGCGGAATTTCGCCCGTCTGGCCGACGTGGGCGGGTGTGGCCGGTACGGCTGGTATGAGGCCTTGGACTACACGCCGGGGCGTATTCAGGAGGGTAAGAATGTCGCCGTCGTGCGCGCCTATATGGCGCACCATCAAGGGATGAGTTTGATTGCTATCGCGAACACGCTTCACGGCGGAGCGATGCGAACGCGCTTTCATGCCAATCCAATCGTCCAGGCGACCGAGCTTTTGCTGCAGGAAAGGCCGCCGCGCGATGTCGCGGTAAAATGGGTGCGCGCCGAAGAAGTGAGTCAGACGGCGCAGGTACGCGAACTCGTGCCACCCATGTTGCGCCGGTTCCGCTCGCCGCACGATCGGGTCCCGCGTAGTCATCTTCTGTCGAACGGCCGCTACGCCGTTATGATCACCGCCGCCGGATCGGGGTTCAGCCGCTGGCGCAATCTCGCCGTATCGCGTTGGCGCGAAGATGTCACCTGCGATCCTTGGGGGTCGTATGTTTATCTGCGAGATGTCGAAAACGGCGCTGTCTGGTCCGCGGGCTTTCAGCCGAGCGGCGCCAGACCGGACAATTACGAAGTGGCGTTTTCGGAGGATCGCGTTGAAATTGCGAGACGCGATGGAACCCTTGCGACAACGCTCGATGTCGTCGTATCGCCGGAGGATGACGGGGAAGTCAGACGCGTGTCGGTCTCGAATCTTGGGGCACGCACGCGCGAGATCGAGGTAACGTCTTATTCCGAGGTCGTCTTGGCGCCATCGAGCGATGATGCGGCGCATCCGGCGTTTTCAAAGCTATTTGTACAGACCGAGTTCGTGCCCGAACTGGGCGCACTTCTGGCGACCCGCCGAAGGCGGGCACCGGAGGAACCGGAGGTATGGGCCGCCCATCTGGCCGTATTGGAAGGCGAGGCCACCGACGAGCTGCAATACGAGACCGACCGGGCGCGCTTCCTTGGCCGTGGCAACGGCGTCCGCTCGCCGATGTCCATGAGCAGCGGCCGGCCTCTCTCGAACACAGTCGGGACGGTGCTCGATCCGATCTTCAGCATCCGCCGACGCGTTCGCGTCCCACCCGGCGCGACCGTTCGTCTGTCTTTTTGGACGCTTCTGGCTCGTTCGCGCGACGAGGTTATAAGCCTCGCCGATAAGCACCACGATGTCGCGGCGTTCGAGCGTGCCGCCACCTTGGCCTGGACCCAGGCTCAGGTTCAGCTTCATCATCTCGGCATAACGCCGGACGAAGCCCACCTGTTCCAGCGTCTCGCCAATCGCATAATGTACTCTGACCTGACGTTGAGACCGTCGCCTGAAATCTTGAAACGGAACGATCTCGGCCCATCGGCGCTTTGGGCGCACGGTATCTCTGGCGACTTGCCGATTGTGCTGTGCCGGATTGATGAGGCCGAACACCTGGAGACCGTACGCCAATTGATCCGCGCGCATTCCTACTGGCGGATGAAGCAGCTCGCGGTGGACCTGGTGATCGTCAACGAGAGAAGCACCTCGTATGTCCAGGATCTGCAAACCGCTCTGGAGTCGGTCGTTCGCGTAAACCTGGCGCGAATGCCGGAGCGCCGCCATGGGGCGGTGTTCTTGCTGCGCGCCGACCTGCTGTCTGCCGAGGTGCGAAACCTGCTTCAGACGGTGGCGCGCGTGGTGATTGTAAGCCGGCGTGGAAGCCTCGCTGAGCAAGTCAAACGTCTGCAAGAAATAGCACCGGCCGCCGAACCGCCGCGTCTGGCGCCGCGGAGCGTGAGCCCGCCTGAGTTTGTCGCGCCGCCGCCGCTCGAATTCTTCAACGGAATTGGCGGATTCGATAAGGATGGAAGGGAGTACGTCACCGTCCTCGACGGGGATCAAGAGACGCCCGCGCCTTGGGTGAATGTCATCGCCAATCCCTCGTTCGGCTTCCAGGTCTCCGCTGAGGGCAGCGGTTATACATGGTCGGGCAATAGCCGCGAGAACCAGCTCACACCTCGATCGAACGACCCGGTCAGCGACAGCCCCGGTGAAGCCATTTACCTGCGCGACCAGGACAGTGGAGAGGTCTGGACGGCGACCGCGCTTCCCATCCGCGACGACGCCGCCCGATACATTGCCAGACATGGCCAGGGGTACAGCCGATTCGAGCATGTGTCGCACGGGATTGAGCTCGATCTTCTGCAGTTCGTTCCGCTCGACGATTCCATCAAGATTTCCAGACTGAAGATCAAGAACGTCTCGGGCCGCCGGCGGCGACTATCGGTAACGGCCTATGTGGAGTGGGTGCTGGGACCTTCGCGCACCGCTTGTGCGCCCTATATCGTCACTGAAATCGATCCCGAAACCGGTGTGTTACTGGCGCGCAATCCGTGGCGCATGGAGTTCGGCGCCCGTGTGGCCTTTGCCGACTTGGCTGGCCGGCAAGGTTCGTGGTCTGGCGATCGCACTGAGTTCATCGGTCGCAATGGCAGCTTCGCATTGCCGGCCGCGCTCGCAAGCCGGAATCCGTTGTCCAACCGGGTCGGCGCCGGCCTCGATCCTTGCGGCGTTCTGCAAACCGTCGTGGAGATTCCGCCAAACCGTGAGGTAGAAGTCACCTTTTTGTTGGGCGATGCGGCGACGCGAGTGGAAGCCCTGTCGCTGGTCGAACGGTTTCGAGCGGCCGACCTCGATGAGGTCTTCCGCGAAGTAACAAGGTACTGGGACGATACGCTGGGCGCGGTCCAGGTGCGCACGCCCGATCGTGCGATAGATATCCTGATGAACCGCTGGCTTCTATATCAAACGATCGTTTGCCGATTATGGGCTCGATCGGGATTCTACCAGGCAAGCGGTGCTTATGGCTTCCGCGATCAGCTGCAAGACGGGATGGCGCTTTGCTTGTCGCAGCCAAAGCTGACGCGGGAGCATCTGCTGCGCGCAGCGGCACGACAGTTTACCGAGGGTGACGTTCAGCACTGGTGGTTGCCGTCCTCAGGCAAGGGCATTCGCACGCGCGTTTCCGATGATCTTCTCTGGTTGCCCTACGCCACGGCACAATATGTGATGGCGACTGGCGATCTCGCTGTCCTCGACGAGGAAATTGCGTTTCTCGATGGAATGACCCTCGCGCCTGACGAGCAGGATGCGTTTTTTCAGCCTATGCCCTCGGATGAGCGGGCGACGCTGTTCGAACATTGCGCTCGCGGTCTCGATCGCAGCCTTACGCTCGGACGCCATGGTCTCCCGCTGATCGGCGGGGGAGACTGGAACGATGGATTAAACCGGGTGGGCGCGGGCGGACAGGGCGAAAGCATTTGGCTGGGTTGGTTTCTTCACGCCACCATCGGGAATTTCGTCGCGTTCGCGGAGCAACGGGGTCAGCATGATCGCGCAGCATCATGGCGGCAGCACGCGACGTCGCTGCGCGATGCCCTTGAGCGAGACGGTTGGGATGGCGACTGGTATCGCCGCGGCTATTTTGACGATGGAACGCCGCTCGGGTCAGCATCTAGCAGCGAGTGCCGCATAGACTCCATCGCTCAATCCTGGGGAGTGATCTCCGGCGCGGCAGACCCAGCACGCGCCGCGCGTGCCATGGCGGCGGTCGACGAAAATCTCATCTTGCATGATGACCGACTTGCTCTGCTGTTCACGCCGCCCTTCGATCAATCCACGCCGGACCCCGGTTACATCAAGGGCTATCCGCCGGGAATCCGCGAGAATGGCGGGCAATATACTCACGCTGCACTCTGGTCAGTTCAAGCATTTGCCAAGCTTGGCGATGGGGACAAGGCAGCGAATTTGCTTTCGTTCCTCAATCCAATCAACAACGCTCGCACTTGGGCTGCCGCGCAACGCTACAAGGTGGAACCATATGTGCTGAGTGCGGATGTCTACTCCGTTCCGCCACACGTGGGGCGGGGCGGCTGGACATGGTACACCGGCTCGGCCGGTTGGATGTATCGGGCAGGTTTAGAGTCGGTTTTGGGATTCACCGTGGAGGGCACCACATTGAGGCTCGATCCCTGCGTGCCCCGCGCGTGGCGAGATTTCGAAATTTCATTTCGCCACCACACGACGCGCTACGAAGTGTTCGTTGAAAATCATAGCGGAGTTTGCCGTGGCATTGCCCGCTTGGAACTGGATGGCCAAGCGCTCGCTCACGGTTCGACCGGCATCACGCTAGTTGACGACGGCGCCACCCATCATGTCCGTTTGATCCTCGGATGACCTACCTGCGATCGCTCGGCTAGGCCGCCTTGGGGCTCGGCAAACTGTGGTCGTGGCTCACGGTACACGCCTGCTCACGGCCGCACTTTATGCAGATGAATATCTCGTTGTCCAAATCAAGGGTACGGTTGGCTGACTCAATCTGCTTGAGTCGCAACTCGCCACCGCAGAGGTCACAGCGCGACGAGGGCGGCGGCTCGACAAGGGTCCGCATGGGATTTCCTTTCGTCCGACATGCTTCGGAACGAGGGAATGGAACACTCAAAAGGGTCCCAGTTGAAAAGTTGAATTGAAAGCCCGAACGCTTTGCGTTGGCGTCTCGATCGGCATGAGGCTGCGCGTTTAAGAAGGGTGTGTCCAGTCACATTTCCGGAGGCGCACGCGAACATGCTCGTCTCCGAGATCGCGAGCTTTAAGCCAACTGGGCACCTGGAACTGCTCCATAATAGAAGAAAAAGCCGCGAAATACTGATTTTGAATCAATTCTCGGTGAAAGTTTTCGCAGCCAGTCTTCGGCTGCCCGTGAGTATGCAAGATCACTCCAGTAATGGCCCGCAAGCCAAATCCGCCTGCCGGCGATGATCAAAACCGAAAAAGCGATGGCATCAGGCCACGTTCCGCGTGGCGATCTGCACGCGGTGCCGGCGTACGCGATCCTCGTCGACGTCGATGCCGAGCCCCGGGCGCTCGATGCTGTCGGCGTGACCTTTATCGGTGCGGATCGGCTGCGCGGTCACGTCCTCGGCGAGCCCGCTATGCGTCAGCGTCAGCCCCCAGGCGATGTTGGGGATGACGGAGGCGACGTGCAGCGCCGCCGCGCAGGCGATGCTGGATTCGCCAGTCTTGCAGGAGATATTGACGCTCATGCCGAGGCTGTCGCACAGCTTGCCGGCCTCGACCACCGCCCGGATGCCGCCGAGCTTGATTGCCTTCAGGCTGACGCCGCGCGCGGCCTTGCGCTCGTGATGGCGGGCGATGTCGGCGAGCGAATGGATACCTTCGTCGGCGCCGATTGCGATCTCGGGCGCGGCCGCGGCGACCGCCGCCATGCCGGCGAGATCATCGGCCACAACCGGCTGCTCGAAGAAATCGAGGCCGCAGCCTTTCACCGCGCGCACATAGTCGATGGCCTGCTCGGTCGTGTAGCCCTGGTTGGCGTCGGCGGAAATCAGCAGGCCCGGGCCGAGCAGCTTGCAGATCGCGCGTGTGCGGGCGGCGTCGTTGGCGGCGGTGTCGATGCCGACCTTGATCTTGTAGGCGGTGATGCCGACCGCTTTCTTTTTTTTGGCGTCGCGCAGGTCGCCCTCTAAGTCGCCGCCGCCGATCACGCCGAGCAGCGCCATGCGGTTGCGTTTCTTCTCGCCGAGCAGCGCGTGCACCGGTTTGCCGGCGGCGCGACCGGCGAGATCGTGCAATGCGATCTCGATTGCCGCCTTGGCGCCGTGGTTGCCGTACATGCGCCCGTCCATGGCGGCGAGCGCGCCGGCGATATCGGCGCCATCGCGTCCGCGCAGCACGGGATCGAGATAATGCACGGCAGACACGATGCTCTCGAGCGTGTCGCCGGTCATGATCGGCGCCGAGGCGGCCTCGCCCCAACCGACGAAGTCGTTATCGGCTTCGACTCGCACCAGCACGTTGTCGGCGCGGCGTACTACCTCGCCCGCCATGATGACGGGCTTGAGCATGGGCAGGCTGACCGCAATCGGCTCGATGGTCCGGATGCGCACGGCCGCTCAGCCTCTACAGCTTCTTCATGCCGGACTTATCGATAATGTCCTTGAACATCGCGATTTCCTTGCTGACGCGCGCCCAGGCGGCATCGGCGCCCTTCGGCCGTACCTGGAAACCGGCTTTGTACAGTTTCTCTTTCATCTCCGGCGTTGAGAGAACCTTGAGCGTTTCCTGCTCCAGCCACTTGACGTTCTCAGGCGGCGTCTTGGCGGGCGCCATCAGCACGGTGTCGGTGGCGAACACGAAGTCCGGGTAGCCGGCTTCCGCCATGGTCGGAACGTCCGGCATGTCGGGCCAGCGCGTTTCGCCGGTGACCGCGAGGCATCGCAGCGTGCCAGCCTTGATGTGCTGTGCAGCCGGCGGCAGCGAGCCGGAGCTCAACTGTGTGGTGCCGCTGAGCAAAGCTTGAATGGCGTCGCCGCCGCCCTTGAACACGACGTCTTCCAGCTTGGGCAGATTTTCGCGGAGTTTCAAAACCTCGAGCTGGATCTGCGGTGTCGTACCGATTGGCGGTGTCGCACAATTAAACTTCTCCGGATTGGCCCTGGCGAGCGCGACGAATTCCTTCACCGTCTTCGCTGACAAATCGGACTTGACCACAAAAGTATTGGGCGAGGTTGCCAGTTCGCTGACCCCCACGAAGTCCTTGAGGGGGTCATACGGGATAGAGTTGTAAAGCGTAGCGTTGACCGAATAGGCGTTGGTCGCGAGCAAGATCGTGTAGCCATCCGGGTCGGAGCGCGCGACGTAGCCCATGCCGATATTGCTGCCGGCGCCGCCGCGGTTCTCGATGATGAAGGTCTTGCCGGTCGCTTGCTCGAGCGCGGCGGCGGTGATGCGTCCAACGATGTCGGACGGCCCGCCCGGCGTATTGGCCACCACGATCTTGACCGGGCGCTCCGGGTAGGCGGCATAGGCCGAGCGGATGCGCAGAAACGCCGGTGCGGCGATGCCAGCCGCCAGCACGCCGGCGCCCTTGATGATACGGCGCCGCGATAGCGTCGAATTTCCTTGTGCTTTCTTCATGGTCCCCCCGCTTATTGCTGAGCAATATTTTCTCGTTAGCGCCCATGCCCATATTAGGGTAAGCTTTTGCGAACATTGGAGCAATGGCGTCGGATGCGGTGGTGCCGCGGCCGGCGGCGCCTTCGGCCAAAGCACACAATTTCCATGATATTCACACGTCGCCTGACGCGGTCCGCTTAATCCATGAACGACATGCAAACGCGAGCGGCGGCCTGGCACGAGATCGTGCTTGCGACCCTCAAGAGCAACAATGTCAAACTCATCACTTATGTCCCCGACAAGGTGTTCACGCCGCTGATCAAGGCGCTGCACGGCGATCCGTTTTTCACCACTTTCGCCACGACGCGCGAGGAAGAAGCCATCGGCATCGTGACCGGCGCCTGGATGGGCGGGTTGCGCGGCGCCGTGCTGATGCAGACCAGCGGCTTCGGCACCATTCCGAATGCGCTCGCCTCGCTGGTGGTGCCGAGCCAGATTCCGGCGCTGATCTTCGTCTCCGAGCGCGGCACGCTTGGCGAGTTCAATCTCGGCCAGGCCATGGTGTGCAAGACCATGCGGCCGGTGATCGATTCGCTCGGCGTCGAAAATCATACGATCACGCGCCAGGACGAACTTGCCTTCATCATCGACCGCTCGATCAAGCAGGCAGTGGCGACGCAGGCGCCGGTCGTCTTCATCCTCTCGCCGCTGCTGACCGGCGGCAAAGTGTTTGAGGCTTGAGACGCCCATGACCGCCAAGCAAACCGGAGCCGTCAGCGCTCATAACGCCAAGGTGATGAACCGCGCCGACCTGACCAAGCGGCTGGTTGGCCAGCTCAAGTGCGATGAAGCGGTGGTCGGCGGCATCGGCAATGCCAATTTCGATTTGTGGGCGAGCGGCCAACGGCCGCAGAATTTCTACATGCTCGGTAGCATGGGCCTCGCTATTCCGATTGCGTTCGGCGTCGCGATCGCGCAGCCGCAGCGGCACGTGATCGCGCTCGAGGGCGACGGCTCACTGCTGATGCAGCTCGGCTGCCTCGCCACCGTCGCCATGCGGGCGCCGAAGAATCTCACGATGGTGGTGTGGGACAACGGCATCTACCAGATCACCGGCGGGCAGCCGACGGCGAGCGCCTCGGCCGCCGACCTGGTCGCCATCGCGCGCGGCGCAGGGATAGCCAACAGCGCCTGGGCCGCCGATGAAGACGACTTCGACCGCCTGGTCGCGGCCGCGCTTCATAATGGCGGACCGAGCTTGATCGCCGTGCGTACCGACAACAAGCCAGGTGTCGGCACCACCGACCGCGATCCGGTGCAGATTCGCACACGCTTCATGCTCGGCCTCGGCGTGAAGCGCCACCAATAGTCGGGGCATGAGTCGAGACCGCGGTTCAGCGCCCGCGCTTGCCGGGATTTTCCAGGATGCCCGTCACCATCGCCATGCGCACCAGATCGGACAGGCTGTTGGCCGCCATTTTGGTCATCAGATTGGCGCGATAGATCTCGACCGTGCGCGGGCTGATGCCGAGATCGAACGCGATGGTCTTGTTGGCGTTGCCAGCCACCAAGCCTTCGAGCACCTGCCGTTCGCGGTTCGACAACCCCGCCAGCTTGTCGTGGATTTCCGTAACCTTGGCCTTGCGTTCGGCCAGGTCGGCATCCCGGCTGAGCGTGGACCTGAGCGCCGCGAGCAATTGGTCGTCATCGAAGGGCTTTTCCAGAAAATCGACGGCGCCGAGCTTCATGGCTTCGACCGCGAGAGAAATGTCTCCGTGGCCGGTGATCATGATCACTGGAATATCAGTGCCGAGTTCCTTGACGCGGCGTAGCAGATCGATGCCGGTAATGTCCGGCATGCGTACGTCGGTGATGATGCAGCCGGAGCGCAACTGCGGCAGGATTTCGAGAAAGGCCTTGGCCGACTCGAATCCGCGCACCGTGTGCCCGGCGGTTCGCAGCAGGAATTCAAGCGATTGCCGGACGGCATCATCATCATCGATCACGTAAATGATCGGCTCAGGCTGCATCGTCGACGTCTCCTTGGTTTACGACCGCAAGAGTGAAATGGAATATTGTTCCGCCGGTAGGATTGGGTTCCACCCAGATTCGTCCGTTATGCGCCTCGACGATGGCGCGCGAAATCGACAAGCCGACGCCCATGCCGTGACGCTTGGTCGTGATGAAAGGCTGAAACAATTGCTCGGCGATCTCGGGTGAGATTCCCGAACCGCTGTCAGTCACGCTGATCCTGACTTGGCCGCCGTCCGCCGGCGCGATGGCGACGATGAGGTCGCGCGTCTGCGACGTTTCCATCGCATCCATCGCATTGCGGATCAGATTGAGCACGACCTGCTGGACCTGCACGCGGTCGGCGATCACCAGATCGATTTCCGGGTTGAATTGGAATTGCACGCGTATGCCGAGATCCTTCACGCCCACCAACGCCAAAGCGCTGGCTTCCTCGACCAGCTTGGTGATGCTTTCCACGCGCCGCTCGCTTTCGCCGCGCGCGACGAAATCCCGCAGCCGTCGGATAATATGCCCGGCGCGCATGGCCTGGTCGGCCGCCTTGTCCAAAGCGTCGCGCATGGCCGCGGACTTTTCGTCGCTGGCACCCTCCAGCAGCCGCCGCGAGCCTTTCAGGTAGTTGGCGATCGCCGACAGCGGCTGATTGAGTTCGTGCGCCAGCGTCGATGCCATTTCGCCCATCGCCGTCAGCCGGGAAATGTGGACGAGCTCGGACTGCAATTCCTGCAAGCGCGCTTCGGTTTGCTGCCGCTCGGTCAGGTCGCGGATGAAGCCGGTGAAAAATCGCTGGTCACCCGATTTCATTTCGCCGACCGCAAGCTCCATCGGAAAGGTCGAGCCGTCCTTGCGCTGGCCGACCACCACGCGGCCGATGCCGATAATGCGGCGCTCGCCCGTGTTCATATACCGCTGCAGGTAACCGTCATGGTTTTCGCGATAGGGCGAGGGCATCAGGGTCTTGATGTTCTGTCCGATCGCCTCGGCCGCTCGGCAGCCGAACAGCCGTTCGGCGGCGCTGCTGAACGACTGCATATTGCCGTGCTCGTCGATGACGATCATCGCCTCCGGCACGGTGTCGAGAATCGATTGCAGATGCGCCTCGCGCGCCAGCGCGTCGCGCGTCATGAGGTCCGCGCGCCGGCGGCCGCGGTGCAGCAGCCCGCCGCCCCAGGACACGCCGATGCCGATGACGGCGAATGCGGCAGCATTGACCAAGCCAGTATTTGAAATAGACGATGCGCTCGAGAGCACGAAAAACGCGGCCAGCAGGCTTAACGCGGTCGCCAGCAAGCCAGGTCCAAGACCGCCGATGCCGGCCGAAATCAACACCGTCGGTACGAAATAAAGAAATATCGAGTCATCGTGCAGAATCGGCGCCAGCAAGGCCCGCGCCGCGAGCGCCAGCGCGACGGCGGTCGGGGCGATGCCATAGCGTAAAATCTTGCCACGCTCGGGCGCCGACGAAGTTCCAGATTTTGTAACAATTTCAGACATTTAACCTGGCTAATCCGATAACGGCCCGGCCGCGGCGGTGGCCCCGATCGCCTCCGGTAAAACCCCTATGGAGATTATCTGAATTTCGGGCGCCCGGCTCCAGGGATATCGATGACCATCGAATTCATCGAGGACCCAGCGCCATGCTCACCCAGACGATGATCCACCGCAGTTCTTCGCGTCATCCGGCAGGCCATCATGCACACCCGGTTCCGGCGGTGAATTCACACTCGTTCGGCACCTCAATCGAACTGATGGGCGCGCCGATGCCGTTCGCCCGCAATGCCGAAATCTACGGCGAAAACGAGCCGGCGGAATATCTCTACAAAGTGGTGAGCGGCAGCATACGCACGTATAAGGTGCTCAACGATGGCCGTCGTCAGATCGGCGCCTTCTATCTGCCCGGCGATGTGTTCGGCCTCGAAGTTGGCGACGAGCATACGTTTTCCGCCGAAGCGATCGTCAACTCAAAGGTGTTGGTCATCAAGCGCAGCGCCCTGGTCAACCTGGCGGCGCGCGACAACGAGACCGCCCGCAAGCTCTGGACCATGACGGCCGGCGAATTGCAGCGCGTGCAGGCCCATATCCTGCTGCTGATCAAGACCGCGCAGGAGCGCGTGGCCGGGTTCCTGCTGGAAATGTCGGCGCGCGTACCCATGGGCAACGAGATTGATCTGCCGATGTCGCGCCAGGATATCGCCGACTATCTCGGCCTCACTATCGAAACCGTGTCGCGCACGCTGACCCAGCTTGAAAATACCGCGGCGATAGCGGTGCCGAGTTCCCGCCGTATCGTGTTGCGTAACCGTGCGGCGCTCAACCGATTGAATGCCTAGCGCGCGTAAAGTTCTGACTGCCGAACGTCGTTCTCCCTGACTAATGTTCGGCTTTACTGCCCCGGCACCCCTCGCCGGGGCATTTTTTTGTGCGCGCAGCCACGCACGCGTTGTTATAGGTCCGTTGTCGCATTACCGTCGGCATAGCCGGTTCATCCGCGTATCGTGGCGCGATCTCGCAAGCGATTTCATCCTCCGATTGACCTGAATCAACGGCGCCGCCCGGCTTTCGTGGCAGGATGGATTCTAAATAAGTAATGGAGGCTGCCATGAACGCCGAACACGTGATGACCAGAGATGTCATTTCGATCGATCCGGATGCGACGGTGTTGCAGGCGGCGCGGCTGATGCTGCAGCATCACATCAGCGGCCTGCCGGTGATCGACAAAGACGGCAATCTGGTAGGCGTGCTGTCGGAAGGCGACTTCCTGCGTCGCCGCGAGACCAAGACCGAGCGGCGGCGCTCGCGCTGGCTCGAATTCCTGATGGGTCCCGGCCGTATCGCCGCCGAATACAGCCATTCGCACGGTAGCAAGGTCTCCGAAGTGATGACCCCCGAAGTGCAGACCGTCGATGAAGTCACGCCGATCGAAGACATTGTCGACCTGATGGAGCGCCGCCGCATCAAACGCGTGCCGGTCGTCTGCGGCGGCCAAGTGGTCGGAATCGTAACGCGCTCCAATCTCATGCACGCCATGGTCAGTCTGGCGCGCGTGGCGCAGCCCGCCGCCAAGGACGATGCCGCCATTCGGGAGCGTCTGCTGGCGGAGATACAAAAAGAGCAATGGGCGCCGGCGGCGACCGCCAACGTCGTGGTGCATGACGGCGTGGTCGAGCTGTGGGGCGTGATCGTCGACGAACGCCAACGCGAGGCGCTTAAAGTCGCCGCCGAAAACATTCCCGGCGTCAAGGCGGTAATAGATCACCTGGTTTGGATCGAGCCGACCACCGGCTTGACCATCGAGCCGTCGGATGCCGCGCTAACGCATTGACGGCGCAAAAATATCCGTGGCGGGCCCGTCAGTTCTGGCGCAGCTTTATTTTGCAGTTTTTGACCTGACTCAAGGAGCGGTCGGGGCCCTTGTGTATTGGTAATTTTGACGCCACCAAAAGATGGCGCCGCAAAATGCGGAGGTGTTCCATGAATCTCAGATCGCTCATACCCATCGGGCGCGATCGCAATGTCGCCCGCAGCGATAATCCGTTCATCTCGCTGCAACGCGAGATCGACCGGCTGTTCGACGACTTTACTCGCGGGTTCCCAGCGCTTTCCACCGGCGGAACCGCTGAGCTGCTGCCGAACCTGGACGTGACGGAAACCGACAAGCAAATCGAGATTACCGCCGAACTGCCCGGCCTCGAGGAAAAGGACGTGCAAGTGAACCTCGCCGATAACGTCCTCACAATCCGCGGCGAGAAGAAGGCGGAAAAGGAAGAGAAGGACAAGGCCTACCGGCTGGTCGAGCGCAGCTATGGTTCTTTCGTGCGTTCGCTCGAATTGCCGGATGGGGTCAATGCCGACGCCATCAAGGCGAGCATCGACAAAGGTGTGCTCAAGGTGACCGTGCCGAAGCCGGCACCGGCCCAAGTGAAAAAGATCGACGTCAAAGCCGCCGCCTGATCATGGGGCGCCGACAAGGCGCGCCTCGCGGCCCGAGTGGCGCGGGGCGCGCCTTTTTTATCTTCCGCCATAGCCCGCTACCGCAGCCGTCCGCACGGCGGTCAGCCGGCGAGCAATTTCAAGGCCTTTGATCTGTCTCAACACGGTTTTTCGTGTTTTGCGCATGCTGTATGCAACGGCATTTTTTCCTTATGGGGGAATCCATGTCCACCCTCGCTCAATCCACGGTTCGCACGGCCACGCAGCCGAGTGAAAAGAATAAAGGTTGGCTTGCTTCGAACTGGGGCCTGTTGGCCGCGGTTGCGGCGCTGGTTGTCATTCTATTGCTGCCGACGCCGGAGGGTTTGCCGGTGGCCGGCCACCGCATGCTCGCTATTCTTGCTTTTGCCGTCATCATTTGGATGACCGAAGCGATCGACTATGCCGTTTCGGCCGTCGTCATCGCCGCCCTGATGGCATTCCTGCTTGGGCTAGCGCCGAGCGTCGCCAATCCCAAGGTGCTGATGGGCACCAGCGCGGCGCTCGGTCTCGCCTTCAGCGGCTTCGCCAACACCGCGCTCGTGCTGGTCGCGGCGGCGCTGTTTTTAGCCGCCGCCATGACCCTGACGGGCCTCGACAAGCGCATCGCGCTCAGCATTTTGTCGCGTGTCGGCACCGAGACGCGGCACGTGGTGGTCGGCACGATCCTAGTCGGCTTCGTGATCGCGCTCATGGTGCCGTCAACCACCGCGCGGGTGGCCTGCCTGGTTCCGATCACGCTCGGCATCATCGCGGCCTACGGCGTCAACAAACGCGGCGTCTTCGCCAGCATGCTGATGATCACCACGGTGCAGACCGCCAGCATCTGGAACGTCGGCATTAAGACCGCGGCGGCGCAAAACATGGTCGCCGTCGGTTTCATCGAGAAGACGTTCGGCAAGACCATCACCTGGCTCGAATGGCTGATCGCCGCCGGGCCGTTCGCCATCCTGATGTGCATCGCGCTCTACTTTGTGATGACGCGCATGATGCCGCCGGAAGTGGCGGAAGTGCCGGGCGGCCGCGAAGGCATCCGCAAATCGCTTGCAGACCTTGGGCGGATGAAAGCGTCCGAAATAAAGCTGCTCGCGCTGTCGCTGACCTTGATCGCTTTCTGGGCGACGGAAGGCGTGCTGCATAAATTCGATACCAGCACCACCACGATCACGGCGGTGGCGCTGATGTTCATGCCCGGCTTCGGCATCATGACCTGGAAGGAAGCACAACCGAAGATTCCGTGGGGCACCATCGTCCTTTTCGGCGTCGGCATCAGCCTCGGCACCGCGTTGCTACAGACCAACGCGGCAACTTGGCTCGCTAATATCGTCGTCGCCGAATTCGGCCTGAAGAACGCCACCGCGCTCTTCATCCTTGGTGTGATGAGCCTGTTCCTGGTCGTGATCCATCTCGGCTTCGCCAGCGCCACCGCGCTTGCCTCGGCCATGATCCCGATCGTGATCGCGGTGCTCAAGAGCGTGGCGACCCCCGGCATCAACATCATCGGCATGACGATGTTGCTGCAATTCGTGGTCAGCTTCGGCTTCATCCTGGTGGTGAATGCGCCGCAGAACATGGTCGCCTATGGCACGGAGACATTCAACGCACGCGACTTCGTGCGCACCGGCTTTGTGCTGACGGTGATTGCGCTCGTGCTCGTGATGGTGCTTGGCGCCACCTATTGGCATTGGCTCGGCTACGCCTGACCGGAGCAGGACGGTGCCAGCACCGCGGTCGCGGAGATCGAGCGGCAATTAGCCCTCGGCGCCTGAGCCGCATTATCGATCCGAGCAGCCCCGGTCGGTGTCCAGCCGGCCCGGGCCCCCAGGAATCCACTGGCCGGAGGCGCCCGTGCCGTTGGGGTTGGTGCGGCGGCTGAGCGCGCAAAACACGCCCATTTGACCTGCGTCAAAGAGGATAGCGGGGCCTTGGCGGATAGTTTTCGCTGCGGACCCTTCATTTTTAAGGCTAGCCAGACAACGGGATAGCAGCATGGCGAACGCGCTCGCTCCTCAGAAAACCATGACTCTCGGCGAAGGAGGTCTGGCGCTGGCCATGGCGGCATTGGCGCTTCTGTCGATCGTGGTAGCGGCCAAGGCCTATACGCCGGAATATGCGTTCCATGCCTATTTATTCACCGCCGCCAGCGTCGCCGCGGTGTTCGCTATCGTCAATCGCTACTACGAGCGGCCGGCCGAGCATCCGCCGCTGACCATCGACGGCAAGCCGAATTACAACATGGGCCCGGTCAAGTTCGCGACCGTCGCCGCCATGTTCTGGGGCATCGCCGGCTTCACCGTCGGCCTCTACATCGCCAGCGAGCTGGCATTTCCGATTCTCAATCTCGATCTGCCGTGGACCACCTTCGGGCGCCTACGTCCGCTGCACACCTCGGCGGTGATCTTCGCCTTCGGCGGCAACGTACTGATCGGCACGTCGTTCTATGTCGTGCAGCGCACCTGCCGCGCGCGGCTCGCCGGCGACCTTGCGCCCTGGTTCGTCGTGCTCGGCTACAATTTCTTCATTCTCATTGCCGGCACCGGCTATCTGCTCGGCATCACTCAGTCGAAGGAATATGCCGAGCCGGAATGGTACGCCGATCTCTGGCTGACCATCGTGTGGGTGACTTATTTCCTGGTCTTCCTCGGCACCATCATTCGCCGCAAGGAGCCGCATATCTATGTCGCCAACTGGTTTTATCTCGCCTTCATTCTGACCATCGCGGTGCTGCATCTCGGCAATAACGCGGCGGTGCCGGTATCGCTGTTCTCGCCCAAGTCCTACATCGTCTGGTCGGGCGTGCAGGATGCGATGGTGCAGTGGTGGTACGGCCACAACGCGGTCGGCTTCTTCCTCACTGCCGGCTTCCTCGCCATCATGTATTACTTCATTCCCAAGCGCTGCAACCGGCCGATCTATTCCTACCGGCTGTCGATCATCCACTTCTGGGCGCTGATCTTCCTCTACATCTGGGCCGGCCCGCATCATCTGCACTACACCGCGCTGCCCGACTGGGCGCAGACGCTCGGTATGACGTTCTCCATCATGCTGTGGATGCCGTCATGGGGCGGCATGATCAACGGGATCATGACGCTGTCCGGCGCCTGGGACAAGCTGCGCACCGATCCGGTGCTGCGCATGATGGTGGTGTCGGTCGCCTTCTACGGCATGTCGACTTTCGAGGGTCCGTTGATGTCGGTGAAGATCGTCAATTCGCTGTCGCACTACACCGATTGGACCATCGGCCACGTGCATTCCGGCGCGCTCGGCTGGGTCGCCTATATCTCGTTTGGCGCCATCTACTGCCTGGTGCCGTGGCTGTGGAACCGCAAGCTTTACTCGCTCAAGCTAGTCAACTGGCACTTCTGGATCTCGACCATCGGCATCGTGCTCTACATCACCGCGATGTGGGTATCGGGAATTCTGCAAGGCGTGATGTGGCGCGCCTACACTTCGCTCGGCTTCCTCGAGTATTCCTTCGTCGAGACGGTGGAGGCGATGCACCCCTTCTATGTCATCCGCGCGCTCGGCGGTCTGCTGTTCCTCATCGGCGCGCTGATCATGGTGTGGAACCTCTGGAAAACAGTGAATTCGGCGGAAGCCGTCGAGCCGGCCGGCGTCGTGCTGGCGCCGGCGGAATAGGGCGGGGACAAGGACAATGTCGCTTTGGCAGAAACACGCCATCCTCGAAAAGAATTCGATCATTCTGGTGATCGGCATTCTGATCGTCATCGCCATCGGCGGACTGGTCGAGATCGTGCCGCTGTTCTATCTGAAGAACACGATCGAAAAGGTCGACGGCGTGCGTCCCTATACGCCGCTCGAACTCGCCGGCCGCGATATCTATGTGCGCGAAGGCTGCTATCTCTGCCATTCGCAGATGATCCGCCCGCTGCGCGACGAGGTCGAGCGCTACGGCCATTATTCGCTCGCTGTCGAAAGCATGTACGACCATCCGTTCCAGTGGGGCAGCAAGCGCACCGGTCCCGATCTCGCCCGCGTCGGGGCTAAGTATTCCGACGACTGGCACCGCGACCACTTGCGCGATCCGCGCTCGGTGGTGCCCGGCTCGGTGATGCCGAACTATTCCTGGCTGGCGGAAACCGATCTCGACTACGCCCATATCGCCGATAATCTGCAAGCGCAGGCGCTGGTCGGCGTGCCCTATACGCCGGACATGATCGCCCACGCCACCGCCGACGTGGTGACGCAAGCCACCACCGACAGTCCCGAGGCCGCCGATCTCGCCAAGCGCTACCCGAAAGCGCAGGCGCGCGACTTCGACGGCAATCCGGCCCGCGTCACCGAAGCCGACGCATTGATCGCCTATCTGCAGATGCTCGGTACGCAGGTGGATTTCAAGCTCTACGACGACAAAGCCAACATCCGGTGACCGCGATGAACGTAACCTACAAAGCCGTGGCCGAATTCGCCCAGACCTGGGGTCTCGTTTATTTCGTCGTCATTTTCGTGATGGTGCTGCTCTACGCACTGTGGCCGTCGCGCAAGAAGCAATTCGACGAGGCAGCACGCATTCCGCTGCGGGAGGATTAAGTCGTGGCCGACGAACATAAAGAAATCGACCCGCTGACCGGCACCGCGACCACCGGCCATGACTGGGACGGCATCCACGAACTGAACACGCCGCTGCCGCGCTGGTGGCTGTGGACGTTCTACCTGACCATCATTTGGTCGGTCGGCTATTGGGTCGTCTATCCGGCGTGGCCGCTGCTGACGTCGGCAACGCAGGGCACCTTCGGTTGGCATTCGCGTAGCGCCGTGGCCGATGATTTAAATGAACTCAAGCTGGTGCGCGGGCCGATGATGGACAAGCTTACTAATGCGCCGGTTGCGGACATCGTGAAAGATCCGCAACTGCTCGATTTCGCCCGCGCGCAAGGCCGTGCCGCGTTCGCCGATAATTGCGCGCCTTGTCATGGCGCCGGCGGTGGTGGCGGCAAAGGCTATCCCGATCTCAACGACGACGATTGGCTGTGGGGTGGCAAGCTCGAAGACATCGAGCGGACCATTCGCCACGGTGCTCGCGGTGGCGACGACGACGGACACCAAGGCAGGATGCCGGCGTTCGGTCGCGACGGTATTCTGAAAGCCAATGAAATCTCGACGGTCGCCGATTACGTCCGCTCCTTGTCGGGTCTCGCCACCGAGCCCGACACCGATCTCGCGCTCGGTAAGAAGATTTTCGCCGACAATTGCGCGCTCTGCCATGGACCGGAAGGCAAGGGCAATCGCGAAGTCGGCGCGCCCAATCTCACCGATAAGCTCTGGTTCTACGGCTCGGACAAGAAAATCATCATAGAAGGCCTGCAAAATGGCCGTGGCGGCGTCATGCCGGCTTGGGGCGGGCGCCTGAGCGATTCAACCATCAAGGCGCTCACCGTCTACGTCCACAGTCTCGGCGGTGGAGAGAAGTGATTGTGCAAGCCGTCCGTACCCTGTCGCTCGACCAGGCGGCGCCCGCGGCGCCGGGCCTGGCGCGACTGGTAGCAGCGGCTGAAGTAGGCCACGCGCCGCCCGACGACAACATCCCGCTCTATGCGCCGCGGCGGAAAATCTATCCGCAAAGCGTGCAAGGTACATTCCGCCGGATCAAATGGGTGGTGCTGATCGTCACCCTCGGCATCTATTATTTGCTGCCGTTCGTGCGCTGGGATCGCGGGCCGAATGCACCCCACCAGGCGGTGCTGATCGATTTCCCCAGTAGCCGTTTCTATTTCTTCTTCATCGAGATCTGGCCGCAGGAGGTCTACTACCTCACCGGCCTGCTGATCCTGGCGTCGATTGTCCTGTTTCTGATGAACGCGGTCGCCGGCCGGGTGTGGTGCGGCTATCTCTGCCCGCAAACGGTATGGAGCGATCTGTTCTTCGCCATCGAGCGTCTGGTTGAAGGCGACCGGCGCGACCACATGCATCGCGACCAGCGGAAATGGACGGTCGAGACCTACGCGCGCAAGGGCGTGAAACACTTTCTCTGGCTGATGGTGGCGTGGTGGACCGGCGGCGCCTGGGTACTCTATTTCGCCGACGCGCCCACGCTGGTGAAGCAGCTCGCCACCGGCGAGGCGCCATTCCTAGCGTATCTTTGGATCGGCATTCTGACGTTCACGACCTACACGCTCGCCGGCTACATGCGTGAGCAGGTCTGTCTCTATATGTGCCCATGGCCGCGCATCCAGGCCGCACTCACCGACGAATACGCGCTCAACGTCACCTATCGTTATGACCGCGGCGAACCGCGCTGCGCGGTGACGATGGCGAACGAATTGCGCGCGCGTGGCGAGCCCGCCGGCGATTGCGTCAACTGCAAGCAGTGCGTTCATGTCTGTCCGACCGGCGTCGACATCCGCCAGGGCGCCGATCTCGGCTGCATCCAGTGCGGCCTGTGCATCGACGCCTGCAACGCGATGATGAAGAAAATCGGCCGCGCCACCGGGCTCATCGCCTACGATACCGACATCAACATCAAGCAGCGGCTCGAGGGCAAGCAGCCTTTCGTCAAATTGGTGCGGCTGCGCACGGCGCTTTATGCCGCGGTGATCGCTATCGCCGGCGGCGTCATGATCTTCACGCTGGCAACGCGCGACAGCGAAGGCATCAGCGTCATTCACGACCGCAATCCGATGTTTGTGCGGCTGTCCGACGGCGCGCTGCGCAACGGCTACACCATCCGCATCGTCAACAAGCAGCTCAAGCATCGCGAGTTCATCGTCGGCGTCGAAGGGCTGCCCTCGACGCTGGCCGATTTCATCGGCCTGCCGCCGCGCGCCGACGGCCGCCAGCTTGTCGATGTCGGTCCCGACCAGACCCGCGAAGTGCGCGTGCTGGTGACCAATTACGGCGACGCGCCGCCGGCTTCGACCCGCATCGTCTTCCGCCTGACCGATGCGGCGACCGGCGAACAGGCCGCGGCGCGCGACCACTTTTTCGGGCCATGAGGTAACCGAGCCAATGCAAGCCGCTCCACTCGCCAAGCAAAAGCAGGCCCGCATTTTGACCGGCCGCCACGTGTTGCAGTGGCTGGTGGCGTTTTTCGGCATCGTCTTCGCGGTGAACGGGGTGCTGGTGCGCGCCGCGATTTCGACCTTCGGCGGCGTCGAGACGCTGAGCTCGTACAGGGCCGGCCTGCAATTCGAGCAGGAAGTCGGCCTGGTGCAGCGGCAGGATGCGCTGCATTGGCAGGTGACCGGCAAGCTCGCCCGCGATAGCGCAGGCGTTGCGGTGCTGGACGTGACTGCGCGCGATGCGCAAGGCGCGCCGCTTTCAGGCCTCACCGCCGATGCCCGACTGGCGCATCCGGCCGATGATCGGCTCGATCGCGTCATTGCGGTTCGCAGCGTGGCCGGCGGCGTCTTTCACGGTGCGGCCGAGGCGCAGCCGGGGCAATGGGAATTGATCGTCGATCTTTATCGCGGAGATCAGCGGGTGTTCCGCTCGCGCAGCCGCGTTTCGTTGCGATAGCGCCGGCAAAGAGAGCCAAAAGAAAGCCAGAAAAGATAACCATGAGCGAAGCCCTCGATCTCTCGCTCTTTGCCAGGCCGTCCGGCGACGGCACGCTCGGCATGGATCTCGCGGTCGAAGGCATTGCCTGCGGCGCCTGCATCGCTCGCATCGAAAGCGCGGTGAAACGCCTGCCGGGGGTGACCGAGGCGCGGCTCAATTTCACCAATCGGCGTTTGCACGTGGATTGGACCGACGGCGCCATCGCGCCGGCGCAGATCCTGCAGACGCTGGAGGATGCCGGCTATCACGGCTATCCGTTCGCGCCCTTACGCGCCGAGCAGGAGGAGGCGGCCGAAGCGCGCCGCCTCACGCGCTGTCTTGCAGTCGCCGGCTTCGCCGCCATGAACATCATGCTGCTGTCGGTGTCGGTATGGTCGGGCAATGGCACCGACATCACGCCGGAGACGCGCGATTTTTTCCATTGGGCCTCGGCCTTGATCGCGCTGCCGGCGGCGGCCTATGCCGGCCGGCCCTTCTTTGCCAGCGCGTGGCGCGCGCTCCACTTGCGCGCGCTCAACATGGACGTGCCGATCTCGCTCGGCGTGATCCTGGCGCTCGGCATGTCGGTGGTCGAGACCGCGCATCACGCCAGGGACGCTTACTACGATTCGGCCATCATGCTGCTGTTCTTCCTGCTGGTCGGGCGCGCGCTCGATCACGCCATGCGCCGCAAGACGCGGGCGGTCGCCGGCAACCTGGCGGCATTGAAAGCTGAAACCGCGCACCGTTTCATGGGCGACGAACTGGTCAGCGTGCCGGTGGCGGCGCTTCGTGCCGGCGACCGGCTGCTGGTGCGGCCGGGCGAGCGGGTACCGGCCGACGGCAGCGTGCTCGGCGGCGTGTCAGAGCTCGACGAGAGCCTGATTACCGGCGAAACCGCGCGCCGCAAGGTCGAGGCCGGCGCCACTATCTATGCCGGCAGCATGAATTATTCCGGCGCGCTCACCATGCGCGTGACTGCCGCCGACCGTGCCACGCTGCTGGACGAGATCGAGCGGCTGCTGGAAAAGGCGGCGAGCGCGAAGTCCCACACCATGCGGCTCGCCGACCGCGCCGCGCGTTTCTATGCGCCGATGGTGCACGCGACGGCGGCGCTGACGTTGGTGGGTTGGCTGCTGGCTGGCGCATCCGTGCACGATGCGGTGGTGACGGCCATTGCCGTGCTCATCATCACATGTCCCTGCGCGCTGGCGCTGGCGATCCCCGCCGTCCAGGTGGTGGCCTCGGGCGCGCTGTTCCGTGCCGGCATCATCTTGAACGCCGGCGATGCTATCGAGCGGCTGGGAGAAGCCGACACCGTCATCTTCGACAAGACCGGCACGCTCACGCTGCCGGAGCCGCGAGTGGTAAACGCCGCCGCGATCGATCCGGAACTGCTGCAAAAGGCGTCCTGTCTCGCTCTGTCGAGCCGGCACCCGCTGGCGGTCGCGCTGGCGCGCGAAACGGCGACGCGCACTCCGTTCGACGGCGCGACCGAAGAGCCGGGGCAGGGCGTGCGCGCCATGATCGGCGGCGCCGAGGCGCGGCTCGGCAGCGCGGAGTTCTGCGGCATGACAGATACTCCGCTCATTCCCGCGCAAGCGAGCGGTGAATCGACCATCTGTTTCTCCCATGCCGGCCGTTGCGCGAGCATCGCGATCAGCCAGAAGCTCCGCCTCGATGCGGTCGAGGCGGTGAGCGCGCTGCGTACGCTCGGGCTCGAGCTGCATATCCTGTCCGGCGATCGCAATGACGCGGTGGCGCCGATCGCGCACGCGCTCGGCATTACCCAATGGCTGGGTGAATTGAAGCCGGCGGAAAAGATCGCGTTCATCGAAACGCTGAAGGCGCAAGGCCGCCGCGTGTTGATGGTCGGCGACGGCCTCAACGACGCGCCGGCGCTCGCCACCGCGCATGTGTCGCTGTCGCCGATCGCCGCCGCCGACGTCACGCAGGCGCAGGCCGACGCGGTGTTCCTGGGCGAGCGGTTGGCGCCGGTGCTGGACGCCATTGTCGTTGCGCGCCGCGCGCGCGCGCTGATGCAGGAAAATCTTTGGTTCGCCGCGATCTATAATGCTATCGCGGTGCCGGTCGCCATTGCCAGCGCGGTCACGCCGCTGATCGCCGCGCTGGCAATGTCGGGGTCGTCGATCATGGTGACGCTGAATGCGCTGCGTGGGCGGGGAGGACGGTCATGAATGTATTGGTCTATCTCATCCCAATGGCGCTGGGCCTGGGGCTGATCGGTCTGTTCGGATTCCTGTGGGCCCTGCGCAGCGGGCAATACAGCGACGTCGAGGGCGCCGCGTTGCGCGTGCTGTCGGACGACGATATCGAGAAATAATCAACCGGTCGTCAGTATCCCTGTGCAGTTAGTCGCGATACGTTCCTTGCCGCCCGCCGGCATCAAGGACATCGCGTGACTGCCGAAAATTCGCAAAGCGCGCTGCCATCCATGGCCCTGGCCGTCGAATATGCGCCGGGCGTGGCCCTATCGGCCCTCGTCGCAGCCATTGGCTATGTCGCCGTGCCTTTCGTCGCGCATGTAGCGCCGATCCCGAACATGGTGATCGCGCTGGTGGTCGGCATCGCGCTCAATCCGCTCGCCGCACGGTCGGCAATGCAGCCCGGCATGGCGTTCTGCGTGCGCACGGCGCTGCGCTGGGCGGTGGCGCTCTTGGGCCTGCGCGTCGGACTTGCCGATATCGCGGCGCTCGGCCCGGAGACCGCCGTCTTGATCGTGGTTTCGATGCTGGCGACGCTGGTGTCCGGGTTCATTTTCGCGCGTTGGTATGGACGCGGGCCGGGCTTCGGCGCGCTGGTCGGCGTCGGCACGGCGGTGTGCGGCGCCTCGGCGACGCTGGCGGTGTCCACCGTGGTGCCGGACTATCCCGGCAAGCAGCCGGACATCGCCTTCGTCGTGGTGGCGGTCAATGCGCTCGCCACGCTGGCCATGCTGGTCTATCCGCCGCTTTGCATCCTGCTCGGCTTCGATACGCAGACCACCGGCGTAATGTTGGGCGGCACCATTCACGACGTCGCCCAGGTGGTCGGCGCCGGCTACGCGGTCTCGGTGCCGGTCGGCAACACGGCGGTGATCGTCAAGCTGTTCCGAGTATTCTTGCTGCTGCCGGTGGTGCTGGGCGTGGGCTGGTATTTCACCCGCATCGGGCAAAAGCACGGCGAGGCGCGGGTGCCGGTGCCGGTGTTCGCCATCGTGTTCCTGGTGCTGTGCGCGTTGAACAGCGCGGTTCCATTGATGCCGGTGCTGCTGCCGGCCTACGCACCGATCAAGAGCGTGCTGGTGGAAGCCTCGACCTGGGGGCTGCTGCTGGCGATCGGCGCGCTCGGCTTAGGCACCTCGATCAAGACCATCGTCGGGCTCGGCTGGCGGCACATCACCACCGTGCTCGGCACCAGTGCCGTCATCTTCGCGATCGTGACCGGCGGCCTACTGCTGATGCGGCTCGTTTAAGCCAGCGTCACCGTTTCGAAATCTGCCGGCAGCACGATCTCGAGCAATTCGCAATCGTCGGAATAGTCGACCACGGCGTGCTTGATCTTCGGCGGCTGAATCCAGCAGGAGCCGGCGTTGAACGTGTGCACGCCTTCGCCCTCGAATTCGCTTTTGATCCAGCCCTTGAGCACGTAGATCATCTGAAACTCGACGTCGTGATAATGCGGCGTCGACACGTCTTCCGGCTTGAACGGCGGGATGAAGCGAATGACGTGCGCCTGCACCATGCCGCCGGTCGCCGGCGCGATCCCGAGATCGCGGTATTTGGCGTAAGAGCGCAGGCCCTGGTCGAAATCTTGCTCGCGGTGATGGCTGACGGTGAATTTGTGCTTCGGCCGCGTCTTGGTTCGTGCCTTGACCTTTGCTTTCGCGGTGCGCCGCGCGGATGCTTTCCGGCCGGCCGGTTTGCGGCTTGATGATCTTCGTCTTGCCTGGACTTTCTTGCGTGCCTTGGCCATTGATGTCTCCCTTAATTTGCTTGATTGGATCACGATGGCCGATCCCATGGAAGACCCCCAACAGCCGATTTCGATTCGCATCTTTGTCGATGCCGATGCTTGTCCGGTGAAGCCTGAAATCTATCGGGTGGCGGAGCGATACGCGCTTCATGTCTATGTGGTGGCCAACGCCTTCATGGCGGTGCCGCGCAATGAATTGATCGAACGGGTCATCGTCAGCGAAGGGCCCGATGTGGCCGATGACTGGATTGTCGAGCACGCCGGCGCCAGCGATATCGTCATCACCGCCGACGTTCCGCTGGCGGGCCGTTGCGTGCGCAAGGGGGCGGCGGTGATTGGTCCGACCGGCAAACCCTTCACCGACGATTCGATCGGCATGGCGCTGGCCACGCGCGATCTGCTGACGGATTTGCGCAGCGCCGGCGCGACCACGCGCGGGCCGCCGCCGCTCAGCCGTCAGGATATTTCGCGATTTCTCTCGGCGCTCGATCTGGCGGTGACGCGATTGCAGCGGAAACTCAATCCGTCATCCTGAGGTGCGAGCGAAGCGAGCCTCGAAGGATGAACGGCCCGGGCTGTCACCCTTCGAGGCCCGCCTGCGGCGGGCACCTCAGGGTGACGAGAAAATGATTACTCCACCGCGGTCGCGACGCCGCCATGCGCCTTCGACCAGCCGGCCGGGTCGTGCATGAACTTCTCGACCTCACCCAGCATCTTGCCGTCGAACTTACCGCTTGCCTTGGCGACCGCGAGCACATCCCACCAGGTGGTGAGGGCGTGCAGCGTGACGCCGAGGTCGGCCATTATTTTTTTGCCTTCGGGATAGATGTCGTAAAAGAAAATAACGAAACAGTGCTCGCAGACGCCGCCGGCGTCGCGGATCGCCTTGACGAAATTCACTTTGCTGCGGCCGTCGGTGGCGAGGTCTTCCACCAGTAGCACGCGCTGGCCGGGGATCAGCTGGCCTTCGATCTGCGCATTGCGGCCAAAGCCCTTCGCCTTCTTGCGCACATATTGCATCGGCAGGTTCAGGCGCTCCGCCACCCAGGCCGCAAAAGCGATGCCGGCAGTTTCGCCGCCTGCAACCGTATCGAACTTGTCGCGTCCGATGTCGCGGTCGATCGTGGTGACGGCGAAATCCATCATCGCGCTGCGCACCGCGGGAAACGAGATCAGCCAGCGCGAGTCGTTGTAAACCGGGCTGGCCCAGCCGGAGGTGAAGATGAAAGGCTTGTCCTGCATGAAGCGGACGGCGCCAACATCGAGATACATTTTCGCCGTCTGTTCGGCGATGGTTTTTTTATCGAGAATTATTGCCGCTGGGGTCATGGGCCGTCGCTCATTGCGTGACTTTCAAGCTAACGCATAATCCAAGGAGTGCTCGAAACCAAGGGCAGCAGGAGTGTATCCTACGGCGCGGTCGAACGATCGGCTGCCGGGTTAAACCTCTGCAATACCTATGGTTGTAGTTTTCGCGGTATCCATGTATAGTCGTGACGTGACTTTCAGGCGAGCGGCACGGTTCCGCCCGATGTGGTCCGTCTAGCTCTAACCATGACCACGCCGGTACGGCGTCACGACCTTCGCCTCAGCCAGGGGGGAGACCATGATCCAAAGAATTATTCTCACCGCCATCTTCGGCTTTCTGTGGTGGTTTGCCTTCAACTATGTCGGGCCAAGTCTGACCTATCTCATGATCCTCGGCTCGGTATTGGCCGTGTGCGCGTGCTGCTGCAAGGGCGGCGGCGAGCCCTCGCGCGAATTCAACTACCAACACTAACTTGCCTGCATCCGGCGGTGCTGGCTTGCCACCCTGACACTGATGATCGGGTTGATTTTGGTCGGCGTCCTCGTCGTGCTGTACATGGGCGGCAGCGTTGCCGGCCTCGTATGGGTGCACATCGTGATCGCCGCGATCGCCGCGCCCCTGTTCGTACGCCTGATTTGCTGCGCCTACGAAAGCTGACGCGCATCAGCTGGCGGGCATCGAGCTTCGCGGGAAGCTGGCCGGCGCCGGTCTAGGCGCAATTGCGTCTATCCGGCGCCACTAACTTCACGGCGCCTTCGGGCCGACCTTCTTGTACCAATCGGTGATTTGCGCGCCGGTCCAGAACAAGACGTCCTTCTTCTTGCGGATCTTCTCGTAAATCTTGCGGAAATATTTGGCCCGGTGCGGCGCGCCCATGATGTAGGGGTGCACCGAGATCGCCATCACCCGGGCCGAGTCCTTGGCGTCCTTATAGATCTGCTCGAACTGATCCATCGCCCGCTCGTAGAACTCGCTCGCCTTGTGATGCTGGATCAGCATCATGGCGACGTCGTTGCATTCCTGGGTATAGGGGATGTTGAGGATCGGCTTGCCGCGCGTCTTCATCCAGACCGGCTGATCGTCGAGCACCCAGTCAGCCACGTAGTCGTAGCCTTCCTCGGCCAGGATATCGGGCGTCTCCCAGGTCTCGGTCAGGCCGGGCCCGAGCCAGCCGCGCGGGCGTTTGCCGGTGGCCTTTTCCAGCACCTCGACGCATTTGCGGATGTCGGCGGGCTCGTTCTCCACCTTCTGCATGTTGCGCTGGGTGTAGCCGTGGCCGACGAATTCCCAGTTGCGCTCGGCGCAAGCCTGCACGATCTCGGGATAGGCTTCGACCGCGACCCCGTTGATGTTCATCACGCCGGGAATCTTGAACTCGTCATAGACTTGCAACAGCCGCCAGAAGCCGACCCGGTTGCCGTATTCGTGCCAGCACCAGTTCGGAATATCGGGCATCGGCGAGCCGCCGGCCGGCGGCGTCAACACCGTGCGCGGCATGGTCTGGGTCGGGTCCCAGTCTTCGACATTGGTGATCGTCCACACCACCATGCGCGCGCCCTTCGGCAGCTTGAGCGGCTTGCGGGTGGTAATCGCGGAATAATCGAGACGATCGTTCGGCAGCATGCCGATCGCGGGCTTGGGAAAGTTCATGGCAATCAGCTTCCGTTGAGATCGTAAACCTCGGGGAAGAAATAATCCTTCCAGGAGGCCGCTTTCACCTTCAAGGTGCCGACGCTGGCCATGAAGTCCGCGAACTTCATGGTGGCCTCGGGAACAAGCGTCCATCGCACCTGCGGACCGGCGACGATCTTGGCCACCATGTCGGGTAGCAGCTTGGATTTGGAATCCTCGATCCACAGCGCGCTGGCGGCAGCCTTGTCCTTGTTGACGATGTCGGTCGCTTCCTTGAGCGCCGCGATCAGCGCCTTGTAAAGCACCGGGTTCTTGTCGCGGAATTTTGCCGAGGTCCACGCCACGGTGAAGGAGTGCGAACCGCCCATGACGTCGAACGAATTGAGCACGGTGTGCACGCCGGGCTGCTCCAATTGCTGGTATTGGAACGGCGGCACGCTGAACGCGGCGTTGATTTCCGATTTCCCGCCCATCAGCGCGATGGTGGCGTCCGGCGGCGACAGCGACACGGTCTGCACGTCGAACTTGGCGAATTCCTTTTCGCCGAAAGCCTTGGCGGCCGCCATCTGCAGCATGATCGCCTGCACGGAAACCTTCACCGCCGGCACGGCGATACGATCGCTCTCCTTGAAATCCTTGATGGTCTTGACGTCCGGATTGCGGCTGTTGAGCAGGAACGGTTGCGAGCTCAGTGCCGATACGCCGCGCACTTCCTGCGGCGTTCCTTTGGTCTTCGCCCACAGCACCAGCAGGCCCGGCACGCCGCCCGAAGCGATGTCGATATTTCCCGACAACAGCGCGTCGTTGACCGCCGCCGGTCCATTGAACAATTCCCAAGTCACTTTCACTTCGGGAATGCCGAGCAATTTGGCGTGCTTTTCGATGAGCTTCTGATGCTCGATCACGTTGAGCTGCAGATAGCCCATGGAATATTGCTTGGCGAGGCGGATTTCCGGCACTTGCGCGATGGCCGGCGCCAGCAGGCCGAGCAGCGCGGCGCTACCCGCCAGCGCGCTTAGAAACGCCTTGAAACGCATGGTGTTTCCTCCCGAGTGGGGCTTGTTATTTTTTTTGGCAGCCGCTTAAGGCTAAGCGGCAGGCTAGATTTTGGCAATGCTCCGGTACCAGTCGAGAATCTGCTCGCCGTTCCAGTGCAGCACGCCGTCGTGCTTGTTCACGTAGTCGTAGATCGCCTCGAGATATTTGATGCGGTGCGGCTGGCCGCTGATGTAGGGGTGGATCGCCAGCGCGCAGAACTTGGCGCGCTTTTCGCTCTCGGAGTAGAGCCGGTCGAACTGATCGATGGTGCGCTTGAGCAGGTAGTCGCTCTCGTGATGCTGGATCAGCATCATCGGGATGTCGTTGAGCTCGATGCTATAGGGCAGGGTGACCAGCGGGCCCTTGGCGGTGCGGATCACGGTCGGCTCGTCGTCATAGACCCAGTCGCCGATATATTTCACGCCGGCGGCGGCGAGCAGGTCGGGCGTCTCCAGCGTCTGCGTCAGGCCGGGACCGAGCCAACCGACCGGCCGCTTGCCGGTGAACTTCTGCATGATGTCCATGGTGCGGTTGATCATGCCGGCCTGATCGGCCTCCTTGTGGATTGGGCCCTGTTCGTAGGCGTGGCCCATGAATTCCCAGCCGTCGTCGAGGGCTTGCTTTGCGACCCGCGGGTATTCCTCGCAGATGCGCGCATTGGCGGCGAGCGTCGGTTTGATGCCGAGCCGCTTGAACAGCTCGAAGAAGCGCCAGCAGCCGACGCGCATGCCGTATTCGTGGAACGCCCAATGCACCACGTCGGGCATCAGCGGCACGCCGGTCGGCGCGGGCAGCAGTTGGCGCGCCATCGGCTTGCCGATGTCCCAGACCTCGTAATTGACGGTGGTCCAGAACACGATGCGGGCGTTGCCCGGCAGCTTGAGCGGCGGCCGATCGACGATCGCCGAATAGTCGCTGCGTTCTTTGGGAATCATCGGACCGGCCATGGCTAACCCTCGAGGGAGACGGGGACGTACAATGTCATGCCGTCTATTCCTAGCCCAAAGACAACGTGGCCCGCTCGTATTTCCCGCTGCCCATCTTGGCCGCCGGGAAGATGCCGTGGGCTGCGATCCACTCGAAGGATTGCTCGTAAGTCTCCTTGGTATAGGGCTCGAACACCAGCCGCTCGCCCGGTCCCCAGCGCCGCGTATCCATCAGGGCATGGAAGCGGTCGGGGAATTCGTTCTTGTAGTAATGCGTATAGAGCTCGGGCCGCAGGTCGATGTCGCGCTGCGCCTTGCGCAAGGCGCGGAAGAATTTGCGCAAGTCCTCCTGATTGGGATCGCCGTGTATCATGGTGCCGATCATGAAGGTGGTGTCGATCACCTTGCGGAAGCCGAGTTGCTCGGCAAAGTAATAAGGGCCTCCGAACAGGCTGCACGCCGGCGCCTTGCCCTCCAGCAGCAATTCCATGCGCTTGAACAACATGCCGTCGGCATAGTGCAGGTTGATTTGCTCGGGCTTGAGATAGATTTCCAGCGCCTGCACGGTGGCGTAATGACTGCCGGACTGGAAGCCGACCGAGACCGGTACGCCGGCGAGATCGGCCGGCGACTTCACCTTCGACTCGGCCGGGACGAAAATGCCCGCCGGCGCCACCGAATAGACGTCGGTGAGCATCTTGCCGTGGCCGTTGGAGGCCGCGACATTGACGGTCCAGTGGCAGGCGCAGCTCACATTCGCCTTGCGGCCTTCTTCGAGCGACTGGAAGGCGCCCTTGCTGCCTTTGTCATGGATCTTGCCGTCGGTCGCGCGCACCAGCTCGCGGAATTCATAGTCGAGACCTTCTTGGCGGAAATAGTTTTTCTCTTCCGCCACCCATTCCTGCAGGCGAAAATGCGGCTCGATCAGGAATTTCGGCATGTGTCGTTCTCCCTGGCAATTCTGCGCTCTAGTGCGCCACCACGTTCGCCTCTTTGATCACGCCGCCCCAGACCTGCGTTTCCTTCGTAATGAAGGCCTTCGCTTCGGCGGACGTGCCGCCGGCGGCGGCGAGGTTGATCTTGCTGAAGTGATCCTGCGCCTCCGGGCTCTTGAGCACGTCGTTGATCGCTTTGTTGAGTTTGGCGACGATCGCCGGCGGGGTCTTCGGCGGCGCGGCGATGGCATTCCAGGTGGCGGACTCGAATCCCTTCACGCCGGCCTCGTCGAGCGTCGGGATGTCGGGTAGGTTTGCAATACGCGCCGACGTCGCCACTGCAAGAATGCGCGCCTTGCCGCCTTGGTGCAGTTTGATCGCGGAAGCGAGCTCCATGAAAATGAAGTCCACATGGCTCGCGATAATGTCGGTGAGCGCCGGCGCGGTGCCCTTGTAGGGCACATGCACCAGCTTGGTGCCGGTCACCTTTTCAAATAGCGCCGCGGTCAGATGCGAGGTCGTGCCGATCCCCTGCGAGGCATAGTTGATCTTGCCCGGATTGGCCTTGGCATAGGCGATGAATTCCTGCGCGGTCTTGGCGGGAAAGTCCGGCCGCACCAGCAGCACATTGGCGACCGTGGTCATGATCGCCACCGGCTCGAACTTGGTGGGATCGAAGGGGATGTCTTTGTAGAGCAGCGGATTGACCGTGAGCGGAGACGGCTGCGCGGCGAGCAGCGTGTAGCCGTCCGGATCGGCGGTGAACACGGCCTCCGCGCCGATATTGCCGGCGGCGCCGGCGCGGTTCTCCACCACCACCGGCTGGCCGAGGCGCTGCTGCAAGCCATTGGCGACGATGCGCGTGACGGTATCGACGCCGCCGCCGGCCGGAACGCAGACGATGATCCTGATCGGCCTGTTGGGATAGTTGGCCGCGTCGTCCTGCGCGGATGCGGCGGACACGTAAAGCAGACCTGCGGATATCAAGGCCAGAACTGTACGCACGTTGTCCTCCCTCCACCGCCCCCCGACAGCGGCAATGGCCTTGAAAGTATGGCACCGAACCGTTGGCCGCGGCAACGTTGCGGCACCCTTGCAGGCGTGTGCGTTGATATGATCGAGTAAACTAAAGCAAATCTCAGAATTGGATTAGGCAATGAAAATCGTTGATCTCTCCCATGTCATGAACGTGCACACCCCCGGCTGGGTCGGCTACGCCGGCAACAAGATGTATTACGCGCAGAATTTACAGACCCAGATGATCATGGCGTAGCACATCGACACCGCGCTGCATGTCGGTACCCATTTCGACGGCGCCATGCACGCGACCGACAACCGTAAGGGAGATATGGCGTCGATCTGCGGAAGGATGCCGACGCCAGGAACTTCATCGAGCAGGCCCACAAGGCGCTCGGCCGCGTCGATATCATGGTCAACAATGCCGGCTCGGCGGCCGGCGGCGTGATCGAGCATTTGACCGAGGACGATTGGGAGAAGGGGCTGCAACTTAAATTCATGGGCTATGTGCGTTGCCTGCGCTACGTGCTGCCGATCATGGTCCGCCAAGGCGGCGGCCGCGTGGTGAACCTGATCGGCAATGACGGCGTGAAGCCGTCCTATTGGGAAACCTGCCCGGGCGCCGCCAATGCGGCGGGGCAGAACCTCACAATGTCGCTGGCCGGACAATACGGCCGCGACAATATCAGCTTCGTCGCGGTCAATCCCGGGCCGGTGAGCACCGAGCGCTGGGCCGGGCTGGTGGACGCTATGGCGCGCGACATGAAAATCCCGCGCGCAGAAGCCGACAGGCTGGCGCCGGCCTCGATTCCCATGGGCCGCATCGCCGAGGTGGAGGAGGTGGCCAATCTCGTCGTCATGCTGGCGTCGCCGATAATGATGATGGTCAACGGCACCATGATCGAGATCGACGGCGGCCAGGACAAGCCGCTGATGGATCGCTTCCGCGACCGGCCGAAAAGTTGAAAATGCACGACAGAGACGCATTCCTTGCGGGCTGCTTTGCTTGACAAGCTTGCGGCTACAGCCCGACACTTTGTACTGAACAAGATTTCTCGCATGGAGCCACCTCATTATGACCACGCGTCACGCGTTCTATCTCGCGCTCGCCGTCGCCGCAAATCTCGCTATTTGCCTCGCCACGCCGGCAGCGGCACAGGACACCATCAAGATCGGTGAGCTCAACAGCTATAAAGCGGTGCCGGCCTTCCTCGATCCCTATAAAAAGGGCATGGATCTGGCGATCGAGGAGATCAACGCCAAAGGCGGTGTGCTCGGCAAGAAGCTGGAAGTGATCTCGCGCGACGACGGCGCCAATCCGGGCGAAGCGGTGCGCGTGGCCGAGGAGCTGGTGACGCGCGAGAATGTCGCGGTGATCGCTGGTACCTTCCTGTCGAACGTCGGCCTGGCGGTCGCCAACTTTGCCGGCCAGAAAAAAGTCTTCTTCCTTGCCGCTGAGCCGCTTACCGACAAGATCGTCTGGCAGAACGGCAACAAATACACCTTCCACCTGCGCCCCTCGACTTACATGCAGGTCGCCATGCTGATGCCGGCGGCAATCGCGGCCAAGAAAAAGAAATGGGCCCTGGTCTTTCCGAACTACGAATACGGACAGTCGGCGGCCGAGAGCTTCAAGGCGCTGCTGAAGAAGGCGCAGCCCGACGTCGAGTTCGTCACCGAGCAGGCGCCGCCGCTCGGAAAGATCGATGCCGGCCCTGTCGCGCAGGCGATCGACGACGCCAAGCCGGACGCGATCTTCAACGTGCTGTTCGGCGCTGACCTCACCAAGTTCGTGCGCGAGGGCAACACCCGCGGCGTGTTCAAGAACCGCACCGTGGTCAGCCTGCTCTCGGGCGAGCCGGAATATCTCGACCCGCTCAAGGACGAGGCGCCGGTCGGCTGGGTCGTCACCGGCTATCCCTGGGACAAGATCAAGACCAAGGAGCACCAGACCTTCGTCGCCGCCTATCAGAAGAAATACAACGACTATCCGCGGCTCGGCTCGATTGTCGGCTACGTGACCATCAAGTCGCTGGCCGCCGGCATCGTCAAGGCCAAGTCGACCGACACCGAGAAGCTGGTGGAAGCGTTCAAGGGCCTCAAGGTCGACAGCCCATTCGGGCCGTTCTCCTACCGGGCGAGCGACCATCAGGCCACCATGGGCGCCTATGTCGGTAAGCTCGCGCTGGAAGGCGGCAAGGGCACCATGGTCGACTTCAAATATGTCGACGGCGCCTCGGTGTTGCCGTCCGATGCCGAGGTCAAAAAGCTGCGCCCGGCGGGGGACTAAAAGCGGTCCTTATGTGCTTAGCTAACCTCTCCCCGTATCGCGGGGAGAGGTGATCTTCTCATGACTTTCAGCTCATTCCTGTTTCAGGCGCTCAACGGGCTGTCCACCGCCTCCGGACTGTTTTTCGTCGCCGTCGGCCTGTCGCTGATTTTCGGCGTTACCCGCATCGTCAATATCGCGCACGGGTCCCTATATATGCTGGGGACCTACATCGCCTATTCGTTTGCCACCAAGATCGGCGGCGCGCTCGGATTCTGGGGCGGCATCGTCGCCACCGCGCTGGTGGTGGGCGCCATCGGCGCGCTCATCGAGGTCATGCTGCTGCGGCGCATCTACCGCGCGCCCGAATTGTTCCAGCTGCTCGCCACCTTCGCGCTGGTGCTGGTGATCAACGACGCCGCGCTCTGGCTGTGGGGCCCGGAGGATCTGCTCGGGCCGCGCGCGCCCGGCTTGCGCGGCGCGATCGAAGTGCTCGGCCGCCAATTGCCGAGCTACGATCTATTCCTGATTTTCATCGGTCCGCTGGTGCTGCTGGCCTTGCATTTCGCGCTGGCGCGAACGCGCTTCGGCCGGCTGGTGCGGGCGGCGACGCAGGACCGCGAGATGGTCGGCGCGCTCGGTGTCAATCAGGCGATGCTGTTCACCGCCGTATTTGCGCTCGGCGCGGCGCTCGCCGGGTTCGGCGGTGCGCTGCAAGTCGCGCGCGAGCCGGCCAATCTCGCCACCGACCTGGTGGCGATCAGCGACGCCTTCGTGGTGGTGGTGGTGGGCGGCATGGGCTCGATCAGCGGGGCCTATCTCGCCGCCGTCATCATCGCCGAAGTCAAAGCCATTTGCATCGGCATCGGCGTAGTGGATTTCGGTTTCGTCAGCGTGAATTTCTCCAAGCTGACGCTGGTCGCCGAATTCCTGGTGATGGCGGTGGTGCTGATCGCGCGCCCTTACGGGTTGCTCGGCCGCGCGCAAGCCGTGGTGCGCTCGATCGCCGAGCCGGAGGACCCGCTCCGCCCGGCTACGCCGGCACTGAAGGCGCTCGGCATCGCGGTGCTGGCGCTGCTGTTGTGCCTGCCGCTGCTGGCGCAGAACTCGCCATATCTCTTGATCCTCGGCATCGACGTACTGATCGCGGTGATCTTCGCCACCTCGCTGCATTTCATCATGGGGCCGGGCGGAATGCACTCGTTCGGCCATGCCGCCTATTTCGGGCTCGGCGCCTATGGCGCGGCGCTGCTGGTGAAATGGCTCAGCCTTCCGATGGGATGGGCACTCGCCGCGGCGCCTTTGGTCGCGCTCGCCGGCGCCTTGCTGTTCGGCTGGTTTGCGGTGCGGCTCTCCGGCGTCTATCTCGCCATGCTCACCTTGGCTTTCGCGCAAATTGTCTGGGCGGCGGTGTTCCAGTGGGAAGGTTTCACCGGCGGCTCGAACGGCGTGATCGGCGTGTGGCCGCCGCCGCCATTCGACAAGGCGTGGGTCTATTTCCTGCTTACGTTGGCGCTGGCGGTGACAGGCGTGTTGCTGCTGCGGCGGTTTTTGTTCGCGCCGTTCGGCTATGCCATGCGCGCCGGCCGAGATTCCGCGCTGCGCGCCGAGGCCATCGGCATCGACGTCAAGCGCGTGCATTGGCTCGGCTTCGCCATTGCCGGCGCCGTCTGCGGCGTGGCCGGCGGGCTGTTCGCCTTTGCCAAGGGCTCGATCTCGCCGGAGACCATCGGCGTTGGTCGCTCCATCGACGGCCTCGTCATGGTGCTGCTCGGCGGCATTCAGACGCTGACCGGACCGATCGTCGGCGCGTCTGTGTTTGCCACGTTGCAGGATACCGTGATGCGGCAGACCGAATATTGGCGCGCGCTGCTCGGCGCCATCATCCTGCTGCTGGTGCTGGCGTTTCCGCAGGGCATCGTCGGCGGCTTCGCGACGCTCTGGCGCAAGGGCAAGATCGAAAAATTAGAGGGCGCATCATGAGCGTGCTCGCGGTCCGTTCCCTGTCCAAGGACTTCGGCGGTGTGCGCGCGGTCAATGACGTCAGCTTCAAGGTCGAGCGCGGCGAATTCCTCGCCATGATCGGGCCGAACGGCGCCGGCAAAACCACCTGCTTCAACATCATCAACGGCCAGCTTGCGTCGGATTCCGGCGAGATTCTGCTGCGAGGCAAGAACATCGCCGGGCTGGCGCCGCGCGCGATCTGGCGGCTCGGCGTCGGCCGTACCTTTCAGGTCGCCGCCACGTTCGGCTCGATGACGGTCGCCGAAAACGTGCAGATGGCGCTGATCTCGCACGCCGGCGAAATCTATCGGCTCTGGCGCGCGGCCGCCGAGTTGCATCGCGAGCGCGCACTCGACCTGCTCGATCAGGTCGGCATGCGCGAGGCCGCCGACCGGCCGAGCCGCGAGCTTGCCTATGGCGACGTCAAGCGCGTCGAACTCGCCATTGCGCTCGCCAACGAGCCGCGCCTGTTGCTGATGGACGAGCCGACCGCCGGCATGGGCGCGCGCGAACGGCATGAACTCATCTCCCTTGTGAAGCGGCTGGTGGTCGAGCGCAAAATCTCGGTGCTGTTCACCGAACATTCGATGGACGTGGTGTTCGCCTTCGCCGACCGCATCATCGTGCTGGCGCGCGGCCGGCTGATCGCCGACGGCGACGCCGTATCGATCCGCGACAATGCCCAGGTGCGTGAGGTCTATTTCGGCACCGGCAAGACCTTCACCCAAGGACCTGCGCCACAAGGAGCCGCGTCATGAGTGACGCCATGCTCGCGGTCGAGTCCTTAAGCGCCTGGTACGGCGCGGCGCGCATTCTTTACGACCTCTCCTTCGAGGTCGGCCGCGGTGAGGTGGTGGCGCTGATGGGCCGCAACGGCGCCGGCAAGTCCACCACCCTAAAAGCGGTCATGGGCCTTATCGTCGAGCGGCAGGGCAGGGTGCGTTTCCACGGCGGCGATATTTCTCACCTGAAGCCGTTCGAGATCGCGCGGCGCGGCCTCGGCTACACGCCGGAGGACCGCCGCATCTTTTCCGACTTGACCGTCATGGAAAATCTCGACATCGGCCGCCAGCCGCCGCGTCACTTTGCCGATGGCGCGCCGGCTCCGTCCTGGACGCCGGAAAAACTGTTCGCGCTGTTTCCAAATCTCGGCGAGATGCCGAACCGCCTGGGCGGACGCATGAGCGGCGGCGAGCAGCAGATGCTCACGGTGGCGCGCACGCTGATGGGCAATCCGCTGCTGGTGCTGCTCGACGAGCCCTCGGAAGGCGTGGCGCCGCTGATCGTGGAGCAGATGGCCAACACCATCGTCGAACTCAAAAAGGAGGGACTGTCGATCCTGCTCTCGGAGCAGAACATCCATTTCGCGCGCCTGGTGTCCGACCGAGTCTATGTGCTCGAGAAGGGCCAGATTCGTTGGCAGGGCTCGATGGCACAACTCGATACCAACCTTGACGTGCAAAGAGCCTATTTGACGGTGTAAGATCGTCGCCGCCAGGAATCCCTGCATTTTCAATGTCTAGGCAAAGTTAGGCCTTTCGTCATGGCGCAATCCCGTTCATGATTTCTCACCCGCTGGGATTTCGGTTGCACGCGGTTGTAGAGGAACGGGCCGGCGATGCGGCGTGAAAAATTGAATGTCGTGACGCCCGCGGCGGTTGCGGCCGGGCACGGACGCTATGTGCTCGACGATCAGGTCGGATTTATGTTGCGCGTCGCCCTGCAACGCCACACCTCGATCTTCACCACGCGCATGATCGAGGGGCTGACCCAGACTCAGTTCGCCGCGCTCGCCAAGCTCGCCGAGGTCGGCCCCTGTTCGCAGAACCATCTCGGCCGGCTGATCTATCTCGACGCCGCCACCATCAAGGGCGTGGTCGACCGGCTGG
>Ga0097691_1000321_pt1 | contig 43666 bp, 37 predicted proteins | sample NGESurdeep072012_8_FD_72858 | JGI IMG/M metagenome (GOLD analysis project Ga0097691, IMG submission 72858) | Arctic peat soil microbial communities from Barrow, Alaska - NGEE Surface sample 210-1 deep-072012 | ecosystem: Environmental > Terrestrial > Soil > Wetlands > Peat ... | reverse complement strand
GGTAATCAGCGACGATGCGCTCAGCGTCCTGATTCCGATCCTCGAGGAGATCTGCGGTTACGATCCGGCCCAGATCCGACTGGTGTTCGAGGAGCAGGGACTGTTGATTCAGGAATGGGACCGGGTCCGGACCGACTGGCTCACGATTCGCGATGGATCGGGGATGACGGTCGAGCCCGCGGCGTAAGCGCGAAATGCACCTGCTAACTGCAACTGAACACGCTGTCCGCTACCCGCTGCAAACGTCGGGACGCCACTGGTGGCGTGACGGCACAGGCAGTTGATTGTGCCCTGATCAGCGTTAGTAACGTCCCGACGTCCTTAGGCTGGTGGCTGGCAGCGATCAGCTGGCAGCGGGCAGCGTGTTCAGTTGCAGTTGCAGTTGCAGTCGCAGTTATCCATCACCAACTCCACGATGATCCACTACCTAGGTTATTTCGCCGGCGTTCTGACTGTCGCCTCGTTTCTCCCCCAGGTCATCAGAACGTGGAGGACCCGCCACACGCGCGATCTCTCGCTCGGAATGTTCGCCCTGCTCGTGACCGCAAGCACGCTGTGGATCATTTACGGGATCGTCATCGGAAACTGGCCAGTGATCCTCACCAACCTCGGCATGGTGGCGTTGAACGGCGCGATTGGAGTGGCCAAGTTTCGATTTGGATGATGCGAAGGCAGGTTCTTCTCAGCTGGAGTGGCGGCAAGGACAGCGCGCTTTCGCTACAGGAGCAGCGATTTCAACGAAGCGACGATCTCCAACACACCGCACACGATCTCGCGCTCCTCGGCGGTCCAGGTCCATTCGTTATTGGCGCAGGTCTGTATACGGCCGGCCGCCTTACACGAATGCCAAGCCTGGCACGTGGTGCGCTTCACATGACCGCGGCGTTTCTCCTTGCGGCCAGCGTTACTGGTCTGGGGAAGGGGATCTCCGGCCGAGCGCTGCCGTCCGTGAATGACAGCAACCCGGAGAACTTTCAGTTCGGCCGCGGCTTTCATGATAGGAATGGACCGTTCGTTTCGTTCCCGTCGGGGCACGCCACTGCGAGCTTCGCCATGGCTGCGGCGCTCACGAGCGAAGTCGACCTACGGCGACCGGGAATGGGTCGCATCGTCCGCGTCGGCAGTCGGCTGCGGAAGCGGCAGTATGATTTGCTGGATGACGCCCAGGCCGCGCTCGACGCGCGACTCAGACACTAAGTTGTCGCCTTACGCGCCCCCCTCCCCACGACTATATAATCGTCCCATGTCGCACTTTATTTCGTGGCGCCGCGGAGCGCTGGTCTCAGCCCTCCCTCTGCTCGCCGCGTGCAGCAGATCTTCCAGTACCGAGCGCTCGGCGGCCGGTGCGGCCCCGGCGTGGCTGGTCGAGCGGGGCCGCCAGGAAGCCGAGATGGCCGCGCGGTCGAGCGTGCTTCACGACTTCAAGTTCACGGATCAGAGGCAGGCCAGCGGCATCACGTTCGAGAACCGGGTCGTGGACGACGCGGGCAAAGACTACAAGCTGGCTCACTACGACCACGGAAACGGAGTGTGCGCCGCGGACATCGATGGCGATGGTCTGCCCGATCTCTATTTCGTCACCCAACTCGGCACCAGCGAGCTCTGGAAGAACCTGGGCAACGGCCGGTTCGTCAATATCACCGGCCAGGCGGGGCTCGCCATGCCGGACGCGATCGCGGTCGCGTGCTCCTTCGCCGACATCGACAACGATGGCCTTCCCGACCTCTTCGTCACGACGGTGCGCCACGGGAATCGGCTCTTTAAAAACCTCGGCGGTGGGAAGTTTCGCGACATCACCAAAGAGGCAGGAGTGGGATACGTCGGCCACTCCTCCGGCGCGGTGTTCTTCGACTACGACGGCGACGGCTTGCTCGATCTCTTCGTGACCAATGTGGGTGTGTACACCAGCAACGAGCGGGGGCCGGGCGGCTACTTCGTAGGTCTGCCCGACGCTTTCATGGGCCACCTCCACCCCGAGCGCGCCGAAGCAAGCATTCTCTATCACAATCTGGGCGGCGGCCGGTTCAAGGACGGTACGCGCGAGGTCGGGCTCGTGGACAAGAGCTGGAGCGGCGACGCGACGGCGCTCGACATCAACCGCGATGGGTTTCCCGACCTCTACATCCTCGACATGCAGGGAGGGGATCACCTCTGGCTCAATGAAGGCGGTAAACATTTTCGCGACGCGACAGCGAAATATTTTCCGAGGACTCCGTGGGGCTCGATGGGGGTAAAGGTCTTCGACTTCGATGGGGATGGTCGGCTCGACATCTTCGTCACGAGCATGCACCCGGACATGTGGGTCAACATCCCCGCCGGCGACTGGGCGGCCGAGGGGCGCAAGGCGGATTCATCGACGGTGGCTCCCGGGATGATTCCCGGAGGGAAGTCTGGCTTCTTCTTCGGAAACGAGCTGTTCGTGAACCAGGGCGGCGGTCGATTCAGGGAGGTGTCGGATTCCGTCGGCGTCGAAACGTATTGGCCCTGGGGGCCCAGCGTGGACGACTTCAACGCAGATGGATGGGACGACATTTTCATCGCCGCGGGCATGAACTTCCCTTACCGATACGGGATCAACTCCCTGCTTCTCAACGACGGAGGTCGCCGTTTTTTGCCGAGCGAATTCGTAGTGGGCGTGGAGCCGCGAACGAACGGCGCAACGGAGCAGGTGTGGTTCACCCTCGATTGCAAGGGAGGGGACGCGTTCAATCCTTTCTGTCGCGCCTGTTCCAAGCCCGGGGCGATCGACATAAGGTGCCACGTCGATTCCGCAGGCAAGCTGACGATGATGGGCTCGCTGGGATCGCGCTCCGCGGTCGCACTCGACCTGGACGGTGACGGTGATCTCGACATCGTGACCAACGAGTTTAACGGGCGTCCGCAGGTGCTCGTCAGCGACCTTGCGCAGCGACACCGCATCCACTTTCTCAAGGTCCACCTTCGCGGAACGCGCTCGAATCGGGAGGGGCTCGGCGCGGAGGTTACCGTCGTGTTGCCCGACGGGCGTCGGATTCTGAAGCTCCTCGACGCTAGGTCAGGGTACCTCTCTCAGAGCGACCTGCCACTTTATTTCGGCCTCGCGGATGCTGACCACGCTGGATCGATCGACGTCTGCTGGCCGTCGGGTCGACAGCAGACGGTGGCCGGACCGATCAAGTCAGGGACCATCGAGATCGTCGAGAAGTAGGAATTGCAAGTGAAGACACCGCGCAGGCGGCGAAAAAGCATTGCCCGGCTAACTTTCAACCCAATGACTGCTCGACTCGGCCTCGGGCTTGCCGCACTCGGGCGGCCGGGATACGTGACGTTGAATCATGCAAGCGATCTGGGCGGACATTACGACCCGCAGATCATGGAGTTGCACGCGCACGACGTGCTGAGTGCGGCGTTCGAGGCGGGAATGCGCTACATCGATGCGGCGCGGTCATACGGCCGGGCGGAAGATTTTGTGGCGTCATGGCTGCGCAAGCGGGCGATCGAGCCCGGTGAGATTTCGGTAGCGTCGAAGTGGGGATACACCTACACAGCCGGCTGGTCGCCGAGCGCGACGCAGCACGAGGTCAAGGACGTCGACACAACGCAGCTGGACGGCGCATTTGCTCATCGGGTGTTCGATGATTCACTTCTCGCTGACCTTCCAATTGGGGTCGGCCCATGCGGGGAACGAGGAGAGTTCCACACGTTCGTCTCCGACAGTCCCGGTTACGACGGACCGGTCGAGAATATGGTGGGTGAGACCGTGCTGCGGGATGAGCGCTTCGCCTACGGCGACTTGATTCCCACGACTCGCCCGCAGCCACCAGCCGGCCCGCCGTAAGCGGTGGATCGGAGGTGGCCGGCCACGAGTGAGAGCGGCGCTTTACATGGCCACTCTGGCTGCCACTCGCTTCAATCCTCAGGTGAAGAACTGGTACAGGCGTCTCCTCTGCGCCGGCAAGCCGAAGAAAGTCGCGCTCGTCGCCTGCATGAGAAAACTGCTAGTCGTACTGAACGCAATGATCAGAAGCAAGGCTCGGTGGCATGAAGCTCAAATCACTTCCACCGCTTGACTCCAAACGCAACTGCTCAGTTGTAGTCTCACCCGAAGTAGGAGCGCGTCGAACCCAGTAGATTTACGAGATGCCCCGCATCGTCTCGTTCCTTCCCGCCGCCACTGAGATCACCTACGCGCTCGGCGCGGGCGCGGACCTTGTCGGGCGCTCGTACGAGTGCGACTACCCGCCTCAGGTGCGCTTGCTTCCGGTCGTGAGCAAACCAGCGCTGCCGCTCGAGGGACTGTCGCAGAGGGAGATTGACCGCGCTGTCGCCGCGCACCTCGCCACCGGTGAAAGCCTCTATCTGGTCGATGAAGTGCTCCTCGACGAGCTGAGGCCCGACCTCGTCTTCGCCCAGGACCTGTGTCAGGTGTGCGCACCGTCGGGAAATGAACTGAGCAGGGCGCTGCGCGACATGTCGCAGCCGCCCCAGGTGCTATCGCTCACGCCTCGCAATCTGGCGGAGATCGCGGAGAACATTCTCGCGATCGGCGACGCCACGGGCAGAAACGAAGCGGCGCGGAAGCTTGTCGAAGAGAGTCACGACCGAATCCAGAGAGTCATAGCAGCCGTCGGGGAGTCGCCTCCCCGTTGTGTCACGTTCCTCGAGTGGACCGAGCCGCTCTTCTGCGGCGGTCACTGGGTTCCGGAAATGGTCGCGGCAGCAGGTGGAGAAGACCCCCTCGGTCAACCCGGCGCCGATTCGCAGCGAATCACCTGGGACGATGTAGCCGCGTCGGAGCCGGAGATGCTGATCGTGGCGCCGTGCGGATACGGCTTGAAGGAGGCTATCGCGGTGGCGAATCGTTTGCCGCGAATTACCGACGCCGAGGTTTACGCCGTGGATGCCAACGCGTACTTCGCGCGTCCTGGCCCCCGTGTCGCGGAGGGCGTGGAGCTGCTCGCGCACCTCTTTCATCCCGATCGATTCGAGTGGCCGCACCAACACCAGCCGTGGACGCGCATCGGCTGAGAAGAACGGCAACTGAACAAGACGTCACCTACGGGGAGAGGCAGGCCAGGCGCATCGCTTTTTCCGAAAGGGTTTCACTGAAGGGCGCGTCATAATCATCGAGTCCCCGTTGCCTGTGGCTTCAAAGCTAGCGGGCGAAGGATCTCGAGCTTATCGTCGTTCCGCGCGATGACAATCAGCCTCTGGCCGTGAGGCCCTCTCAGTTCCTTCATGTGCCTGACCTGACCCTCGATGAAGAGGTTTGCGGCCGCGAGATCGACCGACTCGAAATGGCCCATGCCGTTTCCTCGAAGCAAGAGCCCGTAACTCGCATCATAGCGGCCCTGCACCGGCGTGACACCGTAGAAGTTTCCTCCAACCAGGAGATCGGTGAGTCCATCCCCATCGAAATCATCGGCGATCACAGCGTAAATCGGAGCAAATTGCGCCTCGACCGGCAGGGGCGTCAGGTTGAATGTCCCGTTTCCGTTGTTGATGGCTACGGCGCTGGCGAAATTCTTCGCCTCCAGCACCTTCGCCGACTTGAGCTCCGACGCCGGAAGGATGTCTTCGATGCGACTCGCTCCGAAATCCGCGTAAGATGTGTACTTGCTCCTCAGCTGCGGGAATAATCGCGCGAACTCGTCGCGTCCGGCCAGCGGATAGCTCACTCCATTCTTGTAAAAGGTGAGAATCTGCGCGAGCGTTCCGTCGTGGAAGAAATCGTTTACGTACAAGCGCGCGGGCTCCTTCGCCGATGCCCTGATGTACGAGTTCAGCCCGAGATTGCCGAGTACGAGATCCTTCCGGCCGTCGCCATTGACATCGACGGCAGTAACTGTGTTCCACCAGCCATTCGTCTCCGACAATCCCGCGGCGGCGGTTCGATCCACGAAATGGCCGTTCTCCTGGTGAAAGACCCTAACGGGCATCCATTCTCCGACCACTACCAGATCGAGTTTCCCGTCGTTGTCGTAGTCGATCCACGCCGCCGATGACACCATGCCCACCTCGGACAGGCCAGGGGCCTTTTCGAGAGTGACGTCGGTGAAGTGCCCCGTCCCATCGTTTTGCAGCAGGTGACTGTGCGGCGCGACACCGTACTTTCGACCCTCCACTCTGCTCCCCAAGAACAGATCCGGATAACCGTCACCATTGAAGTCACCGACGACGACGCACGAGGCGTTCTCGAAGATTGGCGGCAGCGCTATCGTGTCGCGGTGAAAGTTGCCCTTGCCGTCGTTGATGTAGAGGCGGGGCCTTAGCGGCTCGTCATTGCCCGAGAACTCGTTACCGCCGCTCACGACGAGGAGATCCTGATAGCCGTCGCCATTCGCATCGAAAAACACGGCGTCGACGTCTTCAGCGAGACTGTCCGCGCGCAACGCGGGCTGGTCGCTGGGGCGGAACGTCCCATTCGGCTGCTGGATGAACAGTTGCCCGGGCTGCCACTTCGCCCCCCCGACATAAATGTCATCCAGGCCATCGCCATTTACGTCGCCGACAGCGAGAGCCGGACCCTCGGTAGAGAGGAGGTGCGGCATCAACGGCTCGCGGTTCCAATCAAAGAAGGTGTTCTCTTCGTGCTTGAAGTCGATCCCGGTTCGCGTCGTCACATCTGCAAACAACGGATGGGACGGAGGTCCGGTGTGGTAATCGTATTTTCCTGCGGCGTCGTTCTGATTCAGCGTCAGGATGCGGTCTGCCGCTACGTCCGTTAGTACCTGAAAGCGACGGTCGGGCCAGACAACGTTCAGAGAATCGATTCGCGTTGAATTCCCAAGGCCGAAGTGGAGACGAGGATCTACGGACGATTCGAACCCCCGGGTGGGCATCTCCTCCAGGAATTGCGTCGTGCCGTGATTCTTGAGCGTCACCTTGGCGCCAATTCCACCGGTATTTTTGCCGCTGCCCTTCAGCGTAACCTCGAGATAGTGGTTCTTGTTGATCTCGCGTGCGTGGTTTCTATAGATGCTCGCCGGCGCGTTGATGTTGTTCACGACCAGGTCGAGCGCGCCCGAGTTATTGAGGTCGACGTACGCCGCGCCATTGGAGAAGCCCGGCTGCCCGAGTCCCCATGCGTCGGCCATGTTCGTGAACGTTAGATTGCCGTTGTTGTGAAACGCATAGTTGGCGATCGGGACCTGAGGCATCTTCTTGAGGAGAGAGAGGTTCTCCTGCGTTATTCCCCGCGCCAGTGACGCCTGCACCGCCTCGTTGCCGACGTAGTTGAGGTAACCCATGTCGTTCGGCCGCCGATAAATGCCGTTCGTGATGAACAGATCCTTGAAGCCATCGTTGTCCAGGTCGGCGAACAGCGGGGCCCAGCTCCAGTCAGTCGCAAACACTCCGGCGAGATAGCCAATCTCGCTGAAGCGCCCGTCACCGCGATTGAGCTGTAGCGTGTTGCGCGCGTACTGCGGATAGTAGCCCGCCTTCACCCTCATGTTGAAGAGGTTGAAGCCCTCGGCGCCGGCCGAGGTATTCAAGATCTTCTGCTGTTCAGGAAGCATGTCGACGACCATGAGGTCGGGCCGCCCGTCATTATTGAAGTCGGCCGCGTCGGCGCCCATCGAGAAACGGCTGGTGTGACCGAGCATCTTCGCGATCGACTCCGTAAACGTTCCGTTGCAGTTGTTGATGTAGACGTAATCGTTTTCCTGAAAATCGTTGCCGACGAAGATGTCCGGACACCCATCGAGATTCAGGTCGCTGACGACGACGCCGAGACCATAGGCCTCAAGCCCGCCGTAGATCCCGGCCTGCTCACTCACATCAGTGAAGTGGCCGCCATCGTTCCGATACAGACGGTCGCCTGTGCTCGGGATTCGCACGTTCCGCTGCGGCCTCAGGCTAATGCCGCGCTGGGTGTCAGTCGCGTGATTGAGCAGGAACATGTCCAGATCCCCGTCGCCGTCGTAGTCGAAAAAGACCGCTTGCGTCGAATAGCCCGAGAACGAGAGCCCGTACTCCGCCGTTCTGTCGGTGAATGTGCCGTCACCGTTGTTGATGTAGAGCACGTTGTGCCCGTGCTGGCCCAGATAGTTTACCGCCGACACGTAGATGTCGAGCAACCCGTCCCCATTTACGTCCGCCATCGTAACCCCTGTTTTCCAACCGGGCGGTCCAGCTACACCCGCTTTATCGGTGACGTCCTCGAACTTGTAGTTGGCCTTGTTGATGTAGAGCCGGTTGGGGCCGAGGTTTGACGAGAAGTAGAGATCAGGCAGGCCATCGCCATTGACGTCACCGACGGCGACGCCGCCACCGTTGTAGTAGTAGAGGAAGTTCAGGATGTTGAAGTCAGGCTTCTCCGGCAGGTTGTTGGCGAATGTGACACCGGTAGTGCTCGGCGACAACAGCTCGAAAAGCGGCTCGGGGGTCTTCGTCCGGCTGCAGGCAGAGAGCGCAGCGACGCTCGCGCCCAGAAGCAGCGCAGCCGCCCGCCCGATGATGCTATCCGCCGTAGATGAGTGCAGAATGCGGAATCGCGTCAAAGAAGGGGCACGGCTAATGCAGCCTCGTCGTACTACTTCTTCTGGCCTCGTTCCCAGGAGTCTTTATGCCGTTATCCTCGCCACGTCCGTTGCTCTCTTGCGGTCTTCTCGTTGCGCTCATGTCCGCATGCGCTTCCGCCAATTCAGCGAGTACTGGGAGAACTCCGCCTGACCGGCCCCTCCCGCCTCCGAACCAGGGGACAATCGTAACAGCTGACGACCTCGACCACGGCACCACCGTCGATCCCATCGAACGGACTCTCGCCGGGCGCGTGGCAGGTGTGGTCGTGATCAACACGGCGGACGGCGGAATCGCCATCCACATACGAGGGCAGACCACGATCAACGGCGAAACCGAGCCCCTGTACGTGATCGACGGCCTGCCGGTCCTGGCAGGTCCGGGGGGAAGTCTGACCGGGATCAATCCGAAGGACATCGCCTCGATCGAAGTGCTCAAGGATGCATCAGCCACGGCGTTCTACGGAATGCGGGGATCGAACGGCGTAATCGTGATAAAAACAAAGCACGCGCCGGATCAGTGACCTGAAAGATTGGCCAGCGCGTGTGTCGTGCGGAAGATGAGAGGACGATCATTGTTCCGCGTCACCACGTATCTGTCACCGTTCGGCGTGCGTACACGCTCGATGTCGCGCGCCTGTCCAGGAACGAAGAAGCCACTATCCAAGGCGCGCACTGGCGTGAAATGCCCCTTTCCGTCTCCGCGCAAATAGAGCCCATAACTGGCGTCCATCTTTCCGATCTCGGGCTTGACGCCGTCGAAATTTCCGGCGAGCAGCAAATCGACCTTTCCATCTCCGTCGAAATCCTTGGCCAGGATGCCGTAGACCGGCGCGACCTGAGCCTCGAGCGGCAGCGGGATCATCGTGAAGGTTCCGTCGCCATTATTCCTGACCAGGGTTGTTGCAAACGTGTACGCTTTTTTTACGACGGCGTCTTCGAGATCCTTTTGGGGGATCACATCCGATACGGTCTGCGTTGCGTAGTCCTTGTAGTTCAGGTAGCGGTCCTTGAGGTATGTCAGTGACCGTATGAGGTCGTCGCGCAACTCCAGCGGGTACTCAACGCCACTGTGATAGTACGAGACGATCTGCTGTACGAATCCTGTGTGCGCAAAATCCTTGACGTACATGGACACCGGCTCTTTCGGCGTCGCCTTCAGGCGCGTGTTGAGACCAAGGTTCCCCACTATGAAATCCACCCGGCCGTTACCCGTGAAATCCCCGGCGATGATGCGGTTCCACCAGCCGTTGCTGTTCTCGAGGCCGGGGACCTTCATCTTCTCGAGCCGTCCGTTGCCCATGTTCTTGAAGATGGTAATCGGCATCCACTCGCCGACGATGACCAGGTCCAGCTTGCCATCCCCATCTACATCCCTCCAGATCGCGTCGGTAACCATGCCGACGTGCGAGAGTCCCGGAGCCAGTTTGTCGGTGACATCGGTGAAGTGGCCCTTGCCGTCGTTCTTGAGCAGAACGCTCTGCGGATCGACTCCGTAGCTCCAGGGAACCGAGCGGCCGCCGACGAAGAGGTCGATGGTACCATTGCCGTCGTAATCCGCGGCGGCCGCCCGCGATCCGCTCAGGTACAACGGCGGCAGAGCGCCCACCGCTTTCCTGAAGTTGCCCTTGCCGTCGTTCAAATAGAGCCGGTCCTCTAACGCCGGCGCCATCTGCGAGAACTCTGTTCCGCCGGTGACGACGTAGAGATCCGGGAAACCGTCCCCATTCGCGTCGAAGAACACGGCGCTTATATCCTCGGAGATCTTGTCTTGCTCGAAAAGCTTCTCGTTCGTGCTGATGAACGACCCGTCCTTCTGCTGAATGAAAAGCTTGCTCGGCTGATCCTTTGCTCCAGCGATGAAAATGTCGTCCAGCCCGTCGCCATTGACGTCGGCGACGGCCATGTACGGTCCCTCGGTCGAGAGCATCTTCGGCATTAATCGCTCACGATCGAAATCGACGAAGTCGTTCTCGTGGTGCACGAAGTCGAGCGCGGTCTGCGCGGTAACGTCGCTGAAGAGCCGGGTGACCGGCTTGGGTAACTCCGGCTTGGCGGCGGTGGACTCTGATTGCTTGATCGTGAGACGCTGATTCGCCGCCACATTCTTCAGCACGCTCTGGCGTCCGTCGGGCCAACCGACCGTCACGGTTTTTACCGTATCGGCGCGACCAATTCCAAACGTCAGGACGTAGTCCATGCTCGACTGGAAGCCGCGCGTGGGGCTCAGCTCCTGATATTGCATCCGCTTCCCGTCCTGCAGCGTCACGTTCGCGCCAACGGCGAAACGATTGTGACCCTCGCCATCGAGCTTGACCTGCAGATAGTTGTTCTTGGTGAGCGTGCGCGCGTTGTTGCGGTAGACGAACGCAGTGTCGTTCTCGTTGTTCACGATCAGATCGAGCGCGCCGTCTCCGTCCAGGTCCGCGTACGCCGCGCCATTGGCGAAGCTCGGAGTGTTGAAGCCCCAGTTTGCGCTCTCGTTGGTGAAGGTCAGATCGCCATTGTTCCGGAACGCGTAGTGCTGGAGCTTGGTCGATGTCATGGCGTCGGTGAGCTTCTTGAAATCTACCCGACCGCCCTTTGTCATCGACTTCATGGTCTGGTCGTTCGCGAGGAACGCGACATAATCCTGAGACGTCACGTCCTTGGCGATGCCATTGGTGACGAAGATATCCTTGTTGCCATCGAGATCGAAATCGGCAATCAGCGCGCTCCAGCTCCAGTCCGTGCGCGCAATCCCCGCCATCTGGCCGATGTCGCTGAACGTACCATTGCCATTATTGAGCTGGAGCATGTTGCGCATGAACTGGTAGTGGAAGCCATTCTTCACCTTCGCCTGGTAGACATCCCAGCCCTCGAACGCTGACGTCGTTCGGAGCCTGTACTCGTCATCCGGAAGCATGTCGGTGGTATAGATGTCCGGCCACCCGTCATTGTTGATGTCCGCGATGTCGAGACCCATCGAGAAGTAGCTGCTGTATGGCATCTCCTTCGGCAGCTGCTCGGTGAACGTCCCATCGTGGTTGTTGATATAGAGGTAGTCGCGCTCGAAGAAATCGTTCGATACGTAGATGTCGGGCCACCCATCGCGATTCACATCGCTCACGACCACACCAAGTCCGAACGCGATCTCGCTCCCGTAGATGCCGGCCTTCTCACTCACATCGGTGAAGTGGCCATTCCCATCGTTGTGATAGAGCTTGTGGCCACCGAGCTTGTCGCGGACGTTCCGGATGTTGCGCAGGCCGAAGCTGCCGACGGGGCGAAACGAATTGTTGACGAGATACATGTCCAGCCATCCGTCGTGGTCGTAATCGAGAAACGCGGCCTGGGTGGAGTAGCCTTCGTCGGCGAGTCCGTACTCCTGCGCCATCTCCTTGAAGGTCGGCACACCGTTCTTGTCGAGGCCCTGATTTATGTAGAGCTCGTTCGCTCTCCGCTCACCGGCGATGTTTCCGGCGTAGCAGACGTAGATATCGAGCAGCCCATCTCCGTTCACGTCGGCGAATGTGACGCCGGTCGCCCAATAGCCCTTTCCTCCTACGCCGGCCTCTTCGGTTATGTCTCGAAAGTGGAAGTGACCCTCATTCAAGTAGAGGTGGTTGCCATGGAGGTTCGAGGTGAGCATGACCTCGGGCAGACCGTCTCCAGTGAGGTCACCCGTCGCCACACCGCCGCCGTTATAGAAATTGCGGTAAGTGAAGACGTTCAGCTCGCGTGTGTCCTCGACGCGATTCTCGAACGTGATTCCGGTGTAGCTGGGAGGCAGCAACGTGAAGAGATGACCGTCGACCGGTGGTGGTGGGGCCTTGGCGGTTGAAGCTGTCTCCCTCGAATCGTGGGGTGCTGAGCAGCCGGCCGCGAAACACAGCGCGGAAACCAGATAGCGAAGCCTTAGCCTCAAGGCCTTGTTCATGACATTGACCACAATCACCACGAAGGTATCTAGCGACGCGTGCGTGGCCCGGGAAGACCGCGAACGGAGAAGACAAAAGGGGTTTAGTTGCACCATGGCCTGCCCCCAACGTGGGAGCAGGCCATGGTGAGAATTCGGAACTACGAAATCAGTATCCCGGGTTCTGCTTGAGCAGCGGGTTGGTCTCGAGCTGCGTCTGCGGGATCGGCATCAGGATCTTATATGGTGGAACCGCACCGGGTTTGTAGCCATATAGCGGTGCGCCGCAGCAAAACCACGGCTGAGTGTACTTGTTCATGCGAATCAAATCCGTTCTGCGCTTTCCCTCGGCGATGAGCTCGAAGAGGCGTTCGCTGAGAATCGAGTCCCGCAAAGCCGCCTGGGGCAGCGTCGTCGCAAAGGGCTTGGGTGTCGTCGGGAATGCCCGCGCGCGCGTCGTAGAATTGATTAGCGCCGCCGCAGCAGCAGTTTGTCCGAGCTCGTTCATTGCCTCGGCCTTGATCAGATAAATCTCGCCAAGCCGGAAGTTCGCGTAGTTGTTGCCGGCGTCTGCCCCAACGTGGTTAGGATCGTAGGGCCATTTCGTAATCCGGACTCCGGCCCCTTCGGTTACACTCGTTATGTCCCCAATGGCCGGAGTAAAGACGAGCGGATTTCCCGCAAGATCTTTCGCCGGCAGGCCGGTTTGCAGGTTGATTTGCGGTCCCTCCAGGAAGACCTGCCGGCGAATGTCGGACGCATCGAACGAGAAATAGGTCTCCGCGAGCGTCGCGAAACCGTTCCAGGGTGACGGCGTATACTGATTGTAGTGCAGCATCGTCATCAGGATGTTGTTACCGAGACCGGCTATATCCGCGTACTGCACGGCCATGATGATCTCAGGCGAGAAAGCATTGTCCGCGGCGAAGTTCTTCCGCCATCCACAGCCGGGGGTGGGAGTACAACCCGTCGACGCATCCGTGGAAAGCTGGTAATTCGCCGACGAGTTGAAGATACGATTGGAAGCATCGATTGCGTCCTGCCAGTGAGCCGTCCCCTTCGTCAATCCGGTCGCAGTGACGGTGCCTGTGTAGACCTCGGCGTTCAGATACATGCTGGCAAGGATGGCATCGGCCGCGCCTTGCGTCATCCGGCCATTCATGGCCGCCGGCCACGTTACGGGCAGGTCTGGCCGCGCCGCGTTCAACTCTGACACAATGAAGTTGAAGACGGAGTCGCGCGTGTTCTGTGCGCGAGCCTTGATCTCGACGTCGGTGACGATTGGCACGCCGCCGAACATGTCCATCAACATGTAATAGAAGTACGCTCGGAGAGTTCGGAGCTCCGCGACGACCGTCGCCTTGCTCGCAAACGTCACGTTGGTCAGCGCGTTGAGCACGACGTTGGCACGCGCGATACCGGTGAAGAGATCGTTCCACGCTGGATTGATGAGGCCACCCGTGCCGGTGGTGGTCGGTGTAAAGGTCTGACGGTGAATGTCCAGCCATTGGCCGTTGTCATACCAATTCTGGCCGCGAACCGGCACGACCATCTCGTCCGTGCTGATCTCGCTGGATTCGTACCAGTTGCTGGTAGCTCCACTCGTTTTCAGCTGCGCGTAGACAGAGGCGAGACCACCGACCGCCTGGGTTTCGTTCTGGTAGAAATTTTCCGGAGTAATCGAGCTGGCCGGGACTTCCGTCAGATCGGTGCAAGCCGGTGCCAAAGCCAGGAGGGTAATGACAGCTGCCGCTCCGAACGATTTCGTCATGATTGGTTTTCTAGAAAGATACACGTAGACCTCCCGTGATCGTACGAGGACGCGGATAATGCAGGTAGTCGACGCCACGCGATGCCAGACCGGCGGCTGTGAACACTTCCGGATCGTAGCCCGTGTAGCCAGTGAAAAGGAGCAGGTTATCGCCCGAGAGATAGACACGGGAATTCCTCGCCGTTCCCGTAAATCTGGGCAGGTCGAACGTGTACCCGATGGTGACATTCTGCAAGCGAGTGAACGACCCGTCTTCGATCCAGCGGGATGAGTAAATGGCGGGCTCATTTATGCCGGTCGAATCGGTCAGGGCTGAGAGCAGGAAATTCTTGTCCGTCAGTGCGTTGCCCTTCGTCGAATAGACGAGGGCGGTGTTGTTGAAGACCTTTTGGCCCGCCGAACGATTGATGAGGAAGCTGAGATCGAATTTGCCCACGGTGCCCGAACCGTGGAATCCGAACGTGTACGTGGGATTGGCGTTCCCGAGGACAACGTAATCGTCGCCTACGGGTCCGGTGGTGGTCCCGGTGAGCACCCGACTCGTCACTTGACCAGCAGCGTTACGAGTGACCACGTAGTGATTGAACAGCTGCTGTCCGGCCGCGTTGATGCCAACGAATTGAGGTCCAAAGAATGTCCCGAGCGGCTGGCCGGGAATGATTATCTCGGAGTTCGTGCCGGATTGACCTTGTCCGCTGATTGTACCCGTCGACAGGGAGCTGTACGGGCCCAGATTGACGACATTGTTATTGTTGTGCGCGAACACGATTCCAGCCGTCCAGTTGTTGTTCGGACGATTGAGAACCTGTCCATCCAGCGAGAACTCGACTCCCTTGTTCCGCACCGATCCTACGTTCTCGAGGCGTGTGCTGGCAACCGCCGGCTGCGGCACGTTTACGGTGAGGAGCAGGTCTTTCGTGTTCTTCACGTAGTACTCGAGGCTGCCCGTGAACCGGTTGTTGAATAAGCCATAGTCGAGCGCGAGGTTGTTCTCCGACGTTGCCTCCCACTTGAGGTTCGGATTCGGATTCGAGATCGGCGAAAAACCTGTAACGGGGGTTCCTCCGAACACATAGCTCGGAGACCCGGACAGCAGAATCAGCGACGCATAGGGAGGCGCGCCCGGATTCCCCACCTTGCCGTATCCGGCGCGGAGACGCAGCTCCGAGAAGGGTCCCGTCCGCATGAACGATTCCTGACTGATGCGCCAGGATCCGGAGATTGCCGGGAACACCGCCCATTTATTTCCTATTCCGAATGTCGACGATCCGTCCTTTCTGAGCACGCCCGTCAGGAAGTACTTGTCATTGAGACTGGCGTTGGCCCTGCCGAAGAACGATACGAGACGGCTCTCCGAGCTGCCGGAGAAGGGCGGAATGCGCACGGAGCCGCTGCTCAGATTGTTGAAGCCTAGCGCATCGGTCAGAAAGCCCTGGGCTCCAGCCCCGAACTCGTTGAAGATGTATTCGTTGTACTCGTAACCACCGACGAGCTCGAAGTCACGGCGACTGACAAACTGCGGGTGGAAGGTGAGAAGAGTCTGCAGGGTCTTGCTAGTATTGTCGCGGTTCGTCCGTTGCGCGAATCCATTTGTCCCCGCGCCGACCGGACTGGCACTGGGTAAATAGTCGTTGCGGTCGCCCAGTACGCGGTCCACGCCAACGTTTACCCGCGCAGTAAGACTCGAGAAGATATCGTAGTCTGCCGAGAGGTTGCCAATGGTCCGGTCGGAGGTGCCCTTGGACTGGACCTGGTTCGCCAGCGCCACCGGATTGTCGACGGCTGGCGAGGGTCCGGTCTCGTAGAAGACGGGCTTTCCCGACGCGTCGGTTGTCGTAACCGGGTGCGTCGGGTTGAAGTACACCATGTTAATGAACACGCCGCCCTGGAATCCGCCGGTGTTCTCGTACGGCAGGTAATCGTTGATGACGTGAGAACCGGTCAGGTTGAGACCGACGCGGAGGCGTCCGTCGAGTGCCTGGTGCGTTCCGTTCAGCCGCGCCTGATAGCGTCGCATCCCGTTGTTGATTACGATGCCCTCTTGATCCAGGTAGTTCACCGAGGCACGGTATTGCGTGGCGGACGATCCGCCCGAGAAGGAGAGGTTCTGGTTGAGCGTCGGAGCGCTGCGGGTGAGAGCGTGCTCCCAATCGGTGTTCGCGGTCCCTTCGCCCGTGAGACGGGACGCCGGCATGGCACCAGCGGTGACCTCCTTCTGGATGAACGCGCGGTACTGGTCGCCGTTAAGAAGGCCCAGATAGTTTCTGGGCGATGACGTTCCTGCCTGGACCTCGTACTCCATGCTCGGGCCGCCGACGCCCTTCTTCGTCTCGATCAGAATCACGCCATTGGCTGCGCGGCTTCCGTAGATCGCCGTTGCGGCGGCGTCTTTCAGAATGGAGATCGACTGAATGTCTGAGGGGTTGATGAGATTCATCGGGTTGCGCGGCAACGCCGGCGAGCCGCACTGGACGCAGACACCCGCATTTTCGGGTTCGACGTTATTGATCGGAATTCCGTCGATCACGTAGAGCGGCTCGTTGCTGGCACTGATCGAAGTGCCGCCACGAACGAGAATCTGCGCGCCGGCGCCAGGGTCACCGCTGTTCTGGACGATCTGCACGCCAGCCGCCCGTCCCTCTATCATGTTGGTGACGTTGGGCTGGATCCCGACGTTGGCCTGCGTGGCGTCAATCGTCGAGACAGATCCGGTAATCGCGAGCCGGCGTTGCGTGCCATAGCCGGTCGTCACGACTTCCTCGAGGACCGCTACTCGCCGCTCGAGCGCGAACGAGACTGAGGCGGTTCCACCAGCGGGAACGGTGACGGTTGCTATCGGAGAACTGAATCCGATTCGGCGTGCGCGTACGGAGTGAATCCCAGCGGGAACGCCGACGATGACGAAGCTGCCGTCGGCCCCGGTGATGGCGCCGCGCCGGGTGCCTTCGACCACGACGCTCACGTCGGAAAGGGGTTGTTGCGTCAGACTATCGACGACGCGTCCAGCGATGTTGCCTGTGGGATTTTGCGCTCCGAGTCGGACGGTACAGAGCAGTCCAAATACGAGCGCGAGAGAGAGGCGACGGACAACGGCCATACGGAAGTCCTCCACAGGGTGGTGAGTGGAACACCTCTCATTGCCAAGGAGAGGGATGTGCGCAGGTGATCGAGCCATCCCGTACCGGCCCGATCATTTGCCCAACATTCTGATTGCGTCGCCATTAATGCGGGTCCCGCCTCGAAATGTCAAGAACAATGTCGCGTCAGGTATCGTCAGCCGGGCGCCAGGTGGGGCTTGGCGAGCCGACTCCAGATCGTCGGCCGGGCTGGGCGGAAAGCAAAAGAACGAGTTTCGTGAGCGGGCAAGGTTGGTAGCTCACAACTCGTTCCGTTGCTGTTCCAGAATTGTCAGCCTGGGACCCCGCAACCGATCATTGCGCCGCCCACGCGGCAATCATAGAATGTGCCCCTAGGAGGAAACCAATAACATGAAGCCGATGTACCTCGACGCTGTCGAGAACCACGAGGCAGTTGAGCCGCACGCGACGATGTTCACTCAGATGCGCGCTGCCGGGGTTCCGATCCCCCAGATCCTGCATCTGTTCGCGTTCAAGCCCGAGCGAACCCAGTACTTGGCGGTCTTCACTCAGGGAGTGATGCGCGGCCCGTCGCCGCTGCCGCCCTGGCAGCGCGAGCTCATCGCCGCGTTCACCTCGAAGCTCAATCAGTGCCTCTTCTGAATTGGCTCCCACGCCGCGGTCGCGGCGGAGCTGCACGGGGATCGCGCTCTGGTCCAGAGTGTTCTGAATGATCTCGACAACGCGCCGGTCTCAGACAAGGACCGGACGCTTTACGCCTTCATCAAGAAAATGGTTCGTGACTCCACTTCCATTGGGCAGGAAGACGTGGATGTGGCGCGCAAGGCCGGTTGGTCCGATGAGGCGCTCTACGACGCGATAACCGTCTGCTCGCTCTTTCAGTTCTACAACAACTGGATCGATGCGACCGGCGTCGCGGACATGCCCGCGCTTGGCTACGAGATGTCCGGACACAGACTGGCGACTCAGGGCTACGCATCTGAGCCCCCGTCGAAACGTCGCGCGGAATCGATTCGATCGACGGGACCAAAGAAGTCGACGAAGTCAAAGGCTGCGAAGAAATCGAAGCGATCGAAGCGATCGAAGAAAGCTTAGACGGTACGGCGAAGGGGATACCCCTCACCGACCACACACAGAGATGCCAGTCGCTGCGGCAAGATTCAAACGCGCGTGGATGGGCGAAAACTAGTTCCCCTTCAGCCCGCGCTCCTCCAGCAGCGCATCGACATTAGGATCGCGCCCGCGGAAGTTCCTGTACAACGTCGCGGCGTCCTCAGTCCCTCCCCTCGACAAGACCATGTCACGAAAGCGTCCGCCATTTGCCCGGGTCAGTCCGCCGTGCTCCTTGAACCACGCGTACGCGTCGTCATCGAGCACCTCGCTCCAGGTGTACGCGTAGTATCCGGCCGAGTAGCCGCCGTCCCAGATGTGCGAGAAGTAGGTGCTGCGATAGCGCGGCGGAACTTCGGGGACCGCCACGTTGAACCGCTTGAGAGATGCGGCCTCGAATGAATCGACATCGCTCGGCGCGGCGCCCGGCGGTACCGTGTGCCACGCGAAATCCAGCAGCGAAGCGCCCAGGAGCTCGGTCATCGCAAAGCCCTGATTGAAGGTGCTCGACTGCTTGATCTTGTCCACGAGTGCCTGCGGCATCGTCGCGCCAGTCTGATTGTGCTTCGCGTAGTTGGCGAACACCGTCGGCTCGAGCGCCCAATGCTCGTTGAACTGCGACGGGAACTCCACGAAATCCCGAGGCACGTTCGTCCCCGAGAGGGTCGGGTATTGAACGCGCGAGAACATGCCGTGCAACCCATGGCCGAACTCGTGGAACATCGTCGTCACGTCGTCAAACGTGAGCAGCGCCGGCTGGCCCGAGGCGGGCTTGGTGAAGTTCGCGACGTTGAACACCACCGGCTTCCACCCGGTGAGTCGCGACTGATCGACGAACTGGTCCATCCACGCGCCGCCGCTCTTGTTGTCACGCTTGAAGTAGTCGGCGTAGAAGAGAGCGAGCGGTGACCCATCCGCGTCGAACACCTCGAACACCCGCACATCGGGGTGATAGACTGGGATGTCGTGTCTCTCCTTGAAGGTGAGACCATAGAGTTTGTTCGCCGCGTAGAAAACGCCGTTCTGCAGCACGTTGTTCAGCTCGAAGTACGGTTTGATCTGCGATTCATCCAGATCGTACTTCGCCTTCCTCACTTGCTCTGAGTAGTACTGCCAGTCCCACGGCTGCAGCTTGAACCCTCCACCCTGTGCGTCGATCAGCTTCTGCATATCGGCGGCTTCCGCGCGTGCCTTCGCCGTCGCCGGAGGAACGAGATCGGTCAGCAGCTTGATCGCGTTCTCCGGAGTCTTGGCACCCTGAGTCGCCAGGGCGTACGCCGCCCAGGTCGGATAGCCGAGCAGCTGTGCCCGCTCCGCGCGGAGCTCGGACATGCGGCGAATGATGCCCTTCGTGTCGTTGCTGTCGCCGCGCGACGTGCGGAGCGTCGATTGCTCGAACAGCTTCTGACGAACAGCGCGGTTCTTGAGCTCCGCCTGGGCCGGCTGCTGCGTAGTGTTGCGAAGCGGAAGCACCCACTTGCCGGCGAGTCCGCGCCCCTTCGCCGCTTCGGCCGCGGTGTTGATCTCGGCGTCGGTGAGTCCGTCAAGTTGCGAAACGTTGTCGACGACCAACGCTCCTACTTTGGTTCCCGCGAGGAGCTTGTTGGTAAAATCGGTGGAGAGCTTCGACAGCTCCTGGTTGATGGAGCGCATGCGAACTTTGTCCGCCTCGGAGAGCTGCGCGCCGGCTCGCACGAAGTCGCGGTTGTATCGCTCGATCAAAGCCCTCTGCTCGCTCGAGAGACTGCCCGACTCCCGCTGGTCGTATACGCTCTTCACTCTGCGATACAGCTGATCGTTGAGGTATATCGCATCGTTGTGCGCCGCGAGCTTGGGCGCCTCGACGTCTTGCACTTTCTGCAGCGTGTCGTTGGTGTTGGCCCCGACGACGGCGAAGAATGTCTTCGACACGCGCGTGAGCAGCGCACCCGATTTCTCCATCGCCACTATGGTGTTGTCGAACGTCGGCGCCTGGGTCTGCTTCGAGATCGCATCGATCTCAGCCAGCTGCTGCCGCATTCCCTCTTCGAGAGCGGGCTGGTAGTGCTCGTTGCGGATCAGGTCGAATCGAGGCGCATGATACGGCAGTGTGCTCTCGAGGAAGAACGGATTGCTCCCCACGGTTGCGGGCGCGGAAGAGATTCGCGATCTAATAGCCGCCGGCACGCACGCGCTCTCCAGGCCCACGACAGATAGCAGAGCCCAGAGGGCAAGACGATGTCTAATGAGGTGTTTCATTGAAGTACCAGGGAGGAAGATGTCACTCGTCACGAAAGGAGACTTTGTAGTTTCGAAAGTTGTCGTCGCGGTGCGGCGGATTCCAGAGGGGCGCCGTTGCGCTGCCACCACTGCCGCATTCCGGAGGACCACCGCTCCACCCCATTCTATGGTAAACTATGTACCAGATTTTCTTCCTCAATACCTGCGCGTTCGTGCTGGCCGCTCTCGCGATTCCCCTGGGCCTCGGTGGAAGACGACCGGCCTTTTCAGTTGAAATCAGATGCCGTCGCGATTTAGATCCTCGATCTCGAGAGAGTACCCGCCTGTCTCAGGGCGATTGCCCGAGGAGCTCGCCGTAGTGACCTCACGCCCCGCACCTAGCACCTCGCACTTCCTACCTGGCTCTTCTCGCAGTTGGGTTTCCGGTGTGCACCTCCTACCTAGCTCTTCTCGCAGTTGGTTTTTAACAATCGCGAGGTCGCCTTAGTGCTGCTTATCCTGACGATCCTCGCATTCCTGCTGACGCTTGCCGCCGCAGGGTTTGTGTACCTGACGGTGATCGTGAACGCGGAAGCCAACCGCGACGACGCGATCGTTTCCGTGCCGCCGATCGAGAAGGATGCTGACGCGTTCATGCGCGCGCTCGCGGGCGCAGTCGCCCAGCACGTTCTGGGTGGCAACGAGATGACTCTCCTGCAGAATGGGGTCGAGATATTTCCAGCACTGTTCGATGCAATGGCAGCTGCCCGCGAAAGCATCCACTTCTCCACCTTCATCTACGAGCCCGGTCGCGTGCCAAAGAGGTTTGCTGATGCCCTCTCCGCGGCGGCGCGGCGCGGGATCGAGGTCCGCGTTGTACTCGATAGCAGGGGCAGCAAGACAATTCCACCTGCACTCATCACCCAAATGCGCGAGGCCGGATGTCAGGTTCGCTGGTTCCGGGCGATCCAGTGGTTCAACTGGGCGAAGTACAACCACCGGAGTCATCGGAAGCTCCTCATCGTCGACGGCAAGCTGGCGTTCACCGGTGGAGTGGGCATCGCTGACGAATGGGACGGCAACGGAGATTCTCCCGCGCACTGGCGCGATACGCACGTCAGAATCGCGGGACCGGCGGTCGCCGTGGTTCAGGCTGCGTTCGTCGATACCTGGAACGAAGCGACGGGAGAGCTTCCTATTGGAGAGAAGGTCTTCCCAATCCTGGCTCGAGCTGGGGGTGTTGGGATCTGCGCCATTCAGAGCAACCCGACGAACGCGACGAGCGACGCTCGGCGGTCCATGGCGGCGTTGATCGCCGGGTCGAGCCGGCGGTTGTGGATTAGCAACGCCTACTTCATTCCGACGCCTCCATTCACCAAGGCGCTTGCCGACGCGAAAGCGCGCGGCGTGGACGTGAAGATCCTCGTGCCGGGCCAGTATCACGATCAACCGGCCGTGCGCCGCGCCGGCCGCCGCACGTGGCCCGCGCTTCTCCGCGGGCATGTCGAGCTGTACGAGTTTCAGCCGACGATGATCCACACCAAGACCGTCGTGGTCGATGGCGCCGTGACTTCCATTGGCTCCATCAATTTCGATCCCCGCTCCTTCGCGCTCAACGCCGAGTTCGGAGTGGTCGCACTCGACCGGGGGATCGCGGTACAGATGGAAGAGGCGTTCGTCAGGGACGTCGGACGCGCGAGGCGCGTGACCACGGAGGATCTGGAGCGGCTTTCACTCTGGCAGAACATCCTCGATACGGTTTGTTATTGGATCCGCGCGCAGCTCTAACGGCAACTGAAACTGCGAGAAGAACTAAGGTATGAGGTGCGAGGTAGTAGGTAGGAGGTGCAAGTTTTTTCCTCATGACTCGCCCCTATCACCTTTCACCTCTCACCTTGTTCTTCTCGCAGTCGGTTTTCCGTATCCTAGCTACTAATGTGACCCCATCGGCTCTACGACCATCACCATGAACGACCCAGGGACCATCGGCGGTCGCCGCCGAGGATTCGTGGCGGTCGATTCCGCGGGCGCCGGTCCGAACTTGGCCGAGACGACGTAGATCCGGTGCGTTGCCGGGTCGAGGCCCATGTTCCGTCCGCCTTCCGCGGTCTGCACACTTTGGACGACATGGTAGCTGTCGGGCGAATCCTGGTGGATCACGGTGAGCGTTCCGTCCGCGCTCGACGCGTATGCATCGCGAAGAACGGGATCGTAGCCCGCGCCGTCGACGCCTCGCCCGATCGGGACCGTCGCCACCACTGTTCCGTTCCTGTAATCTGAGATCGCCATCACGCCGCTCCGGCAGCCGCTGAACAACCTCTGGTGCCGCGTGTCGATCGCCATCGAGACCGGATTCTTGCACGGCGCCGTCGACCACCGGCGCGTGACCTTCAGGCTTTTGGTGTCGATCTCCACGATCTGGCTGCTGTCGACGAGATTCACGTAGATCTTTCCGTTCCGCGCCGACTGCCCGTACTCGGGCTTCCCGCCGAGCGGAATGTTGGTGACGAGCGTCCCTTTGAGCGGATCGACGACAGTCGACGAGTTGGCGTCGCCGTTGAACGAGAAGACGCGCTTCGATGCGGGATCGTAGATGATCGCGTCCGCGTCATCCGCCGCGGGAATCCGAGCGAGCGTCTTGTAGGTCTTGAGATCGAACATGACGATGGAGCTGTCGTTCCCCGACGTCGCGAACCCGTGGCCCGAGCCCGGCGCCGGCGCGGTGCCGTGCGCTCCCTTGATCCCGGTGACCTCGGCGATCAGGCGTCCGTTGTTCATGTCGACCACCATCACCCGGTTCTGCCTGCCGATGAACAGCCGGTGATTGGGCGCGTCGGGTACAACATAGTCCCAGCCGCCGTCGCCACCGACGTTATAAGTGTGCGTGATCTCGTATGATTGCGATGATTGCGCCGCCAGCGACGGTGCCGCGACGAGTGACAGCAGCAGGATCGATCGACGCATCTATGTTCCCCTTTGAAAAGGTTGTCTTCGATTGTCGGCAACGAGCAATAGTGGTTGAGTCGCTCCACGTAGCGGCTCGAAGCATGCTTGTTGCTTTAAAGACGAACGCGCGAGCGGGAGAAGAACAATATCGCAGCATGCGAATGCGCAAGCATTGCTGTCATTCTCCTGACAGGTGGCCGCGTATCCTCCACCTACTCGAACTACCAGGCCGCAGAGACTGACGTGAACTCAAGAATCGCGGGCATGATGAGCATCAGCGCGGCGATCGCGACTGCGTTGCTCATGGTTTCGGGGTGCAGAAACGGCGACGGTTCGGCCGGAAAGCCGGTAGCCGCGACGGCGTATCGCACCCCGAGTGGCGCGGTCAACATCTACGCAGAGACGGGGGCGAATGAGCTGGCACCGGTCGCGGCGAAAGCTCTGCCGATGGTTTACGTCCCCAACTCGCGCGGCGGCACCGTTACCGAGATCGATCCCCGCACCTATCAGGTCGTGCGCACCTTCCCGACGGGAAGAGTCCCACAGCACGTCGTACCTTCGTACGATCTCTCGACGCTGTGGGTCGCGAACAATTCGTCCAACAGTCTGACTCCGATCGACCCGCTGACGGGGCAGGAGGGAAAGAGCGTAACGGTCGACGATCCCTACAATGTGTACTTCACCCCCGACGGCAAGTACGCGATGGTGATCGCCGAGGCGCGTCACCGGATCGACTTCCGCGATCCCCACGACATGAAGCTCGTTCAGTCACTGCGCGTCGCGTGCAAGGGCCTCGACCACGTCGAATTCACGGCGGACAATCGATATGCGATCGCGACGTGCGAGTTTTCGGGTCAACTGGTCAAGATCGATCTCGCCACACGACAGGCGGTCGGATACCTGACACTCGACCCCGACGCGTGGACCAACTACGTCCCGCGCCAGATCTCGAGACTCTTGAACCGGCGGAGGCGGAGCAACGCCGGGATGGCCGCTCTCATGAACGTCCCGTCGATGCCGCAGGACATCCGCTCGTCGGCCGACGGCACCAAGTTTTATGTCGCGGACATGAAGCAGGACGGAGTCTTCGTCGTCGACCCGCAGAAATTCGAGCGGATCGGGTTCATCAAGACGGGAGTAGGCGCGCACGGGGTTTATCCGAGCCGAGACGGCAAGAACCTGTACGTGACCAACCGCGGCTGGAATACGATAGCGGGCGGCCGTCATGGGCCGGGCTCGATCAGCGTTCTCGATCCAGTGACGGACAAGGTCGTTGCGACCTGGCCCGTTCCCGGCGGCGGGAGTCCTGACATGGGTGGCGTCACCGCCGATGGAAGGGAGCTCTGGGTGTCGGGGCGCTACGACGACGAGGTGTACGTGTTCGATACTTCGACGGGAAAGCTGACGCATCGTATTCCAGTCGGGCGCGAGCCGCACGGTCTGTCAGTGTGGCCGCAGCCGGGCAGGTACTCGCTCGGTCACACCGGAAACATGAGATGAAGTTCCTCCGAGCGAGTGCCCTCCTCTTCGCCGCGCTCGTTGTCGGCCCGATCCCGCTTCTCGCTCAGCGATCGGTTTACATCGAGGATCTCACCTGGCCCGAAGTGCAGCAGGCCATTCAGGGCGGGAAGACGAACGCGATCATCTACACCGGGAGCAGCGAGCAGAACGGCCCACACATGGCGATCGGCAAGCACAACTTCATCGCCCGCTGGGTCGCGGGCGCGATCGCGATAAAGCTCGGTGATGCGCTGGTGTATCCGACGTTGCCGTTCGCGCCGACCGGTGACGCGGTGAAGCGGACCGCGCACATGCGCTTCCCTGGTTCAGTGACGCTCACACCGCAGACGTATCGTTCCGTCGTTCACGATGTGGCGCTGAGCGCTATCGACGCTGGATTCAAAAACGTCTTCATCATGGGCGACCATGGAGACGGTCAGGACGTGCTAGGCGCCGTCGCGAGAGAGCTCGATTCAGAGTGGAGACCCAAGGGTGTCAGGGTGTTGTACGTCCCTGATCTCTACTTCAAGGAGAAGCAACAGGCGCATGCGTACGAGGCGTCACACGGACTTCCGACCCACGACGTTCATGCTGGGACCGACGACACGTCGGAGCTGATGGCGCTCGACGGCCAGCACCGTTTGATCCGCTCCGACAAGCTGGCGCCGAGCGGGGGCGCACAGACTGCTCGTACCGGTGTCGACGGTGATCCGACCAAGGCGTCCGCCGCGCTCGGCGACATCTTCCTTAAGTACAAGCTCGACGACGCCGTGGCGCAAATCCGTCAGTTGCTCAGATCGCAGCATTAGCTGCCCGACCGCCTGGCTGCGTTACCGTACCTAACCACCGCAACGCCTAACGCGACCGCCGCGACTGCCAGGACCCCCAAGTACACCTTCCCCGCGATTCGTACCCCTCGCGGCGTGGTATCCCCTCTCATCTCGATTTTCGTCAGAATCAACTTCGTGCTACATCAGTTCCCGTGGTCGACCGATCAGTATTCCACCGATCATTCATTCGGGTCACGCTCGAAGCGCGCATCCCGCTTATTCCAGCGATGCGTTTGATGGCAGGCCGGACACTCGATCGGATCCATCTCCTCGATGGGAGATGCCTCGAACGTCTGTGGATCCATCGAGAAACCGGTGTAGATCATCTTCCCGGTCGTCGGACACTTGATCAATATGCGGTTCACACTTTCCTCGATCGAGGTTGACCCGGATGCCCGTGCTGCAAGGAGGGTTCCGCAATTTCCCCGTTTGTATTGAACCAGCGTCCGGCGCTATCGCGCACACGTCACCTGCGCCTTCACGGCGACCGTCTGTGGGGTTGGCGACATCTGGTTCGAGACCACGAAATGATAGGTGCCGGGTCCGGGCAGAGCGTAGTCGAGAGTGGTCTCGGATCCCCTGAAGGTCTCCCACTGTGATGCCGCGATCGCCGCCGGGTTGGCGTGCCAGAAGACGTAGTCGTCGTCTGTGAGCAGGAACACCTCGATGTTGCGCCCGAATCCGCCGATACCTTTGGTCGAGCCGACGAGCCTGCATTTCTGATCGGTTTCCGGAAGCTCGAACTTGTACTGAAGCGCGTCGCGGGGCTGGATGCTCGCTCCCTTGGTGTCGGCGACCTTGATGCTGATCAGGGCTGACGACGCGATGGAAGCCGCCGTCGATGGGACCGCTTGCGGAAGCGTTCCGATCGCCATTTCGGGCCCATTCACCGGCTCTGTCGTGAGCGCGGGCGCGTCAGTGTACTGAGGAGCTCTCACCGGTTCCTCGCGGGCTTCAGCGGGGCTCCCCTGAATCAGAAACGACATCACGCCGTACGCGACGACCAATCCCGCGACGACGCCGAGCCGCGCTTTGTTGTCGCCGGGATCAGTGGTTGGCGGTGCGTTTTTCGACAGGTCCCAGCCGCACTGCTTGCACTCTTTGTCGTCGGGTGCCATCGGCTGCCCGCAGAAGTTGCAGTACTTCCTCACGCTCGTTCCTCGGGCTGCATCGAACCTGCGCCGGCCGTTAATGGTTGGAGACTCCACCGTTTTTTTTCTGGCGGAGACTCACAGTTGTCAGTGGTAGAGACCTACATATCAGGACGAGTCAGTTTCCGGCGGGCAAACTCGCCGGACGATTGTTGTCGCCTGCGGCGTGTCAGCATACTCCGGCGGCAATCCGGTGCGCCGTCCCGGTCGGATTCCGCATCATTTCAGCGGATGATCTGTATCGCAGTACGAGCCGGACTCGCAGCCGGCGCCGCAATCGTATTTGGCTTCACTCAGATTTCGTGCGCGAACATTTCTCCCACCACCGACGTCACGGCGATCAGAGTCGATGGCGACGAGCTCGTCCAGACGTTCGGCACCATCGGCGCCAAGCCGCCCCTTCTCCCGCCAGACACCGCCGCCGGCGCCTACATGTTTTACAAGGGAGGAACGCTCCGCTTCGGAAAGCTGCTCATGCTCGACGCAGAGATGCAGGTAGTGGATCTTCGTCCGTCGGGATTTTTCGACTTTTCACTCGACCGGTACAAGGAGCAGCTGGTCGCGGGTTATCAGCGCACGCTGCCCGATATGGGGCTCGAGGTGTACATGCTCGGGCTCGATAAGCTTTCGTCGGCTTCGGCGGGGCCCGCATCGCCCCCGATCAAACCATGAACCCAACTGCAACTGAGAACCCAACTGCAACTGAATCCTAGAACTGCTGTGTGACCTCGGTTTCGGGGGCGCGTGAGCGGCCCTTGCTCGGCGGCTGCGAGATTTTTTCAACGACGAGAGCTATCTCCTGCTCCGTGACTGTGCTGTCCGTCGCGGAAGCGCGCGCGATGTCCGCCTGGGAGATGATCCCGAGGCAACGTCCGCTGGCGTCGACGATCGGAATCCGGCGGACCTGGAGCTCGGCCATCTTCTGCTCGACGTCCCTCAGGTCGTCGTCCGGTCCGCAGCAGGTCGCCGCCGGCGTCATCAGGTCGTTCAGCTTGGTGGTGGACTCCTTGCCGGTCGCGATTCCGCGCACGGCGAGATCCCGATCGGTCACGATCCCAACGACGCTCCCAGCATCATCCACGATCGGAACGCACCCGCAGTCGCGGTCACGCATCACCCGCGCCGCATCCCCAGCGGTCTGGTCCGGCCGGCAACACTCGGGTTCCCTGGTCATAATATCGCGTGCTCTCATCCTTCCTCCTGATTTACTCTGACGGCGTTGGTGACTCTTAACGCACGGCGCGTGCCCATACAGTTCTGGTTCGGGCGCCGAGGCTCGTGGATGATGCGGGCCGTCGCGATCCCGGCCCAGTCAAGTTCGCGAAGAAGGAGGCGGTTTCCAACTAGCGGGCCTTTCGAGTGCTGCCCGGGGCCACTTCGCGAGATCGGCCGCCGCCTCGTAGGTGCTCTGAAAAAACTCGAGCAGCGCACCTTCAGGGTCCGGAGATGTGCGGACGCTCTCGTACGTTAAAATCCACTCGTGCATCACCGGGTGATAGTACGCGCCGTCCGGCCGCACCGGCGCGACGTCGCAGCCCGCCGGCTCGGGATACGAGTACGCATAGAACGCCGGCTCAGCGACCGGGCTACCAACCGTTCCCGGCCACCAGCCATCGCTAGTCCGCGCGATCAGCTTGTGGCCAGTGAAGTCGAAGCTGATGTCGAAGGTGCGCCCATCATATGGTATGGGCGATGTGGTCAGGCCTCGCTCGGTGACGTAGAGCACAACCTGCCACCAGTGATTCTGCATCGGCGCCAGGGCGAGGCGAGTCTTGCCGACCATCTGCGTCCAGCGATGGAGGGTCGTCTGGGTCGGCGCCCACTCGTCGAGCGTAAGCCGCGGCCACATCTCCGCCTTGCGTACAGATCGTGTCTCGATCACACCTGATATTCTATGTTGCGTCGCTCGGAGCTGTCGAGGCCCACGTTGAACAGGCATATTCACGCATCGGAGCGCCCGGCCTCTGGCTGATCTTCAAGCGTTTTTCCATTCCTGGCCAAAGACTTTGGGAAAGGCGGTGTGCTCGAAGGAAAAGAGGTCTACGCGTTTTCGCCGAGCACAGTCGCGGTAGTAGAGGGAGACACGATCCACTTCACGCTCATCAATCCCGAGGACGACGATCACTCGTTCATGCTGCCGGATCTGGTGGTGCCGCTTCCCCCGCAGCAGACGACCAGGGTCAGCTATGTCGCGAAGCACGCTGGCATCTATCCGATCCTTTGCACGATTCCCAAACATCTGCCGATGATGTCCGGGCAGCTTATCGTGCTCGCGGGCACAAGTATGGCATACTGAAATGATTTTACACCGCTCGCTACCAGGCTCAGGAGCCACTCCCATGCTCACCACGCTTCCTCTTCGACAGCTCGGCACTACCGACATGAAAATCACGCGCGTGGGATTCGGCTCGTGGGCGACCGGAGGGGGTGGCTGGGCCTTCGGTTGGGGACCGCAGGACGACGACGAGTCCATCGCCGCGATCAATCACGCGCTCGAGCGCGGCGTCAACTGGATCGACACCGCCGCGATCTACGGGCTCGGACATTCGGAACAAGTCGTCGGCAGAGCGCTGAAGGGTCGCGGCGCCTCCGACCGTCCGTACGTGTTCACCAAGTGCGGACTGGTGTGGGACGAAAGCAATCCCATGAAGGAAGCCGTGCGCTCGCTCGCTTCCAAATCCATTCGCCGCGAGTGCGAGGCATCGCTCCGCCGGCTCGGCGTCGAGCGCATCGATCTCTACCAGATCCACCGGCCCGACGACTTTGGTGTGCCCGTCGAGGAATCGTGGCGGACCATGGAACAACTCGTCGAAGAGGGAAAAGTTCGCGCGATCGCCGTCTCCAACTACGACGTCTCGCTCCTCCGCAAGTGCGAGGCGGTCCGGCACGTGGATTCGCTGCAGCCGCCCTTCTCGCTCATTAGTCGCGACGCCGCGGCATCAGAGATTCCGTGGTGCAACGCGCACCGCGCCGGAGTGATCGTCTACAGCCCGATGCAGGCCGGAATTCTAACGGACAGTTTTTCGGCGGACCGTGTAAAAAAAATGGCCGACGACGACTGGCGGAAGAAATCGGCGAACTTCCAGACGCCGCGTCTCGAAAAGAACATCGCCCTGCGTGATGCGCTCAAGCCGATCGCGCAGCGCCACAATACGAGCGTCTCGGCGGTGGCCGTGGCGTGGACCCTGGCGTGGCCGGCGGTGACGGGCGCCATCGTCGGCGCGAGATCCTCGTCACAGGTCGATGGCTGGATCGACGCTGCTACGCTCACGCTCACCGCGGGCGACCTCGACGAGATCGCCTCGGCGATCGAGAGGCTCGGGGTTGGGTCGGGCCCGACACGACCGCCGTCGAGGCCTCGCGATGTCGTGGCGGAGTCGCCGAGCAAATCAGACCTGGAAGCGAGGTAACCTGACCGCAACCTAGATTACCCACATGCGACCACACAGATGGGTCGGCAAGAATTTCGCGGCCATTGACGATCGAACAATGGCGCGCGAGCCCCGGTGACTCACACAACGTTCAAGGATCTCCAGGGAAGAATCTGGGATGTATGGCGGGTGCATCCCTCTTCTGCGGAGCGTCGATTCGTCGACCGCCGCGTAAACGATGAAGATCTCACCGGCACTCCGGAAAGGCGGACTGGCCTGGAGCGCAGGGGTGGTGTCAGAAAAAGCCCCCGCGCCTCGGTCGCCGAGGAATTCGCCTACGGGTGGCTGTGCTTCGAGACGGCCGGAGAAAAGCGGAGACTCGCACCCGTGCCAGAGGGCTGGGACCGGGCTGATGACGAAATCCTCCAGCGGTGGTGCAGCCTCGCCAGGCCGGCGATGCATCGGAAGACCGGCGCTCTGAAGAAGATTCCTTAGCGAGACGTCAGAGCGACGACGACGAATCCATCGCCAACGAAGCAGCCGGCCGCGGGGCAGCAGATGCCCGGCGGTCCCCCCGGCGGACCTGGTAGTCCGCGGATGCCCCTCACCGATTCCGCGCGCCGAGTGCGCGACAGCCTCAACACAGCGAGGCGTGACAGCGCGTCGGCGACGGTCCTCCGCTCGATCGCGGGCCGCGAGACTCAGCCGGCCGAGAGCGTGTTCAAGAACATCAAGATCTTCAAGGGAGTTCCGGCGGGCCGGCCGCCAGGCGCGCCGCCGGGATCCGCCGAGTAGCGGCTACAACTGAACGGGGGCTCGTAACTGCAACTGAACGGGCGGGAGGCGCCAGAGGCATAGATGCCAGTTTGCTAGTTTACTACGCCCCGACTTATCCCGGTGGCGTGAAGACGACTGCCCGTGCGTCGCACGCCAGTAGTAAAGTCCGGGCGTAGTGAACTAAGTCACTGGCAACTACGCTACTCGCGCCTCCCGCCCGTTCAGTTGCAGTTAATCGACATTGACGCCGAGATTGAAGAGCTCAGGACGAACCACCACCACGACGGGACGCGCTGTCGCCGCTTGGCCGCTGCTGCTCGAACAGCTGGCGATAAATCGTCAGCTGCTGCGCGTTGAGAACTCCTTCGATTTGCTTGTCGGTGCGATCCCTGATGGCGCGCACCTCGGGCGGTGGGCCTCCCGAACCGCCGCGGCCTTCTCCGCCACCTGTGCTATCGGGAGGCGCACTACCCCGGCGCCCACCGCCCCTTTCACCGCCCCTTCCACCACGCCCACCCCCCGTTCCAGCGCGCTGACCGCCCGCGTTCTTTCTGAGGGCCTCCATATCCACTGTTTCGCCAGAGAGGGTCCAGCGGATTTTACTCTGCTGCGCGGAATCGAGCTTTAGCGTCTCCGTCATCTTCGCCATCCTCTGGTCGATCACCTGACGCGGATCCATTCGCTCCCCGGCGGGCGGACCTTGTCCTTGCGGATCCTGCCCCTGCGCGTTGGCGCTCGGTGCGAGCGCGACACTCCCGACAACTACCGCGGCGAGCGCCAGACGCCGAGCTCTTTGGGGAATCTGCCGAATGTTCATTGCTTCCTCGTTGATATTTGTTGTGAGAATCAGCCGACGTTGACGCCGAGGTTGATGACACCGGCGTACCCGTCAGCGGTCCTGGAGGTCCGGAGAGTCAGACCCGCCTTGTCGGTTGTCGACAGGCTGTTGTAGATCCCGTCGCTCGCGTTACGCGTATTGCGAGCGCCGCGCGAGCTGTATGGGCTCAGCGTATATACGGAGTCCGTTAGCGTGTCGTTGAAGAAGAACTGCGAGGTGAACTCGTAGGTCTTCGTCGATCCCGCGTAGAGACGGAGCTTGAAGCGGAATTCCCGCCGAGACTGCGCCCGTCGCCGGATCGGTCGTGATGTCGGAGCGATTGAGCTTCTCATCCACGAAGAACGGACTTTCGGTGAGGGCCGCGGTCAGGACGCAGATCGCGCCGGCTCAGACGGGTGCGGGGCGGGGTCAATATTCCGGGAAGCTTGTTCGACATTGGTTTAGCCTCTGGTCAGAAATGATCAATGCGTGTGATCGCGCTCTGTTCAAACGCTCCTGACGAGAATACACACGAGAGTAGCGAGACCCTCTGCTCGTGTTTCGAAGTACACCAGCGTGTTACGAACTGCGCTTTGGTAGCTACGAGCAAACTGGAACTGCAACGGCAACTGAACCTTGGGCAGCCAGCTTGGGGGGGGCAGAACAACAACAACTGAAGACTACGTGCCGAGGCTTTCGGCGGGCCCGGCAGGTAGTCTTCAGTCTTTTTGTCTTTAGCGGGCGTGCGCCGCTTTGCGAACCACGGGTGCCGATTCGGCCGGACGCTTCTTGGCCGCGACAAACCTTGCCGCTCTCGTCACCGTATCCCGGACGGCGGCGCTGATGCGCTCGAACTGTTTCGATGCGATCCACTCCGCCGGGGCCACCCACGAGCCGCCGCACGCCACCACATTCTTGAGCGCGAGATAGCTCTCGAAGTTCGTAGCGGTGAGTCCACCGCTGGGGTTGAACTCGACGCCAACGAACGGCCCTGCCAGCAGCTTCAGGAATTCGATGCCACCTAGTGTCTCGATCGGCCAGAGCTTGAGCAGGTTCAGTCCCGTCTCGATCGCGGCCTCGATCTCGCTCGCGGTGGCAACACCCGGATAAACCGGGACGTCATGTTCGAGACAGTAATCGACGACGGCGCGATTGAGTCCCGGCGATATGACGAAGTGGGCTCCGGCTTTCCGTGCCTGCTCGGCTTGCCTGACGTTGAGCACGGTACCCACTCCAGCGAACATCTCGGGCTGCTCCTGCGTGATGCGCCGCAGCGCCTCGAGAGCGCCGGGAGTGCGAAGAGTGATCTCTGCGATCGGAAGCCCACCGGCCAGGAGCGCGGCGGCGAGCGGCACCGCGTTCTTCGGCTCTTCGATTACGATCACTGGAATGATACGCCAGCGCCGGAGCGCTTCCGTTATCATCGACTGCTGGACGTTCATTGATCCCCACGGTTTCGTTGGATATAAAGCTGCACATTCTTACCCCGGCAAAAAAGGCCGGGCACTGATCGGCCATGTCCTGTGGCTGTCAGCTACCACTTAAGATTAGCTACTGATCGCAGAATGTTGAGGGTAGACGGAACACTGCGTGTCTATACTAGGTACGAACTCACGAAGGCATTCAACCATCTTCAACCGGTTCCAGTGATGCTTCTGCAATTGATGACTGTTGGCGTTTTGTCAGCGTCAGGTCATGTTGGGCCCAGAATCGCTCCCTTGGGATTCAGCGAAAGAGCAGCGTCGACGAGTGCCGACAGTCTGATCGCGGGGGACACGGTCCCCCGCAAGCGACCCCGACCCCGCGCCATCGAGTACAGCGACGCCTACTACACCCGCCTCACGATCCACCACTGGGCGAGCTACACCGAGCTGCCTCTGTTCGGGGCGGAGTACGTGCTGGGACAGCGTCTGCTCAACGAGCAGCGGACGGGCTTCCCGTCGCAGGGCCTCAAGACTGCTCACATGGCCGTCGCACTGGGACTCGGCGCGCTCTTCACGGTCAACACCGTGACGGGCGGCTGGAATCTCTGGGAATCGCGTAAAGATCCCCCCGGCCGCACGCTCCGTTTCCTTCACTCTGCCGCTATGCTCGGCGCCGACGCCGGGTTCGCCTGGTCGGGCGCGAGTGGAGGCGGCGCGAAACACACGCTGTCTGGCGCCAACCAGCACCGCACGATCGCGATCTCGTCCATGGCACTCGCCACGGCCGGAACGGCGATGATGTGGCTGTTCCACGACTGATGATCACTACCGCTACCCTTTTGCAAACCGTCGCGACCGCGGCGAAGCCCTGGGCAGCGCTCTTTAGCGACTCGAGAGCCGTTTCGAGCACTGTGACTTTTTTTCACCTGGGTGGGCTTCTGTTCGCCGGAGGAACCGCCGTCGCCTCGGACCGCGCCACGTTCCGCGCGCTGCGTGGAACCCCTGAGGATCGTGGCCGCCTGCTGGTAGAACTCGGCAATGTGCACGCATGGGTGCTGGCGGGGCTGTCGGTGATCTTCGTGAGCGGGCTTCTCCTCGCGCTCTCGGACGTGAAGACCTTCGGCAACTCGCCGATATACTGGACGAAGATGAGTCTGGTCGCGCTTCTCCTCGCCAACGGAGCGCTTCTTCAGCGCACCGAGCAGAAACTTCGCGCCAGCGGTCTCCAGACTCCGTCCAGGGCGCCAAAGGAGCAACTGTGGTCGAGGCTCCGATTCGCGGCCGCCACCAGCATGATGCTGTGGACGGCGATCGTTCTTGCCGGCGTCATCCTGGTCGCATCATCCTGACGATACCTCAACAACATCAAACTCAACAACGTCATATAGGTATATGCAAATAGGTATATGCAAATGAAGTCCCCTGAACCGATAAATCGTGAAGCGCGCGCCGACTGCGAAGCCTGTCCCCTTGTTCCCGAGCGAAGGGAGTTCCTGCGCAACGTGTCCGCGTTTGCTCTCGCCGCAATTTCGCTGAGCCTCCCGATCCGGAGTGCGACGGCCAAGGTGTTGTCGTCTGCCGTTACCGGGCGGAAGCTGCTCTCGTATCCGGTTCCGGCGACAGATGGTGCCGACATCGACCGCGGCAACGAGGTAATTCTCGTTCGCTACAGGAACGAGGTCTTCGCCTTCAATCTCTCGTGCCCGCATCAGAACACCGCTCTACGGTGGAACGAGACGGACCTGCGCTTCCAGTGCCCCAGGCACCACTCTCAGTATCAGCCCGATGGTGAGTTCATCACCGGACGCGCGACGCGCAACATGGACCGCCTGGCGATCAGGCGCGATGCGGCGAACAACATCGTTGTCGATCCTGACACGCTCTACCGGAGCGACGAGGATGCAGCTCAGTGGCAGGCGGCGGTGGTGAAGTTGTGAGTGATTCCGGTTTGAGCGACTCGATCGAAGAGGAGAGACAAATGGAACGCATTGAGGTCAATGCCCGCGGCTGCGCTCATTGCGCGGAGAAAGCCGGTACGAGCCGGCGTGAATTCATCACAGCTTCCGCCGCGTCGGCGGTGGCGGCGCTGCTCGTGGCTGCATGCGGCGGCGCAACGGGCGCAACGGGCGTCACTGGACCGGTCTCTCTCTCGGTGAAGATATCAAACTACCCCGCACTGGCGAACGTCGGAGGAATAGCGCGCGTCGACACCGGCGGTAGTCCAGTTGCTGTAGTGCGCACCGGCGCCAGCACATTTGCAGCGCTCTCTCTCATCTGTCCCCATTTCGGGTGCACGGTGGGGATCAATGGCCGGGCCTTCCTGTGTCCCTGTCACGGAGCCCAGTTCGCTTCGACCGGCACTTGGATCGGCGGGCAGCCGACAACGAATCTCGCGTCGTTCACCACGAGCTACGACGCGACGACGGGTGTGTTGACGATCACTTAGCTGAAGATTTGAAACGGCGTCGTTGGCTTACGCCTCCCTGCTTCGGTATGCGATGCACTAGTTAGCGCACATCATAGGCAGAAGATGAGATGTGCTGGAGGTACCTATCGAACCAGCCCACGATGTGCCGGAGCCGCTCGACGCGGTGCCACGGTTTCCCCGAGCGCGAGAGCTCGTGCGTCTCGTCCGGGAACCGCACCATCACCGTCGGCTTATGCAGATACTTGAGCGCGCGGAACATCTGCTCGCCGCCGTCGGCGGGAGGGGTCCTCATGTCCGCCTCCCCCTCGATCAGCATCAGCGGAGTCGTCACGTTCGCGACGTACGTGATCGGCGAGACCTCGGCGAAATCCTTGGGAGCTTCCCACGGCGCAGCGCGGAACCATGTTGGATTGAACAGCGTGAAGTCCGCCGTATACCAGAAGCCCGACCAGTCGGCAATTGATCGCTGCGAAACGGCCGCGGCGAAGCGGTGAGTTTGCGTGATCGTCCAGTTGGTCAGCACGCCGCCGCCGCTTCCACCCGTCACTCCCATGCGGGTCGGCTCGACGTACCCACGCTTGAGCACCTCATCGACGCCCGCCATCAGATCCTTGTAGTCGTCCCCCGGATAATGAAACTGGATGATGTTGGCGAAGTCCTGCCCATACGAAGTGCTGCCGCGCGGGTTGGTGTAGAGCACGACGTAACCCTTGGCCGCCATCCAGAGGAACTCGTGCGTGAACGTGTGGCCGTAAGCAGCGTTCGGGCCGCCATGGATCTCGAGAATGAGCGGATACTTCTTTGACGCGTCGAAGTGCGGAGGCTTGAGAATCCAGCCCTGGATGCGCCGCCCGTCGAAGCTCTTGTACCAGAATTCCTCCGGCGCGCTCAGATCGAGCGTGCTGAAGAGCCCATCGTTCACGTGTGTGATCTGCCTCGGCGCCGGCCGAGCAGTGCTGGCATCCACGACGTATAGATCGCCGATGTTCGTGGGCGTCGAGATGAGCGTGACGACCCTCGATCCATCGGCGCTGGCACTGTAGGCAACCACATCGTGGTCGCCGGTGGTTACCGAGTCGACTTTCCCGTCGCTGGTGGAGAAGCGTTTGAGATTGGCGCGGCCATTCTCAGTCGTCACCAGCACAACACTCTTACCATCTCGGTTCCATAGGATACCGCCGCCCGCCTCCGCGCGCGGCGGATGCTGATCCCCGGTGAGTCCGCCCTCGACATCGAAGTCGTAGCTGGCGGTCAGGTTGCGCGGCTGAGAACCCGGAGCCGCGTCCATCACGAAAAGATCGGCCTGATCGTAAAAGCGCAGCGGCTTGGCGTTCGCTGCTCCGGTGAACGCGATTCGTTTGCCGTCCGGCGACGGAGCGATGGTGCCGATTTGACCGTCAATGCTCGCGACCTTCACGCTCGCGCCGCCATTCGCCGGAACCGAGTACAGCTCATCGCCCCTGGATTCGTAATAAGGCTCGAGCCGCCGGTTCGACGTGAAGTAGAGACGCGAGGCATCTGGCGACCACACCGGCTCTCCTTCGTCGAACTCGCCGAAGGTGATCTGCCTGGTAGTCGGGAGACCACCCGTGACAGTAAATGATGCGGGCACGGTCCAGATATGGCTGTGCGCTGTCGGATCGGTGTAGCCGCCGCCATTCCAGCGGTACTGCGCGCGCGTGATGACGCGGACGTCGGTTATATGTTTCTTGCGCGTTGAGTCCAGTGGTTTATTCGCTGAATCGGCCTTCGCCTGCGCCGACGACGAATCCGGAGTGGAGACGAAAGCAATCGTGCGTCCGTCAGGCGACCACACTGGAGAAGACGCGCCCTTCGGAGCGTCGGTGAGAGAGCGCGCCTCGCCGCCGTCCATCGAGATGAGGTAGATCTGCGCCGGTTTCGGCTTTCCATCCACCGGCTCGGGCGTGCGGACGAACGCGATCTCCCGCCCGTTGGGCGACCAGCGGGGCGACCTGTCGTTGCGGCCGGATGTCAGCGGACGTGGAGGCGCGCTCCCGTCCGACGGAACGACGTATATCTGTGTCTCGTACCGGTCCTTGTCCTCGTTCACGTTCACGAGCACGAAAGCAACCTGCGATCCGTTCGGCGAGATCCGCGGATCGGCGGCCCACACGAATTTGAAGAGGTCCGTCTCGGTGATCGGCCGACGCCCTTGTGCGACGCAGGGCCGCGGAGCTGCCGCAGCGAAGACGAATGGCAGCGCGATCGCATACCAGCGCAAACGATTCATTGGGATTGCCATAGAGAGAATGTCGCGAGATCGCGGTGCACGCTTTATGCCTTTGTCAAACGCATCTTCTCCGACATGGCGCATGACCGTACTTATCCTGACAATGAAAACAGTGTACAAAATATTGCGCGGCCCGGGCGTGGCGTTCGCGTTGGCGATGGTCGCGATTTTGGCAAGCGCCTATCCCGGTGTGTTGACCGCTCAAGCCGGAGACACCTCGATGACCGGCATGAAGAAAGCCGGCGCCCCTTCGCGGCGTCCGGACATGAGAGACATGATGCGCGCTCCTCTCCCCTTCGGGATCATGATCGGGCGGGCAGAACAATGGATGGTCGGCTATCAGTACATGTTTGAAAAGCTGGACGGCATCCTCGACGGAACCAATGCCATCAGTGAGGCGAATGTTCTTACCCGATTCGCGACGACGCCGACCGACATGACGATGCACGCGCACATGGGGATGATCATGTACGCCCCGACCGCCAGTTCCACACTCATGGCGATGCTCCCGTACGTTGAGATGTCGATGGGCGAGCTCCACCGCGATGGCACGCGATCTACTGAGCGAAGCAAAGGGATCGGTGACCTCGAATTGCGCGGCCTGTATTCCCTGCGCGCAGCGAAGGAGCTTCGCCACAGGATTTTGGCGAACTTCGGGGTCGGCCTTCCCACGGGCTCTGTCAACCAGCGCGATGCGCAAGGAGTGCGAACGGAATATCCGATGCAAAGCGGGTCGGGAACATACTCGTTGCTGCCAGGCTTCACCTATCTCGGCCAGTCAATGCCATGGAGCTGGGGAGCAGAGTTTAGCTCAACGGTGCGGCTTGGCAGGAACCAGCACGGATACAGGCTGGGGAACCGGTACGAACCGGGAATCTGGGTGGTGCGACAGTTGGCAAGTTCCGTGAGCCTGTCAGCAGGCACGAGCGGCGAGTTGTGGCAAAATATCCATGGCTCGGACTCTCTGCTCGATCCTACCGATGAGCCTACAAAGGATCCGAACCTACAGGGCGGGAAGCGTCTCAGTGCCTTGTTGGGAGTTACGTTTCAGCCTGAGAACGGGTTCCTCAAAGGTCAGCAGTTTCTCCTTCAGGGCGATGTTCCAGTCATGCAATCTTTGGACGGTCCGCAGTTGAAGCGGAGTTATATGCTGCATGTTGCCTGGCAGTGGGGATTCTGACCCAGGTATACATACGAGGACCCGTTTAACACACGTCGCAGCGCGACGAAGGAGCTTCATGATGAACTATTCAGGCGGATGGATGGGCGGAGGGATGTGGATTTGGACGGTGATCGGCGTACTCGTGGTGGTCCTGCTGGTCGTCGTGATTAACAAGCAGTCCAAGAAATAATCGTGAGTTCACGACCCGCCCGCGAAGTGAACTGTCACTATTCGACGCGCTCGAGGAAAACCCCCGATCCTTACTTTACAAGTTCCGCAGTAGCGATTGCCCCATTCATTGCAGGAATGACCGTCGACATCTTGACGACCTGGCGCGATGCCTTGTCCACCCAGAGCGTCGTGCTCTCACCGGAACCGCCATCCGCCGGCGTGATCTCGACCTTCCACGCATCAAAGGAACCTGCTGGCACAGTCACCTTCTCGCTGCCGGTGACCTTGAGCTGGCGCGGCTTTACCTTCTGCGCCATCAGATCGAAGTTGCGGTAGCTCGTCGTGTAGCCCTCGGCCAGTGGCAGCGCCGCGACCACATCGCTTGCTCCCGGTCCGTCGGCGAATAGAGCGCCGCCCAGATCCGCGGCGATCGGCCGCTCCTGCCCGTTCATCGTCATCTTGCCCGTCGCCTTGTTGTCGGCGAACGCGACCTCGACCGTAGCGGGTCCCTGGTGAACCACGCGATTCCGCAGCAGTAGCGTTCCCTTGTCGATGGTCGCTACATCGTTGCCAGTCATCATCGGCATCACGGTTGCCTCGGTCACGACCCACGTGCCGGCCGTATCCTTCACGGTGCGCGTGAGATCCATCGGAATCGTCTGACCCTGCACGGTGAGGGTCCCCTTGTACCTCGCGGTGCCTACTGTCAACCCCGCCGTCGGTTTGGGCGCGCTCGACGATACTTCCACTTTCTTCGCCAACACTACGGTCTTGGGATCGACCGTCAGCTCGGCCATGCGTGCTGTGATCGCCGGAGTCATGCTCTGCTCGTACCGCCCGCCCAGATGCTTCGCCAGGAATTTCTCGGCGGATGTAAACAGCACGAGGTTGTTGATGGGCCGAGCGAAGCCGTGGCCCTCGTCGGGGGCGAGGATGTACTCCACCGGGAACCCACGATCACGCAGCGCGATCACGATCTGCTCGCTCTCCGCTCTGTTCACTCGGGGATCATTGGCGCCCTGAACCACCATGAGCGGCGCCTTGATCTTCCCGGCGGAGTTGAGCGGCGACTGCCTCTCGAGCTGCGCGCGTCCGGCCGCGGTAGTCGGATTTCCCATCCGCTCGTGGAAGATGATTCTGATCGATTCCCAGTACGGCGGAATCGATTGGAGCAGCGTGATGAGATTGGAGGGACCTACTATAGATACGCCGGCTGCGTACACGTCCGGCGTGAAGGCGAGGCCCGCGAGCGTGGCGTAGCCGCCGTATGATCCGCCCATGATGCCGACCCGTTTCGGATCGACTGTTCCCTGCGAGACGAGGTAGCGGACGCCGGCGGTGAGATCCTCCTGCATCATCTGTCCCCACTCGTTGTTGCCGGCATTGAGGAATTTCTTGCCGTACCCGGTGGAGCTTCTGAAGTTAGGCTGAAGGACGGCGTAGCCGCGGTTGGCGAGGAACTGCGAGATCGGATCGTAGCCCCAGGCGTCGCGGGCCCACGGCCCACCGTGCGGGTAGACCACGAGCGGAAGATTCTTGGACACGACGCCCACGGGAAGCGTGAGATACGCCGGAATCACGAGTCCATCGGACGCCTTGTAGCTGATGGATTTTTTCGGGGCCAGCGATTCGCGCGGCAGCTTCTCGAACGCGCGGTACTGAAACTTGAGATCCTTGGTGTTGCGGTCGAACAGATACCTCTCGCCCGGCTCCCTGTCGCTGGACGCGACCACCATCCATACGCGCTCGTCGTTGGTCGTTGAAGTAGGCGTGATCTCCTTGCCCGGAAGCTTGCTCTGGAGAAGCTTGTAGTCCTTCTCCCACTCCTTGTCCTTCCAGTAGATGCGGGTGCGCTCGTCCGTGTAAGACGTCGCGACCAGCTCGTCGGTGAGGTCGGAGAAGGTGGCGTTGCCGAAGTCGACGCGATTGAGTGGATCCGACTCGACGAGCTGCTCCGTCTGTGTCGAGGGATCGAACAACACGAGGCGCGTCAGGTCGGGACTGCCCTTGTTCGTCTCCATGTAGACCTTGCTGTTGTCCTTGCTGAAGCGATCGGGACCGCAGGTCTCGAAGACATTGCAGGAATAGACCTTGGTGAATCCCGTCGGATCAACTCGCAGGATCTCGGTGTCACCCTTGTCGGTGGTGCGAACGGCGAGGCGAAGCGTGCCGGTGTTGTCGAAGACCCACCCGGTGATGCGCTCGGTGTTCTGGCGCATGAGAGTGCGCTCACCGGTCGAGATGCGGACGCGATAGAGATCGTGCCACGCCTTGTCGCGATCGTTGATGCCGACGTACATGATGTCGGGGTCTTTCTTCGGCACGGAGTAGAGGACCGCGCGAACGCTCTTGGCGGCGGTGAGATTCCGCGCCGCGGGAACCTCCTGACCGGCAGCGGGAGAAGATGCGGGATCGACCGCGTAGACGTTGTAGTTCTCGTCGCCGAGCTGGTCCTGGACGAAGAGGATGTACTTCCCATCCCGGCTCCAGAAATACCCGGGAACCGGACGCTTCGTGTCGTTGGTGATGAGCTTGGCGGCGGAGTACGGATCGCCGGTGCGCTTGACCCAGATGTTGCGCGTGTCCTTGTACGGCTTGAGGAAGGAGATGTAGCGGCCGTCGGGCGAGATCTGCGCGCCCGAGATCTCCGGATTGCCGAAGAAGAGCTCCCGATCGATGATCGGCGGGAGCTTGCCATTCTGCGCCACGGCAGCGACCGGCGCGGTGAAGACGATCGCGATGGCAAGGGACCATAAAGTGGCGGTCCGACTGATGACGGAAGATCTCATATGCCTCTCAGAGCTCGTTATTGTGGCGGGGTGGCGAACATATGTCTCGACTAACCTAAGGCCGGAAGAAATCCCACACCAGCACAATGTTGCTCCTGCTTGATCGCGTTACCGCTAGCGCTGATCGGATCGCCTGCGATGGGACTTGCTGCACCCTCTCGGGAGCCCGTAGCATTATCCGGAACCGGAGGATCGATACTGGAGAGAACTGGTGAGGTTCCGCCGTTGCCAACGGAGCCGAGGGACCGAAGAGTCGGCCCGGGCATACTGCTCGTCGCCGCTGCTTTGCTCATCCTCCTCGGCTTCGGCTATTGCGCGAGCCGGTTTATGCCCGGCGCGCTGCTCGGCCGCAATGAGACGAACATCACCCACGATGTCGTCGTCGATCAGATCAAAGCGGTAGCGAAACTCGTCTCGAGCGAAGCGACCGTTCGCGACGTCATCGTCTACGAGAATACCTGGTACGGCTCGACCAAGCGTTCTCTGGTAGTAGTCACGGGACGCCTTCTGGCAGGGATCGACCTGCGCGACAACCCCGACGTCGTGATCGATCACGAGAGAAAGAAGATCACCATTCGCATCCCTCCGGCGAAGCTCATCGCGGTGGAGATTCGCGACATGCAGACCTACGACGAGCGCGGCGGACTGTGGAACCCGTTTACGCGCGAAGACAGGGATGCCATTCAACGTCAGGCGAGAGCGCAGCTTACGGCGGCGGGTGGACAGCTCGCTCTGATCGCTCACGCCAACGAGAGCGCGGTGGAGCTGCTGCGGATGCTGCTGGCGAAGGACGGGTACACCGTTGATGTCGCTCTGCGCAATTGACTGCAGTCGTCAACGGTCATGAAATAAGACGAATCGCGGCCTATGCGGCGCCATCAGTGTGCCGTCGGGCGCGGCGCGATCACCGCCGCGATGACGAGCGGCTCCTTGTTCGCCCGCATGCCATGCGGCTCATTGACATCATATGCGATGATGTCACCAGCGCGCACGTCGCGATCGCCGGTTGCACCGGCCACGACGCCGGCGCCCGAGATGGCGATCAGCAGCACGGTCGACGCACTCGAGTGCACGGGAACCTGCTGGCCCGGCTCAATCCGAAACACTACGACGCGGGCGTCGGCCGAGTCGTGGATGAGCGCGGTAGCCGGCCGGGCCGCGTTGGCCGTTATGGCGGCGGCGGCCAAATCGGGCGTGTGATACACGTTCATCGATGTTCAACCGCCGCTCGAAGCGCGGCGAGCAGCGCATCGAAGTCGGCGCCGTCGCGCCGTGCGGCGTCCGCGATCGGCACGGCGCCACCGCAACAGCTATCGATGCCGAAGCGGTTGAACACGTCGATCGTCGCGGGATACCGCGCGACGAGCTCGTTGACGGTCGAGACGATGTCGATCTGGCTGGTGCTCTGCATGCTGCCTCCTATTCCTCCTGAGTGTTTCGCGGGCGACGCGATCATCACGCCCACGCGTCCC
>Ga0097691_1000320_pt1 | contig 43780 bp, 48 predicted proteins | sample NGESurdeep072012_8_FD_72858 | JGI IMG/M metagenome (GOLD analysis project Ga0097691, IMG submission 72858) | Arctic peat soil microbial communities from Barrow, Alaska - NGEE Surface sample 210-1 deep-072012 | ecosystem: Environmental > Terrestrial > Soil > Wetlands > Peat ... | reverse complement strand
TACTGCGCGACGTCATGGAGATCCCCCGCTCGGCGGCCGCGTCGATCACCAGCCGTATCAAGATCATATCCGGGCTCGACATCTCTGAACGGCGACGGCCGCAGGACGGGCGCACCCGGCTCACCGCGGCCGGCCGAACCAGCGACGCCCGGGTGAGCACGCTGCCCGGCGTACACGGGGAGAAGGTCGTCGTCCGGCTGTTGCCAACCTCGGACAACATGCCTGCGCTGGCATCCGTGGGGCTGGACGCCGCTCAGCTCGAAGCCCTACTGACCACGCTCGACACGCCACAGGGGCTGGTGTTGATCACGGGGCCGACCGGGTCCGGCAAGACGAACACCCTGTACGCCGCCATCAAGGAGATCAACGCGCCCGAGCGCAACATCATCACGCTGGAGGACCCGGTGGAGGTCCAGCTCGGCGGGATCACCCAGGTCCAGATCAACGACAAGGCCGGCCTGACCTTCGGCGCGGGCCTGCGATCGGTGCTGCGGCAGGACCCCGACGTCGTCCTGGTCGGAGAGGTGCGCGACGCCGAGACCGCGGAGCTCGCCTTGCAGGCCTCGTTGACCGGGCACCTGGTGCTCACCACCCTGCACACCAATGACGCGGTCAGCGCAGTGACCCGACTCGTGGACATGGGGGTGGAACCGTTCCTGGTCGCCTCCTCGCTGGCACTGGTCGTCGCCCAGCGCCTCGTCCGGCGTCCGTGCCCGGCGTGCGCGGTACCCGCCGAGCCGCCCAGCCGCGTCATGTCGCTGCTCGGGCTGACCCCCGCGGACCTGGTCGGGACGACCCCCCGGATGGGTCCGGGCTGCGCGGAATGTGCCGAAACCGGCTACCGGGGCCGAGTCGGCGTCTTCGAGGTCTTGACCGTCACGGCGGCGCTGCGGGCGGTGCTGCTCACCACCCCGACCGAGGCCGCCATCAGTGCGGCCGCCCGGGCGACCGGCTGGACCACGCTGCGGGCCTCGGCGCTGGCTGCCGCCAGCCGGGGCGACACCACCTTCGACGAGGTGCTTCGGGTCACCCATATCGATGCCACTGCGGCCACCCACTGTACGACGTGCCAGCGCACGCTCGCGCCCGACATGGTGGCCTGCCCGTGGTGCGCCACGGTCGTGACGTCCGGGCACTGTGCCCGCTGCCGGCGGCCGATCGACGTGGACTGGAAGATCTGCCCGTGGTGCCAGCAGCCCGCCCCGCCGCGGGCCGAGCGCAACCCCGACTCGGGGCCAGTCCGACCCCGGCTCCTCCTCGTCGGTGCGGATGACGCGCTGGGCGCCGTGCTGGCCGAGGCCATGGACGGCGTGGTGGAACTGCACCGCGAGCCGGGCGCGGAGTCCGCTCTGCATGCGGTGGCGGTCGAGCACTTCGCCGGTGCGCTGGTCTGCGACACCTTGCCGGACCTGGCCGGGGCGGAGCTCATCCGGGTGCTGCGCACCGACGTTCGCACCAACCGGTACGCCCTGCTGCTGCTGTCCGCAGGCAGTCCCGAGTGCGCGCAGACGGCGGCCATCGAGGCCGGCGCGGACGGCTGGCTGGTGACACCGTACGACCCGGAAACGATCGCGGCGGCGGTCCAGCAGTCCCTCGCCAGGCACGTAGCATGACGGGGCCCGGTGCTCTCACCGGTTCGCCCCGAAAGGACGCAGATGTCCACTCCCGCTCCGAGCGGCCCATCGAGCGCCCCATCTCAGCCCGGCTCGACCGCGCCATCGGGACCGCCGACCGTCGAGGCCGTCACCGCCGCCCTGGCCGCGGTGTCAGACCCGGAGATCCACCGGCCGATCACCGAGCTCGGCATGGTCAAGTCCGTGGACATCTCGCCCAGCGGCGCGGTGCACGTGGGCGTCTTTCTCACCGTGTCCGGCTGCCCGCTGCGTGACAAGATCACCGCGGACGTGACCGCGGCGGTGAGCCGGGTGGCCGGCGTCACCGGCGTCACCGTCGAGCTGGACGTGATGAGCGAGCAGCAGCGCCGTGACCTGCAGACCAAGCTGCGCGGGGACGACCCGGTCCGGGAGGTCCCGTTTGCGCGACCGGGATCGCTGACCCGGGTCTATGCGGTGGCCTCCGGCAAGGGCGGCGTGGGCAAGTCCTCAGTCACCGTGAACGTGGCGGTAGCCATGGCGGCGCGGGGCCTGAAGGTGGGCGTCGTGGACGCCGACATCTACGGCTTCTCCATCCCGCGGATGCTGGGCGTGACCGCCCGGCCTACCCAGGTCGAGTCGATGATCATGCCGCCGTCGGCGTACGGCGTGAAGGTCATCTCCATCGGCATGTTCACCCGCGACGGCACTCCGGTGGTCTGGCGGGGGCCGATGCTGCACCGGGCGCTGCAGCAGTTCCTCTCCGACGTCTACTGGGGTGACCTCGACATCCTGCTGCTGGACCTGCCGCCCGGCACTGGCGACATCGCGATCTCGGTGGCCCAGCTCATCCCCTCGGCGGAGATCCTGGTGGTGACCACCCCACAGCTCGCCGCCCGCGAGGTCGCGCAGCGCGCCGGCACGATCGCGCTGCAGACCCACCAGCAGATCGTTGGCGTAGTAGAGAACATGGCCGGCCTGCCGTGCCCGCACTGCGGCGAGATGGTCGAGGTGTTCGGGTCCGGCGGCGGTGCGTCGGTGGCCGAGGGCTTGTCCCAGGTGACCGGGACCACGGTGCCGCTGCTCGGTTCGGTTCCGATCGACCTCCGGCTGCGCGAAGGCGGCGACGACGGTCGTCCGCTGGTTCTCGACGATCCGGACTCCCCCGCCGGCAAGGAACTGCTGGGCGTCGCCGACCGGCTCTCCGCCCGTTCCCGCGGACTCGTGGGTCGCTCGCTGGGACTGTCTCCGGCCTGAGCTGTCCGGCCGGCGCCGAGGTCGATCAGGTGGCGTCGAAGTCGTACGGCGCAGGCTCGCCGGCGCGCAGCGGCGGCCCGCCGCGGGGAGCGGCCGCCGGCTGGTTGCCCAGGAGAGGCGCGCCGTTCGCGGTCGGCTCGTCGTCATCCGCGGCGAGCGCGTTCTGCACGAACCGCTTCGGATGTAGCGACGCGAGGTCCAGGTCCCCGATCTCCGGCCCGAGCTCGGCCTTGATGTCGTCGGTCAGGCCGGTGGCCATCTTCTTGAGCTGTCGAATCATCCGGCCGGCGTCGGCAGCCACCTTGGGCAGCCGCTCCGGGCCGAACACGATCAGCGCGATGACGAACAGCGCCGAGATCTCGCCCCAGCCCAGATTGTTGAACACGCGCCCTCCGTCCGGCGTACCGACCGGTCAGCTGCCATTGTCGGTCAGGACGACCTTGGCGGTCTGGGTTTTGCCGTCGCGGATGTAGGTCACGGTGACCGGGTCCCCCACCCGGTGCTTGCGCACCGCCAGGATCAGCTCGTCGACGCTCTTCACCGCGTCGTCGTCGACTTTGGTAATCAGGTCTCCGGACTTGATTCCGGCTTTGTCCGACGGCCCGCCCGCGACCAGGTCCCGGACCTGAGCGCCGGGCTGGCCACCTTGGATCTGCTTGGCGGCGTCCTCGTCGACGGTCTGCGCGCGCACCCCGATGTAGGGATGGGTCGCCTTGCCGGTGCGAATGAGCTCCTCGGCCACCGACCGCGCCTCGTCGATCGGGATGGCGAAGCCGAGGCCAATGCTGCCGGACTGCGCGCTACCGGAGCCAAAGGGGTCGCTGCCCCCGAGCGAGGCGATGGCCGAGTTGATGCCGATCACCTGACCCTGGCTGTCCACCAGGGGGCCACCGGAGTTCCCGGGGTTGATCGCCGCGTCGGTCTGGATGGCGTTAAGCAGCGGCACGCTGCCGCCACCGTTGTCCGCGGGGACCTGCACCGTGCGATTCAGCGCACTGATGATGCCGCTGGTGACCGTGCCGACGAGGCCGAGCGGCGAACCGAAGGCGACGACCTGGTCGCCGACAACCAGGCTGCTGGAACGACCCAGCGTGGCCGGCTTCAGCCCGTCCACACCATCGATCTTGACGACGGCCAGGTCGGTGGCGGTATCCGTGCCAACGATCTTGCCGGGAACCTTGCGGCCGTTCGCCAGGGACACCGACAGCGTTCCGGTACCGCCGGGTGCGGCCACGTGGTTGTTTGTCAAGATGTAGCCGTCACCACGGATGATCACCCCGGAGCCGGTGCCCCGCTCCCGCGCGGTCGCTACGTCGATGGATACGACGCTGTCTTTGACCTTGTCCACGATGCTGGTGACCGACGTCGGCGAGGAGTCCACCGGGGTGGCGCCGCCGCCGGTGCCCAGGCTGGCAGCGGAGTCATGCACTGAGGAGCGCGAGGTGCCAGTGTTCGCGGCGTGCACCCCGGCGTAGGCGCCCACCCCACCGCCGACCAGCCCAGCGGCGAGCGCCACTGCGGCCAAGCGCAGCCCGGCCCGATTCGCGGGCCGGCCGCCCGGGTCGCGACCCAGCGTGTCGACCGGAGCACCCCACGGGCTCGGCTCCGGCCGCGCTTGGGTGGTCGTCTCGCCGCTGGACCCACTGGGCGCACCGCCGTCGGGCGCCCAGCCGGTACCGGCTCCGCCCGGGCCCCACGGCGAAGCCTGGCCCGCGTCGGGGTGCACCGCCTCGGTCGCCGTCGGCTGCGGTGCCCCCGGGGGGCCGGGGTCGGTGGGTCGGGACCACCACGGGTCGGCCTCGCCACCGCCCGCCGCGGCGTAAGGATTACGGTCGTCGCTGGTCATCGCACTGATCCTTCCGGTGCTGCCCCTGCGGCAGGCAAGTCGCATCAATCTCGGCCAGATGCGGGCCGGTGTCCACCCGGTCCCGATCAGCCGAACGGGTTGAGCCAGGATCCGACCCGAACCAGTCCGTGCCGCATCCGGGCCAGCACGCCGCGGGCCGGTTCTGGTTCGTGCGGGAGGGCCGCGACGACCGCATCGATCATCTCCCCCGGGGCGTCGGCGACCATGGTGTACACGGTCCCGTTCCCCGCCCAGGCGACCCGCTGCGGCAGCGTGTCGTTGACGAAGACGTCGGCGGCACCAATCCGCTCCCGTCGCCACCCGCGGACGGCAGCCGCGTCCAGCCGACCCCGCTGTTCGAACAGCGACAACGTGGACAGCCCATCGGAGTAGCTCAGGTGCAGCGTCTGGTTTCGACCTGCGCCGGTTGCCCGGGTGTCGTACAGCTCCAGGTCCGCACCCAGCCGGTCCGGGGCCGTCCACCCGGTGGAGCGCATCGCATTCAGCCGACCGGCGGACAGCGATTCGCCGCTGGCTTTGGCTGAGGTCGGTGGCAGCTTGCCGGACATGGTCGGTACGGCGTCGGTGTCGACGGTGCCGAAGGCACTCGCCCGTACGGTCCGGCCTTGCGTGTCGAAGACCTCGCGCCGCAGCACGAGCCCGGTCCGCTGGTCCACCCAGAACCGGCCGGCCAGGCTGGCGTCAACCCCCCGTCGGCGAACCTCGACAACCGAGGCCGGCCGGCCGGCGCAACTCCCCGCCGGGGCCATGCTGACGTCGTAGTTGCGTTGCAGGAGCGCCAACGGCTCGGCGTCCAGGCCCGGCAGCACGGCCGGCGACCCGTCTAGACCAGCGGGCCCATCCGCCGCACTTGGTCCGCTGTCACTCTCCAGGATGCTGGCGCCCACCCCGTCCGCCGTCGCCGGCACCTGCACCAACGAGCCGCGACCCGGCACGTGGATCACGTTGACCACGACACTGGTCGTCGCCCCGCGGGTCCACGCGGAGAGGAACTGAGTCCCGCTGTAGGGCTGACTGCGCGCCGCCTGAGACGCCCGCTGCAGGGTCGCCACCGCCTCGGAGCTCGCCACGGTCGGGTTGGCGCCCTCCGCCGAGGCCCACGGCGTGACCGCCGCAGTGCTGGCGCCGGTCAGCAGCAGGCTGCCCACCGCCGTCACCGCCCAACTGCGGGCGCTCATCGCCGGGTTCATCGAGGGTACGAGACGGACACCGCCGCGACGGCGGGGTCGGTCAACGGCACCTCACCGGTGGTCGCCATGTGGTCGGCGACGAATGTGTTCACCGACGGGTCCACCGCAGCGGTGTCCGCCGGCGAGCCGCCACCCACGAGGAGGGCTACGCCGAGCGACAGCAAGACGGCCGACGTACCGCCGACGACCGCACGCCGCAGCCGGCGGGGGGTCCGGGACCAGGGCCGCGGGTGATCGACCGGTCGGCCCGGCGGCCGGTTTCGTGCCGGCCGTCGGGTGCGCCCGAACCGGGACCGCGTGGACAGCCCAGTGGAACGCTCCGCAGATACCCGCTGGACCCGAATCGACCCGACCCGGCGGGAGGGCAGCGGCGCGGTCGCCGGCGGCGGCGCGGCGGTCCGCACCGGTACAGCGGGCGGGCTCGGCAGGGCGGCGCCGGGCACCGCGGCCAGCCGGGCAGCCAGCGTCGAGGGCACATCGGACCGCTCCATCGCGCCCAGCCGCGCCTTGATCCGGCGCTGCGCGTCCACCTCCGCCCGACAGGGCAGACAGCCGGCAAGATGGGCGAGCGCCCGGTCGCGAGCGTCGTGGCCGAGCTCGCCATCCACCACGGCAGCGGCCAGGTCACCGAGATGACTCATGCCGGCCCCGCCTCCGGCAGCCGCGGACCGACTCGATGAGCCAGCGCAGTCCGCAGCTGCGCTCGGCCGCGCGAGATCCGGCTGCGTACCGTGCCGAGCTTGACGCCCAGCGTGGCAGCGATCTCCTCGTAGCTCAGCCCCTCGATGTCACACAGCACCACCGCAGCCCGGAAGTCAGCCGACAACCCGTCCAGGGCGGCTTGGATGTCCCCGTCGAGGTGCGTGTCGTCGTAGGTCTGTTGCGGCGAGCGCTCCCGACCGGGGATCCGCTCGGCGTCGTCGGGCAGGCTGTCGAAGCGAATGCGAGCCCGGCGCCGTACCCGGTCGAGGAACAGGTTCGTCGTGATCCGGTGCAGCCAACCCTCGAACGTGCCCGGGGTGTAGGTGTCCAGCGACCGGAACACCCGGATGAAGACGTCGTGCGTCAGGTCCTCGGCGTCGTGCTGGTTGCCGGTGAGACGCAGGGCCAGTCGGTAGACCCGCGCCGAGTGATCCCGAACGATTTCGTCCCAGCTCGGCGGCACCCAAGCCGTTGCGTCGGGAGCAGTCTCGCCCGGGGTGGCCAGCACCGCAGGCATCGCCTCCGGCGGCATCGCGTCGAAGCTGCGCTCCACGCGACCACCTCCCGGTACGACGACACGACCGACCGCGCCATGCCCGCCGTCGCCCAGGCCCGCGGGGCCGACCCGGAGCATCGGCACGGCGGCAGTCGCCGTCACCATCATCCTGCCGGGTCTCCTCTGCCGCGAACTCGGAAGGGTTTCCTGCTCCCCAGCAACGCGCCCGGGGGCGGCCGCGTTCCACCCCGGCGCTAGGCTGCCGACCGATCGACCGACTACCGCCCGAGCCAGTTCCAACCGAGACCCGGAGGCGACCATCCCCCCGCAGGCAAGCCCCCAGGCCAGCCGGGACTACGCCGAGAGCTACCTGGTCGAGGACGCGCTGCTGCAAGCCGCGCGGACCCGCGCGGACGAGGTGGGCGTGCGGCCCATCGGAGCCGGTGGCGGTGCCGCCCTGCGGCTGCTGGCCGCGGCGATCGAAGCCGTGCACGTGGTCGAGTTCGGCACCGGTACCGGCGTCTCTGGCATCTGGCTGCTCCGCGGCATGCGCCCGGACGGGGTGTTGACCTCGATCGACGCCGAGTCCGAGCACCAGCGCCTGGCGCGCCAGAGCCTGACCGAGGCGGGCTTCACTGGCGGCCGGGTCCGGCTCATCCCCGGCCGGGTGCTTCAGGTTGCCCCGCGGCTGTCCGACGGCGCGTACGACCTCGTCTTCTGCGACGCCGCCAAGACCGAGTACGCCGAGTACCTGGAGGAGGCGCTGCGGTTGCTTCGACCCGGTGGCGTGGTCGCCTTCGACAACGCGTTGTGGCACGACCGGGTGGCTGATCCGGCCGCGCGCGACCCGGAGACGGTGGCGGTCCGCGACCTCGGCCGATCGGTCCGGGACGACGAGCGGCTGGTGCCGGCGCTGCTACCGGTGGGCGACGGCCTGCTCGTCGCCGTCAAGCGCGGGTAGGCAGCGTTACCGGCCGGCGATCAGCGGCCGGCGATCAGCGCGCGACGATCAGCGGGCGCCGCTCCAGCCGGGTTGGTCAGCCAGCGACTCCAGCCAGTGCGCCAAGAGCCGGGCGCCGTACCCGGTGCCGCCCTTGGGCACCTCGTGCTCCTCGGTCTCGGCGCGGGCGGTGCCGGCGATGTCCAGATGCGCCCACGTCCGGGCACCGGCAAACTCCCGCAGAAACAGCGCGGCCGTGATTGCGCCGCCCTGCACGACCGGGTCGCCGGCGTTGCGCACGTCGGCGACCGGCGAGTCGATCGCCGCCCGGTAGTCCTCGACCAGCGGCATCCGCCACACACGTTCGCCGGCTGCCTCCCCGGCCACCCGCAGCGACTCCGCCAGGATGTCGTCGGCGGTGAACAGCCCGGCGTGCCCGCGGCCGAGCCCGACGGTGATCGCGCCGGTCAGCGTGGCCAGGTCCACGATGACGTCCGGATCGAGGACCGCGTCGGCATAGGCCAGCGCGTCGGCGAGCACGAGGCGGCCCTCGGCGTCGGTGTTGGCGACCTCGACCGTCGTACCGCCGTAGTGCCGGATCACGTCGCCGGGGCGCTGGGCGGTACCCGAGGGCATGTTCTCCGCCGCCGGCACCAGCGCGGTGACCCGCAGCGGCAGGTCCAGTGCCGGCAACACGCTCATCGCGCCCAGCACCGCAGCACCGCCGCTCATGTCCGTCTTCATCGCCATCATGCCCTCGGCCGTCTTCAGCGACAGGCCGCCGGAGTCAAAGGTAATGCCCTTGCCGACCAGTACGACGTGGCAGCGCGGGTCCGCCGACGCATACGTGACCTCGATCAGCCGGGGCGGCCGGGCGGACCCGGCGCCAACGGCCAGGATGCCGCCGAAGCCCTCCGCCGCCAGCTCGCGCCGACCGCGGACGCGGACGTCGAGGCCAGCGCGCCGGCCGAGAACCTCGGCCTGTTTCGCCAGCCACTTCGGCGACTTCTCCAACGACGGTGTGTTGGCCAGCTCGCGGGCCAGCGTGCCAGCCGCCGCGGTCGCGACGCCGGCGTCGACCGCCGACCGGGGCGCGGCCACGTCCGCGACCAGGACCGCGATGTCGGTCAGGACGGCCGGCTCGGGCACCCGACGGCGCTCGAAGCGGTACGCCCCGAGCAGCAGCCCTTCGACATGCGCGCGGACTGCGGCTGGGTCGCTGCCCCAGGCCAGCGCCGTGCCCAGCGCCGATCGGCGGCGGGCCCGCCGAGCCAGTGCGGCGCCGGCCTGGCGCAGCGCCGTCGGCGAACCGTCCCCGATGCCGGCCAGCAGCAGCAGCTCCGTCCGACCGGCACCGGCCAACGGGACGGCAGTGACTTCTCCCGGCTTGCCCTTGGCCTGCTCCCGCTCCAGGTGCCGGTCCAGGTCGGGTAGCCGGATCTGACCGATCCCTACCGTCGCCAAGATCTCGGCGTCCACGCCGGCCGGCTCCCCTGGCTGCCCACCCGGCCGGACCGGAACGGCAACGACCGCAGCCTCCTCCGAGGGCGTCACCGGGCCGCTCGTCAGGCGCACCCGCGGGCCGGCCGCCTCGATGCCGCCAGCGTCGGCTCCGATTAGCCCGCCACGTTCTTCAACGCGTCCCCAAGGGTGTTCGCCTCGTCCGCTGACAGCTCGACTACCAAGCGGCCGCCGCCTTCGAGCGGAACACGCATGACGATGCCGCGTCCCTCCTTGGTGACCTCCAGCGGACCGTCACCCGTCCGCGGCTTCATGGCCGCCATGTCCTGCTCCCCTCGCGAAACGATGTCTGCGTGCCGGCGCACTGACGCGGCGCTCCGCTGCGGGGGCGCCGGCCGTAGGTTCAGTGATGATTCTCCCGCATTCCCGGCTCGAGCGGTAACCGCCGCTCCGCTGGCACGTCTAGAGCATCAGCGGCCGAACTCGTCATACTGGGCGACCGCGACGAGCACGGCATGCCGGCGGCGCCCTGCGCGGCCAGATTGTGCGGGCGTCAGCGTCCCAGGTGGACGGCGTACCGGAAGGAAGGGCATGGTCGCATGAACGCCCGCCCAGCCCTGTTCGACCTGTATGGCGACCACCTGCGCCGCCGCGACGACGAGTTCCGCGACCAGGCTCCGGTGGCAGCCCTGGTCCGGCTGCTGGCCCCGCTGGGCGTGGCCGCGCCCGCGACCCGCACCGCCATCTCTCGGATGGTGCGCCAGGGCTGGCTGATGCCGGTGCACCTCGATGACGGCCCGGGCTATCGGTTGACCACTCGCGCGGTGCGCCGGCTCGACAACGCCGCCGAACGGATCTACCGCACCGCGGGACCGCCCGACTGGAACGGCCGCTGGCATCTACTCGTCCTGACCCCACCACCGGGCCGCTCCGGCCGCGAGCGGCTGGCGGTCGGCCTGTCATTTCTCGGTTATGGGCCGCTGAACCCGACCACGTGGCTGTCGCCGCGGTTGGCGCGGGCCGAGGAGGTGGACCCCCTGCTGGCGGCGGAGGGGGCCCGGGCGGAGCGGTTCACCGCCAGCCACGACGGCGACTCGCTGGCCCTGGTCGGCCGGGCCTGGGACCTCGACGGGATCGCCCGCGCGTACCTGCGGTTCTTCGACGAAGCGGCGGAGATCACCGAGTCGGTGTCCGACCGCGTCGGGGACGAGGCAGCCTTCGCGGCCCGCAGCCGGCTGGTGCACGCCTGGCGGCGGTTCCTGTTCGTCGACCCCGGACTACCGGCGGCGCTGCTCCCGGTCGACTGGCCGGGTGACAAGGCCGCCGGGTACTTCGATGCCGAGGCAGTCCGGCTGCTACCGGCCGCAACCCGCTTCGTCGAGGCCTGCCTGCGTCCGCGGGTCGGCCGGCCCATCAGCTGAGGAGATCGTCCTGTCTGAGACATCCGCTGCCGCGACCCCCGTTCCGGCGGCCCCCGCTGCTCCGCCCGCCCCTCGCCCCCCGGTCCAACTTGACCGGACCGATGCGGTGGCCACCATCACCCTGGACCGCCCCGAGGCGAGGAACGCGTTGACCACCGCCACCAAGGAGGCGCTGCTGGCAGCGCTCACCGAGGTGCACGCCGACGACGCGGTGCGGGCGGTGGTCGTCACCGGGGCCGGGCGGGCCTTCTGCGTCGGCCAAGACCTGCTCGAGCATGCCGACACGCTGGCCGCAGGTGGGGAGGTCCAGGACACCGTGCGCGCGCACTACAACCCGATTGCGCTGGCGATCGCCACCATGCCCAAGCCGGTGGTGGCCGCGGTCAACGGGCCGGCGGCCGGGGCTGGTGCCGGGTTCGCCTTCGCCGCCGACCTGCGGCTGGCATCGGAGCGGGCCAGCTTCGTCACCGCTTTTGCCGGGATCGGGCTGTCCGCGGACAGCGGCATGTCCTGGACCCTGCAGCGCTTGGTCGGCTACGCCCGGGCGAGCGCACTGCTGCTGCTCTCCGAACCGGTCACAGCGGCGCAGGCCCTGGACATGGGGCTGGTGAACGCCGTGGTGGAGCCGGACACGCTCGGCGCCGCGGCGCACGAGCTCGCCGCGCGGCTGGCCGCCGGCCCGACGATCGCCTATGCGGCCATCAAGACCGCGCTGGCCCGGGCCGCGGTCAGCGACCTGCCTACCGCTTTGGAGACCGAAGCGGTGCTGCAGCAGCGGGCCGGTGCGACCCAGGACCACCGGAACGCGACCGCGGCGTTCCTGGCCAAGCAGACTCCGGTGTTCACCGGCCACTGAGCACGGACCGGAATAGCGCCGGGCCGGAATAGCGCCGAGCCGGACGGTCACCGCGAAGGCCGGACCCAGCACCCGACCAGGTGGTCATCTACCATCCCGGTGGCCTGCATCAGGGCGTACGCCGTGGTGGGCCCGATGAAGCGAAATCCCCGCCGCCGCAGGTCGCCGGCCATGGCCACTGACGCCGCCGTCGTGGCGGGGACGTCGGCCAGGGTCGCCGGTCGGGAGCGGACCGCCTCGCGGTCCGGGGCGAAGCTCCACAGGTGGGCCGCCAGGCCGGTTGGCAGTCCGGCCACCGTCCGGGCGTTGTGGATCGCGGCGAGGATCTTGGCACGGTTGCGGACGATGCCTGCCTCGGCGAGCAGCCGGCATACGTCGTCGTCGTCGAAGCCGGCCACGGCCTCGATCCGAAAGTCGGCGAAGGCGGTCCGGAAGGCCGTCCGCTTGCGCAGGACGGTCAGCCAGGACAACCCGGACTGGAAGCCCTCCAGGCACAGCCGCTCGAACATCGCATCGTCGGTGCGGACCGACCGGCCCCACTCCTCGTCGTGGTAGTCGGTGTAGAGGTCGCAGCCAGCCGCCCACGGGCAGCGCCAGCGGCCGTCCGCGCCCGCGATCAGCCCGAGCACGCCCGATCAGGGGGTCGGCGCGGGCGCCGCCGCCGGGGTCGCCGCGGGGGTCGCCGCGGGGGTCACCGCCTCCACCGAGCGGGCGAACCGACGAAGCGAAAAGGCCACCCCGCGGGCGAATACCGGTCGGACGAGCAGGAAACCAACCTGCCCGAGCAGCCCGAGCGGCAAGTCCAACCACTCGGACCACACGAACCGGCTGCCGCCGCCGGGCAGTGGTTGCACCTCGAAGGCGCCGGTCCCGCGGACCAGCCGTCCGGTGTGCCGCACCAGGCAGCGGTACGGCGGCTCCCAGGTGGTGATCTCCATGGTGTCGGCGAACCCGAACCGGCCGATGCCAGTGACGGCCACAGTCCGGGCACCCACGCCGTGGCCGTCTCGGTACGTGGCCCGCACGACCGTGCCCAGCACCCACTCGGACTGCCGGTCCCAGTCCACGACGGCCGCCCACACCGCGGCCGGCGGTGCGTCGATCTCGACCGACTCGACGATCTCAGCCACGGTGCGCTCCCTCGGCGGATTCCGGCGACGCACCAGCGGGGTTGGCCGGCTGGAGCAGCGCCAACTCAGCGTCGCGGTGATCTATCTCGGCCGCCAGTCGGGTCAGCACCGCATCCACCTGATCCATCCGGTAGCCCCGCACGGCGACGGCGAAGCGCAGTCCCTCGATGTTGGCGGCCGCCACGCGGTCGGCGGGTAACACCGGTTCCGCGCCGTCCGGCGGTGCGGGTGCCAACCGGTCACCACGGCCGGCGGCGACCGCCGCCGCCACGAACAGCACCACGGCCACGGCGAGGATCTCCAGCAGTCCCACGCGACTCCCCCGGACGGTGCGGTCGGTGGCTCGATCGTGCCATGCCCAGAACGAACGCTCCCGCCGAAATCGCCCGCTGGTCCGTCCAGAAAATCCTTACCTGCCCCGAACACCGGGCGGATGGTGCCGGATAGCGCCCGCAGCCGCTTCCGGGCGACTGCGGGCGGTTAGCCGCTGACGTCGCCGAGGCGGGCGACGCGATCCGGCCGAGGTCGTCGCTGCGCGTGCTCGACCCCGGCCGCCTGGATGATCCTGACCACCTCGTCGATGTCGTCCGTGCACCGCACCAGCCTCAGGTCGGCCTCCGAGATGCGTCCCTGCGCCACCATCGGGTCTCGCATCCAGTCCAGCAGCCCTTGCCAGTACGCCGAACCCATCAACACCACCGGAAAGGACGTGACCTTCCCGGTCTGCACCAGCGTCAGCGCCTCGAACAGCTCGTCCATGGTGCCGAAGCCGCCCGGCAGTACGACGAATGCCTGGGCGTACTTGATGAACATCGTCTTGCGGGCGAAGAAGTACCGGAAGGACACGCCGACGTCGACCCACTCGTTGAGCCGCTGCTCGAACGGCAGCTCGATGCCCAGGCCGACCGAGAGCCCGCCGGCCTGCTGGGCGCCCCGGTTCACCGCCTCCATGCAGCCCGGGCCACCGCCGGTGATGACGGCAAAACCGGCCCGCGCCAACGCTGCTCCCAGCCGGGAGCCCAGGGCGTAGTCGGGGTGATCGACCGGGGTGCGAGAGGAGCCGAAGACGCTGACCGCGGCCGGCAGCTCCGCGAGCATCCCAAAGCCCTCGACGAACTCCGCCTGGATGCGCAGCACCCGCCACGGGTCGGTGTGCACCCAGTCCGATGGACCGCGGGTGTCGAGCAGTCGCTGATCGGTCGTGCTGGCGCCCACCTGCCCGCGGCGCAGCGTGACCGGACCGCGCTGCCGCTCCGGCATCCGGGCGCGCCGCGACCGTGCCGGCGGCTCGGCCGGTCGAACCTCCTCTTCGGACATAGCTGAAACGCTAGCTGCCCGAGCGGCTTTTGCCCGGGCGAGCGTTCACCCGGTGGCAGCAACCTCCGCGAACAGGGCTGCGCAGAACGCCTCGAGGTCGTCGGCTTGCGGCTGGACACCAGCGTCGAGCCGGCGGACTGGTCGACGTGGACCTGCTCGTCCACCCATCTCCCGCCGGCGTTGGTGATGTCGGTGCGCAGACTCGGCCAGGACGTCAGCGTGCGCCCGGCCACGACTCCGGCCTCGACCAACGCCACCCATCTCGCCCCGGGCGGCGCCTGGCCTTGCTGGGGTCGGCTGCGATGCCGTAGCCAGGTGAAGCGGGGCTCGCCGGGCGCCTTCACCCGCCGTCGGTACCGTCACGGGCCGCGACACGCCGTACCAGCGGTGCCGTAGGCGGGTGAAGCTGTGTGGGGTCGCTTGGTTGCGGGCGAATCCCGGATCCGCTCGTTGCCCCACACCGGAGAGTCGCCGATGTTGAGCCCAGGTGCGGAACGGCTGCCGGGATACGCACGTGTGCTCAACATCGGCGCGCTGACGGGCCGGACGGGTCTAGCTGACCGGAGTCCTCAGGTAGGCGCGGACCACCCGCTCGGCCTCGACCAGGCTGGCGACGGCAACCCGCTCCTCTCGGGTGTGCGCGCACGCCGGGTCGCCCGGGCCGTAGTTGACCGCCGGGGTGCCGAGCGCGGCGAACCGGGCCACGTCGGTCCAGCCGTACTTCGCCACCGGTTCCAGCCCGACTGCGGCCACGAACGCCTGCGCTGCCGGCGACGCCAAGCCCGGCGGCGCGCCGGCCACCGCGTCGACCAGCTCCACGTCGTAGGGCGCCAGGACCTCGCGTACGAGGTCGAACGCCTGCTGAACGTCCAGGTCCGGGGCGAACCGGTAGTTCACCGTCACCAGGCACTCGTCCGGGATGATGTTGCCGGCGACACCGCCGACGACACCGACGGCGTTGAGCCCTTCGCGATACTCGCACCCGTCGAGAGTGACAGTGCGTGGGTGGTAGGAGACCAGCCGCACCAGTAGCGGCGCCGCCGCGTGGATGGCGTTCTCCCCCAGCCAGGACCGGGCGCTATGTGCGCGTCGGCCGGGCACTCGCACCTGCACCCGCATCGTGCCCTGACACCCGGCCTCCAGCCGGTTGGCGGTGGGTTCGAGCAGCAGCGCCAGGTCGCAGTCCAGCCAGTCCCGGTGCCGTTCGGCCAGCCGGCGCAGCCCGTTGCGGGTGGCCTCGACCTCCTCGTTGTCGTAGCAGACGAAGGTCACGTCGTACGCCGGGTGTGGGAGCGTCGCGGCCAGCCGCAACAGCACGGCGACGCCGCCCTTCATGTCGGTGGTACCGCAGCCGTGCAGCCACTCGCCGTCCCGACGGGACGGCACGTTGTCGGCAACCGGCACCGTGTCCAGGTGGCCGGCCAGCAGTACCCGGCGCCCCCGGCCCAAGTCGGTGCGGGCCACCACCGCGTCGCCGTCGCGGTCCACGCGCAGGTGCGGTAGCGCCCGCAGCGCACTTTCCACCGCGTCCGCAAGCACAGCCTCGGTGCCGCTCACTGACGGTACGTCGACCAGCGCCGCCGTGAGCGCGGCCACGTCCGCGGTCAGGTCGAGGGCGGCGCCGAGTTCGGGCCCAGTCACGGCGCCACGCCGTGCTCGCGCAGCACCGCGTTCAGCGCCAGCTTGTCGTGAATCTCGCCTTCGGCCAGCCGGCGCAGCACCAGTAGACACGGCATCGCGAACTCGCCGCCGGCGAAGGCCTTGACCCGCGACGACCCCACCGCCACCGCGCGCTCGGGCACCTCGCCGCGCCGTAACTCGGCGCCGGACTCCGCGTCGTACACCCGGGTGCTGGCGGTCAGGATGGCACCGGCGCCGAGCTTGGCGCCGCGGCGCACCCGGGCGCCCTCGACCACCATGGCGCGGGAGCCGACGAACGCGTCGTCCTCGACCACCACGGGGGCTGCCTGCGGCGGCTCCAGCACCCCGCCCAGCCCGACCCCGCCGGAGAGGTGCACGCGCTCGCCGACCTGGGCGCAGGAGCCGACGGTGGCCCAGGTGTCCACCAGCGTGCCGGCGCCGACGTACCCGCCGATGTTGACGTACGACGGCATCAGCACCGCACCTGGGGCGACATAGCAACCCCACCGGGCGATCGCGCCGGGCACCACCCGCACGCCGTCGAAGCGGCGCTTGAGCGGCACCCGGTCGTGGTAGCGGAAGTCGCCGGCGCTGGAGGGCACCATGTCGAGCACCTTGAAGGCGAGCAGGATCGCCCGCTTGGCCCGCTCGTCGACGACGACCATGCCGGCCGAGTCCACCGCCGCCACCCGGGCCTCGCCGGTGTCGAGCTGGTCGACCGCTGCGACGACGACCGTGCGAGCGTCGGCATCCGCCGGCGACAGATCCGCGCGGGCCTTCCAGAGCTCGTCGATGACGGCGGATATTGGGCTGCTCGACATGCTGCCGACCCTAACGGCCGGGGGTCGGCGTGGCCGGATTGCGGATTGCATCCCAAATCGGTACCATCCTCGTATGACGACGCAGATTGCCGTCCGACTGCCTGACGACATCGTCGAGTTCATCGATCAGCTTGTCGACGCCGGTCAAGCCAGCAGTAGGGCGAGTGTCGTAGCCCGAGCAGTCGACCGGGAGCGACGGCGCCGAGTGGCCGAACGCGATGCCGCCATTCTGGCGCAGGCCGGCGCTGACCCGGATCTTGACCGGCTCGCCGAGTACGCCGCTCGCACGCCGCTGAATGACCTGGACTAGTGCGACCCATCCATGCCGCCCGTTTGGACAAGACTCGGCCGGTGCTCGTCCTGACCCGCGAGGTGGTCCGCCCACATCTGAACCGGGTGAGCGTTGCCCCGATCACCAGCACGATCCGTGGACTCTCGACTGAGGTGCCGGTTGGGGCCGACAACGGGCTCGACCATGACTCCGTGGTCAACTGCGACAACATCGTGACTGTCCCGAAAGCAGCGCTCGGTCGGCACCTCGGGTACTTGTTCGACGCCCAGGAACCAGCGCTCGCCGACGCCATCCGCGCCGCCTTCGACCTCTACTGACGCAAGCCGGCCTGGCCGCCGGTCAGCCGGTCGGCGGCGGCGGCCACCCGCTCGTCGGTGGCGGTCAGCGCCACCCGGACGTGCCGGCCGCCGGCCGGGCCGTAGAACTCCCCCGGCGCGACCAGGATGCCGAGCTCGGCGAGGCGCTGCACCGAGCCCCAGCAGTCGTACGCCGGGGAGCTGACCCACAGGTAGAGCCCGCCCTCGCTGGGCTCGACCTGCCAGCCGGCGGCCGCCAGCGCCGGCCGTAGCAGCGCCCGGCGGCCGGCGTACCGAGCCCGCTGCTGCTCGACGTGGGCGTCGTCAGACAGCGCCGCGACCATCGCGGCCTGCACCGGCCCGGGCACCATCAGCCCGGCGTGCCGGCGAACCTCCAACAGCGCCGCGACGACTGCCGGGTCGCCAGCGACGAACCCGGCCCGGTAGCCCGCCATGTTCGAGCGCTTGGACAGCGAGTGCACAGCCAGCAGGCCGACGCTCGACCCGTCGCAGACACCAGGGTGCAGCACCGAGACCGGCGCGGCCTCCCAGCCGAACTCGGCATAGCACTCGTCGCTGACCACGAGCACCCCGTGCGCCCGCGCCCACGCCACGACAGCCCGCAGCTCCTCGGCCCCGGTGACGGCGCCGGTCGGGTTCGACGGCGAGTTCAGCCAGACCAGCCGGACGCCGGCCGGGTCGGCCCGGGCCACGTCGGCCACCGCGACCGGTTCCGCCCCGGCCAACCGCGCCCCCACGTCGTACGTCGGGTAGGCCAGCTCCGGCAGCAGCACCCGGTCACCGGCGCTCAGGCCGAGCAGGCCGGGCAGCAGCGCAACCAGCTCCTTGGACCCGACCGTGGGCAGCACCGCCGCTGGGTCCACCGCAACGCCGAGCCGACGGCGCAGGTAGTCGGCGGCGGCCGCCCGCAGCGCCGCGGTGCCGGCGGTCAGCGGGTAGCCGGGGGCATCCGCCGCGGCGCGCAGCGCGGCGCGCACCACCGCCGGCGTCGGGTCGACCGGCGTACCGACCGACAGGTCGACCAGCCCGCCCGGGTGCCGGCGGGCTAGCTCGGCGGACGGCGCCAGCCGGTCCCAGGGGAAGTCCGGGAGCCGGCCGGCAGCCAGCTGAGCCGGCGACGGCGGAGCCGCCAACGACTGGGGCGCCGTAACCTCAGGCGTCTTCACCCTGCGGCGGCAAGGCGGTCACCAGGGGGTGGTCCTTGGCCACCAACCCGACCTTGGATGCGCCGCCCGGCGAACCCAGGCCGGTGACGTCGCCGAAGAACTCGACGTTGGCCGGGGTGTAGTCGGTCCACTGCGACGGGACGTCGTCCTCGTAGAAGATCGCCTCGACCGGACAGACCGGCTCACAGGCGCCGCAGTCCACGCACTCGTCGGGCTGGATGTAGAGCATCCGCTCGCCCTCATAGATGCAGTCGACCGGGCATTCATCGATGCAGGCCTTGTCCTTCACGTCGACGCATGGCTCGGCGATGACGTATGTCACGACACGTGGTCCTCTCGGTCTGCACAGCAGGGCTGGTACCGCCCCTGGGGGTACTGCGGTCGCACAGTATGCGCACCGGCGCCCGCCGGCGTCACCTGGGGTGCCCGCACACCGAGGTCCTCGCCGCCGACGCCGACATAGGGTTTCCCCCGTGCTGCGACTCACCGACACCCGGACCCGGCAGCTGGCCGACATCGTCCCGGCGACTCCAGGCGTGCTCACCGTCTACGCCTGCGGCCCGACCGTCTACCGGTTCGGCCACGTCGGCAACGTGCGCACCTACCTGCTCTCCGACCTGATCTACCGGGTGGCCGAGCGGCACGGCCTGCGGATGCGGCTGGTGCAGAACATCACCGACGTCGGTCACCTCCAGGACGAGGTGGCCGACGCCGGCGAGGACAAGATGGCGGCGGCGGCCCGGCGGGAGGGCCGCTCCGCCTTCGACCTGGCCCACTTCTATGAGGACGCCTTCCACCGCGACCTGGCGGCGCTGAACGTGCGCCCCGCGCAGGCCTATCCCCGGGCGTCGGAATGTATCGAGCTGATGCTGGCGCTGATCGAGCGGTTGGTGGCGCTGGGCCACGCCTACCCCGCCCCGGACGGCTCGGTGTTCTTCGACGCGCGCTCGTTTCCGTCGTACGGCGCGTTGTCCGGCAACCGGCTCGACCAGCTGCGGGCCGGGTCCGGTCATGCCGGCGAGGGCCTTGACGCCAACCGGTACAAGCGCTTCCACGCCGACTGGGCGCTGTGGAAGGGCGCCGGCCCGGCGACGGCGATGGTCTGGGACTCCCCCTGGGGACCGGGCTTCCCCGGCTGGCACGTCGAGTGCTCGGCAATGTCGCTGCGGTTTCTCGGCGAGGTCTTCGACATCCACACCGGCGGCATCGACCTGCGGTTTCCGCACCACGAGGACGAGCGGGCGCAGTCCAACGCCGCGGTCGGGCACGAGGTCGTGCGGTACTGGGTGCACGGCGAGCACCTGCTCAACGAAGGCCGCAAGATGGCGAAGTCGACCGGCAACGTGGTGCTGGTCTCCGACCTGGTGGCGGCCGGCCACGACCCGCTGGCCCTGCGGCTGTTCTTCCTGTCCGGCCGCTACCGCCAGCAGCTCAACCTGACCGCGGACGCGCTGACCGCCGCCGACCGCACGCTGACCCGCTGGCGGACCAAGGTCGCCGAGTGGGCCGAGTCGCCGTCCGCGCCAATGGCGATGGCGTACGTCGAGCGCGTGGTCGCCGCCTTCGACGACGACCTGGACACCCCGACCGCACTGGTGGCGCTGCGCGAGCTCGAGCGCGACCAGGCGGTGCCGCCAGGGGCGAAGTTCGAGACGTTTGCCCACCTGGACGCGCTGTTCGGGCTGGACGTCGCCCGCGACGTCGGCCGCCAGCGGCCGGCGGTGGTACTGCCGGCCGGTGCGGCGGGGCTGCTCGACGCCCGAGCCGCCGCCCGGTCGGCGAAGGAGTGGGCCGAGTCGGACCGGCTGCGCGACGCCCTGGCCGCCGTCGGCGTCGCGGTCACCGACACCCGCGAGGGCCAGACCTGGTCGCTGGCCGCCCCGGCCGCCCGGTAGCGTCGCGGTCTGGTCGCTGGCCGCCCCGGCCGCCCGGTAGCGTCGCGGTCTGGTCGCGGTGCCGACCGGGGTCCAGCCGGTCTTGCGTCCCGCCGCAGTCAGGAGCGACCAGTGATCCGCAACGTCGTCCTCGGGCGGCTGCGCCCCGACGCCTCCCCAGCGCTGCTCGACCAGGCGCTCGCCGCCCTGTCCGGGGTGGCCGTCGACGGGCTGCTCGAGCTGCGCGTCGGCCGGGACGCCGGGCTCCGCGCCACCGGGAACTGGGACTACGCGATCACTGTGGATCTCGCCGACGCCGACTCGTACCGCCGCTACGACCAAGACGACGAGCACAACCGGATCCGCCGCGAGCTGTTGGGTCCGCTGTGCAGCGAGATCGCCCGGGTGCAGATCGCGGTCTGACTCCAGCCGGCCGCCGGCTCAGAACTCCGGCCGGGGCGTCGACGGACCGCCCAGACGACGGTACCCGCCCTCGAAGTACACCAGCGGCTCCCGGCTCTCGGCGCCCGCGTCGACGCTGGTGTCCACGCCGATGACCTCGCCCAGGATGATCGCGTGGTCGCCCCCGTCGTACGCCGCGACCGTCCGGCACTCCAGCTGGGTCAAGGCCTCGTCGAAGAGCACCGCCCCGGTCAGCGCGCCGGCGTGGTGGGCGAAGCCGGCGAACTGGTCCGGGTCGGCGGAGCGGCCCCGGGTGGCGAACCAGCGGGAGACGTCCTCCTGGCCGACGGCGAGCACGGAGACCGCCCACTGGCCGGCGGCCAGCACAGCGGGGTGGAAGCGGGTGGTCTTCTCGACGCAGACCAACACCTGCACCGGGTCGAGCGAGACCGAGGTGAACGAGCTGATCGTGATGGCGAAATGGTCGTCTTCCAGGTGGGTGGTCACGACCGTGACGCCGGTGGCGAACCGACCGACGGCCTTCTTGTAGGCCTTCGGGTTGAGCAGGCCAGCCCGGAGGTCGGACTGCCTGCCGGGCCGCATGCAGGTCACATTACCGGCGCGGGCGGCCCCGCCGGATCAGGTCGCGTGCGCCTGCGCCAGCCGGGCATGGTCGATCACGATGGCCGCCGGACCTTCGATCAGCCGCAGGGTGCTCAGCGCGCTTTCCCCGAAGGCGTTGCGCTCCGCCGAGGACAGCGCGAGTACGCCGACCACCTGACCGCCGTACCCGCGCAGCGGCATCGACAGGAACGTCGCCATCCGGCCGGCGGCAGCGCCGGCCGGCAGGTCGTCGGCGTCGGCGACCAACAGCCCCTCGAGGTCGGCGACCCGGACGTCGAGGCCCACGCTGACGCAGTCGGTGCCGGTCGCGGCGGTCAGACCGTCGGCGGTGGCGGCGAGGAAGTCGGCGTAGTGCGCCTGCGCGCACGGCCGGGCGACAGTCACGTACGCCGCCCGCTCCGCGCTGAGCAACACGGCGGCGAGGTCGAAGTCGACGAATCGCGCCAGCAGGCCGAGCAACGCTGCCACGGTGGACTCGAAGCCATGGCTGGTGGTCGCAATGGCCGTCACCTCCGCCGCCACCGAGGTCTCGAACAGCTTGCGGTCGAGCAGGTCGCAGACCCGGCCGAGTACGTCGTCGTCGCTGAGCTCGAGCGGGTCGGGGCGCAGCGGCGGCCGGCCGGCCCGCCGCTGCGCGGCCACAGCGAGCACCTCGGCCACGGCCGCGGCCAGCTCGGGGGCGGCGAAGTCCTTGGTCAGGTAGCGGTCGGCACCGGTTTGGCTGCCCCAATAGCGGTCGCTGGCCGCATCCAGCGAGGTCAGCAGCACGACCGGGATGTCCGCCGTCTGCCAGTCGTCCTTGAGCACCCGGGCGGCGACGTAGCCAGACACCCGCGGCATCTGGATGTCCAGCACGACGGCGTCCGGCTGGGTCCGGAAGACGGCCTGCACGGCGAGGACGCCGTCCTCGGCGACGACCACGTCGTACCCGGCGCGGGTGAGCACGGAGGACACGATCCGACGCAGCGTGGGGCTGTCGTCGGCGATTACCACAGTGGGCATGCGGGCTCCTAACGACCGACCAGGCGACGGACGGTTCCCACGAGCTCGGCCTGGTCGAACTCGCTCTTGAGCAGGTAGGCGTTGGCGCCAGACTCCAGCCCGGCGTGCCGGTCGGTGTCCGCCCCGCGCGATGTCATGATCACGACCGGCACCTGCTCCCAGCCACCGGTACGCCGGATGGTGCGCGTCAGCGCGAAACCGTCCATGCCGGGCATCTCGACGTCGGAGAGCACCAGGTCGGCCGGCTCCGGACCCAGCCGGCTGGCCCCGTCCAGGCCGTCGACGGCGGTCTCGACGGCATATCCGGCCCCTTCCAAAATCACCCGCTCGAGCTCCCGGACGCCGATCGAGTCCTCCACGACCAAGACCCGGGGCCGGCTTGTGGCTGCCGTCGTGGCGGTGGCGCGGCCGTCGTCCGGGTCGCCGCTGCGCTCGACCTCCCGTTGCCCGGTGCTGTCGGTGGCCCGGTCCGCCAGCTCGCGCAGGTCCAGCAGGCAGACCACTGTGCCGTCCGCGTCGATCGTGGCGCCGGGCACCGCGGGGACCGGGCCGATGAAGCCGCCGAGGTTCTTGACCACCAGCTGGCCTTCGCCCTCGAGCGCGTCGACGCCCCAGCCCAGCTGCCGGTCGCCGTACCGGACCACCACGGCCACTCGCGGCTTGCCAGCGGTCGGTACGTCGAGCACGCTGGCCAGGTCCACCAGCGGCACCGTGGTCCCATGCCAGCCCAGCACCCGCGAGCCGGCCAGGGTGTGGACCGCCGCATCCCGCAGACTCACCGTCTCGGTGATCCCGGAGACCGGCACGGCGTACCGCTCGCGACCGACCCGGGCGATCAGGCACCGCAGTACGCCGAGGGTGACCGGAAGCGTGAGGGTGAACCGACAGCCGGCGCCCAGGACGGTGCGGACATCGGCGCGGCCGCCGAGTTGCTCCATCGCGGTCCGGACGACGTCGAGCCCCACCCCGCGCCCGGAGGTCTCGGTGACCGTGGCCGCCGTCGACAGGGCCGGAGTGAACAGCAGGCCGAGCAGCGCCGGGCCGGTGGCAGCAGAGTCCGGCGGCAGCAGGCCGCGGGCGATCGCCGCCGTGCGGACGGCGGTCTCGTCGATGCCCCGGCCGTCGTCGCTGACTTCGATGGTGACCGTGCCCCCGGACGCGCTGGCCATCACCTGGATGACCGCGGTGGCCGGCTTGCCGGTAGCCAGCCGCTGCGCCGGTGGCTCGCAGCCGTGGTCGATCGCGTTGGTGACCAGGTGCTTGAGCGCGTCGGCCAACCCGTCCAGGACGTGCTTGTCCAGCTCCACCTCACCGCCGGCGAGCTCCAGGACAACCTGCTTGCCGGACTTAGCCGTCACGTCGCGCACCAGCCGCGGCAGGGCGGCGAAGACCCGGCGGACTGGGACCATGGCCAGCGCCATGGCGCCGTCGCGGACGTCCATCACCCGCCCGGAGTGGGTTTCGGCGACTTCGCGCAGCGTGGTGGCGACCGCGGTGATCTCCTCAGCCGCCTCGCTCACGTGCAGCAGGGCAGACTTCACCGCGGGCGGCAGAGTCAGGTCAGCCCGAGCCGATGCGCCGCGCAGGGCAACCGTCGCCCGGGCGTGCGCGGCGCAGAACCTCCGCAGCTCGTCGGTGGTCTGTTGCAGTCGGCGAGCGCCGAGCTCAGCCTCGCCCACGGTGTCCAGCAGGTCGTAGACCTTTGTCGCCGTCACCCGGATGGAGTCGGCGGCGGCCCGGGTCGGCCCGGCCCAGGTCGGTTCAGGCGGGGTCGGTTCAGGCGGGGTCGGTTCAGGCGGGGTCGCGGCCTGATGGTCGCGCGGCGCCGGGACAGCCGGCAGCGGCGGGCCAGCAGGCGGCGGCTTGGCTGCGGGGGCTTCCGCCGCGCGGGCTTCGGCTGCGGGCTGGCCGGACAGGACGGCGGCAAGTGCCGGCACCACCCGGTCAACTGTCAGCTCGTCAGCGGCCTCCCCGGCGCCCGGCATGTTGGCCGCCACGCAGTCGCCCGCGCGCAATAGCACCTCAACCACTTGGGGCGTGACCGCTAGTCGACCGTCGCGCAGCCCGGCGAGCACGTCTTCGGCGGCATGGGCAACCTGCAGGACCGGGGCCAGGCCGAGCATGCGGGCGGACCCTTTGACGGTATGGGCGTCTCGAAACAGCCCGCCGATGAGCTGCCGCGGTGACGGGTGTCCCTCCAGCTGTAGCAACCCGGCCTGCAGCGAGGCCAGCCGCTCACTCACCTCCGCTTGGAAGGTCGCCAGCAGCTCCGGGTCGTCGCTCCAGTCCGTCATCTCGAGCCGGCTCAGGCAACCCGGAACCGGGCGATCGACTCCCGCAGATCGCTGGACAAGCCGTCCAGTTCGGCAACCGCCGCCGCAGCCTGCCGGGAGCCGTCGGCGTAGTGCCGGGCCACGTCGGACACCTGGGTCATCGCGGCCACCACCTGCTCGGAGGCAGACCGCTGCTGGGAGGTGGCGATGGAGATCTCCTGGGCCGCCGTCGTGGTCTCGTCCACCATCCCGGCGATGCGCTCCAACGCATCCACCACCCCGTGCGCCAGGTTGGTCCCCATCCGGGCCTCCTTGGCGCCCTCCTCGCTTGCCATGATCGTCTTGTTCGTCTCGGCCTGGATCTCACCGACCAGGACCTGAATGTGTCCGGCGGACTCCCGGGCTCGCTCGGCCAGCTTGCGAACCTCGGTGGCCACCACGGCGAACCCGCGGCCGTGCTCGCCGGCGCGGGCGGCCTCGATGGCGGCATTGAGCGCCAGCAGGTTGGTCTGCTCGGCCAGGTCGTCGATCACCTCGACGATACGACCGATCTCTTGGGACTTCTCACCCAGGCATCGGCGCGCAGGGTGCCGACGGCCGGCTCCGGTTCGCCGGTGACCGGGCCCACGCCGTCTACTGAGTCGGCCAACACGCCCAGGGTGGCAGCGGCTTGACTGACCAGCAGGAGCCGCGTGGTACCAGCCACCGCCGTCTTCGGGCCGCCGAGCAGCGGCCCGAGGTCGACGACGGCGAGCAGGCGCCCGCGCCAGTTGGTGACCCCGACCAGCCAACCGGGCAACCCGGGCACCCGAGTGATTGGCGGCACCCGTCCAACCTCGACGACCGCGGCCAGCGGCAGCGCATAGCGGGACCCGGCCAGCCGGATCACGACCGCGCCGGTGGCCACGCCGTCCGGGTCGGTCATCGGTACGTCGCTGGACCGCACCACCCGGGTGATGGAAGGTCGCGCGGTCACGGGCACCTCCGAGCGCCGGTCCGGGCCGGGGCGTCGGCGTCGGCGTCGGTACGTCGGCTATCGGCGCCCTGGGGAAGGAGGTGAAGCCGGCCGCAGCGGCCACCCGATCACGGCAGTGGCGGCGAGCGCGCCACCGACAGTGAACCCCAGCCCCACCGGGCCGCCGGTGAGCACGACGTCGCCCTCGGGCCGGGCCGAGGCGAGCACGCCCACGACCAGCAGCCACCCCAGCCCAGGCACCGCCGCCCCCAGCCGGCTGCCGGTGCCCCGCGCCCCGAACACCCCGACCGCGGCGTTGCCGACCACCGCGATCACGATCGACAGCGGCAGCACAACGGCGCCGACCCGCAACGGGACCAGGAAGGATCCGACGCCGCCGAGCTCCGCGCCGAGCGCGAAGAGCACGGCGTACGTCGCCGGGAGCACCCACCGGGGGTCGGGTCTGGCTATTTCGCCTGGCTGCGCCGAGTCGATGTCTTCCCGGTCGATGTCTTCCCGGTCATGGTCGTCCCGGTCATGGTCGTCCCGGTCATCCCGCGCGGCTGGCGGTCGCGCCGCCGGCTGGGCTCCAGCGGCGACAGGCGGCGGGCGGCGCACCGGGCCAGCGTAACGGCGGCCGTCGGGCCAGCCGTGCTCGCGAGCCCTACTCGCGGGCAGCGGCGTCTCGCAGGTCGATCACGGTTGGCGCCGTACCCGCCATCAAGACTGAGCACCGAGCCGCCTCCAACACCGCGGTAATCTCGCGGCCGATCAGCTCTTCGCGCGTCAGCAAGGCGTCCCGCAGGGCCTCGACCAGGTGCCGGTTGTCTCCCAGCAGCGTCCGTACCGCCGCCTTCTGCTCCTGCAGGATGCGCTCCACCGCCGCGCGACCGGCCCCATCGGAAAGCACTCGGCCGACGATGTTCGTGTCGCTGAAGCCGGAGTTCTGCACCGCGGCGTAGGAGACCAGGGTGCCGGCCATCCCGACCGACCCGACCATCTCCGCGGCCACGCTGGTGGCGTACGCCAGGTCCCCGCCCGGCCCGGTGGAGACGTCCCCGAAGAAGAGCTCCTCGGTGCACTGGCCGGCCAGTGCGATCTGGATCAGCGCCAGCATCTCGGTCCGAGACCGGGTGTAGACGTCCTCGGCGTCGCCGTGGGCGAGCAGACCCAGGGCACTGCGGCGCTTGACGATGGTGAGGATCTCCAGCCGGCGGTGCGGCGCGGTCAGCCAGGCCGCGGTCGCGTGCCCGGACTCATGCGTGGCGATCAGCCGCCGCTCGTGCTCGGTGTAGGCCACCGGCTGGCCCAGCCCGACCTCCTCGGTCATCCGCGCCCGCTCCAGGTCCTGCCAGCTCATTGCGCCGGCACCGCGGCGCAGCGCGTTGACCAGCGCCTCGTCCAGCAGGTGCTCGATCATGACCGGGGTGTAGCCCTGGGTGACCCCGGCCAGGGTGTCCCGCAGCGCAGGATCGGCCAGCTCCGGAGCATGCGCCTTGGTCGCCAGGAAGTGGTCGACCAGCTCGCGCCGGCCGGCCTTGGCCGGCAGCTCGAAGGTCAGCCGCCGGTCGAACCGACCCGGCCGCAGCAGCGCCGGGTCCAGATTGTCGGCCCGGTTCGTGGCCGCGATGAGCAGCACGTTCGTCACCGGCGGAGTCGGCTTGGACAGCTGCCGTTGCGCCGGCAGCAGCAGGTTCACCGCGTCGACGAGGCGGCCGAGGGCCTGCTGACCGCGAGCCGGGGCGTCGAAGGACTGCATCTGCACCAGCATTTCGTTGACAACGCCGCCGGTCCCCTCCGAGATCATCGGTGTGGACAGTGAGCCGGCCGCCGCGAGCGCCGGGAGGTACGCCGGCACGTGCCCGTCGGCGAACAAACTGCCCGCCAGCCGGGTACCGGCCCCCACCGAACCGGCCGACCAGCCGGTCATGGGCGCGCCGCCACCCGTCATCGGGGATATCCCGCCGCGCGCCATGGCGATCGCGTCGATCTCTTCGATGAAGCCGATCGCCCCACCCTCCTGACGGGCGGCCTTGCGCAGCGCGGCGAAATAGGACCGGATCTTGCGCGCGGTGGCGCCGTAGAACATGGACTGGAACGACGTCGCGGACACGAACAAGAACGGCACCCCGGCCTCGGCCGCCATTGCCTTGGCCAGGTGCGTCTTGCCGGTGCCTGGGGCGCCTTCGAAGAGCAGCCCGCGCCGCGGCGTACCGCCCATCTCGCCGGTAAAGGTCTTGTGCGCCAGGAACAGGTTGAGCGAGCGGACGACGTCGTCCTTGACCGGGTCGATGCCCTTGACGTCCGCCAGCCGGGTGGAGATCTGCTCCGGCCGGTAGGTCACGTGCGGGGAACGGCCGGCCACGACCTGTGAGCCGATCAGGGCGACCCCGAGCAGGACGAAGAACAGGATTGGGGTGACAAGCAGCCAGTCGACCTGCGGAAGGGCGAAGACGTCGAATGGGCGGCCGACGAGGAAGCGGTACCACAGGAACGCCGTCGGCACCCCCAGCACGCCAGCCACCGTCCACAGCCGCCGGCGGCGGCGCGACTCCCGGCTGGCGCCGACGTCGACGGAACGCGCGGTGAGCAGCCCGTCGCCGCCGAGACCGACCAGGGAGTTGGTGACCGCGCTGTCCGGACCTGAGGCCACGGTGCTCCTCCTGTGGTAGCCGGCGCCGTACTGCCGGTCGGACGTGGCGGCAAAGGAACTTCGGCCTACCGCTAAAGCCGGGCTGCGCTCGGGCCGAAAGAGAACCGAGGGATGCACGTAACTTCGGACTAGCACGAGCCGGTGGTCGGACGAGCTCGCCGTGTCGTCAGTGTGCCCACTGTGCAGTCCCCCTGACTACACGACGTGACGAGTTCACCCGTTCGTGTCACGGTTAGTCAGGGTGTCGGCAATGAACTGGCCATGAACCGGCCATGCGCCAAAGTTGTGCGACGGTTCGAGCCGCCGGCGGCTCGTTCTGCCGCACAAGTCGCCGGCGCCGACGTACCGGCCGAATCAGATCTAGGTCAAAGCCCCGCGAACAGGTCCGACTCGCGGCCGCACGGACCGTCGCCGGCGCCCCGCTCTCCGGCCACCAGGGTGTAGTGCTCGGTGCCGAACGCCCGCTGGCCGATGTTGTTCGACAGCGCGAAGAACGGGCCGTCGACGGAGATCTGCGTCGGGTAGGCGTGCAGCGCGGCCATCTTGGCCTCGAACTGCTCGGGCGCGTCGATCTGCGTGGTCACGACCTCGTCCGGTACGCCGAACGGCAGGTCATCGACGGACTCAACGCCTTCGAACATCGTCCCGCCGGACTCGCGCACTGCGTCGATCGCGGCCTGCAGCACCGACTTCGGCATCGCTGTGTAGTACAGCTTGCTGGCCGCCCACGGCTCACCGACCTCCGGGGCGTACGCTGAGTCGGCGGCTTTGGCGAAGGCCGCCACCGCGACCCGGTGCGCCTGGATGTGGTCCGGGTGGCCGTAGCCGCCGTTCTCGTCGTAGGTGACCACGACCTGTGGACGCACCTCGCGCACGACAGCCACCAGCAACCGGGTCGCCTCGTCCAGGTCGGCCTGCCAGAAGCACTCCGGGCGCTCGTTGCTCGGCACGCCCATCATTCCCGAGTCGCGGTAGCGTCCCGGCCCGCCCAGGAAGCGGAAGTCGCGCACCCGCAGCGCCTCCATCGCCGCCGCCAGCTCGCCGATGCGGTGCTGGCCGAGGCCGTCCTCGCGGTCGGCGGCCAGGTGCTCGACGGTCGGGTCGAGGATCTCGCCCTCCTCGCCAAGGGTGCAGGTGACCTGCGTGACCAGAGTGCCCTCGGCGGCGTACTTGGCCATCGTCGCGCCGCAAGTGATCGACTCGTCGTCCGGATGGGCGTGCACCAGCAGCAGCCGGCGAGGGAAGTCCAGCGGCGTCATCTCCACCGCCTGCTCCAGCGGCTCGACGACCGCGGCCGCTTCGGCCAGCACCGCCTCGGCGGCGTCCGCGCCGGATACTCCTACCTCGGGTGGCGGCGGCTCGAGAGTTTCGCTCACCGGTGCACCGTAGTTCGCCGGCACGTGCCCCGCCGCGCCGACCGCTGCGCCGACCTGGTGCGCCAGGCTGTGATCTTCACGAGCGATCCGGGTGACTTGGCACGGATCGTGGCCGCCCTCAATGCTTCGCTGCGCCTGCATCCGGTGTAACGCGGGCGAGGCTGTGGCTGCCGAGGCGCCTCAGCCGCCACCGGCAAGACCGGCGCGAGCCCGACGGCCGCGCGACTTCTCCCGATCGGCGGCCGGCAGCACGACCTTGCGCAGCCGAACCGTGGCCGGCGTCACCTCGACGCACTCGTCCTCGCGGCAGAACTCCAGCGCCTGCTCCAGCGACAGCTGCCGGTGCGGGATCAGCCGCACCAGCTCGTCCCCGGTCGACGAGCGCATGTTGGTGAGCTTCTTCTCCTTCGTCGGGTTGACGTCCATGTCGTCCGCCCGGGAGTTCTCCCCCACGATCATGCCCTCGTAGACCTCGGTGCCAGGCGCGACGAAGATCGTGCCGCGCCCCTGCAGGTTGAAAAGCGCGAATGCGGTCACCGGCCCGCGCCGGTCGGCCACCAGCGACCCGGTCGGTCGGGTCCGCAGCTCGCCGTGCCAGGGCTCGTAGCGCTCGAAGACGTGGTGCAGCAGCCCGGTGCCGCGGGTCTCGGTGAGGAACTCGGTGCGGAAACCGATCAGGCCGCGGGCGGGCACGACGTACTCCAGCCGGATCCAGCCGGTGCCGTGATTGACCATCTGCTCCAGCCGGCCCTTGCGCAGCGCCATCAGCTGGGTCAGCACCCCGAGGTAGTCCTCCGGCGCGTCCACTGTCAGCCGCTCCATCGGCTCGTGCAGCTTGCCGTCGACCAGCCGGGTGACGACCTGCGGCTTGCCGACGGTCAACTCGAAGCCCTCTCGGCGCATCAGCTCGACCAGGATCGCCAACTGCAGCTCGCCGCGGCCTTGGACCTCCCAGGTGTCCGGGCGCTCGGTCGGCAGTACCCGAATGGCCACGTTGCCCACCAGCTCGGCGTCCAGCCGGTTGCGCAGCAGCCGGGCCGTGAGCTTGCCGCCGCTCTGACCGGCCATCGGCGAGGTGTTGATACCCACCGTCATAGAGATCGACGGCTCGTCGACGGTGATCACCGGCAGCGGCCGCGGGTCGTCGAGGTCGGCCAGGGTGTCGCCGATAGTGATCTCGGGGATGCCGGCGATCGCGATGATGTCGCCGGGACCGGCCTGCTCCGCGGGTACCCGGTCCAGCGCCTCGGTCATCAGCAGCTCGGTCAGCTTCACCCGCGCCACGGTCCCGTCGACGCGACACCAGGCCACCATCTGCCCCTTGCGCACGGTGCCGTGGTGGATCCGGCACAGGGCGAGCCGGCCGAGGTAGGGCGAGGCATCCAGGTTCGTCACCTGCGCCTGCAGCGGGGCGTCCGCGTCGTACTCCGGCGCCGGCACGGTGGTCAGCAGCGTGTCGAACAGCGCCTTGAGGTCCGGGCCGTCAGGCGACTCGCCGTCGGCGGGCCGGTTCAGCGAGGCCCGGCCGGCCTTGGCCTGGCAGTAGATGATCGGAAAGTCGATCTGGGTCTCGTCGGCGTCGAGATCAAGGAAAAGCTCGTAGGTCTCGTCCACCACCTCCGCGATTCGGGCGTCCGGGCGGTCCACCTTGTTGATCACGAGTACGACGGGCAGCCGCCGCGCCAGTGCCTTGCGCAGCACGAACCTCGTCTGCGGCAGCGGCCCTTCGCTGGCGTCCACCAGTAGCACGACGCCGTCGACCATGGACAGGCCGCGCTCGACCTCGCCGCCGAAGTCGGCGTGGCCCGGCGTGTCCACGATGTTGATCACGGTGTCGCCGTAACGGACGGCGGTGTTCTTTGCCAGGATCGTGATGCCCTTCTCGCGCTCGAGGTCCATCGAGTCCATCACCCGGACGTCGACGTCCTGGTTGGCGCGAAAGGCGCCGGACTGCCAGAGCATGGCGTCGACCAGCGTGGTCTTGCCGTGGTCGACGTGCGCGACGATGGCCACGTTGCGCAGGTCGCTGCGCTGGCGGCGGGTACCCGGGGGCTGGGCAAGCACGAGCGAAGGCTCCGCAGGAGACGGGGTCGCCGGCGATCGTCCGGCTCCTCGAGGGTAACCGCCCCCGAGCCCGCTCCCATACCCGAGCGCCGGCATACCTCGGGCCGCGGCGGGGCAGTGACGGCGTACGACGAGGATCCCGACGCAGTCGGATGACGCCCGGTAACCCGGCCCAGGAGGAGTGCAATGAACGAGCAGCGGGACGTGATCGAGGTACTCACCACCGACCACCGCGAGGTGGAGGAGATGTTTGTCCAGCTGGAGTCGCTGCGCGCCAGCGCCGCCGGCAACCCCGCGGTCCAGCAGCAGCGCAAGGAGATCGTCGGCAAGGTGATCAAGGAGTTGGTGCGCCACTCCGAGGCCGAGGAGATGTACGTCTACCCGGCCGCCAAGGAAGCCCTGGGCGACGAGCAGATCGTCGAGCACGAGATCGACGAGCACGCGGCGGCCGAGCGGGTGATGAACCAACTGGACGGGATGAGCCCCGACGACCCCGAGTTCGAGACCTCCCTGGACGCGCTGATGCGCGGCATCCGCCAGCACATCTCCGAAGAGGAGGCCAGCCTGCTGCCGCAGCTGCGCCAGTCGGTGCCGACGGAGAAGCTGATCGAGCTGGGCCAGAAGGTGCAGGCGGCCAAGTAGGTGCCGCCGACGCACCCGCACCCCAGCGCGCCGGACCACCCGCCGCTGAACAAGGTGCTGGGCCTGGGCGCGGCCGTGATCGACAGGGCCCGAGACGCCGTCACCGGCCGCGGAAGAGACTGACCGCCCGCCGACTCGCGCCCGGGACACGAGGCCGCCCGGGCGCGGCGGTTCGGCTATGCCGGCGAGTGCCCGCGCCGCTACCGTTCGTTGCCATGCACCGCGGAGACACCCAGCGCGCTGACACCCCGGCCCAAGCCAGGCCCGCACCTCCGGCCGTGGCGCGACCAGGTGCCCGGCCGGTGTCCCGTGGCGCCACGGTGTTACCAGCGCAGCCACCGGCTTGGGTGCGCGCAGCTGGAGCACCCGGACTGTCGGCGGTGGCCGCCGCCGTGCTCCTGGTTGCGATCGGGCTGGCCGCCGGCGCCATCGATGCCATCACTGGGAGTGGCCTGCGGACGACCTTTGCGATCTTCTTTGTGACCGGCTGTGCGCTGGTGGCCGCGCTCGGCCGGGCGCAGGACCGGCTGGCCATCCTGGTCATGCCGCCGCTGGTGTATGCCGCCGTCTCCGTTGTCTTCGGCGGCGACGACACCGGCGCCACCAGGCCGTCGCTGTGGAACCACCTGCTCGCCGTGGTAAGCACGCTGATCACTGGTGCGCCAGTGCTGCTACTGGCCACCGGCGTCGTCGTACTGGTCACGCTGGTGCGCGGGACCTCTCGCCGGTACTGACCTGGCGCATTTTTGGATAGCGGGGCTTGGGGGGGCTTGGGGCGCACGCCCGGCGCACGCAGGAGGCCTTCGACGAGATCGACCTTGGTCAATGCGCTGCACGCCGTGGACTCCGGTGAGGCGGCTCTGGCCTTCCTGCACCGCCAGCCGCCCTACGTCGACGCGCCTGCGCCCGGCCTGATCCTGATGGACGTGCACCTGCCCGGGCGCAGCGGCCTCGACGTGCTGGCCGAGATCAAGGCCGACCCGGACCTGCAGGGGATTCCCGTCGTGTGTCCTCGGCGAACCCGGTGAGCACCACCACGGACGCCTACGGCGCGGCGACCAGCACACGCTGCCGATCACCCAACACGGGGCGCGGCCACCCGGCCACGCCCACCCGCCGGCGTGCGATGGCCCCTCGTCCCCAGACCGGCACGGGACGCGTGCTCGGCCATAACGCCGACCGCTGCCTGCGGGACCTTCGGCCCTGCGCAGGACGGGCGTGAGTCCAGGAGACTGACGGGTCGACCGTCCGAGCTCGGGCGCCGTGGCCCGGTAGGCGGCGGCAACCGGGAGGTATCGCGGCATGGACCACATGGACCACATGGACCTCGCGCAACTGGCCATCCGCCGGCTGATCGTGGCGGAGGCCTATCACGAGCATCAGCTGAACGAGCTCCTGCCGGCGCGCGGTGAGCCGGCGCGTGTCGACGCCGAGCGCGAGCCGCGAGACGTGATCGTCGTCGGCTGCGACGGGTCGCCGGGCAGCAGGATCGCAGCGCACTGGGCTGCGGAGGAAGCCCGTCTGCTCGGACGGACGCTTCGGCTGGTGTCGGTCTGGCATCGCCATCTCTCGCTTCAACCGCCGCTGGCGGGCGAAGACGCTGCGGAGATCCAGACCGCGGCATGGGGGACGCTCGAAGAGGTGGCTGGCCAGCTGCGGGCAAGCGGTTATTCCGCCGAGCAGCGCGTGATCGAAGGCGAGCCTGGTCCGTGCCTGGTGCAGGAGGCCGAGAACGCCGGACTGTTGGTCGTCGGCTCACGCAGCCGAGGGAAGATTCGCAGCACGCTGCTCGGATCCGTTGGACGGTACTGCATCCGCCACGCGCCTTGTCCCGTCGTGGTAGTCGGCGAGGGAGCCGTGCTCGCCCTGGGCGGCCCAACCGCGGCAGCCGCCGAGGAACTGGGAGGATCGCCGGAAAGATGAGCGGAACGTCGGAATCATCCGGCGCGTCGACCCCGCGCGCTGCAAGGCCCCGCGCGCTGCAAGGCCCCGCCCGCCGGTCGGCCGATGACACAACCTGACGTCCCCCACGGTGCCCGGGTGAGATCCACCGTTGCTGGCGAACTGGTCGCGGCGCATGGCGGCGCTGGACCGCGGTGGCACGCCGGCCTGCGCCGCTTGCTGGTCCAATGCCTAGTAGTGCACGACCACGACCGGGCAGTTGGCGTGGTGGACGCAGCGGTCGCTGACCGACCCGAGCAAGAAGTGACCATGGCCGCGCGCGCCGACGACCAGCAGGCTGGCGTCTGTGGCGATCTCGACGAGCACGCGGGCGGGATTGCCCTCGCGCACCACGCGGGTCACCTCGGGGGGTCGTTGGTCGCCGAACACCTCGAGCAGCGCCTCGTCAAGCCGGGCTTCGCCACCGGCCACCACCAGGTCCTGGATCCCGGCCATCGGCGGCATGGGGGCGCCGTACACCACCGGGTCGTAGGCGTAGACGGCGGTCAGTCGGCGGCCGTGAGTCCGGGCCTCGACGGCCGCCCACCGCAGGGCGGCCACCGCCCCCGGTGAACCGTCGATGCCCACCACGATGGGCTGCTCGGCTCTCGGCTCTCGAGTGTCCTCCGCCTCCAACCCAGGTTGAATCGGACTCATCGTGGCCTCCTTCTACCGCGGTCGGTGTCGCGAACGTGCTTCCCGCAGCGAGCTTCGTCCGACAGTCTGGGCTCGGCGGGCTCGGCCCCACCGGGACGTTAGTCGCCAACCCGACGCTCCTCTTGTCGGCCACCAGCCTTGGCGGCACCGTCACGTAGCTCGATCGAGCTGCCCGCGCACGCGGCGCTCACCGCGCGGGGACTGCGGCCGCACCGCTGCGTGCCGCCGGTGATCGGGATGACGTGGACCTGGGCTGGCCGATACCGGCCGGTGGCCGGGTGTTCTGCACCCACAGGTGACCGACACGCCCGCTCGGCGAACGACTGCATGCGCCCGGCGGGGGCCGAAGGCCTCTACCCCGGCACCGCCGTGATGTGCACGGTGTTGTCATGGTCGGCGGTCACGACGCGGCGGCGGTAGCCGAGTCGCACACCGCCGTGCTGTGGATGACCGGTGACCGCGTGTACAAGCGCAAGAAGCCGGTGGCCTTGGGCTTCCTGGACTTTTCCACCTTGGCGGCCCGCTGGCAGGCGTGCACCCGCGAAGTCGAGCTCAACCGGCGGCTGGCTCCGGACGTCTATCTCGGGCTCGGCGAATTGCAGGAGCCCGGGCGGCCGGCCGAGCCACTCGTGGTGATGCGCCGGATGCCGGCCGAGCGCCGCCTGGCCATGCTGGCGGCGGCCGGGCGTGATCTCGAGGTGCCGCTGCGGCAGTTGGCTCGGTTGCTTGCTGGTTTCCACGCCGCCGCGGAGCGCTCCCCGGAGATCGACGCCGCCGCGACCCGGGACGCCATCGCCACCCTGTGGCGCGCCGGCCACGACCAACTGACCGACTGCGCTTCCGCCATCCTCGACCCGGCCGCACTCGACCGGCTCGACGAGCTAGCCAGCCGCTACCTCGCTGGTCGCGAGCGGCTGTTTGCGGCCCGAATCGCCGACGGCCGGATCTGCGCCGGCCACGGCGACCTGCTCGCCGACGATGTGTTCTGCCTCGACGACGGCCCGCGGGTGCTGGACTGCATCGAGTTCGACGACCGGTTGCGACACGTCGACATCCTGGCCGACGTCGCCTTCCTGGCCATGGACCTGGAACGGCTGCACGCACCGAGCGCGGCCGCGCGGTTGCTCGCCGCGTACGCCGAGTACGCCGGCGAGACCTGGCCAGCGTCGCTGGCCCATTTCTACCTTGCGCAGCGCGCTCAGGTCCGGGCGAAGGTGGCCGGCCTGCGCGTAGCGCAGGGCCAAGCCGCGGAGGCCTCGACCGCCCGAGCGCTGGTCGACCTGGCCGACCGGCACCTCGCGGACGGCTCCGTGCGCCTGGTTCTCATCGGCGGTACACCTGGCACCGGCAAGACAACGCTGGGGGCTGACCTCGGCCGTCGGATGGGGTGGGCGCATCTGCGATCCGACGCGGTCCGCAAGGAGCTCGCCGGGATGGCTGCCAACCAGCCGGCGCCGGCGGCGTTCGGCACCGGCCTGTACTCCCCGGCCGCTACCCACGCGACGTACAGCACGCTGCTCGCCCGCGCCCGTACCGCCCTCGAACTCGGCGAGTCCGTGATCCTCGACGCGTCCTGGAGTCACCCGGAGACGCGCGCCGCTGCCCGCGGTGTCGCCGCTGCCACGGTCACCGACCTAGTCGAGTTACGGTGCGCCACGCCCGGCCCGGTCGCCCTGCGCCGGGTGCTCGCTCGCCAGGCCCGAGGGGGTGACGCCTCGGATGCCAGCGCCGAAGTGGCCGACCGAATGCGGGCGGAGTTCGCGCCGTGGCCGTCCGCCACCGTGATCGACACCGACGGACCACCGCAGCAGGCCGTCGATTCAGCGCTGCACCAGGTGGGCGGGGCGCAACGGACCACCTCGGTTCCGTCCCAACTCGAGCCCGACTAATATCCGCCGTCGAGCACCGGCATCGCGCGGGCGGGCAACCGGGACCCGCGTTCGGGCGACCCAACCGCCACCGACCGCAGATCGCGCCGGAGCTCCGGCGGTAGGGCGAACTGCAGCCGCTCCCGGGCCGACTCGACCTCCGTGACATCGCCGTAGCCGAGTTCGGCCAGCCACGCCAACACCTCGAAGACCAGGTGGTCGGGCACCGAGGCACCGCTGGTGACGCCGACGGTGCGGACGCCGTCGAGCCACTCAGCGACCAGGTGGTCGGCGTCGTCGACCAGATGGGCCGCGCGGGCGCCGGCGGCCAGCGCCACCTCGACCAGCCGGACCGAGTTCGAGGAGTTCGCCGACCCGACGACGAGCACCAGGTCCGCGTCCTGGGCAATCTCCTTGACGGCGAGCTGCCGGTTGGACGTGGCGTAGCAGATGTCCGCACTCGGCGGCCCTTGCAGAGCGGGGAAGCGCTCCCGCAACGCCGCGACCGTCTGCTCGGTTTCGTCGACCGACAGCGTGGTCTGGGACAGGTACGCGACCTTGTGGGGGTCACGAACCGCAACCCCGGCGGCGTCCCGAGCGCCGTCGACGAGGTGAATGTGCGCGGGCGCCTCGCCCGTCGTACCGACAACTTCTTCGTGGCCGTCGTGGCCGATCAGCACGATGTCGTAGTCGTCGGCCGCGAACCGGCGGGCCTCCAGGTGCACCTTGGTGACCAGTGGGCAGGTGGCGTCGATCGTGCGCAGGCCGCGGGCGGCCGCCTCGGCGTGCACGACTGGCGCGACCCCGTGCGCGGAGAAGACCACGATGGCCCCTTCCGGCACCTCGGCGGTCTCCTCCACGAAGACCGCTCCGCGCTCCTGGAGCCGGCGCACCACGTGCGCGTTGTGCACGATCTGCTTGCGGACATAGACCGGCGCGCCGTAGGCCTCCAGCGCCTTCTCCACGGTGACCACGGCGCGTTCCACGCCAGCGCAGTAGCCCCGGGGACGAGCCAGCAGCACGCGGCGGGCGTCCTCCGGGCGGGCGGCGGCCGGGGCGGTCATGGGTCCATGCTACGTCTGGTGCGGCCACCCGGCCCGCGGCCGCCGGCGTAGCGCGGTCCCCGACGTCCCGGCAACGGAGGTCTGCATTGGTGCGCCGGTCCGACCCCACCCAAGCCCGGCCGGCGGCATCGTCCGGTCCAACCGCCCTGCCTCGTCCGGTGGCGGCTGCCGTGGGCCTGGCCGCCGTCGGGAGCTGCGCCGTCCGGTCGGTGCCGGGCGCGCTGATCCGGTTGCCGTTCGTCGGACTCCGCCGGGCGATCATCGGCGCCGCGGCCATCATGGCCTCCTACGACGCCCTGGCCGAACTCGGCGACGCCGTCGTCGCCGGGCGGCGATCCGGGCTACGCCCCGGAGCCCTGGTCGGCGATCGGATGGAGGATGCCGCGGCGCTGCCCACCGGCGACGCCCGCGGCGCGATGCGTCTACCTCCCCACCTATCTCCCCACACCGCCGAGCTGGTGGTCGCCTCGTCGTACGCCGGGTCTGAGCGGCTCGCGGGCGAAGACGCCACCGTGACCGAGCACTTGCGGAGCGGGCCGAGCGGGGAGGTTGGCGCGGCCCCGCTCGGGGTCGACGAGAGCGACGCGGTGAGCGCGGCCGACCTGCCTGTCCCCGACTACGACCGGCTGTCCCCGGCCGCGCTGCGGGCTCGGCTACGCCGCCTCGACGCCAGCCAGCTGGCCCTGCTGCGCGACCACGAGCGCACCCACGCCGACCGGCTGCCGGTGCTGACCATGCTCGACTCCCGGATCGCCCGGCTCACCGCCCAAGCCGGCGGGGATGCCGGCGGCTGAGCTCCACCCGGGTCGGATGCCGGCGGCTGAGCTCCAACCCTGCGTCGAAGGCGGTCGAAGGCGAAGAAAGGTGTCGAACCGGCCGCGGCATGGGACCGTAGGCGGGTGCCCGCCCGTCTGCCTGCCGCGTCCGAAGGACGCTGAGTGCACGCCGCTGCCGAGCAGATCCTGGGGCTGTCCGGGGGCGCGGCGCTATTTGTGGTGTTCCTCCTGCCCGCGCTGGAGGCATCGGCCTTCGTCGGCTTCCTGTTTCCCGGCGAGATCGCTGTCATCCTGGGCGGGGTGCTGGCCTTCGAGCACCGGATCAGCCTGGCGGCCGCGATCGCGGCCGCTATTGCCGGGGCGGTGCTGGGCGACGCGGTCGGTTACGCGATTGGCCACCGGTACGGCGACCGAATGCTCAACAAGCTGCCGGACCGGCTGCTCAAGGCCCACCACATTGAGAAGGCAAAGAGCACGCTGCACCGCCTCGGCGGCAAGGCCGTTTTCGTGGGCCGGTTCACCACCGCCTTGCGGGTGATGATTCCGGGGCTGTCGGGGATGGCCCGCCTGCCCTACCGCACCTTCTTCTTCTACAACGTCAGCGGCGGCATCGTCTGGGCCACCGGCTACGTGCTGGTCGGCTACTCCGCCGGGAGCGGTTGGCGGCAGATCGAGCACAAGCTCTCGCTCGGCGGCTTGGCGCTGCTCGGGCTGATCTTCGTGGTGAGTGCCGCAGTGGTGATCACCCGTCGGCTTCGGCGGAGTCGGCGACGGGGCGCCAGTCACGACATCCCGGAGGCTTCGCCCGAGCAGAGTGCCCCGGTCCCGCACTGAGCCTCCCCACAGTTGTACGACGAAACGAGCCGCCCGCGGCTCGTTCTGACTCACAAGTCCCCGCAACCGCCGGCTGCCCGTCGTACTCGAACATCGTCGCACTGTCCCGTGCCGGGGAGCGCCCGGCCGATGCTGGGCAATGCCACGTTGACGATGAACAGGTCCAGATTCGCCATCGCGCGGCGTCGCCACAACGGCTAACTAACACCGGCCGGAACCGAGGTGCGGTGAGTGCACTAGCTAGCGCTCAACATCGAGACCCCCGAGTAAGTCCAGGTCTTCAACTGACTCGGGACTATGGCGGTAGTCCGTTTGATATGGCAACCTAGTCGCGTGCAGACACCGAGGCCGGCGCCACAAGAAGCGAGGCAAAGGGGGCGACCCTGCTCGATCGCGGCGGCGCTGCAGGTCGTCGGGGAGAAATGGGCATTGTTGGCCGTCCGCGAGATCTCGCTCGGCAACCACACCTTCGACGCCATCGCGCGCAACACCGGGGCCACCCGCGACCGACTCGCCGCGCGACTGCGGGCCCTGGAAGAGGCCGGCGTCATCGAGCGGCGCCAGTACAGCATGCGTCCGCCCCGATCGGACTACCACCTCACGGCGGCCGGCCGCGACCTCAGCCTCGTCCTCCAGGCCCTGCGGACGTGGGGCGACAAGTGGGCGGTCAGCGAGCCGCCGGCCGCGTTCCACCACGGCTGCGGTCACGCCGTCGATGCGGCCCTGCTCTGCCGACACTGCAATCAAGAGGTCAGCGCTGACGACATGCAGGTCCACGTTCTGGCCGACGGATGGGACCTCAGTGGAGTAATCAGTACGACGGCAACCGCGGACCACCCGGCCGAACCCGGCCGACCGGTTCCTGTCGGTGGCCAGCCATAGGGTCGCAGTTATGGCGATGCCTTCCAGCCCCGAGCATCCGCTGCCGGTCCGGACCGTGGCCCGGGCCATCGGCGACTGGGTCGGCCGACTGGGTCGCGTCTGGATCGACGGCCAGGTGACGGAGATCTCGCGCCGACCGGGTGCCGCCACTGTCTTCGTCACGCTGCGCGACCCGGCCGCCGACGTGTCGCTACGGCTGACCTGTCCGCGCCCGGTCTGCGACGCGGTGCTGCCCCCGCTGGCCGATGGCGCCCGGGTGGTGGTGTGGGCCAAGCCCGACTTCTATCTCGCTCGCGGGACGCTGACGCTGACGGCGTACGAGTTCCGTCCGGTGGGTGTCGGCGAGCTGCTCGCTCGGCTGGAGCGGCTCAAGCAGATGCTGGCGGTGGAAGGGTTGTTCGCCACCGAGCGCAAACGCCCGCTGCCGTTCCTGCCGGACACGGTCGGGCTGGTCTGCGGTCGCGGATCAGCCGCCGAACGCGATGTCTGCGAGCACGCCCGCCGCCGCTGGCCAGCGGTGAGGTTCGCGATCCGGGCGGTGGCGGTGCAGGGGCCGACAGCGGTCGGGCAGGTCACCGCGGCGCTGTGCGAGCTGGACCTGGACCCGGCGGTCGAGGTGATCGTGATTGCCCGCGGCGGCGGCTCGGTGGAGGACCTGCTGCCGTTCTCCGACGAGTCGCTGTGTCGGGCAGTGGCCGCCTGCCGGACGCCCGTGGTCTCGGCCGTCGGCCACGAGCCGGACACCCCGCTGCTGGATCTGGTCGCCGACCTACGCGCGTCCACCCCCACGGACGCCGGCCGGCGCGTCGTACCCGACGTCGCCGAACAAGCCGCCGGGGTGGATGCTGCCCGACAGCGGTTGCGCCGGCGGCTGCACCAGCGGCTGGAGGCGGAGGCGGCCGGGCTGGCTGCCCTGCGCACTCGGCCGGTGCTGGCCGCACCCGAGCGCGAGGTCGACCGGCGAGCCGAGGACGTGCGAGCCGCCCGCGAGCGGACGCGCCGCTGCGTGCGCGGCCGAGTCGAGACGGCCACCGCCGAGCTGGCGCATACCCGGGCGCGGGTGGCGGCGCTGTCGCCCGCGGCCACGCTGGAACGGGGGTACGCCGTGGTGCAGCGCTTGGACGGCGCGGTCCTGCGGCGTTACGTCGAGGTCACCGTCGGCGGCGAGATCTCGGTTCGGCTATCCGCTGGGCGGCTGGACGCTGTCGTTTCCGGTCGGAGTCCGCGGTGAGCCCGCCGGAGCGGCCGCCGTCGGCAGCCGTCGGCGAGCCCCAACCCGAGCCGGCCGCCTCCTATGAGCAGGCTCGGCGGGCGCTGGAGGAGGTAGTGCAGCGGCTCGAAGCCGGGGGCGTGACGTTGGAGGAGTCCTTGCAGCTGTGGGAGCGCGGCGAGGCCCTCGCCGACGTCTGCCAGGCCTGGCTGGACGGCGCCCGCGCCAGATTGGCGACCGTCATCGGAGACGACGGCATCGTGGGCGGTGGACCGAGCGAGGAGGCACGACGGTGACGAGTGCAGAGCTGCTGGTCGACGCGTTCGGCCGGATTCAGCAGGGTGTCCATCGGGTGGCCGATGGCCTGACGCCAGCCGACCTGGCGGTCCGGGTGGACGACCGCGCGAACTCGATCGGGTGGCTGCTGTGGCATCTGACCCGAGTCCAGGACGACCACCTCGCCGCCGCGGCGCAAATCGAACAGGTGTGGACATCCGGTGGCTGGGTGGACCGGTTCGGGTTGCCGTTCGCGGTCTCGGCGACCGGCTACGGCCAGGACAGCTACGACGTTGCGGCGGTCCGCGTTGACTCGGCAGCCTTGCTGACTGACTACTACGACGCCGTTCATCAGCGGACCATCGACTACGTCGAGCGCTTGACCGACGCCGACCTGGCCCGGATCGTCGATGAGTCCTGGCAGCCGCCGGTGACGCTGGGCGTGCGGCTGGTGAGCGTCGTCGCGGACGACCTGGCGCACGTCGGGCAGGCCGGGTTCGTGCGCGGTCTCATCGAGCGACCAGCCGCTCCGGACAGGCGGGCTCCACCAGCTGGAATGCCTTAACCGGTGTAACCGGTGGACGTCCAAGCTTTGGGCTCCTCGTCAGATCGTGTGGATTCGAGGTAGGCCCGAGTTCCGCCGGACACTCACTACCGCCAAACGGGTGAACTTCCCGGCCTCGACTCCACCCGGCGTGCTCACCGGCCGACACTGCGCGCAGGCGGGGCCGCGCGTCGGTTGCAAACCACACGACCCTAGGCACCGTCCGTATGGACAGCGCCATGGCCGACGCTACTCGTCAGAAGCTCGCAAGCTGGCCGCTGGCCGGCCTCGTCGGCGCGGCGATCTGGGCGGCCGTAGTCGTCGTCATCTGGGCGATCTGGTAGGCGGGCGTGGACAGACGTGGACAGATCAGAGAAGGCGCGGGAGAAGCGGCTCCGCCGCCTGGCCGCAAGCCAAGGATACCGGCTGGACAAGAGCCGGCGGCAGGACTGGAGGGCGGCTGACTGTGGCGCCTACTGGCTTGTCTGCGCGGAGACCGACATCCTCGCGACGTGGGAGGCCGGCATATCTCTGGACGAGGTGGAGGCGTGGCTGACGTCGTGAGCCGCTGCCAGTGAACGGCGGGCGCCCATGCCCGCAACAAGCTCAGCGTCCAGCCCTTCACCAAGGATACTCGGCCGCCTAGTCGACGGGCGCTGACATCCCCGCATCCCCGCCGCCATCTGGACGGTCGCGCTCATCCGTGCCGTGGGGTCACGCTGGGGGCCATCTTCGTCACCGCCTGCACGCCGAGCGTCATCCTGCACGCGACGGTCTCTTCGAGTTCGGGGACGGCATCGACTTTGTCGGCTGCGGAGTGGGCATCCTCAAAGGCGGCAGTCATGTTCATTCCGGTCGTCACGGCGGCGCCGGCCGGCTCGGCGATTGAGTCTGCGGCTCAGTCCATGATTGATGACTTGAACGTGGGAGAAGTCCATGCCGGCCCGGGCGGTGTTGACGTGGTGCTCGATCACCCGCCAGATCCGATGCGCGCGGGCCAGTTGGGCCAACGGCGCGATCGGCATCTGCTTGGCGTAGGTCAACATCGCCACCTCGAACAGCAACGTGAACCCGCTGCCCGGCCGCGCCCACACGCCGCCTTGGCGCATCCCGGCTCGGGGCAGCGGAACCGGGCGCCCCGAGGGAAGTCCAGCCCAAGATCGAGCCGACCTGCCTCCTGGTCGAACTCCACCGAGGTCACCCGCCACGGCTCGGCCAGACCCAACGCCGCCCCGAACATCTCGTTCAAATCCACATCCTGTCGATGAAGGTAAAGACCGGGATCAGCCATTGGCGGCTGCGCCCGACGCTGGCCGTCATCGACCCGCTACTCACCATGAGCCTGCCGGCGGAGATGAGCGCCGCCTCGGGGATGGACATCGTCTGCCACGCGCTCG
>Ga0097691_1000319_pt1 | contig 43816 bp, 41 predicted proteins | sample NGESurdeep072012_8_FD_72858 | JGI IMG/M metagenome (GOLD analysis project Ga0097691, IMG submission 72858) | Arctic peat soil microbial communities from Barrow, Alaska - NGEE Surface sample 210-1 deep-072012 | ecosystem: Environmental > Terrestrial > Soil > Wetlands > Peat ... | reverse complement strand
GAAGGAGACACCAGGCTTCGACTGTGCCATCGCAGTTGTCGCGATCAGCAGAGCCGGAATGGCGCAATTAGTCAGCTTCCATACACGCCTGGAAGAAATCACCGCGCCGCCTTTGCCGTAGCTCTCGGGCGCGCCGTTTCTTTCTCTGCGAGCGAGCTCGTCGTAACCACTTCCGATTCGATCGGGACGCCCGCGCGTCGCACCACGTAGGCCTCCATCGCGAAATACTCGGGAAGGCCGAGCCGGTCGACGCGCTGCGCGGTGTTGCGGTTCCGCTCCTCGACGCGCTGCCAGAACTCCCGGTCGTCCTGCCCCGGGAAGGGGGCGCGATCCTTCTGACTCTGGTGCTTGAAGATCGCCATCTTCTTCGCCCGCAGCTCGTCCTCCGACAGCGGGACCAGCACGTCGGCCTCGGCGATCTCCCACTCCTGCCAGGCGCCGCGATAGTACCACATCTCCGGAGACGAGCCCGAGTACTCGGCGAGCGCCCCTTGTATGGCCTCGAGACACATCCTGTGCGTGCCATGCGGGTCGGAAAGATCGCCGGCGACGAATACCAGCTCCGGCTTCTGCTCCTCGAGGAGATCGAGCACGATGCGGACGTCCTCAGGGCCGATGGGATCCTTCCTGACCTTGCCGGTCTGATAGAAAGGCAGGTTGAGGAAGCGCGCCTGCTCGCGCTTCATCCCGAACGTCTCGATGCCGGAGACCGCCTCGGCTTCACGGATCGCGCGCTTCATCACCTGCACCGGAAAAGCGTCGGTATCCCCCACCTTCTTCGAGTCGAGGAATTCTTCCACTTCCTCGATCAGCGCGCCCGCCCTCGAATCATTGATGTCGAAGTCGTTGCCGAAGCGCCGCAGAAAATCCGCGTAGCGGCGCACTTCGTGGTCGAACACCGCGATGTTGCCCGATGTCTGGTAGGCGACGACGATCTCGTTCCTGTTCTGGTGCAGCTTGTTGAGCATTCCGCCCATCGAGATGACATCGTCGTCGGGGTGCGGAGAGAACACGACCACGCGCTTGCCGGTGGGGAGCTTGCTGCGCCCCCGGATCTTGGCTATCAGAGCGTTGAAGACGATGCCGTTGAGGGGACCAGCCTTTCCATAGCGCGACAGCAGTGGGCTCAAATGGTGCTCGCGGTAATCATTCTCGTCGAGCTTCAGCACCGATTTGCTGGTCGTCTCGCTCAGCCAGATGACGGCCTCGATCTCCTTCTCGCGCGTCCACTTCACTTCGCCCAGCACCCACGGCGTTCGAAAGCGCGTCAGGTCGGCCGCCGCCGCGAAGTCGACATAGAAAACCGCGTTCGGGTGCTGCTGGAGATAGGTTGCGGCGACATCGGGGTCCGGCTCTCCTTCCACTGCCCGCCGAATGATGGCGGCCTTGTGCTCGCCGGTCGCCACGAGCGCTATCTCCCTCGCTTCCATGATCGTCGCCACACCCATCGTGATCGCTTCGGTGGGCACGTTGTCTTCGCCGAAGAAATCGCCGGCAGCGTCGCGGCGGGTGACCGTGTCCAGCGAGATGCGACGAGTGAGCGAATCCGAACCGGAGCCGGGCTCGTTGAACCCGATATGGCCGGTCTTACCGATGCCAAGGATCTGAAGGTCGATTCCACCCGCCTTCCCGATCGCTGCCTCGTACTCTTCGCATTCGACGTCCACATCGTCGCGGGGAACGTCGCCCCACGGGATGTGGATGTTCTCGGGACGGACGTTGATGTGGTTGAAGAGATTCTCCCGCATGAACCGGTGATAGCTGTGGATGCTGTCCGGCTTCATCGGGTAGTACTCGTCGAGGTTGAAGGTCACGACATCGGAGAAGTCGAGGCCTTCCTCGCGGTGCATCTTGATCAGCTCGCGATAGATCCCGATGGGCGTGCTTCCAGTGGCGAGTCCGAGCACAGCGTGTCCGCCTCCCCGCCGCCGCTCCTTCATTATGTCGGCGATGCGCGTGGCGATCGTGCGGGCGATCTCAGCGTACTCGACGACGACGAGGGGGACTCGTTCCCTGGAGGATGACATTAGCGAGAGGAAAGAGGCACTCTGTAAATTACGTCCGGAGGCCGCATGATGCTCTTCCTGCTTCTCATACTGGGAAAATCTATTGTCAGCTGAGAGCCTTCGGTTTCTCCTGGTAGGAGCTCAGGCGCTCAGGTGTACGCCGAGGGATCACCGCGATTCCCAGTTGACGATTCGAGCGCCGAGCACTGACTGTTGAACCGCGTCGGCCACGTCGCGGCGCAGCTGGACGTGCCGGTTGTTGCTGCGCGTCGGATTCACGCGGTTGGTGAGCACCACGACGAAGAGATCCTTTTCGGGATCGATCCAGATCGAAGTACCCGTGAAGCCCGTGTGGCCAAAGCTCCAGGGCGAGAAGAACTGTCCCGCGCTCGAGCCGCCCTCGGGCGAATCCCACCCGAGCGCACGGGTTGATTCCTTTCCCTGGCGCGCCGTCCAGCGCGCGATCGTCGCCGGCTTGACGATGCGAACGCCGTTCGCTCCTTCCCCGCCGTTCAGGATCATCATCGAGAAGAGCGCGAGATCCTTGGCGGTCGAAAAGAGACCAGCGTGTCCGGCGACCCCGCCGATCGCCCATGCATTCTCGTCGTGCACCGTTCCCCACAGCAGTCCCCCGCGCGCTTCGTCGACCTGCGTGGGCGCGATGCGCGGACGCAGCGCGATCGGCGGCTGGAACTGAGTGTCGATCATGCCCAGCGGCTTGAAGATCTTCTCGTTGGCGAGGACGTCGAGCGTCTTGCCGGTGATTCTCTCCATCACCAGCTGCAGGATGATCATGTCCCAGTCGCTGTAGACCATGCTGGATCCCGGCGTGTACTCGAGCGGGCGCGCGTTGATCTGATAGAGGTACTGCTCGCGGCCGCGCGCGGTGGCGTAAATGTTCGCGCCCGCCTCCAGCCCGCCGCTGTGTGTGAGGATCTGCTTCACCGTGATCTGCGCCTTCTCCGGTGAGTTGAACTCGGGAAGGTAGGAGACCACGGTACGACTGATATCGAGCTGGCCCCCTTCCTCGAGAATCATCGCCAACGTAGTCGTGGCGATCACCTTGGTGAGCGAAGCGAGGTCGTAGAGCGTGTTCGTATCGGCCTTGGGCGATCCCGGCTGATTCCAGTCGATGTAGCCGTAGCCCTTCATGTACGCGATGTGTCCGTTGCGTCCGACGGCGATTGTTACGCCCGGAGCCACCGCTTCCTCGATCGCCGTCTTGACGATCTTGTCGAGCTTGCCCGCGATGGCGGTGTCGAGTCCGGAGTTGTTGAGGCCGACTTCGGGTGGGACGTACTTGATCGGCGGCGGTGCGGCGGCGGCGACGCGGGCCTGGGGCGGCGGGGCGCACGCGACCAGCGCGGCGATAGTGAAAACGGCAAGGAATGTCAAAGACTTCATGAGCGCGACGGTAGGGTATAGTAAGGCGGCCCCGCTGCTGCGCGGGGCCCGCTGATGTTCACCAAGAAAGACGATTGTATCAGCGCCGCACAACGTCTCGGTCGTATGTTCGCCGCGGGCTTGCGGTTAGCGTCCCGGCGCGCGAATGCAGTTCCTGATGAGATCCTCGGCCGCCACCGAATCCGCCCGAGTGGCGAGGGTCGGACAGGGCGGGGGAACCGCGCTCGTGAGTGAGCGATGCCCGTTCGAGCCGACGGAGCGAACCGCCGCCCACCCATCGTCGAGCTGGTCGGGAAGAAGAAACGACGTCGTGTCTCCGGCCTGATAGATCTTTTCATACGTCGGCGAAAAGGTGCGGCGGAAAAGAACTTCGTAGGTCGCCGCCCCTGGAATGGGCCGCCAGGTGATCATCCACTTCTGTCCGCCCGATGCCTGATCCCGGCGCGCCAGGGCGGCGGGGGAAGCGGGAGCGTTGGCGAGCGTTCCCACGACGGAGCCGTTTAGCCTGGCTATGTTCGCGACGTAACCAAAGTTCACGTGCGCGAAATCGTCGGTCGGCAGATGCTGGCGCTTGTAGTTCTCGAGTCTCTCCGTGAAGCGAAGCCCCGGATTGCCAAGACTCACATACGGGCTGTGGTCTCCGCCGCGGGAGATGCGATCGAGTCTGAACACGGGGAGAACCTGAAACGCAGGATTGTAGATTGCGCCCGTCGCCCACGCGTAGCGGGCCAGCTCACGGCTCGGACCGTTGTCCGGCTCCGCGCCGAAAATCCGGGCGCTGGTCGAGTCGACCTTCCCATCGTCAGCGACTACGTTGCCGACGATGTCGTCGGTGAATGCCGACACGACGTTGTAGCCGGCTGCGTGAAGTCGCTGCGCGAGATGCGTCGAGCCGTAGAGTCCTTCCTCCTCACCGGAGTACGCAACGAAGATCACCGATGCTTCGAGACCGCGCGGGAAATGCTTCGAGAATACGCGCGCGAGCTCCACGACGGCCGAAGTGCCCGACCCATCGTCGTCGGCGCCGGGCGCATCCTGCGTCGCCTCGAATCGCGCCAACGGCCCAAGATCAGTGCGCGCGCAGATGCACGAATCGTAATGGCCGCCCATCACCAGCACTCTCGTAGTGTCCCGGCCCGGCAGCCAGGCGACCACATTGACGATATTGACCATCGGGTGCTCTGGGTGCCCGCGCATCTCCATCATCGCCGGATCGTACTCGACGCGAAGGCATCCGCCACACGCCTGACTGTATCCGTGCAACTTGCTGAACAGATACCGGCGCGCCGCGCCAATTCCCCGGGTGTTGCTCAGCGTATCGCTCATCGTGTGGCGGGTGCCGAAGGAAACGAGCGTCGAGTCCGTTGCCCGGATCTCCGAGGCCGAGATGTCTCCGATGGCGGCAACGAGCGCCGGATCGCGGATGAGGCCGAGCGTCACATCGGATGCAACTGTGGCAGCCATGGGCACGGCACCGATCGTGTTCACGATGCCGACGTGTCCCGCCCCGACCTGGGCCGACGGCGGAGGCGAACACGATGCAGCGACCAGAACAACGGAGGCGAGAAGGCCGAGCGTGCTTCTTGGCATGTTATTTTATCCGAATGAGGACGAGTTCAACGGCTCAGAATAGGCACCGGAAGTGAGTAAGACAAGCGCGCGACCCGCGCGGGATCCGGACATTGCGTCGCGAGGCTCGGACGATATTTTCTGGCAGTGCTCCCGCTTCAGCGAGCTGACGCCGGAGGATCTCTACACCGTCGTGCGGCTTCGCGAGGCGGTTTTCATCGTCGAGCAGAACTGTCCCTATCCCGACGCCGACGGGCGCGATCCCAACGCCTGGCATCTCCTCGGCTGGGTGCAGGGTTCGACCAGCCGCTCTCTCGTCGCCTACGCGCGGCTCTTCGTGCCGGGAGTGCGTTACGACGAAGGCTCGATCGGACGCGTCGTCACAGCACCGGAGGTGCGGGGAACCGGCGTGGGCAAAGCACTGATGGCTGAAGCCTTGCGACGTATCGAATCCCTGGCGCCGGGCCAGCCCATCAAGATCGCGGCGCAGCGCCGGCTCGAGGATTTTTATCTCGGCCTCGGATTCAGGACCGTCTCCGCTCCGTACGAGGAGGATGGGATCATTCACGTCGACATGCTTCGCTAGAATTCAAATCCCATGATTACAAAGGCGCGCTACTGCGAAGGAGAAACGTTCGGTGAGTTCATGGCTCGTCCGACCAAGAACCATGATTTGTGGGTTGGGATCGCTCACCATGTCGCAATCCCGATCGAGATCTCCGCCCGCGTCGAGGCACTCGGCGGACACTGGCACCTGCTGGTGCTGAGCGAAGACTGGTGCGGTGACGCGGTGAACATTGTCCCGGTCATCGCCAAGCTCGCCGAGTCGGTGAGCATCATGGATCTGCGCATTCTCGCCCGCGACGAAAACCTGGACATCATGGACACCCATCTCAGCGGGGAATCGCGCTCGATCCCGATCGTGATTCTGCTGAACAACAAATTTCAGGAATGCGGCTGGTGGGGACCGCGGCCCAGCGCGCTACAGAAATGGGTGGTGGAGAAAGGGATGCTCCTCCCCAAGGACGAGCGATACAAGGAGGTCCGGACGTTCTACGCGCGCGATCGCGGGCTCACGACGATGCACGAGATCGTAGACATGTTGGAGAAGTGCTGCGTGAAGGGCCGCGCGGCAACAACGGCCGGCTCGCCCGCGTCGTGAGATTTTCTTCGACTCAGGCGAAGGTTCCGCCGTTTAAGCTTTCGGGAGTCGGAGAGTGAAGGTGGAGCCCTTGCCCAGCTCGCTCGTCGCGGTGAGCGAGCCACCCATGGCGCTAGCGAGCCTGCGGCTGATCGGTAGCCCGAGCCCCGTGCCGATAGTCAACGAGTTCATGGATCTGATCTGCACGAACGGCTGGAACACGGCATCGAGTTGATCAGCGGGGATTCCAATGCCGCTGTCGATGACGCGAATCGCGACGGCCTCCGGCTCGGAGTCGCACTCGAGTGTAATGTTGCCACCGAGAGGCGTGAACTTTATCGCGTTCGCCAGGAGATTCAGCACGATCTGCCGCACCTTTGCCGCCTCTGCCCGCGCGGCGATGCACGCGTTGTCGCCGCGATACTCGTACTTCAGGGCCTTCGACTCCAGCTGCGAACCGATCAATCCTTCCATGTCGCGCAGGATCTCGTTGACGACGATCGGTTGGACGTGCACGTCGATCGCCTGCCCGCTTTCGATCCGGGTGAAGTCGAGTATCGCCGTGATCAGTCCAAGCAGGTGCTGCTGGCTCTGTTGAATTCGCTGGAGATCACGGCGCTGCGCATCGTTGAGAGGTCCGTGAATCTCCCGCTCCAGCAGCTCGGTGTAACCGAATATCGCCTGCAAGGGAGTTCGGAACTCGTGGCTAAGCAGCGCGAGGAAGTCGGACTTCGCGCGGTTTGCTGCTTCCGATTCCTCGCGCGCTTTGCGCTCGCTCAGGAGGAGCTCGTCCTTGGTCCGGTATGCGGCCGCGAGCTGGACGGTGCCTGATGCGACCCGCAGCTCGAGACGGCGGATCAGCTCGAGGATCGCTTCGTCGGCCTGTCGCCGTTTGGTGACGTCGCGGACGATCCAGCGATATTCGGCAGCCAGATAGTTTCTCGAAGATCGAGCGACCGAAGCCGAGACGGCAGTCCTCGGGCCGCGTCGCGGCTGCACCCACATCTCCCAATCATCGAGCCGGTTTACGTCGCAGAGCTGATCGATCCGATGAGGGTATTGCTTCCTGGCTGATTCCTCGAAGAATGACGGAAGCAGCTTCCCAACGAGATGTTTCGCCTGGACGCCGAGCAGCCGACCGGCCGCGACATTCGCCTCGTGTATCGTGCCATATAGGTCGGTGATGACATATGCGTCGGGCGCGAAATCGAACAGCTCGCGAAACCTGCCGCGCTCTCGATCGAGCGCGTCACTGCTGGCGGCAAGCGCCTCGCTTCGCGACCGGAGCTCTTCGTCGGCGAGGCGGACCTCCTCGACGGCGGCGATAAGGTCCTCGCGATCGCTTCCTTTTGTCGGGGCGTCCGCAATCTCCGTTGCGGCCGGCCGGTTCCCAGGACGCTTCTCGACGTCGCGCACGTTGCGCGACGGCTCTCGGAGGTCGTCGGAAGTCGGTTGGTGTTGCGGGTCCATCATTCTGCGCCGGCGATGAGTAAAGCGGACTTTCTCAAGAGACATGGGAATGCAACTACGGGGCCGAGCGCCTCTTGTTTCTTCGTCGATTTCAGGCCCGGAATTATGGCAAGGCCGCTCGAGGGGTCTGGGCGAGAAACGGGTCGCGACACGGTCGCTCTCCCTCAAAGAGCTGGGTCCTGAAAAAACGAAGAGGCACGGATAGATCCGTGCCTCGTTCGCTTCCGTCCGGCTTGGTCGGTCAGTTGTTGTTTTCGCTCTCTCCGCTCGACCGGTGACCGCCGCGGGATGCTTCACCACCCTTTCTTCCCGCGATTCTGGCCTCTTCACTCGTGAATTCGTGCGCGGTTCCTTTCTGGTGGGCGGCGCGCCCACCTTTCGCAGCGATTGCGCGCTGCGCCTGAGGATCCATCGCCGCGAATCCGCGCGGAGTCTTGCGACTCTCACCGCCCGTACTGCGTGACTCCGCTCCGCTATCTCCTCTCGTGCCGCTCATTGTTCCACTGCTTCCGCCTCCCACTCCATTACTGCGTCCGATCGGCTCGTCCATCCCATCCCCTTGGTTGTCGGCCTGGTCTGCCATTATCAATCTCCTGCCGCGATTTTCGAGTTTGTCAGTCGCGGCCGCTCGACATCCATCGTGAGACCGATGGATTGGCCGGAGCGTGGGCCGCGCCTGGTGGGTATTCTGATGCGCAAGCGTCAGGCCGCAATTTCCGGGCGAGGGCGAACGGCCAGCAATCCTGACGAGAAATGTGGATTTCTGCTTCTCTACCACTTGTGTGAGGCTTATGATTAGAGGGGCATGCCCCCTGAGCCCAGCCAGGACGCGCGCGGCGGCGTGTTTGTGTAGCTTCTACTTCTCCGCTGGCGTCATCGGGGCTGTCGCCGCGTCGTTAATCCTGTCCGAGGTCGCGAGTGAATCCAGTAGAACACGAGACGCTGTCGAAGATCGAGGTACTCGCCGGCCTCGAGTCCCTGGTGGTGGAGTTGATGGCCTCGCACGAAGCCAAGCGAGTGCTCTGGTTCCCCACGGAGCTGCTGCAGGCGCCGCCGGGAGAGGACCCTGACCGCCATCTGAAGGCGCTGAGAGAACGCGCGAGAGGCATTAGCGACCCGGCGCGCGTCGCGCTGGCGCTCAACCTCCTCACCGAAGAGGGGTTGCCCCACTTTCATCGCCTCCTCGCGGTGTACCTCGGCACCGACAGCATTTGGGCGAAGTGGAATAACCTCTGGACGGCGGAGGAGGACCGGCACGGCGCGATTCTGCACGACTACACGAGGGACGCCGGCGTGTTCGATCCGGTCGTGATCGAGAAGATGCAGTTCGAGTACATCAAGGCCGGCTTCGAGCCCGAGTGGGACCGCGACCCATATCGCGTGTTCGTGTACACGTCGCTCCAGGAGAGAGCGACGCAGGTGTCACACGCCAACACCGGCAAGTTCGCATCGCAGTACGAGCCGATGATCGGGACCGTGCTGGCGAACGTCGCGAAGGAGGAAGCGCGGCACTACACGTTCTACCGCTCGGTGTTCAAGGCGGTGATCGAGAGGGATCCGAACCAGGGCTTGGTCGCGGCATCCAAGATCATGCCGGCGATCGACATGCCGGGCGTCAATATGCCGCATTTCCGCGAGCTCGCGGATGTGGTGCGGCGTGCGGGCATCTACGGGCCGCGGGACTATCTCAGCATCGTCCAGGAATTGATCAAGTACTGGTCGATCGAGTCGCTCGGCGGGCTGAACGATCTGGGGCGGATGGCGCAGGAGAAGATCATGGGGATTCCCGCCCGTCTCGAGCGCATCGCGGACATTATGGAGAAAAAAACTAAGCCCAAGAGCTTCGCGTTCGACGTCGTCTTCAATCGCGTGTTCGCGATGGAGTGAGTTTCGAGCCGTTGGCGTTCGAGATATCGGCGCGTCGGTCAGTCGGAGGGGGTCCTCTCCGCGGCTACGCTCGCTTGGTCGGAGCCCCTAACTACGCTCCCTCGCTCTGCTCGGTCGCGGGTCTCCTCCTCGCGCTCGCTTTGGAAAGCCGCTACGAGGACCCCCTCCGACTTCCCTCCAGGCAAGATCTCGAAGCCGCGCGCGCAACTCCCTGAGTCGCGCACGCGATTGACGACGCCGTCGACGCTTCGCCTCGCACGAACGACATCGCGCACCTAAGCCGGTGCGGTGAGCGTCGGGACGGCCGCCCGGAACGAACGCGAGTGAACGGCGTGAGCGCGGCATCACGCGCCGCCAGGCGCGCGCAGTTACGGATCTGTGCAGGGAGGTGAGGGCATCCTCGCAGGCGCTTTCCAAAGCGAGCGCGAGGAGGAGACCCGCGACTGAGCGGAGCGAGGGAGCGTAGTTAGGGGCTCCGACCAAGCGAGCGTAGCGCCGGAGGGGATACCCCCACCGACCCCGTACAGAGATGCCAATCGAAGCGCCCACCCACGAGCGCGGATGCGTGGATTCCGCGCCTGGTTCCGCGCTATGAGCCAGAGAGGCCGAGATCGGCCGAGCGCGCCTGCATGGAGGCGATTACGAACCCAATGTGCTCGTCCAGATCGACGCCCAGCTCATTCGCGCCGTTCACCACGTCCTCGCGGCTGACACCGCGCGCGAAGGCTTTGTCCTTCATTTTCTTCCGCACGGACCTGGCGTCCACTTCGTGGACGCTCTTGGTGGGACGGACCAGCGCCGTCGCCGTGATCAGACCGGTCAGCTCGTCTACCGCGAAGAGCGTCTTGGCCATCTTCGATTCGCGCGCCGTGTTCGTGTAATGCGCGTGGCCGAGTATCGCCTGGAGAATGTCCTCGGGATAGCCTTTGGAGCGGAGCAACCGCACTCCCTCCGATGGATGCTCCTCGCTCGACGAGTGCGCGTTGTTCGGAAAGCGCTCGTAGTCGAAGTCGTGGATGAGCCCGGCGGTACCCCAGCGCTCCTCGTCCTCCCCGAATTTTTGCGCGTAGGCGCGCATCGCGCCTTCCACCGCCAGCATGTGCTTTCGTAGCGATTCGCTCGCGGTGTAATCGTGCATGAGGGCGAGCGTGTCTGCTCGCGACGGCAGAGCGCTCCCGTCACTCATCGTGCGTCCACGCTGCTCGATGATGGAGCGGACAGTTCGCTGAAATGGCTCTCGTTATCATCTCTTCCCCGGCGGATTCGGCATCGGCGTGTCTCCCACTCTCCCGAAATCTATGAAACCCCGCCTCGGATTTGTCGAGAGGAGCTCGACCTCGATCTCGTCACCAACGTCGACGCCACCCCCGCCGCGCACGAGCATCCCTTCCACCGGCGGGTCCACCACACGCACAAACGTCCCGCCCGGCTTCTTGCCGGTGACGATCGCCTTGAAGCGCTGGCCGATTCGATCGCTGAAGAGAATCGCCGCGGCGATCTTGCGCACGTTTCTCTCCACCTTGCGCGCGGCATCTTCCTTGAGCGTACAATTGCGCGCGATCGCCGACAGCTCGTCGTCGGTGTAGGGCGGGGGATTGTTGGCGAGCACAGCTTTCACGATGCGCTGAGTCACCAGATCCGCGTAGCGCCGATTGGGCGCCGTCGAGTGCGTGTAGTCCTGCACCGCCAGCCCGAAGTGGCCGGGCTCCACGACACCCGGCTGATCGAGAATGTATTCGCCGGGGCCCAGCAGCTTGACGACCGCCAGCGAGAGATCAGGGAAGTGATCGGGATCAGACGCTCTGCGCTCGAGCATGAAATCGTGGAGCGCCATCGCATCCGGTGAGGGAGGAAGATTCCTGCCGTATTGCTTCGCCAGCTCGACGATCCTCTCCCACCGCTCGGGGCTGCGCACGATCCGCCTGATCGAAGAGACTTTGCGACCCTCGAGGAATCTCGCCACTGAGCCGTTGGCCGCGATCATGAAATCCTCGATCAGGTCGGTCGCGGCGTTCTTCTCCCACTTCTCGATCGCGGTGACCTTCCCGTTCTGGGATACCGCGCGGGCCTCCACCGTGTCGATCTCCAGCGCGCCATTGTCGAAACGCGTCTTGCGCAACGCGGCCGCGATCTTCGCCTGAAGCCGGAGCTGTGCCTCAAGTTGCGGAGTCCTGGAAATCTTCTCCGGCGTTGCCGTCCCGGAGTCGAGCCACGCCCCCACGGCGGAATAGGCGAGCTGCGCCTTGTTCGTCACCCGCGCGCGGAAGATCTCCGCCGATTTCACGGCGCCGTCGGCCGCGACGATCATCGCGACCACCACAGCCTTCCGGTCCGCGCCCTCGAACATCGAGGTCGCTCCCGCGGAAAGCTCGGGCGGAATCATCGAAAAAATCGCGGCGCCCGTGTACACGGTGGTCGTTTGCGCCGCGGCGTGCGCATCGATCGCGGAGCCTTTCGGCGCCTCCGAGTCGACGTCCGAGACTGCGATGTAGAGTCGCCACTCCAGCGGCTTCTCCGCCACCTGACCGACGCTCCCGACCGCGACGGCCGCGGTGCTCACCTCCTCAGCGAATTCGATCTGATCGAGATCGCGCGTGTCGTCGTTGTCGACCGACGACCAGAGCAGGTTGCGCAAATCCCTGAGTGGGGCGCCCGAGTCGGGATGCTTTCCGATGTTCTGGAGCTCGGCGCGTACGGCCGGATCGGGGTTCGGGTCGAACCCTTCGTCGATCATGGCTTGCCGCGCGACTCCCCGAAGATCCGGCGTCAGCATTTGGGGATTGATTTCATCAGCATGTGCGCGATGTCGATAGTCAGTTGGAGAGCGAGAAGAGCGCCGACCATGATGGAGACATAGACCCAGGGTCGCCGCCGTGGGGGAAGAGTGCGTCCGTAGAGCAGCGCGCCGACGAAAATCACGATAGCCTCGGCCACGAAATCAAGGACGGGATGATCGTAAAGCCTGAGGCCGATCATGGGACCACCCGGCCACGTCGGCTTGTACCCGGTGATCCAGTCGAGCAACATGTGCGACAGGATCACAGCTGCGATGACGAGAGCCCCGGTCCAGTCGCGCGTGGCGGCTGCGTACGCGGCGAAACCGACGAGCATGAAGAGCAGCACCGCCGGAATCGAATGAGACAGCATGCCCTCCGGATTGTAAGCGCCCACGAGGCAGAGGCCCGTGTCGACCCAGTCCGGCGTGTAGGTGGCGACGAGCAGCACCAGCAGGCCGATGCTTCTGCGCACGCGCTTCGCTGCCAGCGCGGCGCCGACGTGTCCGATGTACATCTAGCGGCGGAAGCGGCGGTCGATCAGCAGAGGCACCAGTGTGGCGACCACAAGCGCTCCGATCAGGCGAATCGCGTAGAAGAAGTCCCTTTCGAATATCATGTAGTTTCGTAAAGTTAAACCACGCTTCTCCAACTCGCCCGCAAACCAAGTCCCCCGCCAATCCCGCGACGACACCGATGCACGTCAAGAATCTCGAGTGCTCCTTCTGCCATCGCGAATATGAGGCGCGGCGTCTCCACAACGTCTGCACCGAGTGCGGCAAGCCGCTGCTCGTCCGCTACGATCTGAAGCGCATCGCCAACTTTCTCACGCGCCAGGCACTCTACGCCCGACGATCGGATCTCTGGCGCTATCGGGAGCTACTGCCCGTCCGGCGCGAGGACAATATTGTCACGCTGGGTGAGGGCTGGACCCCACTTCACCATGCCAGGAACCTGGGCGCGGCACTGGGCATGACCGAACTATACGTGAAGGACGAGTCTCTCAATCCCACTCAGAGCTTCAAGGCGCGCGGGATGTCGGTGGCGGTCTCGATGGCGAAAGAGCTCGGCGTGAAAAAAATGGCGGCGCCGTCGGCTGGGAATGCGGCCGGTGCGCTCGCTGCCTACTGCGCGCAGGGAGGGCTCCAGGCATTTCTCTTCATGCCGCGCGATACCCCGCGCGCAAATTTGATCGAGTGCGAGGTCGCGGGTGCACACATAACGCTCGTGGATGGCCTCATCACCGACTGCGGCGCTGAAGTGGCGAGACGAAAGGAAGAGGAAGGCTGGTTCGATGTCTCGACACTCAAGGAGCCGTACCGAGTGGAGGGGAAAAAGACCCTCGGCTACGAGATCGCCGAACAGTTGGCGTGGACGCTGCCGGACGTGATCGTATATCCGACGGGAGGAGGGACAGGCCTAGTCGGAATGTGGAAGGCGTTCGACGAGATGCAGGAGCTGGGATGGATCGGCGAGAAGCGCCCGCGCATGGTGTCGGTGCAGGCGGCCGGATGCGCGCCGATCGTTCGCGCCTTCGAGAAAGGAGAACGCTTCGCGGAGGAATTTCCGAACGCCACGACGATTGCCTCGGGGCTGCGAGTGCCGAAGGCGATCGGTGATTTCCTCATTCTCGATGCGATCCGTGAATCGGATGGGACCGCCGTCGCGGTCACGGACGAGGAGCTGATCGCGGGGGCGCGAGAGCTGGCGCGCAGGGAAGGGATCTTTGCCGCGCCCGAGGGAGGCGCGTGCGTGCCGGCGTTGCGCAAGCTCATCGAGCACGGGAAAGTGAAGCTCGACGAAAGGGTCGTGCTATTCAACACCGGCTCCGGCATCAAGTATCTCGACGCGTTCGACAGCGAGGTGAAGGAGCGGACGCCGAGGAGTCAGCGCCCGAGCGCTCTCGGACCGGCGCTGCGAACGTAAGGGGGCGAAGCTCTATCTCAGTCCGACGAGCTTGTGCGTCTGGATGCTCAGGCGCCAGCGCGGATGGCGCAGACAATACTCGATCGCGCGCTCGGTGTTGCCGGCCGTGTCGGGTCCATCCATCGGCTGCAGAAAAAAGTGGCGGAAGTCGAGCTGCTCGAACTTTTCCGGCGGCGCATTCTCCTGAGGGTAAACGAGCTTGAGCTCGCTGCCCGTCGTCTGCACCAGGGGCGCGCCCGCTTTGGGACTGACGCAGACCCAATCGAGTGATCGTGGCGCAGGTCGGGTGCCGTTGGTTTCGACGGCGACCTCGAAGCCCCGCTGGTGCAGCTCGGAGATCAGAGTTTCATCCACCTGCAGCAGCGGCTCACCACCGGTACAGACCACGTACTTCTTCGGCAGGCCGGCTGAGCGTCGGGAAGGGTCGTCCTCGTCTGCGTTATGACCTTCTCCTGCCCAGCATCGATCGATTGCGTCCGCAAGCTCTTTGGCGCTCCTGAATCTGCCGCCGTCCGGTCCTGTTCCGACGAAATCGGTGTCGCAGAACTTGCAAACCGCCCGCGACCGGTCCTCCTCCCGCCCCGACCACAGGTTGCAGCCGGAGAAGCGGCAGAACACCGCTGCGCGCCCGGTTTGCGCGCCTTCGCCCTGGAGCGTGTAGAAAATCTCCTTTACCGTGTAGGTCAATGCGCTCTGCCTCCGGTCGCGCTCCTCGCGGTCGCGTAACTGATCGGATCCTCGAGTCCAGCCTCGCTGAATCCTTTCAGGCGGAGCTGGCACGCGTCGCACCGTCCGCACGCTTCGCCGTTCGTCGCCGGATCGTAGCAGCTCGTGGTCTGGGAGTAGTCGACGCCGAGTGAGGTGCCGAGCTTGATTATCGCGGCTTTGGAGAGAGCGATGAGAGGAGTACGGATCACGACGCGCGTTCTCCCTTCGACGCCCGCGCGTGTGGCGAGATTCGCCATCTTCTCGAACGCCTGGATGTACTCGGGCCTGCAGTCGGGGTAGCCGCTGTAGTCGAGCGCGTTCACGCCGATGAAGATGTTTGATGCCCCGACGACCTCGGCGAGCGCCAGCGCATAGGAGAGGAAGATTGTGTTCCGCGCCGGGACGTAGGTGATGGGAATCTCCTTCGCGGAGCGCGAGGACGGCGCGAGGTCCCGATCCTTGGGGACCGGTATGTCAGCCGTCAGCGCGGAGCCGCCAAAGAGAGTGAGATCGATCTCCACCAGATGGTGGCGCGCGACGCCGGCGCTTCGCGCGATTCTCTTTGCCGCGTCGATCTCAGCCGAGTGCCGCTGACCGTATCTGAACGTGAGCGTATGGACGGCAAAGCCTTCGCTCCGTGCAATCGCGAGCACGGTCGTCGAGTCGAGTCCACCGCTGAGGAGGACCACGGCTGGCGACGCTGATTTCTCTTGCGTTGGGGAGGATGCGGAATTCACGGGATCGGCCTCTCCCTTGAAACTTACACGGCAATCGCTGCCAGAGAGCGGATGCGGGCGGTCGAAGAAAGGCCCGCCGGCGCTCTCAGAGTGCGGCGTCGAGAGCTTGGAAAAGCTCCTCCCGCACGAGCGGCTTCGACAGGACTGCGGCAGCGCCATTCGACCGCACTCTCTCCGGCCCAGCGGCGTCTATGCTCCCGCTCAGGATGATGACGGGGATGGCCGATGTGCGCGTCGACATCTTGAGCTTTCTCAAGGTGTCTTCTCCTGACCCGCCGGGCATGTTGATGTCCAGCACGATCGCATCGACCGGCGGCGTCCGCATCGCCTGCAACGGAGTCATCTTCAGCGACGAGGATGCGCATGCCTTAAGACGCTCTAGGGGGTCAAATGTCATTGTTTGTTGACCCAATTTCGTCGAATGGCGGTCTCTCGGTCGCAAAGCACTGCAACTGCGAATTGAACGAGGTTAGAGGCGTCAGGTCGCTGTTGCTTCTTCAACTCGATGCTCGGTCATCGCATTGCTCCCTGTTCGGCCGATGAACAGATTCAGCGCGCTGATCCATCCACCCGTATTACTCGAAGACGGCAACTAAACGCGCGACAAGGAGCGGACGTGAGCATTGCGAGAAGGCTTTACCCCATCGTGGGAGCGTTGGCGATGGGCTGCACGACGGCGATGCAGGTTGGGCAAGCCGGTAGCACGAGTCCCGCGATCACCGCGCAGGATCTGAATACCAGACTCTACATCTTCGCCGACGACTCGATGATGGGCCGGCAGTTCGGGACAGAAGGAAATCTCAAGGGCACCCTGTACATCGCGAACGAGCTGTCCAAGCTCGGAATCCAGCCCGGCGGTATGGGCGGCAGCTACTTCCAGGACGTGCCAGCGTATCGCGTCTCTCTGTCGCCGGGTGCGCAGGTATTCCTCGACGGCGCGCCGCTCGCGTTCGGAACCGACTACATCACCAGCTTCCCCGCATCGGGGCGCGCCATTCCCGTCGACAGCCTGCAGGTCGTGTACGGTGGCGATCTGTCCGATACGACGACGCTGATTCCGCCGGACCAGGCGGCGGGGAAGGCGATTCTGCTCGCGATTCGGACACCGCTTCAGCGGAACCCGGGTGCGATCATTGCCCGCTACGCGGCGGCGAAAGCGATCATCACGGCCAACGATCCGCGGACCGTCAGGCCATACGCGGTGACGATGTCGACGGATACGAATCCGGCGCGAGTCAACCTGGTGGTGTCTCCCGCGGTCGCCGCGCGTCTCATCGGCGGCGATCCGCTGACGATGAAAACCGGAACGCCCGGGCGCTGGATCCGCTTCTCCTCGATTGCATTCACACGCTCGGCCGCTCCCGCGCGAAACGTCATCGGGATCATTCCAGGAACCGATGCGGCCCTGCGCGGCGAGTACGTCGCGATCGGCGCGCACAACGATCACCTCGGATTCCGGTTCGCGGGCGCGCTCGATCACGATTCCCTGCGCGCCTACAACATCATGGCGAACAGGATCGTCGAAGCCCGGACGCACGCGACGCCCGGCACCCCGGGCGGGGGACTGACGCCCGTCGAGCGAGCGTCGATTCATGTCAATGTGGACAGCCTGCGTCGCATCAGGCCGCCGCGGAGAGATTCGATCTTCAACGGCGCCGATGATGACGGGTCGGGCTCGGTCGGGACGCTCGAGATCGCGGAGGCGTTCGCCAGGTCCGGCGTGAGGCCTCGCCGGTCGCTCATCTTCGTCTGGCACACGGGAGAAGAGGCGGGCCTCCTGGGATCGCGATACTTCACGGACAATCCCACCGTTCCGCGAGACTCGATCGTGGCACAGCTGAACATGGACATGATCGGCCGTGGCGGCGCGTTCGATTTCGTGGGTGGCGGACCGACGTATCTGCAGCTCGTGGGATCGCGCCGGCTCTCGACCGAGCTGGGTGACATCGTGGAAGCGGTAAACAAGAGCGAGTCGACTCCACTCAGCTTCGACTACGCGTTTGACGCGAATGGGCATCCGGAGCGCATCTACTGCCGGAGCGACCACTACGAGTACGCGCGCTACGGAATTCCGATCACGTTTTTCACGACCGGCCTGCACATGGACTATCACCAGCTAACGGACGAGCCCCAGTACATCGATTATGAGCACATGCGCAAAGTCGCGCAGCTGGTGCACGACGTCGCGCTCCGAGTGGGCAACCTCGATCATCGCGTGGTGGTCGATAAGCCCAAGCCCGATCCGCGCGGGGCTTGCGTGCAGTAGTTTCTCCGCCGCTGCGAATGCCGCTCTGCTTGGCGCGCGATGGATTCTAGGTCAAAAGCGGCTGAAGGCTAAAACAAAGAAGGTCGCTTACGCGACCTTCCTTGCTAACGGCGGTTGAGGATGCGGCGGCGTCAGCCTGGGATGCCGCGACTCTTGCGCCACAGCCTCGGTTGCGAGCGGGGTTACCGGAGTCTCGGTCTTGAGCTCGCCGACGAGATCCCTCAACACGTGGCTTCCATGGAACAACTGCGTGGATGCCATGCTCATCTGCTCGCACGCCGCGCTCTGCTCCTCGGTCGACGCGCTCACCTGCATCGCAGCCGTCGCGTGGCTCTCGGCCGTGCGCGCTACCAATCCGAGATTCGCGGCGGCCGAATCGACTGCGCGCGCATTCTCGGTTGCAGCCGTCGTCACCGCCGACGCGGCGGCTCGCGTTCTCTCGGCTGCCGCGAGAATCGTCGTGAGCGCGCTATCCAGCTCGCGGCTCACCAGCTCGATCTCGCCCACCTGTTTCACGCCCTGCTCCATTGCCTTCGAAGTCGCGAGGACGCGTGTCATCACGCTCTCGGTCATCTTCACTACGTCGTCCGCTGCGGCCTGCGTCTGATCGGCCAGCTTTCTCACCTCTCCGGCGACGACGGCGAAGCCGCGACCGGCCTCACCGGCTCGCGCTGCTTCGATCGCCGCGTTGAGCGAGAGAAGATTCGTCTGCTCGGCGATCCGGCTGACCGAGATTACGAACTTGTTGATCTCGTTGGCGCTCGTGTTCAGCTCGCGAACCTGGCCCGCCGCCTGCTCGACGATCGTGCGCACGTCGAACAGAATCTTGAGCGAGCGATCTATGTCGATCCGCTTCGCCTCGGCTTCCGCTTCGATCGCGCTCGCGAGTCCGTGCACTTCCTGCGCGCCACCCACCAGGTTGTCGCCGCGGGTGCGAATTCCATCCAGCGCCTCGTTCACCTGGCGCAGCTGTGCCACCTGCGACTCGGCGCCGTGTGAAACTTCTTCCACGGCATCCGCGACTTCACCGGCCGAAGCCGAAATCTGCTTCGACGCCGACAGGAGGTCGCTCGCGGATTGCGCCACTTCGTCAGCCGTCTTGGCCGCGCCGGATGCGATCCGTGACAACGCAATCGTCGCGTGGTTCATCGCGTCGGCGAGAGTGCGGAACTCGCCGGGCATTTCGCCTTCGGTGCGCTGTTGCAAGTCGCCGTGGCTCAGTTGCACCGCGTGCCTGACGAGCGCCCGCAGAGGACGGCCGACTGCGCGACCGGTGCGAAGGACAATCATGAGGGCGAGAAGCGTCGCGACACTGATGACGGACACCAGAATACGGGAGCGCGCCATCGCCTGACCGCGGAGATCGGCCGACATCCCGGCCAGCTGCTGCGCGCGGGAATGCTCGAGGCCGGTCAACTGCTCCAGTAGCCCAGGCACCATCTTGCGCGCCTTCTGCGCCTCCGCATGCGCCTCGTCGAGACGCCCGAGGTCGGTCAACCTGTGCGACAGCGCAAATGACGATTCTACGCGCGCCAGCGTCGTGTCGATTGCCACCGTGCGAGCGATCTGCTCGGCGACGTCGCGCCGGGCGTTGAAATTCCGGTGCAGCCGGTGCGCTTCCCAGCCGAGGCGGCGGAAGTCAGCGTCGGACTTGGCGTCCTGATCGCTGAGATACGTGTTCGCGGCCTGTATTTCCTGCGTGACGACATTGGAGAAGTCAGACGCCTGCTTCGCGTCCTGCTGCGCGTCGGCGAGAGTCTCAGTTACACGATCTGCCATCTGTGCCATCGAGATCCAGCCCACCGCTCCCGCTCCCAGCAGCAACAGAATGAGGAACGAGAAGCCGACGGCCAGGACCTGACGAATCGTCTGAAATTTGAAGGTAAGCCTCATTTGGCCTCCGCGACGGTCAGCAGACCGTCGTGAGCGCGGAGAACGCGGAATCGCATGCCGACCGGATCGCCGGTGTCCTCGAAGAAGGCTGGGCCCGTCAACCCTTGATACGCGGTCTCACGGTTCAGAGAATGGAGATAGTCGCGGATTGCTCTGCGATCCGGACCTTTCGCCTTGAGCGCCTGCGCGATGAGCCGGGTCGCGTCGTACGCGAGCGCGGCGTGCGCGTCAGGGTCCGTATTGAATTTCTTCCTGAAGGCTGCAACGAAGGTGCGCGCCGCCGGTGAGGGGTCTTCCGCCGTGAACGACATCCCGATGTAGGCCCCTTCGGATGTCGTGGTGTCGGCGAGGATTCCCTGCCATCCGTCGCCACCGACGAAGGTCGCGTTGAAACCCTGGCGCCTCGCCTCCTGCAGAATCTTCAGCCCCGATGCGACGCGGCCCGCGACGAACACGATCTTCGGCTTCCGCGCCTTGAGATACGATATGTAGGGCTCAGCCGTCGGCATATCCGCGTTGATCGGGTCGAGACTCAGGATCTCGCCGTGAAAGGAGCGGCGGAACGAATCGGCCAGCCCGCGGCCGTAGGTATTGTTTTCGTAGAGCACTGCCACGGTCGCTGGAGTGCGCAGCCCGGACTTCGACGCGAAGTTGGCGAGCGCGATTCCGTTGAGGGAATCGCTCGATATGATGCGGAACACCCAGCTCGAGATGCCGCTAAGGTCGGGGGATGTGGCGCTCGTCGCTACCGCGGCCAGTTGCCCATCGTAAACGGGGGCGGCGGACAGCATGCCGGACGAGTTCACGTGTCCGATGACCGCCGAGATGGAGGGGGTCGCCACGAAATCCTGCGCGATTCTTGCGGCCGTGGGGCCGTCACCGTCGTCATCCCGCGGAATCACCCTGAGCTGGTGACCGTCGATGCCGCCGGCCTTGTTGATCTCTTCGACTGCGAGCTCCACGCCCTGCAGATTCTGAAGCCCGTAACCCTGCTTCCAGGGCCCGGCAGCTCCCACTACGTAAGGCGGCTTGCTCCCGGCGCATGCCGCGAGCGCGAGCAGCGCGATTGACCAGACGACTTTAGACGACAACTTCTCCCTCCCCTCGAGTTCGGGGACATGTTTGTCCCCCGAATTGACGAGGCCCAAGCTCGGCCGGTCACTCATTTTGGCGATAAAGATTCCGATCCGGCCTACCACGTCGAGTTGGAGTCGAAGAACTGCAAACGAAGGCCACCTGCCGGGGCCATGGGCGGGCCGGCCAGGGGCTGCGGGCTAGCCCCATTTGCATCTGGAGCCGGCCCGTAGCCCCAGGCCGTAAGGCCGACCGCCCCCGGCCGGTAGTCTTCAGTTGGATTTCAATTCCAGGAGTGCCTGGGAACAAAGCAAAACCCTGGACCCGATGGAGCGTCCTTTGATGTAGGCCGAGCCTCGCTCGGGCCTGTCGTCTCATCGTGCCCCACTAATCGCTGGACTCAATGCAACTGCGGTCAATCGCTCTAACTGCGGCAATTCTGTCGGCCGGTGGCCGCGCCGGCGCACAGGACGTGCGCGTCGAAGTCGTCGAAGCATCCACGGGTAAGCCCATTGTGGGCGCCAACGTCTCGCTCCTCGATTCGGCGGCAGCCATCTCACTCGGCGGCGGCTTCAGCGATCAGCGCGGACGTACCGATCTTCGCGCTCCTGCGCGCGGCCCCTATCGCGTGCGCGCCGACAAGGTTGGATACGATACGTGGACGTCGGTGCAGCTCCAACTTGGCGATCGGCCGGTCTTAGTCCGAGTGGGAATGGCGCCGACGAGAACTCCGGCGCCGATCATGCCGCGAAGCGAGACGGCCTGCCAGCAGCTCACCGGTCCGGGAACTCCGGCGGGCGATCTGTGGGTGGAGTTGAAGAAGGCGCTGACCGCCAGCGCGATGACCGAAGCACAGGGCCTGGTGCCTCTCGACGTAGACCTGTACGAGCGCGTGCTCGATCGAAACCTCGCCATCGTTTCCGAGCGCGCTGAGCAGCGCACCCGAATCTCGCGCCGTCCGGTGACGGGCATCTCGTGGGATCAGGTCGATTCTGCCAAGCGTGGCGAAGCCTCCAACAACGACGTCTATCGCGCGCCCGATGCAGCGACGATGCTGTCGGACCAGTTCGTGAGGTCGCACTGCTACGCCGCGATTCGCGGCTACGGTCCGGAGACCGGACTGACGGGACTCGAGTTCAAGCCCGCAAGGGTGGCGGCGCAACCGGAGCTCACCGGAGTTCTTTGGCTCGATCCAAAGGCGAACGCGCTTCGCTCTCTCAGCTTCGATTACGTGAACCTGCCGATTCCTTTGCGCATCGCGAGAACTACGGGACGCGTCGAGTTTGAGCAGCTCGCGGGCGGTCAGTGGATCGTTCCGCGCTGGTACATCAGGATGCCGCGCATCGCGCGCGTGAATTCGACCGACGTCGGCTCGCCGGCCGTCTCGCGCGACACACTCGTCGGATACCAGGAAGTCGGAGGGGCCGCGCGTCCAGCCGGGACGCCGCCCGTTTCAACGGGGGCTGCCGCAGCGCCGTCGCCCGCGAGCGCACCGGCGGTCGATTCGCCGCCAGCCGCACGTCAGTCGATGCTCACGGGCATCGTCTACGACAGCACGACCGGCAGGGCGTTGAGCGGCGTCCAGGTCTCGACCGGTGGCGGTCGCTTCAAGACGCAAACGAGGTCCGGCGGAGGATATGAGCTCGCGATCGATGGTGCGCTCGACGACACCATCGTGTTCGAGCATCCGCGGCTTCGACTCTTCCACATCGCGGAGCGCCGGCAGTCCATCTCGATGCCGGCCGGAGCGCACGGCCAGGCATCGGTGATCATTCCATCGTACGAATCGCTGCGCAAACGCCTCTGCGGGCAGAATGAAACCGGGACCGAGGCCCAGGGATTCATGGCCGGCTATGTGAGAGACGCCGCGGGCAGGCCGGTACCGCGGGCTCACGTCTGGGCGACCTGGCAGATCCTTTGGGTGGAGCAGAATGGCCGCCTGGTTTCCACCAACCAGCAGCGGACCGTCGAGACAGACTCCAACAGCGATGGGTCCTACATGATGTGCGGATTCACGCGTAACGCGCAGATCACGGCGAAGGTCGGGATGGCTGGAAAGAACACCGTGCAGGAGAAGCTCGCTTTTCCGGCGAACATGGTGCTGGAGCACGATTTTCAGCTGGGGTCCCGGTAGTTCTGCATAACTGCAACTGAACGAGAGGTGAGCTGTCAGTCTGACCAAAGCTATCCGCTCTCAGCTGCAAACTTCGGGACGCCAATAAGTGGCGTGATGGCGAAGGCAGTTGATTCCGCATATCGCAAGCGCCCGAAGACTGCCCGGCCCGACTGACCGGCGCCGATCAATAACTGCGCAACACCGCAGAACAGCGGCAATTGCGGTCGGAGAAGCGCGAGAACGACTACCGCCGTTTGTTGTCGCCGTGGCAGACCATGTCGACGACTACGGCGCTCGCTAGGATCAGCACCGGATCCTCGCCATCCGCGATTTCGATTCCATAGGTGTCGGTCCAGGTGAACCAGCGCTTGGACACCGTGGCCACGACGCGATCACCCCGCGTGAACGCGTACTCGTGATCCAGAAAATCGCCCTCGGCCTCGAGGTCGTCGGGACCGGGAACATCGACCGTGAACCGGTGGTGGATGAATGAGAACAACTCGCGCTTTACGACCGCAAGTAAGTCGGAGCCTCGCCACAACTCATACGTCGGGCTCCAGTTCAGCATCCGTTGGTCGATATAGACCAGTTCGTTGCCGGCAGCATCCTGGAACGACAGCTTGTCGCCGAAGCTGAAGAACTTCCCCTTCACGAGGAAGGCGTCCCGCTCGTTCTCGTCCTTGATCGTGAAACTATCTGCCAGCGACAGCAGCTTCTGCTGCATCACGTAGCGCATTTGATCGTACTCCTGAGAGCGGTTAACAAACTGGAGAGAAGGAGGATGCCCTCGCCCGACTGACCGGCGATTTGATCCGATAGGCGCAGATCACTCATGGATGAGGTGCGCGACGACCTCCCGGGGACTCCATGTGTCCGGTCCCTCGTCCACCCGCGTCCAATCCTCCGGCAGCTCGTCGAGCAGCGTCGACAGCACGGACGGCGTCCGCTCCAGAACCGGAATCGCTTCCTCGAGGTTGAAGTCCATGGCCCAATGATATGCTCTCGTGCGTTCGTCAACTACTTATCCCTGCGCTAAATTGTTTCGCCGGGCCGCTTTGGCTGCTCCGTAAGCGGCCGTCTCTCTCTTTGGAGTAAGAATGTCCGCTCGAATGTTGATCGTTCTCGCCGTCCCCGCTGTCCTCGCGCTCGCTCCTTCATCCTCGACGGCTCAAGCCACGGCCGCGGCTCCCCCCGGCGCTGCGAGATCTCAGCCCAGCGCACCAGCGAGAATTCCCGACCGTCCGGTGCGTCGAGACATTCCGATGACGAACACGATCCGGCGCGCATTTGCCGCGGGGACGAGAGACTCCACCGGCCGCCCGGGTCGCAACTACTGGCAGCTCTGGACCGATTACAAAATCAACGCTCGCCTCGACTCCGCGACATCCGTCGTCTCTGGGCGCGAGACCGTCACCTTTCGCAACAACAGCGACTCGGCCATGCGATCGGTGGTGCTGCGACTCGATCAGAACATCTTCAGGCCTGGCGCGGCTCGCGCCAGCTCGCTGGATGCCCTCACCGACGGAATGAAGATCACGAGACTCGTCGTCAACGGTCAGACACTTCCGGTGACCGACACACTGGGAACTCCGATTCCGGGTATGACGCGCCGAATGCCTCCTCTCTCCCGAACCCTCGCACAGACTTCGGCGCGCATCGCTCTGTCGACGCCAATCGCTCCTCATTCGAGCGGGACGATCGAGGCGGACTGGAGCTTCCAGGTCCCGCGCATCGAAGGTCCGCGTGGATTCCGCATGGGCCGCTGGGCCGATACGCTCTACCAGGTCGCCCAATGGTATCCTCGAGTTGCTGTCTTCGACGATCTCCGCGAGGGAGGATGGGACACCGACCCGTACCTCGGCAACGGCGAGTTCTACAACAACTTCGGCCACTTTGACGTGAGCATCGATGTGCCGGCGGGGTGGATAGTCGGCGCGACGGGCGTGCTCCAGAATCCGACGGAAGTTCTCACGCCGGCCGCGCGCGAGCGGCTGTCGCACGTCCTCGAATCGGATTCCACACGCACCATCGTTTCGGCCGCCGAGCGTGGTCCGGGGAAATCAACCGCGGCAGGGACGAATGGACGGCTCGTCTGGCGCTTCGTCGCTGACACCGTTGGAGATTTCGCGTGGGCGACCGCGAACCAGTTCGTCTGGGACGCGTCGCGCGCCACGATCCCGGGAAGAGGGCCTGTGCCTTTCAATGTTCTCTACCTCCCTGGCCACACCCAGGCGTACGCCAATGGACCGCGCGTGGTCCGCCACGCGCTCGAGTTCTACTCGAAGCTCTGGATGCCCTACGCCTTCCCGCAGCTGACGATGGTCGATGGACCGGAGCTGGGAATGGAATACCCGATGTTCATCATGTCCGCGGTTTTCGCGGCGGACCACGAAACCGGACACGAGTGGTGGCCGATGATGGTCGGCGTCAACGAGACCTGGTACGGATGGATGGACGAGGGATTCAATCAGTACATGAACATCCTCTCCGACGCCGACCGCGAGAAGAAGCCGTACAAACTGGACAGCCTGGGCATCTCCTACGGACGCATCAGCGGCAACGAGCTGGAGCCGCCACTCATGTGGGATGGAAACTACGCCGGCCCACTTTACGGTTTTCAGGCGTACGGTAAAGCGCCGCTCATGCTCTCGTCGCTTGGTGGCGTCGTCGGCGACAGCGCGGTGTGGCACGCGATGAGCGATTACGCCAAGGCATGGCGCTTCAAGCATCCGTCTCCGTGGGACTACGCGAACTTCATGAGCAGCGCGCTCCACCAGGACCTCGGCTGGTTCTGGAACTACTGGCTGTTCACGACCGAGTCAGTCGATGGCTCCATTCAGAATGTGCAGACATCCGGCCGGCGCAGCGCGGTGACGATCCGACAGAACGGACAGATGCCTTCGCCCGTCATCCTGAAGGTCGAATTCGCGGCGACAGGCGCCGCGATCAGGCCCATGGCCAACAGCAGAATGGCGGACGCCACCACGGCGGTCGTCACCTGGCCGGTGGATGTCTGGTTCCCCGGCAATCGCACCTTCACCGCGAATCTGGATTTCGGCGGACGCGCGATCACGAAGATCACGCTGGATCCGAACGGGAGATTCCCGGATCGTGACTTGACGGACAACGTGTGGCCGCGCACTCCGGCGGCAACCAAGGCGAGCGGCGGGAATTAACCCGTGCGCACCCGTCGGGTAGTACGCACTCGTGCAGTAATCAGACTCTCCGCAGGGTCAATCGGTGTCGCGCTGTTCTCACTACAGGCTAATGCGCAGCAAGCGCCTGTCGTCACCGCCGCGGACTACGCGCGCGCGGAGGGATTTCTGCGAGAGAACGTGTTGCCACTCGTCAGCGGAATGGGTGTCCAACCCATCTGGCTGACCGGCGACCGGTTTGGATATCGGACCAGTGTCCGCGGCAAGAGTCAATTCATCCTCGTCGATCCAGCACGCGCGAGTCGAATCCCCTGCAGCCCCGAAACAGATCGCTGCGGTGGAGCGCTCGATCCGCGCGAAGTAGCGCGGCTCCAGGCCGAAGCGTCGCGGACGTTCGGACCGCGGACGGAGTCCGTCTCGCCGGATGGCAAGCGCGCGGCCTTCATCCGCAACTACAACCTGTGGGCGCGCGACGTCGCGACGGCCCGCGAGACTCAGCTCACCACCGATGGGCAGAAAGACTTTGGCTACGCGACGGACAACGCCGGCTGGGTGAAAAGCGATAGGCCCGTTCTCGTCTGGTCGCCGGATTCGCGGAAGATCGCGACCTTCCAGCAGGACGAGCGCCGGGTCGGAGAGATGTATCTCGTCAACACGAAGGTCGGCCATCCAGAACTTCAGGCGTGGAAGTATCCGCTGCCTGGCGACAGCGTGATCGCGATGATCCAGCGCGTTGTGATCGATGTCGACACGCCGCGCGTCGTGCGGTTCCAGATGCCGCCGGATCCTCACCGCTCTACACTCTGCGATCACGTCATCTGCCGAGGCAGCGAGTGGGCGGATGTACAATGGTATTCCGATGGCTCGCACATCGCGTTCGTCTCGACATCGCGCGACCACAAGCACGAGGTATTCCGCGTTGCCGATGTGGCGAACGGAAGTGTTCGCGATGTCTTTCGGGAAGACGTCGCGACACAGTACGAGTCCGGGAACGGAATGGTCAACTGGCGCGCTCTTCCGGCGTCTAACGAAGTGATCTGGTTCTCGGAGCGCGACGACTGGGGCCAGCTCTATCTCTACGATCTCACGACCGGCCAGTTGAAGAGCAAGATCACGAGCGGGGAAGGCAACGTCGCGCAGCTGCGTCGAGTCGACGAGAAGAGCAGAACTCTGTGGTTCGTCGGAAACGCGAAGGAGCGCGGACGCGATCCGTATTTCCGTCAGTTCTACAAGATCGGAATGGATGGAAAAGGCCTGACTCTTCTCACTCCTGAAAACGCCGATCACGAAATCACACTGGCACCATCCGGCCAGTACTTCCTCGACGCGTACTCAACGCCTGAAGTGCCACCCGTCACGGTGGTGCGCGATCTGAATGGGAAGAGCATAGTCACGCTCGAGACGGCGGACATTGCGGGGTTGCGCGCGATTCGATGGAAGCCGCCGATGCCCATCACGGTCAAGGCGCGCGACGGCAAGACCGATCTTTACGGCCTCATGTACGTGCCAACGAATCTGGATCGCACCAGGAAATATCCGATCGTCAACCACGTCTATCCCGGTCCCCAGACCGGCAGCGTTGGTGGCCGCAGCTTCTCACCGGCGCGCGGCGATGCGCAGGCGCTGGCCGAGCTGGGATTCATCGTCGTGGAGATAGACGGAATGGGGACGCCGTGGAGATCGAAATCGTTCCACGACGCCTATTTCGGGAGGATGGGCGACAACACGCTCCCCGATCAGGTCGCGGGGATGAGGGAGCTCGCTCGCCGCTATCCGTGGATCGACCTCAACCGCGCCGGAATCTATGGACATTCCGGCGGTGGATTCGCCGCCGCCGATGCGATGTTCCGCTACCCGGACTTCTTCAAGGTCGGGATCTCTGAAGCGGGCAATCACGATCAGCGCGAGTACGAAGACGACTGGGGCGAGAGGTACCAGGGCCTGCTCGTTCGCACCACGGACAGCAGCGACAACTACGCGCCGGAGGCGAATCAGCTCCTCGCGAAGAATCTGAAAGGGAAGCTGCTCCTCGCACACGGCACCATGGACGACAACGTTCCACCGTACAACACGCTTCTCGTCGTCAACGAGCTGATCAGAGCGAACAAGGATTTCGATCTCATTCTGCTTCCCAACCGCGCCCACGGGTTCGGGAACGAGCCTTATATGGTCCGCCGCCGCTGGGACTACTTCGTCAGGAATCTGCTGGGCGCCGAGCCGCCAAAGGAGTACGAGATCAAGCCGGCTGGGAGACCGCGCGTTCCGTGACGCAATCCGCTGTGCGCCGGGTTTCAGCCACATGATTTCCAGAATGAAAGGACTATCTCTCATTGCCGCCGCCGCGATCTTCTGCGCTCCGCTCGCCTTGGGAGCGCAGGCCGTGCGCGCCGCACCGGTGTTCACCCACGCCGATACGATCCGTGGATCCAACACGCCGCAGCGCGCGTGGTGGGACGTCGCATTCTACGACTTGCACGTCAAGGTGAATCCAGGCGACAGCAGCATCACCGGCTACAACGCGATTACTTATCGCGTGCTCAAGCCAGCCCCAGGCCGCGAGATGCAGATCGACCTGCAGATGCCGCTCGTCGTCGACAGCATCGTGCAGGAGGGATTGGAGCTGAGCGCTCGGCGCGATGGCAACGCTTTCTTCGTCACGCTGATCGCGCCGCAGAGGCGCGGAGCGAAGAAGACGATCTCCGTCTATTATCACGGCAAGCCGACCGTCGCGACCCATGCGCCCTGGGATGGCGGATTCGTGTGGGCGCGCGACAGCCTGGCTCGCGACTGGGTAGTGACCGCCAATGAAGGTCTGGGCGCGAGCGTGTGGTGGCCGAACAAGGACATCTACTCCGACGAGCCCGATAGCCAGCGAGTCGCGATCACGGTTCCTAACTCATTGTTCGATGTCTCGAACGGGCGGTTGCGCGGCACGACACCGAATGGCGACGGCACTACGACGTACGAGTGGTTCGTCAGGAATCCGATCAACAACTATGACATCGCCGTCAACGCCGGGGACTACGCGCACTTCGGCGACGTCTACCAGGGAGAGAAGGGGAAGCTCACGCTCGACTTCTACCCGCTCGACTATCATCTCGACACCGCGAAGAAGCAGTTCCAGCAGGTGAAGCCGATGCTCCAGTGCTTCGAGAGCTGGTTCGGTCCGTTTCCGTGGTACGAGGACGGTTACAAGCTCGTCGAGACTCCGCACCTCGGCATGGAGCACCAGAGCGCGGTCGCCTACGGCAATCACTACAAGAACGGCTACCTCGGCCGCGACCGCTCAGCGACTGGTCACGGGCTGTTGTGGGACTTCATCATCATCCACGAAAGCGCGCACGAGTGGTTCGGCAACAGCATCACGATGAAGGACCCCGCCGACATGTGGATACACGAGGGCTTCGCGACTTATGCGGAAGGCCTGTACACGGAATGCCAGCAGGGGAAGAAGGCCGGCGCCGAGTACACGATCGGGCAGCGCAAGATCATCAGAAACGACGTGCCGATAGTCGGCGTGTACGGCGTGAACCACGAAGGCTCAGGCGACATGTACGACAAGGGTGCCAACTTGCTGCACACGATTCGCCAGCTCGTCGACGACGACGCCCGCTGGCGCGGAATTCTGCGCGGGCTGGGCAAGACCTTCTGGCACCAGATAGTGACCACCAAACAGGTGGAGGATTACATCAGCCGCCAGTCGGGGATGGATCTGAGCAAGGTATTCGATGAATATCTGCGCACGACGAAGGTTCCGACGCTCGAGTACAAGCTCGAGGGACAGAAGCTCTCCTACCGCTGGAGCAATGTCGTGCCGGGATTTGCGATGCCGGTGAAGGTCACGACATCGACGGGCAGCTACTCGTGGATCAAGCCAACCGAGACATGGAAGACGGTGGCCGCGAAGCTGAGCCGGCCCGAGGATTTTCGCGTCGACGAGAACTTTTACGTCAACGCGAAGGATCTCCTCAAGCCGGCTCCGGACTCAACTACCGTCCGTAAAGGCCTGTAACGCGCGCGGTCGCGAGCTTATTGGCGTTCAGATTGAATCCAACCATGGCAGCCGTCGCGTTCCCGGGAAGGTCGAGCTTGTCCACCTTCAGCGCGAACACCGTGAAGTGATAGCGGTGCGGCTTGTCGCCCTTGGGCGGACAAGGTCCGCCATATCCCTTCGTCCCGAAGTCGGTCAGTCCCTCCGCGCTCCCACTCGGCGCGTTGCGGCCGTTTCCTGCTCCCGCCGCCAGCTCCGTGGTTGATGCCGGAATGTTGTACATCACCCAGTGCCACCAGCCGCTGCCAGTCGGCGCATCGGGATCGTACGCCGTTACGGCGAACGACTTCGTTCCCACCGGCGCGTTGAGCCACTGGAGCGCGGGTGAGATGTTCTGGCCGGTGCACCCCATCCCGTTGTAGACGTGCGCCAGCGTGATGCGGGCCTTCGATTCCAGATCGGGAGCAATCACTCTGAAATGCGAGGGCGCATGGGTAATTTTCCCCTTTGGCACGCTCTTCGAAGCGTCGGTTTTTTGTGCGCCCGCGATCGATGCCGCTCCCAGAATCATTGCAGCAGCGGCGACTGTTGCCCGCCAGTGTAGGCGTGACTTGGACATCATGTCTCTCCTCCTGATTGGATGAACGAAGATCGTGCTATCTCCACACTGCGAGAATGGCTCCCGCGAGTACGAATGAAACGAGATTGTAGGCCGAATCAATTAGCCACAGCTGCTTCGGCTTGCCGGAAAAAAGCGCGGTGGCATAGCTGGTCGGCGCCGCGAAGCCGAGCCAGCAGACGAAGCCGAAGATCGCGCCGTGCCCCGCATTGAGATTCGTGACGGAAGGGTCCACGACGGAAGCCATGTACGCGAGCAAGTGCGCCATCACCCAGGCCGTGATCAGGGCCGTCACGAAGGCGCTGGCATACATGAGCGGCATGTTGGCCGACGCCGCCTGGGCTCGCATCTGCTCCTCGGTTCTGTCCTGGAGCGCGACCCATTTCTTCATGAAGAGGACGGGAGAGTACCAGAGTCCGCCGAGTATGAAGATCACGATGGCGGCGACGAGAACTGCGAGGTAGTTGACCGGGGGGAAATGCATGGCAAAACCTGCGTCGGGTAATTAGTGCGGCGAGCCCACAGAATCTACGTTCCGCCAGCGAAGCCCGCAGCAGTGCAAATCATACGAATGGCAGCATTGGCGGCAGCGCCATCTGCATCCGCGGATGCTGATAGCCGTCAACTTGAAAAGCTGGCAGCTCACCTCTCGCTCTGTTGCAGTCTAAGCCTGGAGAGGGATTTGTTGGCGACTAGCGAGCGAGGTTCGCCCTGGCCGCGCGCGCTCTCGCGGCGAACGCCTTCGCGTCATCCGGCGAGAAACTCTCCATGAGCGGTCCCTTCCCGATCTCCACGTCGCGGAAAACCTCCTCCGTCTCTCGCGCGTTAATGCGCGCGAGTCCGCGGTCGGTCATCTGCGCGACTATCGTCGTGTCCATGAGCAGGAGCGCCGCTTGTCCGTCCCTGCTGACGATCGCGAAGCGGGCGTGACTCGGTAGCTCTCTGTCCGTCACGTGCGCGACCGAATCCGGAACGTGAACGGTGACGTGCATCGTCGCGGAGTCCTGCGCGCCCGCCGGAGCGGCGATTGCGGCGATAGCGAGGACGAGACTTGAGCTGGCGACGACGCGGTACTTCATCCAATGCTCCGGACGTGGGGGACTTCCCGCCCTACGACCCCGTTTTTCGAAAGTTTCGAAACCGGTTCGTCGCGTCAACAACTGTTTTTGCCATCACACCACTTTCAGTTGCAGTTTCAAGTCTAGTTCTGGTAGACATCCGGAAACTGCGCCTTCAGCGCCGCGATCTTGGGCTGGTCGTTGATCACGATGTACGGCTGGTTCGGATGCTGTGCCAGATAATTCTGGTGGTACTCCTCCGCCGGGAAGAACGCGCGGAGCGCCGCGACCTGTGTCACGATCGGACGTGAAAACGTCTTTGCCGCCGACAGCTGCTTGATGTAGCTCTCGGCAACCTGCTGCTGCTGGGCGTTCCTGTAGAAGATCGCCGAGCGGTACTGGGTGCCGCGGTCCGGTCCCTGGCGATTGAGCTGCGTCGGGTCGTGCGCGACGGAGAAGAAAATCTGGAGGAGCTTGCCGTAGGTGACCTGCGACGGATCGTAAATGACCTCCACCGATTCCGCGTGCCCCGTGTCACCCGTGCTCACCTGCTCGTACGAGGGACTCGCCACATCGCCACCGGCGTAACCCGAGATGGCGCGCTTGACTCCCTTCACGTGGTCGTACACCGCTTCGACTCCCCAGAAGCACCCGCCGGCGAACACGGCGGTGTCCTCGGTGGCGCCGCCCATGACACGCGCGTCGAATGACGGCGCGCTCACCGGCCCATCCGCCGAGCGGGAAGCACCGTTGGTGAGCTTTGCGGCGAAGAGAACGAGCGCGATCGTAATTACGGCCAAAACAGCGACGAAGCTGGGCAGAGAGCGTTTCATCGTGATTCTCGGTGGGGGATCTCCATTAGACCATGAAATGGCAGTGGTTGTTCCGATTATACATCTGGTCAATCGCAGCGGCAGCGGACGGTTTTCGGACGAGCTATTCCGTTACCGATAGCACGTTGCCATCCGGATCCTTGAACCACGCCACCTTCGCGCCGTTCGGCGAGTTCCAGACGCCGAGCTGATCCTGCTGCATCCCGGGGTAGCGCTCGAACTTTACGCCCTTCTTCTGAAGGCCTTTCACGGCCTTGCCGATGTCGCTTACGCTCCAGCCGAGTATGGTGAACGGCGCGGGTTGGAACCCCGGCACGCTCGAGATGTCGACGACCCGAACCATCACGCCGTTCGCATCGAAAACCAGCGCGAACTGGTCGTCACTCACGAAGCGCAGCCCGAGCGTCTTCTCATAGAACGTGCGCGCGCTCTCACGGCTCTTGGTGGGAACGAACGCGACGATGTCCATCGATCCGAGCATCGAACCTCCTTCGGAATCGGTCAGGTGAAAATCGGCGGCAGCCTCTGCTCGCTCGTCCTTCGGAACGGATAACTGAACGCCAGCCGCCCCTCGAGATCCGGGTCCGGAGGATTGCTTCCCTCCAGAAAAATCCATTCAATGTCGACGAACTCGCTGTTCTTCCACATTCCGATCCCGACCTGTCTTTCCAGATCGAGCTCGTGCTTGGATGCGAGCGAGAGACTTCGCAAGGCGTTGAATGCGCGGTCGTGAAACTCCCTCGTCACGGGCAAGATGAGAAATCCGCATCCCGTCCGTTCCGACGCGATTCGGTACGGCAGCTCGAACTTGTTGGCACGCACCGCTTCGAGCGCCAGACGCAGCTCTAGCTTGAGAGCGCGCAGCTCGTGCCGCCCGAGAAGCGCGAGCTGGGAAAGAATCTCGTAGCAGTCGGAGTCGGCGTACTCTCCCTCTTGCGCCGCGATCTTGCTCGCGAGGGTGTCCAGCACAAAGGAGAACTCGCAAGCGGTCGGCCCCCCACGGGAAAGCGCCGCCCTCTCGAATCTGGGATCGGGTGGCGACGAAAAATCTTCCAGCAGGTACTGTCCGATCAACGCCGACTCGCTTACGGCGGTCGATGGCGGATCCCAATCGAGAAGAATGTTGCGCCGGAAGCTGAAGTAGTCGAGCAGCTCCGCGGGAGTGACGAAGTGGTGGCAGATCTCGAAGTAGTCGGCGTCCCTCAGGACGTGGACGAAGCCACCACTCCGGCTTTTCTTGAACCGCGCCGCGCGGAACGCGCGCGATTTCTGGGGCACGCGGTAGATGATCATGCTGACCAACGAATCAGGCTCCTTCGGCGAGACCAGCATGCGGTGCCCGAAGTGATTCACCAACGATAGACCCACGTAGGCGCCGAGCAAGGCGCGGGTGTTCTGGATCCGCTTCACCCCCTTCCTCACCACGTGACCGGAGACCCACTTCTCGAGGTCGCCCGACTTGGACGTCATCTTCTGCTCGCGCTCGTACAGCTGGAAAATGAACAGGATGCCGTCCATTATCAGCACCCTGTCGGCGAGCTCGATTTCTTTTTCGAAACTGATCGGCAGCTGGCTTGCCGGGTACGAAAACGCTCTCATGAAGACGTTCGCGTGCTGCTGGGCGGCGTGATCGTGTAGAAGGCTGGAGGGCTCCCTGACGCTCTCTTTCACTCAGAACCGTCTCGACCGTCGTTCCCGGGCCAGCAGCAGCGCCGCACCCACGAGACCGGTGATGGTGCAGAAGAGGTAAAGCGCCCGGATGCTCACGAGCTCGTACAACGGATTCGTGTCGGTGAATGGCCGGAAGGGACGGATGTCCGAGTACATGATGCCGTCGAGCACCGAGTCGAAGATCCCGCCAAAGATTCCGCTCACCACCGCCACCGGCATGCGGAACTCGGCGGCGAGCGCCTCGGGGACCGCGTCACGGGGTCGCGCCCACCACCCGCCGACCCGGGAGACGATCAGTCCGCACAACAGTCCGATCAGACCGCCGAGAAGAAATGTGTGCGCCTGGCGATGCGCGGGGTATTCGCCGTGCAACAGGTAGTAACCCGACTCGACGTCGATCACGACCTGCGCGAGCGAATACGCCGCCATCGAGAATTGTCGTGGCGCGGCGGCCTTGATGAGAAGGCCGGGACCGAAGTGAAACGGAGTTGCTGGCATGGCGCTCCTGCCAATTTATCCAGCCGCGAACGCATCCGACTAGGACGGCGCGCAAGGATCGCGCATCAGGGTCAGTGCAGCATCATCCTTCCTTTGATCGCAGCAGGGGCGGCTGCATCGTCGAGTACTCGAGTGCTCGCAAGATCGGCGATGATGTCAATCGTGCCGCCGGCAGCGCGTGCGCACCAGACTATTTACGCGGGACCAGACGCTGCGCGACGTACGACGCCCAGGTCGTCCCGCGATGCTGGCCCGAGTTGGACAGGACGACGACGACCGTCCCGTCAGAAAGAGAGCGCGCGATTCCGGTGTTGCGTGCGTCCCCGCTCCCCGAGTACATCAATTCCGCGACTCGCCCGTTCCGGACGTACACTCTGCTGCCGTAGCCGTAGTGAATCTCGAACGGCGGCTCGCTCCGGACGTGCATCAGGGGCGACTCGAGCTCACTGCTTTCGGCTCGGCCAAAGAGCCGCCCGTCGTGGATCGCGGTTACCCACCGGTAAATATCTCTCGCCGTGCCGCGCATTCCGTTCGCGCCTTTGTGTCCCCAGTCTCCGCCCTGAAAGTCGGTCGATCCCATGCGCGCGGGGCCGAGAAGCTCTTGCTTGACGTACTCCTCCCAAGTGAAGCCCGAAGCCACCTCGATGATCGCCGCCAACAGCTGGTAGTCATCGTCCGAGTACCTGTAATGAGTACCCGGTGGGTACTCGAGGGGCAGTGAGAGTATCGCGTTGACGGCGCCATCGCGCCGCATGATCCCCGTGCCGGCCGAGTGTCCCCGCAGCCCGGAGGTGTGCGTCAGGAGATGGAAAACCGTAATCCCGCGCTTTGTCTCCGGGGCGTGGGGGAAAAAACGGGAGATGGGATCGCTGAAGGAAAGACGATGCTGCGAGCGCAGTCTCAGGATCGCCGCCGCGGTGAACCCCTTGGTCATTGAGCCGATGTTGAACTTGCTTGCGAGACTGAGCCGCTTTCCGGTTCGCGGCGAGTACGCCTTCTGGAGTAGCACCGAAGTGTCCCTCGCCACCAGGACGACGCCGGAGAACCCGCTATCGGCTTGCGCGCGCGCGATCGCATCGAGTCGCGCGGGGCTTTGCGCCACCATGCGCGCGGCGGGGAAGAGTAGCAGCAGCAGGACGAGACGATTGTTCATCGCTTCCTACATGGGGAGAGGCACCCGGTTACAGCTTCCTGAGTCAGCCGCTCCAGTCAGCGAACGGCAGGTCCGATACATGTCTTTGGCATCGCGTCTCCGCGAGAGCTACGAAATGAGGGCGAGCGCGGTAAGTATCACAGCCGTGAGGCCCGACTTGACGTAAACCGCGCGCGCCTGACGCTTAACCTGCTGCACCTCGGCGGCGTCGGGAATCTGCAGCGGGCCGCTGTCCATGTCGCGCTGACCGCGCGATGCGAGTCGCACTCACGTCTTGTCGCGTGCCTGGAAGATGCCGAGCGCGCCAACGTAGAACGGGAGAAAGAGCGGAAGCCTCCACACCAGAGGTGCGTGGATGACGACGAGGAGCACCGCGATCACCACGCCGACACCCGACGCCACGATTCCGAAGATAAGCCGCTTGTGCCGTTCACGCGCGCCAATGTTGGCGATGCGCGCAGAAGGAGACTCCATTGGCGTCCTCGACCCGGTTGCTGACGACCCTAGTCTAGCGCCGCGGAGTCCAGCTGGCCAAGCCCCGCTTCTACAACGCCGGCCGCGCTGCTCTGAGCAGCCGCGGCCGGTAGCTCACCGGGATAATGAGGAACCGCGTATTGTAATTGTCGAGATTGTTCCCCTCCGGCGCGGGTCCGCGCCGGCGTGCTACTTTTACTTCTGGCCGAACGACCTGATGTAGGCGGCCACCGAGACCATCTGGGCAACCGACAGCTTGCCCTTGAAGGACGTCATGTCCTGGTTTTTCCCCTTCGTCAGGATTGTCACCACCGAATCGCCGGAGCGCTTGTCGAAGAACTCCTCATTGAACGTGGCGATCTTCGGGAACTTCGTCTTCATCGCCTTGGGTGCAATGCCACGCACCCCGTGACATTTCCGGCAGTTTTCCTCGTACGGAGCCTTGCCCGGCGGATCCGGCTGCCGCGTTGCCGCGGCCGCGAAGTTACCGGCGTAGGCAACGCCAATAGTCAGAGTGGCAATGGCTGCAATCGCTGTGCGCGGTCTCATTGGTTCTCCTTTGCTTTAAGAGGTACGGGGAATGTATCGCGGAACTCCGGCTGCTTGTTGAACTCCAACCGTCCCTGTTGCGATGAAAGATAGCGACCTGGTCCCTCGATTGCCGGCAATGTCACCGGAACGTCGCGTTCGGAGCTTTCAGTCTTGGTGCGATCGGCACCGGCATGATGTGGGTGTGGTTGTAACAGCTGACCGGCTACTTGCGCACACTGTCGGCCCGGACGTGCGGTCCCTCCGGCTGAATCATTCCGCGGGCGCGTAAGGCGGCCTGCGCCGAGTCCTGGAGCCGTTTGTTGCCCGTCGCTCCCGCAACCATGTAGATCCCGAAGTACGGCGCCGGGTCTTCGGGCGCCTGCTGAGCGGCGATGCGGTACTGCGCGAGCGCACCGGCGTATTTCTTCGCCCGATACAGCGCATTGCCGCTGTCGAGCACCACTCGAGCCTCGGCACTCATCGCGCCTGCGGATCCGCCAGTGAGTTCTCCCCCGCGCTGTGTGCTCAGCTCGGACAGCGGAGTTTTCGGCGCCGGCTCCTTGCCCTTATTGCACGCCAAGGCGGCCGCAACCGTCGCCGCGAGCGTTACTGCTCGGAATACGCGTCCCGAGCTTGTGCGCATCGTGTTTCTTCCGCGAAAGCCCGACGGATTCCCCGCCGAGAGGCCTGTCGGTTGGGTAACACTAGTCCGTATTTTCACGCATGTCCCCCTAGAGTTCTTGTTCCGGCGTCGCTTCGCCAGCGGAAACCAGCGAATAAAGATACACAGCAATCTGAGACGCTAACGAAACACGCTGGTGGAATTCACACGACATCGGCGATGGCGGCCGATGTATCAGATCACGTCTGGAAGCTCGAAGAATTGATCGCGCTGCTCGGAGTTTCTCAAAAGTGAGACTATACCGGTACAGGCGATTGACCCATTGCCACCCTAGTTGTGACCAGGCACGTTTAATCCCGGAACGCCGTGTTGGTTAGGGGCCCTTATCCGGGTCCGCCATCGCAATGGCCCAGTTATTTTGTCGCGGTGGCTTCCCCTCTAGCATCCATCAAAGCTCCTCTGTGACACTGGGATGTTGCCGCTTTTCACTGGGCGGATTGCCCTCTGCTGATCCGTGTTAAAACATGAACTATTGAGGGTTCCTTGATGAAGAACCAATTCGCGAAGATCTCGCGGAACCCCGTCAGCCTGGCGGGCGTGGTGGTCACCACCATCAGCGCGATCATCTTCCTGACGCTGTTCGCCATCGAGCTGGTGGGCTTCAGCGGCGGCCCCTACGTCGGGATCATGGTCTACGTGATCGTCCCCGCCTTCTTCGTGGGTGGCCTGCTCCTCATTCCTTTCGGGATCTGGCGCGCCCGGCGAAAGGCCAAGCTCGCGACGGAGGCCGGTGAAGCGCCGGCGCCCGAGGACTTCCCGGTCATCGATCTGAACAAGGTTGGGGTCCGCAAGACCGTCCTTTTTGTCGCGGCGCTCACAGTTGTCAACGTGGTCATCATCGCCACTGCTACCTATAAGGGCGTAGAAGTGATGGGATCCACGCAATTCTGCGGCACCGCCTGCCATAGCGTGATGACGCCGGAGTACACCAGTTACCAGCGTTCCCCGCACGCGCGCGTGAAGTGCGTGGAATGCCACATCGGATCGGGCGCGAGCTGGTTCGTGAAGTCGAAACTCTCCGGCTCCTGGCAGATAGCGTCGGTGCTGTTCAAGCTCTACGAACGGCCCATTCCGACCCCCATCCACAACCTGCGCCCGGCGCGGGAGACCTGCGAACAATGCCACTGGCCCGCCAAATTCGTGGGCGACCGACTGAAGATCATCACCAAGTTCGACGAGGACGAGACGAACACCGAGAAGAAAACTGCCCTCCTGCTCCACGTGGGCGGAACCATGGGGTCCACCTCCCGGGGCATTCATTGGCACGTCGACCCCGGCGTCCGCGTGAGCTTTGTGTCCGACGAGAAGCGCGAAAGCATCGGCGATGTGGAACTGACCCTGGCTGACGGCACCCACCGGGTCTACAAGGCGTCCACCGCCCCCGCAAAGCCGGTGAAAGGCACGCGGAACATGGAATGCGTCGATTGCCACAACCGGCCTTCGCACATCTACCGCCTGCCGGATGAGGAGGTCGACGACGCCCTCTTCGATGGCCGCATCGACCGTACACTGCCCTTCATCCGCCGAGAGGCTGTGAAGGCACTCAAGGCCACCTACGCCACCCGAGAAGAGGCCAGTGAGAAGATCCGCCAAGCTGTTCAGGGCTTCTACTCGGCCTCTTATCCCGACCTGGTGAAGACGAAGGCCCTGTCCATCGACACGGCGGTGAAGAGTGTGCAGGGCATCTACAATTCCAATGTCTGGCCCAGCATGAAGATCGCGTGGGGCGCCTACCCGAGCAACCTCGGACACACCGCGGCGACCGGCTGCTTCAGGTGCCACGACGACGAGCACAAGACTGTCGATGGCCGCACGATCCCCCAGGACTGCGCGCTCTGCCATTCCTTGCTGGCAGAAGATGAGGCCGACCCGAAGATCCTGAAGGAACTGATCCAGCACTGAACCGGGCCATCCTCGAGCACTACGCAGGCGGCGTGAAATCCATCCGCGCCGTCGATGATGCCACACGCGAGGAACTTCTCGACCACTTCGTACAGGGAGCCGCCATACGGGAATTCCTGACAGACGGCGCACGGAATTCCTGACAGACGGCGAATAACTGCGACCGTACTATAACTCGTGGCGCCGCTGTGTCACGGCGGCCGAAACTCTTCTCGGCGTGAGCTTGAATTCACGTTCATCACAAGATTGACAAGGGGAACAATTCATGAAGCGCACACTTTCTCTCCTCGCGCTGGCGGCGGGTGTGGTCTTCACGGCGACGATGGCCGGAGCACAGGCGGCCCACACGTATGTCGGCGCCAAAGCATGCGGCATGTGTCACAAGACCGAAAAGCAGGGGGGCCAGTTCGGCATCTGGGAAAAGACGAAGCACGCGCAAGCGTATGCGACGCTGACCACGCAGGCGGCGAACGACATCGCCAAGGCGAAAGGGATTACGACGCCCGCCGCTAATTCACCAGCGTGCCTCAAGTGCCACGCCATCGTCGGCGACGCCAAAGCCGACGTCAAGAACGGCGTGCAGTGCGAAATGTGCCACGGTCCGGGTTCGGATTACAAGAGCCTGACGGTGATGAAGGACAAAGACCGGGCGGTCGCGGCCGGGTTGAAGGTGTACAAGGACAATGCGGCGATCGAAAAGCAGTGCCGCACATGTCACAACGAAAAGAGCCCGACGGCGAAGGAGTTCAAATTCGCAGAGCGGTGGGCGAAGATCCGGCATCCCGTACCGAAGAAGCCGTAAAATCCCCCACTCAGTCGAGAGAACAGCCTGCCTATGAGGCAGCGCGTATTTGTTTCTGCATTGTTGCTTGGAGGTCTCTTTCAACTGAGTGCACCATCGGCTCTCGCACAGACGAGAGCCGATTGCCTCACCTGTCACAGCGACTCAACACTTTCCAAAGAAGGCCCCGGCAATAAGACCATCTCGCTTTTTGCCGATGAGTCGATCCTCAACAAGTCGATGCATGCGAAACTCGAGTGCGTTGCTTGTCATGTGGGGTTCAAACCGGACGACCTGCCGCACAAAGCCCAGATTGAGCCGGTCGCGTGCCAGCGTTGCCACGCCGAGATCGGGCAGCAATACCAGAAGAGTACGCACGGCCAGCTGGAGGCGAAGCACGACAACAACGCCCCGACCTGCACGCTATGCCACGGCACGCACGGAGTGCTCGGCAAACGCGATCCGAAGTCGGCGTCGTTCCCGACGCACGTCCCCACGCTGTGCGCACAGTGCCACCGCACCGGGCAAAAGGCCGCCCTTCGCTACACCGGCACCCAAACCAAGATCGTGGAGGGGTATACCGAGAGCATCCACGGCAAGGGACTCATCGAGAGCGGGCTCGTCGTCGCCGCCACGTGCACGAGCTGCCACACAGCGCACAGCGTTCTCCCGCGCGACAGCGCGCAGTCAAGCGTCAACCGCAACAATCTCCCCGCGACGTGCGGAGCTTGTCACGCCGGCATTGACGAGCAGTTCGAGCGCAGCGTGCATTCGGCGAGCGTCACAAAGACCGACAAGAAGCTGCCGGTGTGCGATGACTGCCACACCGCGCACACCATCAGCCGCACGGATGCGCAGGGATTCAAGCTTCGCATCATAGGTCAGTGCGGCAGCTGCCACGAGGCGATCACCAAAACCTATTTCGAGACCTACCACGGCAAGGTCTCGCGCCTCGGCTACACGAAGACGGCGCAGTGCTATGACTGCCACGGTTCGCACGACATCCTGCCGGTCACCGACCCGCGCTCTCACCTGAGTCGCGACAACGTGGTGGCCACGTGCAAGAAGTGCCATCCGGGCGCCACGCGCCGCTTCACAGCGTACCTGACGCACGCGACCCACCACGAACCCGGCAAGTACCCCCTCCTCTTCTGGGCCTTCTGGGGAATGACTGGCCTGTTGGTGGTGGTCTTCACGGTCGGCGGAGCACATACACTGCTCTGGCTGCCGCGCGCGCTCAAGATTCGCCGCGAATTCGGCAGGTATCCGCCCGCGGTCGAGGGGCAACTCGAGTACGAACGGTTCACGCGGTTGAATCGCCTGCTGCACGTGATCATGATCGTCAGCTTCATCAGCCTTGCGCTCACCGGCATGACGCTGAAGTTCTCGTACACCAGGTGGGCATCAGTGCTCTCACACCTGTTCGGCGGATTCGAGACGGCCGGCTACATCCACCGCACGGCGGCGGTGGCGATGATCTGTGTGTTCATTGCGCACATCATCGACGTGATCAGGCGGAAGCGCCGCGAAAAAACCCCGTGGAAAGATCTCCTCTTCGGGCCGAAATCGATGATGCTCGGGCGCAAAGACCTCGCGGAGTTTGCGGGATCCATCAAGTGGTTCCTCGGACTCGGCAAGCGCCCGAACTATGGCCGGTGGACCTACTGGGAAAAATTCGACTACTTCGCAGTATTCTGGGGCATCGTGGTGATCGGCTCGACGGGATTGTTGCTCTGGTTCCCGACGGTCTTCGCGCGGTTCCTCCCCGGCTGGTTAGTCAACGTGGCTACGATCATCCACAGCGACGAGGCGCTGCTCGCGACCGGGTTCATCTTCACGATTCACTTCTTCAACACGCACCTGCGTCCTGAGAAGTTCCCGATGGACATCGTGGTCTTCACCGGTCGCATGACCGTTGAAGAGCTGATGCACGACAAACCCGCGGAGTACGAGGAACTGATCGCGAAGGGCGAACTGGAGCAACACCTCGTCGTACCCTATCAGCCGATCGTGATCAGGACGATTCGCGCATTCGCGTGGACGGCGCTCGCAATCGGATTCATGATGGTGCTGTGGATCGTCTACGCGATGGTGTTCGCGCACCCATGATGCGTTCGGTCTTATTTTTCTTTCGTGGCCACCAAACGGACGTGCCGCACGAGTTCTTCTATCTGCTCGGGCTTCAGGCTCTTCTTGTAGCTTGGCATTTTGCCCTTGCCGTCCGCAATGATCGCAGTCAATTTGCCGTCGCTGATTTTCTGCACTTCCGGTGAGGCGAAATCCCGCAGTCCCATCTTCTTTCCCATTGGGGTGTCGCCCTTTCCGGTCGCGCCGTGACAGGCTGAGCATTTTGCCTTGTACAGGCCCGCGGCGCCTTGCGCAACCAGCGGCCTATTCCATAGGGCCATCATCGTTACTGCGACTGCCGCGAGCAAAGCGGGCCGCAGCCCAGTCTTCATACTTGCCATGATTCCTCCTGAGAAATCCGCACCTCGTTTTCAGTCAACCTAAAATGCGTACGGCGCAATTTACACCAGCGTAGACATCGGCGAGTAGGTGCGGCCTCGAGCTTCCTGAAGCTCTGGTCGACAATCAAGAGCATCTTCTCGATGAGCGCGGTCGGGTTCTCCACCTTCTATAATCGCTTCGCCGCGCCTGTGCGTAGGTCTTCCGAAACTCGCCCTGCAGTCGTTCGGCTTCCTTCTCCGTCACTGCTGCTGCGATGGCTTGGAGATCAGCCGTCACCTCAGCCTGGCGCTTGAGCGCGTACTGGGCGTCCTAGGCGTGCTTCAAGCGGAGGATCGAGCTCGGGCTGAGTGGGCGTCCCCTCGCCCGGCAAACCGCGAAGCGCCAGCTCGAAGTCACCGAGCGAGAGGTTCCGCGCCATGTGCGGGTGATTCGCGCTTCCTGGACGCGGGATCGGGACGATCACCGCGCGAGCCGGCGTCGGGCGGTGATTTCGTAGGAAATGGCATCACACACACTCGGGGTACACGGAACTTCGGACAGGGTGCACGTGCGATACTGAACGACCCCCCTTGCTACCGTTGTGCCGCCAGCGTGCGAAGGTAGTTGATCACCGCCCATTTCTCGTTCTCGACCAGGGTGGCCTTCGGCATCACGCCGCGGCCTTCAGTCATTTTCCAAAAGAATGCGCCATCGGATTGGGACTGCACCTGCTTCGAAGCGAGGTCGGCGGGGCGCGGCACCAGCGAGGCTGCCAGCATTCCGTCGCCGTGGCCGGCCTTCCCGTGACACGGCTCGCAGTCGCGGTGGAACAGATTGTGGCCGCGTTGCAAGGCGTCGGGCATCGGCGGGAGCGGGTTCGCGCGGTGGCTCGCGCGCTCCGGCGCGACCCACGGTCCCGCGTTCGCCGACCCCTGCGCCCGCGCCGGCGTGGGGGCCATGAACGATATCAGGGCGAGTGCGGCGGAAATGGCGAGGGCACGCACGACGGATTTACCGACTCTGTGGTTCAGGGACATCGTCAACTCTCC
>Ga0097691_1000317_pt1 | contig 43862 bp, 40 predicted proteins | sample NGESurdeep072012_8_FD_72858 | JGI IMG/M metagenome (GOLD analysis project Ga0097691, IMG submission 72858) | Arctic peat soil microbial communities from Barrow, Alaska - NGEE Surface sample 210-1 deep-072012 | ecosystem: Environmental > Terrestrial > Soil > Wetlands > Peat ... | reverse complement strand
GATCACCGCGTGCGTGCCGCACTCACCCAAAGCCACGACCCGCACCTGCGGGAACGCACTGCCATCCCCGCGTCCGGTCCCGGCCCGGGCGAACACCCCGGCGTTAGGGCTCACGTATAAATTAGTTATGTTAGTTCGGGTGTGTCGTGCTTACCCGCAGGGGCGTTGACCGTCGGGTAGGCCGGGCGCAGTAATGCGCCCGGCCTACCCGACCCTGCTCCCTCACGACACGCCATGACGACCAGACTTTATTTCTTCGCGTGCCCTAAGCGCCGTTCCGACGCGCGCAGACTCCTTCAACTCGATTGCTCGCCCGCTCTCGCGGTCGTCGAGGTGGCGGAGAGCCCAAGGGCGATAGGTCGATCCCCGATAGGTCGACCCCACTGCGGCGGCGGGGTCGGTGTTTGGCGCCGAACAGGGTCCGTACCCTGGGCACGTCCAGCCGGGAACGGGTCCGATCCACCACCGCATTGAACACTCGATCCATCTGGGCACCGGCCGCGAACAGCAGGTTACGGCTGTACTCAACTTGGTAGACCGAGTAGCCGTACCGGAAACCGCTGCGGTCCTGCTTGGCGACGTCTAGGCCGAAGCACAGGCACGTGCTGTAGATCCAGCGATCGCAGACCTGGCTGAGGCGCCGTATCGTCTCGGAACGAGACAGGGTGTCTGCGACCTCAGCCAGGGCCGCCGGGTCAGCGACCGCGGTGAAGCAGTTGCCCTCCTTGGTGAAACCTACGCCGGCCGACTGGGTCTGACAGGCGACGTACTCGTGGCCGTTGAGGATGACCTGAGCGCCGAACGGCGGATGCCCGAACATCTTGATCGTCAGGTGCCCCAGGTCTTGTCCATGATATGGAACGAGTAGTGGTTCACGAACGCCTGCTTCTTGACCAGATTGCGGATCACCCCCGCCTGGGACTTCCTGACTTCCCATACCGTGGCCGGAGCTCGGGCCACCAGGATCAGGAAAATCTGGACTCATTTACTCATTCACGTACCACTCGTCGAGGTTGGTCGACGGCGGTGCGCGCGCCCGCCGGATGCGGCTCCCGCGCGGCATGGGAAACCAGGGCGGCGATGGCCACGAGCACGAGCACGATGAGCAGCGCGTGCAGCAGCCCGAAGTGCTCTCCGAGGAAACCGATCAGCGGCGGTCCGACCAGGAAGGCGCAATAGCCGATGGTGGCGACCGCGCTCACGCGCGCTGCGGCCGTCCTGGGGTCGTCCGCGGCTGCCGACATCCCGACCGGGAAGCCCAGTGCCGATCCGAGCCCCCAGAGGACGACACCGAAGACGGCCACCACGGCGCTGGGCACGAAGATCACGATGAGCAGGCCGAGCGCGGCCAGGACGCTCGATGTCCGCAGCACCGGCACCCGTCCGAACCGGTCGAGCATCGGAACGCCGGCGATCCGGCCGACGGTCATCGCGGTGACGAAGACCCCGAGGACCACGGCCCCCGATGCGTTGCTCACACCGTGGCCGTCGACCATCGCCAGGGCCAGCCAGTCGTTTGCCGACCCCTCAGCGAACGCCATGCCGAGAACGATCAGGCCGATGAGCAGGGTGCGCGAGTCACGCCAGATGCTGAGCCGGTCGCGCCATGTCACCTCGCGGTCGTCGCCCGGCGCGGGTTCGGTCTCCTCCGCGACAAGGTGCTCTGACTGCAAGAAACGGGTCGCGATGAGCGTCCCGGCGACCATCACGATCGAGATGATGCCGGTGTGGATGGCGATTGGCAGGCCGATCGACTCGGCGAGCGCACCGAGCCCGGCTCCGATCATGGTGCCGAAGCTGAACGCCGCGTGGAACAGCGGCATGATGCTGCGGCGCAACATGCGTTCATTGGCCGCACCGGACACATTCATCGCGACGTCGCACATCCCGAAGGCGGCCCCGAAAAGCGCAAGGCCGCCGAAGGTCACCGCGAAACTCGGCCCGACGGTGGCTCCGATGCCCGCGACGGTCAGTCCGATCGGCCCAACCGTGAGGCACCAGGCGATGGTCCTCGCGGCACCGAAACGGGCAATGATGTGACTTGATGCCAGCAGACCGATGATCGAACCGGCAGCGAGTCCAAAGATGAGGCGCCCCATTTCCAGCGTGCTGGCGTGCAGCCCGTCGCGCACCGCGGGGACCCGGGCGACCCAACTGGCCATCCCAATGCCACAGAGCCCGAAGATTACGAAGGTGGCGTTACGCCAGGCGACGACCTGGTGACGTGAAAGACCATCCGTGTTACTGATGGCCGCTCCAGCAGCGGTGGCTTTCGGCATGGAGTCCCTGACTCGTCGAAGGAACTGGGGCGGACGGTCGAATCGATTTGTTCGAAGGATGGTTCGAGGGAATGACTGCCGTGCTCAGTGCGCGGCGTCGTCCGGAAGGTCCGCGGTCGCGACGTGACACGCCGCGGTGTGGTCCGGGCCGAGGAGCCGCAGTGTCGGCGTGACCTGGTGGCACTCGTCGACCACGACCGGGCACCGGAAGCGGAAGCGGCACCCGGGCGTCGGGTCGATGACCTTGGGAGGCTCGCCTCTGTCCGTCTCCGAGGTCACCGACAACGGAGCGCGCGGATCGGGGACGGTGTCCAGCAACAGCTGCGTGTAGGGGTGCTTGGGTCGGGCCAGGATGTCTTCCATCGGCCCCGACTCCACGACGTTGCCGGCGTACATCACCATCAGCCGGTCAGCGACGTAGCGGGCGCTCGCGAGGTCATGCGTGATGTAGAGAAAGGAGACGCCCTCCTCCTCGCGCATCTTGGCCATCACGTTGAGCAGGCCGATCCGGATCGAGACGTCCAGCATGGAGACCGGCTCGTCGGCGAGGATCAGCTTCGGGCGGTAGGCCAGCGCCTGGGCGAAGCCGATCCGCTGGCGCTGTCCGCCGCTGAGCTCGTGCGGGTAGCGCCACAGGATGTCGGCAGCCGGGGTGAGCCCGACCGCCTCGACGACACGCTCGGCTTCCTCCAGCCGCTGCGCGGCAGTGAGCTCGGTGCGGTGGAGCTTCAGCCCACGCATGATCCCGTGCGAGACGCGGTAGGCGGGGTTCAGCGAGCTGAAAGGGTCCTGGAAGACCATGGGAACGTCGCTGCGGTAGGCCAGGCTCTCCTTGCGCGAGGTGATGTCGGCGAGCGAGCGCCCCTGGTAGAGGATCTCGCCACTCGTCGGTTTGTAGACGCGCGCGAGCAGCCGCGCCACGGTGCTCTTGCCGCTACCGCTTTCACCGGCTAGGGCCACGATCTCCTTGCGGTAGATGACGATGTCGGCATCGTCCACCGCGTGCAAGGTCCTCCGCGAGAAGCCCCCGCCGATCTTGAAATGCCGGCTCAGTCCGCGGGTCTCGATCAGCGGTACCGAGGGGTCGACGGTCATGCGATCACCCCTTCAGACGGCTGTGGGGCCTCGGTTCTGACCGCGAAGCCGGGGCTGCTGCGCAGGCACCGCGAGCGTGCGTTCTCCACCTGGTAGAGCTCCGGCTCCACGGTGCTGCACTCCGGCATTACCACCGGGCACCTCGGGTGGAAGCGACAGCCGGTCGGCGGCTTCGCGAGGTCGGGGGGGCTGCCGGGAATGCCGAGGAGCTCGACCCGCGGGCCACGGATCGACGGGAAGGCGTCGAGCAGCCCCCGGCTGTACGGGTGCGCCGGGGTGTCGAAGACCGAGCGCGTCTTGCCGATCTCCACGACCTTCCCGGCGTACATCACGAGCAGCTGCTCGGAGAAGTGGCTGACCAGCGACATGTCGTGCGTGACGAAGATGACCGCGAACCCGAGCTGTTGCTGGAGTTCCTTGATCTGGACCATCAAAGAGCGCTGCGCGACGACGTCCAGCGCCGAGGTCGGCTCGTCCATGATCACGAGGTCCGGCGTGAACAGCAGCGCCATCGCGATCATGGCGCGCTGGCGCATGCCGCCGCTGAGCTGGTGCGGGTAGCTCTTGAGGTGGACGGGGTCGATGCCCACGAGCCGCATGACCTCGGCCGAGCGTTGGGGGATGTCCTCCTTCGAGCCGTGCGCTCGCAGGACGTCCCGGAACTGGGCGCCGATGCTGGTGACCGGGTTGAGCGCGTTCATCGCGCTCTGCATGACGACCGAGTAGTCACGCCAGCGCAGGGCCGCCAGGGTTTTCTCGGTCATCCCGACCATGCTCTGGCCTTTGAAGACCACGCTGCCGCCGGCGATCGACGCAGGTGGGCTGAGCAGCTGCGCGATGGCGAACAGCATCGTGGACTTGCCACATCCCGACTCACCGACCACACCCACGAACTCGCCGGGCAGTACGTCGAGGTTCACGCCGTCGACGGCCCCGACCGGACCACGCGGGGTGTCGTACTCGACCCTCAGGTCGCGGACCTCAAGGATGGGTGCGTTTGACACGGGTCCTCCGAACCGGCCGCAGGGCTGGGTTGCTGATCTCGTCGAAGGCGTAGTTGAGCAGGGCGAACGACGCCCCGAGCAGCGCGACGCAGAGACCGGGAGCGATCGCCCACCAGACCTGGTCGGTCTGCAGTGCCGACTGGCTCTGCGACCAGTAGAGCATCGTGCCCCAGCTGGCGGACGACGGGTCGCCGAGCCCCAGGAACTGCAGGCCCGCAGCGGTGAGCACGGCGTACAGGGCCGCGCCGAGGAAGCTCGCGAGGATCAGCGAGGTCAGCGTGGGCAGGACCTCGACCAGGATGATGTAGGAGCGCCGCTCGCCCCGGACCCGTGCCGACTCCAGGAAGTCCCGGTTCCGCAGCGAGAGCGTCTGCGAGCGCAGCTGCCGCGCACCGTAGGACCAGCCGGTGATCACCAGCACGATGATGACCACGCCCAGGCTTCCCTTGCCCGCGTACGTCGCGAGCACGATGATCAACGGAAAGGTCGGGATGACCAGGAACACGTCCGTGATCAGCGAGAGGATGCCGTCCCCGACCCCGCCGAGGTAACCGGCCGACACCCCGATCAGCACCGACAGCGCTGTGGCGAAGACGCCCGCCACCAGGGCGATCACCAGCGACTGCCGGGTGCCGTAGATCAGCTGGGCGAAGACGTCCTGGCCGAAAGCTGTAGTGCCCAGCAGGTGCTCGCGCGACGACCCGAGGCTGACGTCGAAGGCGCGCAGCTGAGGATCGCGCACCGACGTGAAGAGCTGCGGGACGGCCGCTGCCACACAGAAGAACACGAAGATGACGAAGCCCACCATCGCCTTGCGATTCGTGCGGATGGCCGTCAGCAGCGAACCGCCGGGCCGTCCTTTGGGCGCACGCCCAGATGTGGGCGTTACGGCCTTGTCCACCATGATCGCGGTCATCGGCTCATCCCTGCGTCCGGGCGCGGGGATCGAGCCAGAAGGTCGCGAAGTCAGATACCAGCACGGCCACGAGCACGGCCACGGTGATCAACAGGAACAGGGCCTGCATCAACGGGTAGTCGACGTTGATGGTCGCGTTGTAGAGCAAGTAGCCGAGCCCCGGGTAGTTGAAGACGTACTCGACGAGGATGGCCCCGCTGATGACGTATCCCAGCGACATGGCGAAGCCCGACAGGTTGGGGAGGAAGGCGTTGCGGGCCGCGTAGCCAATCATGATCGTCCGGTTGGGCAGACCTTTCGCCCGCCCCATCCGCACGTAGTCCTCGGCCAGGGTGGTGATCATGTTGTTGCGCATGGTCAGGATCCAGCCTCCGATGGAGGTGACCAGGATCGTCGCGCCGGGCAGGATCGCGTGCTGCAGCACGTTCCCGATGTACTCCCCGTTCCAGCCAGGGTCCAGGGTGTTGTCGTAGCCGTTGTCGCTGGGCAACCAGCCGCCTGTCCATACGGAGAAGACGAGGATGAACAGCAGTGCGATCCAGAAGTAGGGCAGCGCCGACGTGATGACGAAGACCGGCGGGAGGATGCTGTCGAGCTTTCCGCCGCGCCTCCAACCAGCCACGACGCCGATCAGTGTTCCGAGGACGAAGGCAAGAATGGTCGCAACTCCGACCAGACCCAGGGTCCAGGGAAGTGCCTCGCGGATCATCTTGCTGACCGGCTCGCCGAGAGAGGTCGTCGAGATCCCCCAGTTCCCCGTAAGCATGTTCGCGAGATAGTCGAAGTACTGTGAGACGAGGCTCTGGCTGTCGTCCACACCGAACTCTGCCAGCAGGGGCTTGATCGACGACAGCGGCACCTTGCCCCTGAACCGAGCCATCAACGCCTCTGCCGGACTGCCGGGCATCAGCCGCGGCAGGAAGAAGTTCAGCGTCAGCGCCACCCAGAGGGTGAGCACGAAGAACCCCATCCGCTTGAGCAGGAATCTCACGTCTTCAGCTCCTCGTACTTGGCGTCAGCCACGGTCAGTCGAACGGGTTGGGTTCCGGTCGGGCCGGGGGGTGGAGACCCAGCCCGACCGGACGCCTACTTGGACCGCAGGTGGAGCAACACCTGTTCGATGTCCGGCACGTTGAAGGCTGACGGCTGGGCGAACGGGTTGTCCTTGGTGGGCCAGCCGGTCAGGTTCTTGGTGTTGTACTCGTACCAGTCGACCTGCTCAGTGGTCGGGATGATAGGGACGTCCTTGAGCATGTAGCCCCCGATCTGCTTGATGATCGAGACCTGGGTCGCCTTGTCTGCCGCGGCGTACTGGTCGAACAGCGCGTCCACGGCCGGGTTGTTGTACCGCTCATAGTTCGAGGAGGCGACGGTGCCAAGCGGTGCGGAGTTCTTCGAGTGGAGGATCTGGCGCAGCTCGTAGTACGGCGTCGGGCCGCCCAGCTCGCTGTAGTAGGCAAGGTCGAAGTCGCCCTTGTAGAGCTTGTCGTCGAATGCCTGCGCGGCGAGGTCGGACACCGTCAGTTTGACACCGAGCGGTGCGAGTTCCTGCTTGATCTCGCCCAGCGAGGCGTCCCAGTCGGTGTAGCCGGTGATCGTGATCACCGTGAGCTCGAGCGGGTGAGAGGGCGAGAAGCCCGCGCCGGCCAGCAGTTTGGTCGCCTTGGCGGTGTCGGGCTTGGTGGTGGCACTCGGGTAGTTGAACTGCGCGGCGGCGGCGTCGTCCTGGTAGGTCTGGAAGGTCGGGGTGACGACGCCGGTCTGGCTGGCCGGTGGCTGGTACCCGCTCTCGCCGATCTTGGACACCTGTTGCTTGTCGATCGCGTAGGCGAGCGCTTGGCGCACCGCGACGTTGCTGGTGGCCTTGTGCGACGGGTCGAGGTTCGGGAACAGCGCGACGTTCGTCACCGGCGGGAACCAGTAGTGGTGGTTGGCCGGGTCCTTGGCGACGTAGAGCTTGTCGATGCCGGGGATGAACTGGCTGCCCCACTGGGCCTTGCCGGTCGCCAGGTCGAGGTTGGCCGGACTGTTGTCGGTGTAGGCCGGGTACTCGACCTTGCCGATCTTGGGCAGGCCGGCCTGCCAGTACGACGGGTTCTTCGTGTACTGGATGTTCTGCGCCTTGCAGGGGTTCACGACGTAGGGTCCGGTACCGATCGGGTTCGGGTCAGCCCAGGTGTTGGGGCGGGAAGCGGGGTCACCGGTCGACCAGATGTGCTCGGGCACGATGCCGACCTGGTCCGCGAAGTCGTAGAAGTATGGCTGGGCCGCCACCTTGAAGTTCATCGCGACCTTGGTGGTGCCCTGGGCCGTGACGCTGTCTAGGATGTTGCCGGTCCAGAGGGCGTAGAGGTCCAGCGCGGGGTGCTTCTTCATCAGGTTGAAGGTGAAGGCGACGTCCGCCGCGGTCATCGGCTTGCCGTCGCTCCACTTCACGTTGTCGCGGATCGTGAACACGACCGACTTCTTGTCCGCACCCCAGGTGTACGACGAGGCCAGCATCGGCGTCTCGGCGGCGTTCTTGAGCGTGTTCACGAACACGAGCGGCTCGTACACGGTCCCGAGCGACTGGGCGTTGTTCGCGGGGTTGAAGGGGTTGAACTGGCAGCTCCAGGTCTGGCCGGCGACGTTCGCAATCGTGACCACGTCGGTCGCGTGGCCGGTGCTGCCTCCGTCGCTGCTGCCGCTGGAACAGGCGGCAGTCAGCAGGCTGACCGCGACGGCGAGTGCCATGACATTCTTGTGCCTCATCGTGAAAACTCCTCACTGCTTGTGCTGCAGGCGGTAGGCCTGACAGGCAACGGCTTGCCGAAATGGTGCCGGCCGGACTCACCGGTGTGCGCGCTGCTGGCACCGACGCGGTCGAGCGGACGTGCTGTGCTGGAGAAAACGCTGCCGGCAACGCTGCGGCGAACGAGGGCAGGCATCACCTCAGGGCCTCCTGACCGAGTGCGGAGTCGCTGAGCTCTTCGACGCCGCGCGGGGTTGCTGCGGCAGCTTCCACGCCCAGGGCGAGCGCCCCGATCAGGGGGGCGTCGTAGGGAAACCTCGCCTTGACGAGCTGTGGCGGGTAAGGGACGCCCGCGTCCAGAGCTGCTCGCAGGCCGGGCGCGATCTGGCCCCAGGACCGAACCATGCCCCCACCCACGGCGATCCGGACGGGATCGAGCGCCACGGCGACGTTGACCACGTGCAGCGCGAGCTCCTGGACGAACTCCTCGACTATGGCGGCGGCGCGGGGGTCGGAGCCGGCAAGCGCGAAGACCTGCGCGGCAGTCGTGGGGGGCCCCAGCTCGCGACGGGCACGCTCAGCAAGCGCTTTGCCGCTGGCGACCTCCTCGAGGGAAACGCGCTTGCTCAACGGAACTCCAACATCGCGGACGTCTCGCAGGTTGTAACCGATCTCCCCGGCCGCACCACGACCGCCGTTGACGACGCTACCGCCGACGATCAGGGCGATGGCCAGCCCCGTGCCTAAGTTGAGATACAGGGCGGGGTCGCAGCCGCTGAGCGCTCCCCAGCTGAGCTCGGCCTGTGCGGCGGCCTTAACGTCGGTCGCCATCCGCACGGGTACCCCGGGAAAGGCCGCGCGCAGCTCGTGCCCGAAGGCGAGCGTGTCCCAGCCTGGGATGTTCGGTGCGAGCTCGACGCCGTCGTCACCGGGGATCCCGAACGTGCAGGCGCCCACACCGGTCAGGGTCGACCCCGGTGCCGCGGACTGCAGCAGTGCGCGCGCTGCGGCGATACCCCGTTCGAGGCCGGCTTTGGCGCCTTCCTCGGCGCGGCTCTCGATGGTGAGCGAACTGAGCCGCACTCCGTTCGAGTCGCAGACGGCTGCGGCGATCTTGGTGCCACCGAAGTCGAGCCCGAGGACGATGCGGATGGGCGGCCGGGACGCACCTGCTGAAGCACTGGAGGACGCGCTGGCCGGGCTGCAGGCCATGCCCCGCGCGCTCATCGACACCCTCTCGTTGGATCGGCCCGAAGGCTAATTGTTAAGAAAGTAGACTTACGACCAGGTAAACACAAGCCCTCAGGCAAAAAGATCGATAACATCGCGAAAAAGATCGCCAACATCGCCCCGACCCAAAGGAGGATGGCGTGTCGCTACTGCCGGGCGGCTCCTCGGCCGCGCGCCCTCAGCTGATCAGGGCCATGAACGAGCAGCTCCTGCTCGACCACACCCGTCGCATCGGTGAGGTCTCCCGGGCCGATCTCGCCCGCATCTCGGGCCTGTCCAAGCCCACCGTCTCTGTGGCGCTCGCGAACCTCGAGCGAGCCGGCCTGGTCACCGCGACCGGCGTTCGCACCGGCGTCCCTGGTCCGGCAGCCGTCCTCTACCAGGTGCACCCCGAGGCCGGGTTCGTGCTCGGGCTCGATGTCGGCCAGCAGTACGTCCGAGGCGCCATCAGCGACCTCGCCGGAACACCTCGGGCCACGGCGACCCAACGCGTGCACGCAGCCGGTGGGCACGGCCTGGTCGGTGAGCTCGTCCAGCTCGCACAGTACCTTCTCAGGGAGTCTGGCCTGACGCAGACCGACATCACCCAGACCGTGATCGGCAGCCCTGGCGTGTACGACCGCGAGCGCGACGTGCTGGCGCTCCCGGGCGGGTTGCGCGGTTGGGGCAAGCCGACCGTGCTCGCGGAGCTCCGCGAGGAGTTCGGCGAATCGCTGATCGTGGAGAACGACATCGACCTCGCCGCGCTGGCCGAGCGTGCGCTCGGTCACGGTCGGGACGTCGACAGCTTCGCCTTCGTCTCGGTCGGAACCGGCATCGGCATGGGCCTGGTCCTGGGCGGTCGGCTGCACCGCGGCGCTCACGGAGCCGCCGGCGAGATCGGGTTCCTCCCGTTCACCGAGGGCGCGGGAGCGGATCTGAAGGATGCCCGCAAGCGTGGAGCGCTGGAGTCGGCGGCCTCCGCTGCCGGGGTCGTGCGGGCCGCCCGCAGAGCGGGCATGCGAGGACCGGTGACCGCCCGGAACGTGTTCGCGGCAGCGGACAAGGGGGACCAGCGTGCAGCCGGCGTGGTGGCTCAGGAGGCGATCCTGGTCGCCAAGGCAGTGTGTTCGGTGGTGGCGGTGGCAGACCCCGCCCTGATCGTGCTGGGCGGCGGCATCGGCCAGGCTGACGGCTTCCTCGATGCGGTCGCAGTCGAGGTCAGACGCGTCGCTCCCGTCCTGCCCGAGCTTCGGGTCAGCGCCCTCGGCGCCGACGCCGTGGTGGACGGCTGCCTGGCCGCAGGTGTCGAACGCGCCTGGGAGATCGTGGTGGCCGGGCTGCCGGGAGCGGGGGCAGCGTCCGGGGGCCGGACCCAGCTGAACCGGCGGGCGAGCGTGTCTCTTCCGTCACATCCGTCCCACGCGACACCGAGGGCGGGACAAGTTCCTATCCTCCCGCTGCCACCCACCGATGGCGCAACTTTCAAAATACCCCATGGGGTAACCGGATGGTGAATCCAGCCGTTCGCGCTGCCGAGGTCGCCTTGCAGCCGGAAGACGTCGCCGGGGGCGGGCACGCAGCGGCCTTACGTCGCCACCACAGAGCAGGTGTGGGCGCTGCATGATTCGATGCCGCAGCACCTTCGGCCGGCGGTTCTCCTTGGCGCGTTCGCGGGCCTGCGGACCTCCGAGACGTGCGCGCTGCGGGTGTCAGACGTCGACTTCATGCGGGGCGTCGTCTCGCCTGCGATCCAGTGGCCAGCCGAGCCGTTGAAGTCGGAGTGCTCACGGACCCCGGTGTCCATCCCGCAGGAGCTGGCGCTGGAGCTATCGGCTGCGGTGAAGCAGTACGCGGGGGAGACTGTCGTCACGGACGAGGTAGGCCGGCCGTGTTCACCGTGGGAGTTGCAGCGTGCCGTGCGCGTGGCCCGCAAACGGGTCAAGGGGTTGCCGGAGGGCTTCCGATACCACGACTTGCGGCACTACTTCGCGTCACTGCTCATCGCCTCTGGTCTGGACGTCAAGGTCTTGCAGACGCGGCTACGGCACGCCAGCGCCATGACGACGCTCAACACCTACGGCCACCTGTGGCCAGACGCGGACGAGTCCTCACGAGCAGCCGTCGGGGTTGTTCTGGCTGCCCGTAAGGACTCGTCAAGGACTGAGAGGGTTGCCGACTGACGTCTCAGCAGGTCAGCGGCTTGTGAGCCTCACAGATCGTAGTACATCTCGAACTCGTGAGGGTGCGGGCGGAAGCGGATCGGGTCGACCTCGTTGAGCGTCTTCCATTCGATCCAGGTCTCGATGAGGTCATTGGTGAACACGTCGCCCTCGAGAAGGTAGTCGTGGTCAGCCGCGAGTGCGGCCAGCACCTCGGGCAGCGATCCGGGAACCTGTTCGATCTGGGCGTGCTCCTCAGGCGGCAGCTCATACAGGTCCTTGTCGACCGGTGCTGGGGGCTCGATGCGGTTCTTGATGCCGTCGAGGCCCGCCATCAGCTGAGCAGCGAAGGCCAGGTAGGGGTTGGCGGACGGGTCCGGGATCCGGAACTCGATGCGCTTGGCCTTGGGGGAGTTGCCGGCGATCGGGATGCGGACGCAGGCCGAGCGGTTGCGCGCTGAGTAGACCAGGTTGACCGGAGCCTCGTAGCCCGGGACCAGGCGGTGGTATGAGTTCACCGTCGGGTTGGTGAAGGCCAGCAATGACGAGGCGTGCTTGAGCAGACCACCGATGTACCAGCGCGCGATGTCCGAGAGGCCACCGTAGCCGCGCTCGTCATAGAAGAGCGGTTCGCCGTTCTTCCACAGGCTCTGGTGCGTGTGCATACCGGATCCGTTGTCGCCGAAGATCGGCTTGGGCATGAATGTGGCTGTCTTGCCGCCCGCCCACGCGACGTTCTTGATCACGTACTTGAACTTCATCAGCTCGTCACCGGACTGCAGCAGCGACCCGAAGCGGTAGTTGATCTCCTGCTGACCGGCCGTGCCCACCTCGTGGTGACTGCGCTCGACACTCAGCCCGACCTCGGCCAGCTTCAGGCACATCTCGTCGCGCATGTCGGCGAAGTGGTCAACCGGCGGGACCGGGAAGTAGCCACCCTTGTACCGCGTCTTGTAGCCCTGGTTGCCACCCTCTTCGACACGGCCGGTGTTCCAGGCCGCTTCGATCGAGTCGATGTAGTAGTAGGAGGCGTTCTGCTTAGTCTCGAAACGCACGTCGTCGAAGATGTAGAACTCGGCCTCGGCGCCGAAGTATGCCGTGTCGGCGATGCCGGTCGACTTCAGGTAGGACTCGGCCTTGGCTGCGATGTTGCGCGGGTCGCGACTGTAGGGCTCGTCGGTGAACGGGTCCACGATCGAGAAGTTGAGGATCAGTGTCTTCTCTTTGCGGAACGGGTCCAGATACGCGGTCGCCGGGTCGGGTATGAGCTTCATGTCCGACTCGTGGATGGCTTGGAAGCCGCGGATCGAGGAGCCGTCGAACATCTGGCCTTCGGTGAAGAAGTCCAGGGTCAGCGAGGCTGCCGGCACGTTGAAGTGCTGCATGACGCCGGGCAGATCGCAGAAGCGAACATCGACGAATTTGACGTCCTCGTTCTTGATGAACTCGAGGACCTCTTCAGGCTTGCTGAACATGCAACCTCCTGTTGTGGGGCCCGACGCATCGTGGCCGGGCCTTTCTTTGGATCGGGACAGACCCTATCGGTGAACGATTTCGGCGCCAACACCCCAGTGTTTCGCCGGTGTTACATGGAGCACTGACGTCGCGTAGCCTTTCACGCGTGGTTGACCGTGCGGGTGTTGCCTCCTGGCTCGAGGGACCGGCTGGTGGGCGCCCAGATCGCGATGACTACCCAGGACGCCGACTGGGGATGCCGGAGCGCGGCCCGGGCTCGCTCGCCCGGTTCGGGCGCCGTATGATTGCGGTCCTTGTGGACTGGTTCCTTTGCATCGTGATCGCCGCCGGGTTGATGAGCTACCGCCTCGGCGAAGGGGGGCTGGGCCCGTTCAAACCGCTGGCCGTATTCGTGCTGATGAATCTGCTGCTGGTCGGGACACTGGGGTCCACGATCGGACACCGCCTGCTCGGCATTCGGGTCGTGCGCGTTGATGGAGCCAGTGCCGGGCCGTTCCTCGCGCTGATTCGTACGCTCCTCCTGGCTGTGGTGATTCCAGCGGTGATCTGGGATCGTGACACCCGCGGTTTCCACGACAAGATCGCCGGCACCGTCACGGTGCGTATCTGAGCGAGCCCGCACGGCGAGGATCAGCGGCCGCGCATCGCCTTGCGGTCCATGCGTACCCGGTTGGGGTCGACACCGGCTGGCAGTGGTGGACGCATACCACCCATCGCTTTGAGGCGTTTGTTGACGGCCGCGACCTCTTCCTTGGTGAGAACCGGCTTCATCCGCTGAAGCCTGCTGGCCACCTTGCGAACCGACACCTCATCCTTGCCGCCGCCTTCGCCAATCCTCAGCACCGTCACTGGGACGCTCGCTCCCGCGATCCGGCTGATCTTGCGGCGCTCGGCCTCAGCCAGCTTGGTTGCCCGCACCGAGGGACCCTCGGCCACGAGCACGACCCCTGGGCGCCCGGTTGCCCGGAAGACCATGGCGGCGGAGGCCATGTCGCCGGCCCGCGCAGACTCGGCGGCGACGGGTTGCTGCTCGAAGTACCAGCCACGACGCAGCGAGGACAGAGCCGCACCAGCGGCGCCGGGCTTGCCCTCGATGGACTTGTAAGCGGCGCGCTTGGCCCGGAAGCTCAGCACCATCGAGGCTGCAAGGGCGGCCAGTGGCACACCGAGGATCAGGAAGTAGACCCACATACCCAAGAGCAGACCGATGCCGACCATCACGACGAGCGCACCGACGGCAGCCAACGCCATCCACCAGCCGATCAACGGGTCGACACTGTGGGCAACGGTGAAGACCTCACGTATCTGGGCGATCTGGCGGAAGCGTCCGGCCTTCTTGGGCGCGGCCGGCTTCGCGGATTCCTTGCGGGCCATGGAGATCAGACTTCTTTCAGGAGACGTTGGAGAGGCGGCGCTCGAGCAGCGAGGCGGCTTCCTGGCGGGCCGGGCTGTACGAGGTCGCCACGAGGTGGGACAGCTGTTCCGGCACCGGACGGCCCCAGCGCTTCATAGCCTGGGCCCAGAGGCGACCCGCGCGGTAGGACGAACGCACCAATGGCCCGCTCATGACCCCCTTGAAACCGATCTCCCCAGCGAGGTCGGACCACTGGACGAACTCCTCGGGCTTGACCCAACGGTCAACCGGATGGTGGCGCGAGGACGGCCGCAGATACTGGGTGATCGTGATCAGGTCGGTTCCGGCCTCGTGCAGGTCGCGCAGGGCCTGCTCGATCTCCGGGGCTTCCTCTCCCATGCCCAGTATCAGGTTGGACTTGGTGACCAGGCCGGCGCCACGGCCCATCGTGATGACTCCCAGCGAGCGCTCGTACTCGAACGCCGGGCGGATCGCCTTGAACAGACGGGGGACCGTCTCGACGTTGTGCGCGAACACCTCCGGCTGGGCCTCCAGGACCTGGCCGACGAGTTCGGCGACGCCGTTGAAATCGGGGACCAGGATCTCGACCCCGGTGCCAGGGTTGAGCTGGTGCACCATCCGGATCGTCTCGGCGTAGAGCCAGGCCCCGCCGTCTTGCAGGTCGTCGCGCGCCACGCCGGTGATGGTGGCGTAGCGCAGGCCCATCTGCCGGACCGACTCCGCCACCCGGCGCGGTTCGTCACGGTCCAGGTCTTCGGGCTTGCCGGTGTCGATCTGGCAGAAGTCGCAACGTCGGGTGCACTGCTCACCGCCGATCAGGAAGGTGGCTTCCTTGTCTTCCCAGCACTCGAAGATGTTGGGGCAGGCTGCCTCCTGGCAGACCGTGTGCAGACCGCCGGTCTTCACCATCGCGTTGAGCTTGGTGTACTCCGGCCCCATCTTGGCGGTGGTGCGGATCCACTCCGGCTTCCGCTCGATGGGCGTCTGCGCGTTGCGGGCTTCCACCCGCAGCATGCGGCGACCATCAGGTGCGACGCTCACAAAGACTCCCTTGCCATGTCCGTGGAAAACAAACAGGTTGCCCCGGTAGAAGAGCACCAGAGGCAGACCTCAAGGGTACGCCGTGACGAGCGTTCCATCGACGCGCTCAGACGGTGTCTGCCCGGTGGCTGGCGATGGCGTCCAGCTCAGCTGACGTCACGGCGGCCCAACCCTAACGCGGCTAGGCCGACGATGAGCACGACCGGGAGACTCAGCGCGTCGTGCCGTCCTGCGCAGAGCCCTGGGGTATACGGCCAGCCCGGCCGTGGAAGTGGTGACTGATCGACTCCGCCGCGTCGCGCTGTGGCGTGGCGTGACGGTAGGGCGTGCCAGGCAGGTCGCACAGGCCGGGTCAGCCCAGGACGTCGCTCAAATGTTTCTCGACGTAGGGCAGCACCTCGTGAACCGGGACGTCGCGCCCCAGCTCCTTGCTGAGCGAGGTGACGCCGGCGTCCGCGATGCCGCAGGGCACGATCACCTGGGCCCAGGACAGGTCACAGCAGCAGTTGAGCGCGAAACCGTGCATCGTGACGTTCTGACTCACCCGGATGCCGATGGCGCCGATCTTGCGGTCCGGTCCGAAGTCATCGGCCCGGATCCACACCCCGCTGCGGCCCTGAACGCGTGCCGCGGTGACCCCGAGGTCTGCACAGACTCGGATCATCATGTGCTCAAGTCGGCGTACGTGGGCGACTACGTCAACGGGGGAAGCGAGCGCGATGATGGGATAGCCCACCAGCTGGCCCGGGCCATGCCAGGTGATCTTGCCACCGCGGTCGACGTCGATGACCGGGGTGCTGTCAAAGGGACGCTCATGAGGTTCGGTCCGTTTGCCAGCGGTGTAGACGGCGGCGTGTTCGAGTAGCAGCACGGTATCGGGTTCGTCTCCGGAGACGACGGCGGCGTGAACCGCGCGCTGGCGGTCCCAGGCAACCTCGTAGTCGACGTAGTCCGGGGCAAAACCCAAGTGTTCGAAACGCATGCTGCCAGAGTACGCGGGCCCAAGACGTGCTTGAGTAAGCGTTGGCGAAACGCCCGAGAGGCAACCAGGGGAGCAGAGCAGTTTGAACCGTCAGGACATCACGCCCGAGCAAGAGGCCGCCGAGCGCTCCAAGGCGAGCGGTCGCCAGAGGCTGGTCCGTCTCATCGCTGTGGTCATGGTTCTCTTCGTGTGGCTGGGACTGGGCGGGGTGGGTGGTCCGCTGGTCGGGCGGCTGTCCGAGGTGCAGAAGAACGACAATGCCTCGTTCTTGCCCAAGACCGCTGAGTCCACCGAGGTCAGTACGCTCGCGGCCAAGTTCAGCTCGAGCAACGCACTGCCCTACTTCGTGGTGATCGAGCGCCCGAGCGGTCTGAAGCCCTCGGACGGCGCCGCAGTGAGCACGTTCATCGTGGGCATTCCGTCGCTGCCTTTTGAGATCAAGGGCTACTCCCTGGGGCCTTTTCTCGCCGCGCCTCCGGCTACGGCCATTCCGAGCGCGGACGGCAAGGCACTGCTGGTGCCGGTGCTGCTGGACGCCAAGAAGGCTGCCGAGGTGATCGGCTCGTCAAGTCCGCTGTTCGAGGGGGCCAAAGCGCTGAGGGCCTCCGCGGCCACGACGCTGAAGGGCAGCGGACTCACCGTGTACGTGACCGGTCCGGGGGGAGTCCTGGCCGACCTGGTGACCTCGTTCAGCGGCATCGACGGCATCCTGCTGATCGTCGCTCTCGGCGTCGTGTTCTTCATCCTGCTGGTGGTCTATCGCAGCCCGATTCTGCCCGTCACCGTGCTCCTGACCGCGGTCTTCGGGCTTGCCGCCGCTGCGATGGTGATCTACCCCCTGGCCAAGAACGACATCATCGGGTTGAACGGCCAGAGCCAGGGAATCCTGTCGATTCTGGTCGTCGGTGCGGCCACGGACTACTCGCTGCTGCTTGTCTCCCGATATCGCGAGGAGCTGCATGAACACCCGAGCAAGTGGGTGGCAATGGCCACGGCGTGGAGGGCTGCGTTCTCACCCATCGCCGCCAGTGCGGCCACCGTCATTCTTGGTCTGCTGTGTCTGCTCCTGTCCCAGCTCGGCAGTACGCGCGGCCTCGGCCCCATCGGCGCGCTGGGGATTGCCGGGGCCCTTGTCGCGGCGCTGACGTTCCTGCCGGCGGTTCTGCTGCTGTTCGGGCGGCGCATCTTCTGGCCGATCATCCCCAGGGTCGACCACGTCCATTCCGAGGACTCGGTCGGGCGCCGAGGCCTCTGGGGTCGCGTTGCCGCCATGGTGGGGCGTCACCCGCGTCGCACCTGGGTCTTGACACTGGTGGGGCTGCTCGCCTGCGCAGCCTTCGTCCCGACCCTCAACGCCCGGGGAATCCCCCAGTCGCAGATCTTCCTGAACAAAGTCGACTCCGTCACCGGTCAGGAGGTCCTCGCGCGGCACTTCCCAGCCGGGTCCGGGTCGCCGGTGCAGATCATCGCGCCCCAGGCCAAAGCCGAAAGGGTGCTGGCCGAGGTGAAATCCGTCGATGGCGTCGCCTCGGCGTTCGTGGGGCAGGCACCCGGAGCGCCCCCGAAGGTCGTCGACGGCGACGTCCTCGTCCAGGCGACCCTGACCCCAGCCGCCGACAGCCCGGCCGCCGAGGCCGTGGTCGAGAAACTGCGGGCCACCCTTGACACGGTCGGCCCCGAAGTCCTGGTCGGCGGCAGCACCGCCGTCAACTTCGACGTCCGGCAGTCCAGTGAGCGGGACCTGCGGGTCATCATCCCGGCGATCCTGGCCGTGGTCTTCCTCGTGCTGATGCTGCTGTTGCGCTCGCTGGTCGCGCCGGTGATCCTGGTCGCCGCCAACGTCATCTCGTTTGCGGCCACCCTTGGCGTGTCGGCGCTCGTGTTCAACCACGTCTTCGACTTCCCGGGGTCCGACCCGGCGACTCCGCTGTACGCCTTCGTGTTCCTGGTGGCACTGGGCATCGACTACTCGATCTTCCTGATGACCAGGGTCCGCGAAGAGTCAGCCGAGCGGGGCACCCGGCCCGGAATCCTTGTCGCCCTGGCGGTGACCGGCGGGGTCATCACGAGCGCGGGCATCGTCTTGGCGGCGACCTTCTCGGCACTGTCACTGATCCCGATCGTCTTCCTTGTCCAGATTGCCTTCATCGTTGCCTTCGGTGTGCTGTTGGACACCACGGTGGTCCGATCCCTCTTGGTGCCGGCATTCGCCTACGACCTTGGGCGAGGAATCTGGTGGCCCAGCCGGCTTGACCAACAGAGGTCGCCAGCGGCCGAGAACACCCTGGCGCAAGAGGTTGGGCAGGCTGACAGCCCGTGATGTCACGATGACCACGGTGGCCCTGGCCGGGTTCGGCTCGTCAGGGCGGGGCATCCACGCACCGCTGCTGCAGCAGGCCGGTATGACGATCGCCGCGGTCTCGACGGCCGATCGGCAACGCGCGGAAGAAGTCGGGCGAGAACTGCCTGGGGCTCGGGTGGTACCCGACCTTGACGCCCTACTGGTGGTGCCGGGCCTGGATCTGATCGTGCTTGCCACTCCGAGTGGACTGCACGCTCATCAGGCCCGGCAGTGTGTTGACGCCGGGATCGCGGTGGTGGTCGACAAGCCGTTGGCCACGGATGCGACGCAGGCGTTAGGGGTTGTCGAGGCAGCCCACGGCGCCGGTGTCGCCTTGACGGTCTTCCAGAACCGCCGATTCGACGCCGAGCATGTGGCTGCTCGAGAAACCGTGGCATCCGGTCGACTGGGTGAGGTCTTCCGTTACGAGTTCCGGTGGGAACGTTGGCGTCCCACGCCCAAGGACAGGTGGCGTGAAAACGCCTCAGCCGCTGACGGGGGCGGCATCCTGCTCGATCTGCACAGCCATATGATCGATGCTGCGGTGGACCTTTTCGGCCCGATCGACACGGTCTATGCCGAAGTCGCGGCCCGCACCACGCCAGCCGAGGACGATGCGTTCCTGGCGTGCCGGCACACATCGGGCGTGTCGTCCCACCTGGGCGCGACGTCCCTTTCGGCGGCGCCCGGACCGCGGGTGCGGATCCTGGGACGCAGCGGCGCCTTTCTGCTCAACCAGTTCGAGGACGAGGGTCCTGGCATCTACCCCGACCTGGCCGGCGCCGACGCGGCGCACTGCGGGTGGATCTACGTGGGGGCCCAGCGCACTGCGGTGACCCGACCGGCAGCCGGACAGGTCGACTTCTACCGAGAGGTGAAACGGGCCCTTGACAGTGCCGAACCTCAAGGCGCCATGCCGGTCGATCCCTATGACGCGGTGCACACCCTCGCAGTCATCGATGCGGCCCGAGCCAGCGCCGCGAACGGAATCGTCGTTCAGGTAGGCCCGCTGGTCCGGCGTTGAGATCCCGGACACGGTGGAGCCCGATCACGGTGCCGCCATGGGGACACTGCACGCCTGGGGACAACGTGGGCGGCGCCGCAGGCCAGAGATCCCCCCCGTGCCTGAGATCCTGGGGGACTTTGCCTGCACCCCGAGCCCGACGTCGCACGGCTGGTGAGTCCTGGTTCTGACGGCGCCCGAGATCTGGTCGGCGCAAGCGTCAGATCTGGTCAACCAGCCAGCGCATCGCGCTCTGGATGGTGTCGTGCTCGAACACGAAACCCGAAGCAGTCAGAACGCTGGGCATGATGCGTGCGCTGGCCAGGACGTCGGCGGCGAACTCACCCAGGGCGATCTTGAGAGCCAGGGCTGGGGCCGGCAGCAGCGCTCGACGGCCCAGCTGCGCGCCGAGAGCCTTCATGACCTCGGCCTGAGGTAGCGGCTGTGGGCTGACGAGATTGACCGGCCCGGCAATGTCCTGGTCGATCAGATGCGCCAGCGCACGGAGCTCGTCGTGCAGCGTGATCCAGCTCCAGTACTGCCGTCCCGTGCCCAGTGGGCCGGCCAGGCCCCATCTGGCCAGCGGCAAGACCCGTTTCATCGCGCCACCGTCGGGGGTCAGTACGAGCCCTGTTCTTGCGTGGGCGACGCGCAGCCCCGCGTCTTTCGCCGGTGTGGTCGATGCCTCCCAGGCGCGGACGACATCGGCCAGGAAACCCTTTCCCGTCTCGCTGTCCTCGCTGAGCAACTCGTCGCCGCGGTCACCGTACGCGCCGATCGCCGAAGCACTCACGAGTGCGATGGGCTCCCCGAGCTCGGCCAGTGCCATGGCGATGGTTGCGGTGCCATTGACCCGGGAGTCGAGGATCTGCTGCTTGTATGCCGCAGTCCACCGGTGCTCGCCCACCCCCGCTCCTGCAAGGTGAACGACGGCCGTGAGGCCGGAGAGGTCACCGGGGTTGAGCTTGTGCGACGCGGGGTCCCAGCCGACTTCGTAACGTGCGCGGGGCGCGCGGCGGACCAGGTGCACGACTTCGTCCCCGCGCGCACTCAGGAACACCGACAGAGCGCCGCCGATCAGACCGGAGGCTCCGGTGATGGCAACGCGCTGTGGCTGTGCCTGGGACACGCGGGTCCGCTCTAGAGGCCCAGGGACGCTTCGAAGGCGCCTTCTTGGAGGCGGGCCTTCATCGTGGTCAGGAAGCGTGCGGCGTCCGAACCGTCAACCACGCGGTGGTCATACGAGAGTGCCAGGTAGACCATGGAGCGGATCGCGATCGTCTCGCCTCCGTCGCTGTCCTTGACCACGATGGCACGCTTCACGACCGCGCCGGTGCCCAGGATGGCGACGTTCGGCTGGTTGATGATCGGGGTGTCGAACAAGACCCCGCGGCTACCGGTATTGGTAAGCGTGAAGGTGCCACCACCGAGCTCGTCGGGGGAGACCTTGTTCGTACGGGTTCGCTCGGCCAGGTCGGCGATCTTGCGGGCCAGCCCGGCGATGTTGAGGTCGCCGGCGTCCTTGATCACGGGCACCAGGAGCCCGCGTTCCGTGTCAACCGCGACACCGAGATTCTCGGAGCCGTGGTAGGTGATCACGTCACCGTCGACGCTGGAGTTGAGGTTGGGGTGCGCCTTGAGGGCCTCGACTGCAGCGAGTGCGAAGAACGGCAGGAAGCTGAGCTTGGTCCCTTCGCGCGTCTCGAAGTCGCCCTTGGCCCGGTCGCGCAGCCTGGCGATCTTGGTGACGTCGACCTCGAGCACGCTGGTGAGCTGCGCGGAGACATGCAAAGACTCGACCATCCGCGCGGCGATGACCTTGCGCAGCCGGCTCATCTTCTCGGTCGTGCCGCGTTTGGGCGAGACGCCGGACGCGGCCGCCGGGGCGACAGGTGCGCCGGCTGGGGCCGGGGCTGCCGCAACTTTGGCGGCGGCGGAGGAGTCGAGCACGTCCTGCTTCCGGATTCGGCCGCCGATGCCGGTGCCCTTGACCGAGGTGAGGTCGACGTTGTTGTCGCTGGCCAGCTTGCGCACCAACGGTGTGACGTAGGCCGCGGCATCAGATCCGTTGGCTGCTGACGCCACAGCCGCCACCGGGGCGGCTGGTGTGGGTGCAGCGGGTGTGGGTGCCGAAGCCGGCGCCACGGGTGTGGAGGCAGCAGCAGGAGCGGTGGACGTTGGTGCAGCAGGCGCCGGGGATTCCGGAGCTGGTCGCTGGACCGGTGCTGACGGGGCAGGTGCCTGCCCGGCCTGGCCACCGATGATGGCCAGATCGGCGCCAACCGGGACGGTTTCGTCCTCGCCGACCAGAATCCTGGTGACGGTGCCGGCCACCGGCGAGGGGATCTCGGTGTCGACCTTGTCGGTCGAGACCTCGAGCAACGGCTCGTCGACCTCGATCTGGTCACCTTCGGCCTTGAGCCAACGGGTGACGGTGCCCTCGGTCACCGATTCGCCCAGGGCTGGCATCGTGACGGTGCTGCCGCCTGCGATCGGTGCGGCAGAGGCAGGTGGTGCCTCGGCTGCAACTTCGGCGACGGGCGTCTCAGCAACCGGCTGCGGCGCCGCTTCCTGGGCTGCGGGCGCGGCGAGGACCTGCTCCGTTGCTGGTTCTGCTGTGGGGGCCGAGGTGTCAGCGGGAGCTGGCGCGCCGTCACCGACGACAGCCAGATCTGTGCCGACCGGCACGGTTTCGTCCTCGGCCACGAGGATCTCTTGCAGCGTTCCGGCAACAGGCGAGGGAATCTCAGTGTCGACCTTGTCGGTTGACACCTCCAGCAAAGGCTCGTCGACAGCGACCGAGTCGCCGACGCTCTTCAACCAGCGGGTCACGGTCCCTTCGGTGACCGATTCCCCAAGGGCCGGCATGGTCACGCGTTCAGACATGAGTTGAGGTCTCCTCGTTGGGCTGTGTGACGGTCAATGCGGGTGTTTCCAGGATACGGCTGTGCTCACTGGTAACAGCTGTGGCGCCTGTGCTGGGCCGATGCCATCAGGCGTGGGCGTGAAGCGGCTTTCCGGCCAGTGCGAGGTGGGCTTCGCCGAGGGCCTCGTTCTGGGTCGGGTGGGCGTGGATCAGCTGGGCGACGTCGCTGGGCAGTGCCTCCCAGTTGTAGATCAGCTGAGCTTCGCCGACCTGCTCACCCATCCGGGCGCCGATCATATGAACACCCACGACGGGGCCGTCCTTCTGGCGGACCAGCTTGACGAAGCCCTGGGTCGCCAGGATCTGGCTCTTGCCGTTGCCGCCCAGGCTGTATTCGTAGGTGTCGATCTCGGCGAACTTCTCCTTGGCCTGGGTTTCGGTGTAGCCGATAGAGGCAATCTCGGGGTCACAGTATGTGACGCGCGGGATACCCATCTCGTCGATAACCGGCGGGTTGAGTCCGGCGATCTGCTCGGCGACGAAGATGCCCTGGGCGAAGCCCCGGTGAGCAAGCTGCAGCCCTGGCACGATGTCGCCGACGGCGTAGATGCCTTCGACGTTGGTCTGGCAGCGCTCATCGGCCAGTACGAAACCTCGGTCGAGGGTGACGCCGGCCTCCTCATAGCCGAGACCGTTGGTGACCGGACCGCGCCCGACCGCCACGAGAAGCAGGTCGGCCTCGATGCTCTCGCCCGACTCCAGCGCCACGCTCACAACATCACCGGACTGGGTGACCCCGGAGAACTTCACGCCAGTCTTGAAGTTGATCTTGCGCTTGCGGAAGGACCGCTCGAGCTGCTTGGAGATTGCCTCGTCCTCGGCTGCCACCAGGCGGGGCAGAGCCTCGATGATCGTTACCTCAGAGCCGAAGGACTTGAAGACAGAGGCGAACTCGACGCCGATGACGCCGCCACCCAGGACGACGACGCGAGAAGGAACGAAGTCGAGGAAGAGCGCCTGCTCGCTGGTCATGATCCGCCCACCGATGTCCAGGCCGGGCAGGGACTTTGCGTAGGAGCCGGTGGCCAGCAGGACGTTCTTGCCGACCAGCTGACGTCCGGCGACCTCGACGACGTTCTTGGCGACCAGATGGCCTTCGCCCTCGACGTACTCGATGCTCTTTGCCTTCACCAAGCCTTGCAGTCCCTTATAGAGGCGTCCCACGACGCCGTCCTTGTAGGCGTTGACGCCGCTCATGTCGACCGACTCGAAGGTGGACTTGACGCCGAACTGAAGGCCCTCACGCGCGGTGTCGGCGACCTCGGCTGCGTGAAGCAGCGCCTTGGTCGGGATGCATCCCATGTGCAGACAGGTGCCGCCGAGCTTGCCCTTCTCGACCAGGGCGACAGACAGACCCAATTCGGCGGCACGCAGTGCGCAGGCGTAACCGCCACTGCCTCCACCCAGGATGACGATGTCGAACGTGTTCTCGGCGGTAGCCGACATGCGGACGCTCCCTTGCCTTGCGCATCTGACCGGACATCGTCCTCAGGGCGTTCGGCACGCGTGTGTGCGCTGTTCACCCTCGGACGTCGAAGATCATCTTGCCACTGATAGTGGCAGGGTCGCACAGGTAGGCACCGGGGAGGGCTCTGGACGCCGTGGGCGCCGGACCAACCGCGCGCCCCTGACACGCCCCACACGTCAACGGTGCCACCCGTGCATGGTCACGGGGATGGGCCCTAGAGTAAGCACATGATGTGGTCTCACGTGCCGGTAGCCGGAGGCGTCGGATGAGCTGGTGGGGACGTCGGCGACGACGTTCCGACCAGCACCCGAAGGGACCGGCGGACGGGCCTGGAATGACGGTGGACAGCAAGGCGGTGCGAGATCACCTCGCGGCCTTCGTGTCCAGCAGGCGCGGAGTCGAGGCGTTCGTCGAGCCCCCGACCAACGTCACGGCGACCACGGTGGTGCTCATTGCGCACGACGGCGAGTGGACACGGCGTGCCGTTGCCTCGCGTGACGCGGCGTTCGAGCTGCCACGAGAGCTCGGCATACCGGTGTATGACGTCAATCAGACCGGGTACCCCTCTCGCATGCGCGAGTGGAACTCCCGACAGCGCAGGAGCACTGCGGACCACAAGCGGGGCAATGAGCAGGGGCGTTGAGCTCGGCTTCTTGTGCCAAGGTTGCAAGCACAGCGACGAAGGAGAACGCGCATGACCAAAGAGATGGACAAGTCCGAAGGTGACCCTGACCAGCCGGCGGCTGCGTCCTCGGCCGAGGATGTGAAGCGCAAGTTCCGCGCGGCGCTAGACAAGAAGCATGCCCACGGCGGCCGCGACGTCTCCGAAGACGGCGAGCACGCCAAGATTCACGATGCTCACGGACCGGCCAAGGCGCAGCAGATGTTCCGTCGCAAGAGCGGCGGCTGATCGCCCCCCGGAGCAAGCACCGACAAGCACCCAGACAAGGGAGCTGGCCTGCCCCCTTGTCTGGGTGCTTGTCTGGGTGAGCAGGCAAGGCGCCTGACCCTTCGTGACCTGGGTTGTGAGTCCTGGGGTCAGGCCTGTGACTCGGCGATCCCCATCAGGGTGCGGATACCAAAGCCGGTGCCCTGCTTGGGGGTGTAGCCCCACGGTGCCGCGTCGTTGAACGCCGGTCCGGCGATGTCGAGGTGGGCCCACGGGATCGGCTGCCCGTTCTTGGCCTTGCCGATGAACTCGCCCAAGAACCAGCCTGCGTAGATCACGCCGATCGGACCCGACTGCAGCAGATCGGCGACGGGGGAGTCCAACGTGGGGCGGATATCCTCAAGCAGCGGGAAGGGCCACAGGGACTCGCCGGCCGTGTCTGCGATGTCCTTGATGGCCTCGCGCAGGGTGTCATCATTGCTCAGGAAGGCCGCGGTGCGGTGGCCAAGCGCCGCGACCGCGGCCCCGGTCAGGGTCGCGATGTCGATGATGAGATCGGGCTTCTTCTCCGAGGCCAGCGCCAGACCGTCGGCCAGAACCATGCGGCCCTCAGCGTCCGGGTTGTTGATCTCAACGGTCTTGCCACCGCGAATGGTGATGACGTCGCCCGGGCGGCAGGCGCCGGGTCCGAGCATGTTCTCGGCAAGGCACAGGTGGGCGGTGATCTGGACCCCCAGACCCAGCTCGGCGATGGCGAAGACGGCGGAGGCGACGGCGGCGGCACCTGCCATGTCGCACTTCATGGTGGTCATGCTTTTGGTGGGCTTGATGGCAAGGCCGCCCGAGTCGAAGGTGATGCCCTTGCCGACGAAGGCAACGTGCTTCTTGGCTTTGGCCGGCGAGTAGCGCAGCGTGACCAGGCGCGGTCCCCGGGCCGAGCCGCCGCCAACTGTCAGGTGGCCGCCGAAGGCGCCCTTGGCCAGACCCATCTCGTCGAGCACCGCGACCTTGACGTCGCTGCCGATCGCGCGCTTCTTGATCTCGGCGGCGAACGTCTCCGGATAGAGCTCATTGGGGGCCTGGTTGACCAGGTCGCGGGCGTAGGTCATGGCCTTGCCCAGGGCGATTGCCCGCTTGATCGCTGCGCGCAGGTGCCGGTCACCTGCTGCCGGGGTCACCACGGTGAGCGACTTGACCGGAGCCGTGCCTGGGCCCGCGGCGGCACTGGTGATCGTGTACGCCCCGAACAATGCCCCTTCGGCCGCTGCAGCGGCCTCGGCCACGCTGTCTCCGGGTGCTTGTACAACGACCTTGGCCAAACCACTGAGCTGGCGCGTCGCAGACCCGACGGCACGCCGGATGGCTTCGGTGTGAAGGGCGGCACCCTTGGTGGCGACCTTGCCGGCGCCCGTCACGACGACCAGCGCCGCAGTCACGCCGGGCACCGAGACGAGCTTGACGACCTCGTCGGTGGCGCCCTTGGCCTGCAGCGTTGACAGTGCCGATTCGAGGTGTGTGACGGCCACCTCACCCAACCCGTGTCCTGGTGCCAGAGCGGCACCGTTTTCGCTCTGGACCGAGACAACGACGAGAGCATCGCCCTTCAGCTCGGCGGCGGTACGGTCGGACACGGTCAACGTGGTCACGGTTACGTTCCTTCGAGTTCGTGGTTCGGACGGGGGCCGGATTGCCGCGCCATCGACGAGAGTCATTCGGGATACACCGCGAGAATACCGTCAGGACGGTGCGGATACGGTGAGCCTCATGACTGACTCCTCGCTCAAGACGTCTCCCCTTCACGACCGCCATGTGGCCCTTGGCGCCAAGATGGCGGACTTCGGCGGCTGGGAGATGCCGATCGAGTACCCCGGCGGTGGAGTGGTGCGCGAGCATACGGCGGTCCGTGAACGGGTGGGCATCTTCGACGTCAGCCACCTGGGCAAGGCGAGCGTCAAGGGGCCAGGCGCGGCGGCGTTCATCAACGCCTGTCTGACCAACGACCTGGGTCGCATCACCGAGGGCAAGGCGCAGTACACCCTGTGCTGTGACCAGGCGGGCGGGGTGGTCGATGACCTCATCGTCTATCTGCGAGCCGACGACGACATCTTCCTGATCCCCAACGCCGCCAACACTGCTGAGGTCGTGCGCCGGCTGCAGGCGGCAGCGCCCGCGGGCCTGCAGATCACCAACCTTCACCAGGGATATGGCGTTATCGCAGTTCAGGGCGCCAGGAGTGACGATGTTCTGGAAGGGCTCGGTCTGCCGACCGGCCACGAGTACATGTCGTTCGTCCAGGCCGACTGGAACGGCAAGCCGGTCATCGTCTGCCGCACCGGCTACACCGGCGAGCGTGGCTACGAGCTGGTCCCGCTCTGGGACGACGCACTGGCTCTTTGGGACGCCCTCATCGAGGCGGCCGCCCCCTACGAGGGACTGCCCTGCGGGCTTGGCGCTCGTGACACCCTGCGCACCGAGATGGGATACCCGTTGCATGGTCACGACCTGAGCCTGGACATCACGCCGGTACAGGCGCGGGCCGGCTGGGCGGTGGGCTGGAAGAAGGACGCGTTCTGGGGCAAGGATGCGCTCGTCGCGGAGAAGGCCGCAGGTCCGAAGCGGGTCAACTGGGGCCTGCTGGTCACCGGGCGCGGTATTCCGCGTTCACACTGCCAGGTCAAGGCCGCCGACGGGGCCATGCTGGGTGAGGTCACCTCCGGCACGTTCTCCCCAACCCTGAAACAGGGGATCGCCTTGGCACTGCTCGGCCCGGCGGCGAAGCTGGGTGACGAGGTCCTCATCGACGTACGTGGTCGCGACGTGTCAGCCACGGTCGTCAAGCCCCCTTTCGTCCAGGTCCAGGTCCACTGATATCGACCCATGACCAGTGACGTCGTGGGGCAGGGAACCGCTGCGGACCCGTGGGTGCTGAAGACCCCGCCGGGCACATCCGACTACGCCATGCACAAGGACGAGGCGTCCGACCCGCCACGCCTGGTGTGCACCGTGGGCAAGACCACGCTGTACTACCAGCTCCGGTGCCTCCAGGACCTTCACGCGATGCTGCGCGCGCACGGCGACTGGATGGAGCTGGGGTCGGCCGACGAGCAGAAACCGGCCAAGGAGGGCACGGTCGAGGCCTGGGGTCGATCAGAGAGCAATCCGGTCGGCGGCTGGTACGGCCTGAAGAAGGGGCTCCGCGGCCGGTTCGGGATGTACATCCCCCCGCTGATGGAGGCGCTCGGTCTGGCGGAGCTGGAGCACAACCCGCGCAATAACCGGATGCGTGCCATCTGAGAGGTCCGGCCGTGTTCGTCGCGAAAGACCGGCCTTGTCCAAGTGTGGTGGATGAGGCCACTTCACGCTCAGCGGGCCGCCCCAAGGATGTCCAGGTAGCCCGCGCTGGCGCGCCACAACGCGTCGGCGACCGGCTCGAGCTTGCCCGGACTGTACCTGCGCTTTTCGTAGGCGGCACTGCTGGACCTCATTGCCCGGAGGCTGACCGCGAGCTCGGCCTCGAGTCTGGACGCCATCTCGGCGGGCGCCGGTTCTGGAAGGCGCATCGCCTCCGCGGTGCCGTCGCGAAGGGCCGACAACCCCTCGACTGCGATACCGCCGCGCTCATCCCAGATCAGAAGCGGACGGTGGATGTGGTGGTTCCACACAGGTGCTCGCGTCGAACGCCAGGTCGCCAACACCGGGTTTTTGGACAGTCTCGTAGCATGGGACCAATGCTCGGCCCCGGCTGGAGGGCAGAACCAGGCCACGTCGTCGACGGGCAGGTCGACCGATAGAACGACCCGCACGAAGTCCAGGTCCTCCCGGCTGGTCAAGACCTCTCCGAAGGTCCAGAGCTCGGTGACCCGCAGCGGGAAGATCGTGGCCGCCCGCCCCGCCATGTCGGCGCAAGCGCCGGCGAGCTCCTCGAGATGGTGAACAGCCCGAGACCACTTCACCGGTTCACCGACAGCAGCAGAGCGGACGCGGTCAGCGCGACTGCAAATGACACCTCGATAACAGCGCCCAGCACGTCACCGGTGATGCCGCCGAAACGAGTAGTGGCCCGATGGATCACGGCGAGACCGCCGAGCGCTGCACTGCACATCGCCACTGGTCCGGTCCACCAGGTCGAGCCGGACCAATGGCCCGCCAGCGCCGAGACGCCCAGCAGCGAAGCGAAGGCCAGCCCCACAACGGCTGGTCGAACACTGCCTGCGACAGTGGCCCCGAGTCCGTCTTTGCGGGCGGAGCGCACCCCCACGCGGCAGGCCCACGCCAGCAGCTGGCGGCTCGCGAGCACACTGAGACAGACCAGGACGACCCCGGGCCCTGTGGTCAGCATGAAGGCCAGTGCCCCGGCGTCGACCAGCAGCACCAGGACCACGGCAGCTACGCCACTTGGGCCGATGTTGCCCCGGCGCATGACGTCAAGGGCTGTGTCGCGGTCATAGCTTGCCGACAACGCGTCAGCGGTGTCGGCCAGGCCGTCGAGATGCATGCCCCGGGTAGCCAGGGTGATCACGACCAGGGCCGTCGCGCCCGCCAGCAGAGGAGGCACCGGCACCTCGCGAACCGCCCATCCCCACAGCAGCAGGACGATCACCAGAGGCAGCTGGGTGAGCGGGGCAAGAGTCATTGCCCGCCCGGCGACTCGTTGGTCGATGCGGGTGGGAGCGGGCACCGGGATGGCGGTCAGCGTGCCGAATGCCAGCTTGAGTCCGTCAAACATCAGTCGGCCACGACCGGCCAGCACGAGATGTCCAGGACACGCCCGGCGACCGTGAGGGCGACGTGGTCACTGGCGCCACTGACGGCGGCGTTGAGCCGGCCCATCTCATCCCGGAACAACCTGCCGGACGCCGTGCCTGGCACGACCGACCAACCCACCTCGTTGCTGACCAACACGACGTCGACCCTGGCTGAGCCCAGGGCATCGAGCAGCCGTGCCGTCTGCTTCTGCACATGGGCCGCGGCCCTGTCCCGGTCTTGCCAGGCGTCGATCTCGTCGATCAGCCGGGTCAGCCAGGTGGACAGGCAGTCGATCAGGACCGGGTCGCGGGCCGCCCGGAGCACTGCCGGGAGCTCAGTGGTCTCCAGGGTGGTCCACTTCGCCGGTCGGCGGGCCTGATGCAGCGCGATGCGCGCTGCCCATTCGGGATCAGCCGGGTGCGGCACGGGCCCCGGTGCGACGTAGGTGACCGCCGGGTGCGAGCGCAGGAGGCTCTCGGCGTACCGGCTCTTCCCGCTGCGCGCGCCACCGAGGACGAGAGTCACGCTCATCAGTTCTCCTTGGGGCGGTGCAGTTGCGGGTCAGCGGATGAACCTGGCGTGGGATACACGCTACCCAGCCGACTACCGTTGTCGTGCAGGCAGTGCCGCTCGGCACCTGAGGAAGGAGACACTGGTGGGCGTTCCGGCTCGTGCCGTGGGGCTCGTGCTCGGATATGGCGCCGATCTCGTCTTCGCCGATCCGCGTCGGGGTCACCCGGTAGCCGGGTTCGGGCAGTTGGCCGCGGCCCTGGAACGCGCCTGCTGGGCTGACGATCGCACGCGCGGCGCGGTATATGCGGGGGCCCTTGTTGGCATTGTCACGGGTGTGGGTTGGGCAGCGCAGCGAGCCACCTCGGGGCGACCGGTGCGCGAGGCCGCCATGGTCGCTGTATCGACATGGGCCGTGCTGGGCGGGCGCAGCCTGGCCCGTGAGGGGTCGGTCATGGCGCAGCTGCTCGCCAGGGACGACCTGCCGGCTGCGAGGGACCGGCTGAGCCACCTGTGCGCCCGGGATGCCACCGGGCTGCCGGCCACTGAGCTGGTCCGCGCCAGTGTCGAGTCCCTGGCGGAGAACACCTCCGACGCGGTCGTCGCGCCGCTCCTGTGGGGAGCGGTCGCCGGTGTTCCGGGGTTGCTCGGTTACCGGGCCGTCAACACGCTGGACGCCATGGTGGGATACCGCTGCGAGCGCTATCGGCAGTTCGGCCAGGCTTCGGCTCGTCGGGGTGACCTGGTCAATCTTGTTCCGGCCGCAGTCGCGGCCGCCCTGACCGTGGCCGCGGCGCCACTGGTCGGCGGGCGCTGCTCTGAGGCTTGGCGGATCTGGCGCAGGGACGGGTCGCGACACCCCAGCCCCAACGCCGGCCCCGTGGAGGCGGCCGGTGCCGGCGCGCTGGGCGTGACCTTCGGTGGGTCCAACAGCTACCACGCGGTGGCGCAGGACCGGGGGACGCTGGGCGATGGCCGGGCGGTCGTGGTGGCTGATCTTGCCCGGTCTGTGCGGCTCGCCCAGGCCGTTGGCCTCGGGGCGATGCTGGTGGCGGTCGCCGTGGCAATGGTGAGGAGGAATCGTGGCTAAGGGCCTCCTCGTGGCGGGCACCACCTCGGATGCCGGCAAGAGCCTGGTGACGGCGGGCTTGGGCCGCTGGCTGGCCCGCCAGGGTGTGTCCGTGGCCCCGTTCAAGGCACAGAACATGTCCAACAACTCGATGGTCTGTGCCGACGGGTCGGAGATCGGACGGGCGCAGTGGGTCCAGGCGCTCGCCTGTGGGGTCATTCCCGAGGCTGCGATGAACCCGGTGCTCTTGAAACCGGGGTCGGATCTTCGATCGCACGTCGTGCTGATGGGACGCTCATGGGGAGAGCTTGAGGCCGGCGAGTGGGCGACGGGCCGAAAGATGCTGGCACAGAGAGCGTTCGAGGCTTTTCGGGACCTGTCCTCGCGATTCGACGTCGTCATCGCCGAAGGCGCAGGAAGCCCCGCAGAGATCAACCTGCGCGAGGGCGACTTCGTCAACATGGGCCTGGCCCAGGCCGTGGACCTGCCCGTGGTTGTCGTGGGGGACATCGACCGCGGCGGTGTCCTGGCCGCGATGTATGGCACGTTGGCTCTGCTGGACGAGGCGGACCAGGCCCGCATCCGCGGCTGGATCGTCAACAAGTTCCGGGGGGACCTGTCACTTCTCGAGCCTGGCCTCAGGATGCTTGAGGAACGCACCGCACGGCCGGTGCTGGGCACGTTGCCATTCCTGTACGACGTGTGGCTCGACGGCGAGGACGCGCTGGCGATCTCGGGTTGGTCTGGTGCCGACTCTGCCGGGACGCCAGCGGAGTCTGCCGCAAGTTCAACGCTTTCGGTTGCTGTGGTTCGCTTCCCCAGAGTCTCCAACGCCACGGATATCGACGCGTTGGCCGCCGAGCCCGGTGTCGATGTTCGGGTGACGGCCGACCCGGACGCCGTCCGGCGAGCGGACCTGGTGGTGCTGCCCGGGACCCGCTCGACGGTGGCGGATCTGGAGTGGATGCGCGGTCGGGGCCTGGGCGAGGCGGTGCTCTCCCGAGTGGCGGCTGGCCGTCCGGTGCTCGGTATCTGTGGCGGCTACCAGATGCTGGCCGAGGATATCGATGACCCCGACGGTGTCGAGTCCGGCTCCGCCAAAACGGTTGCGGGACTTGGGATGCTCCCGATCCGCGTGAGGTTCGAGGTGGACAAGCACCTGGGACGCCCCAGCGGTCAGTGGCGCGGAAACGCCGTAACGGCATACGAGATTCATCATGGGGTGGCCTCGCCGGCACCGGACGGTCTTGAGGCGGAGCCGTTCCTGGACGGGTGGCGCTCGGGGCCGGTATGGGGGACCACTTGGCATGGCACCTTCGAGAACGACGGCTTCCGCAGGGCCTTCCTGACCGAGGTGGCATCCCAGGCGGGTGTGCGATGGCGGGCCGATCCGGGCGCGCCAGGGTTTGCCGCGCGGCGCGAGCTGATGCTTGATCGTCTGGCAGACGCGGTCGATCAGCATCTCGACACCGTGGCGCTGGCAGCGATCGTCGGTGTCGATCTGTGAGGTTCGGCGCGCAGGTTGCGAGCGCTGTTCCCGGTTCAGCCAGTCAGATGTCGTAGACCTCGAAAGTGATGGCGTGCTCGACGCCCATCACTTGGCCACCACGGCCGAGGATCATCTCGAGCAGGTCCGGTGGTGATGGGTAGTCCGCACCAAGGCCCCCGAGATAGACCTGATGGGCTTGCAGGGATGCCACGGCAGCATCCAGGTGTCCGGTCACGTCGACCCCATGGGTGATGTCCGGCGAACCGGCCATACACACCCACCGCACCCCGCTCCACGGCTCGTAGCCTTCGTCAGCCAGCTCGGGGTGGATCCACCGGTTGCCCGCGTCCTTGGATGCGTCCAGCGCGGCAAGTCCCACCGCGCGGTGGTCGGCCTGGTTGGTGCCGCCGCCGGCGAACCGCTCGCGGTGGGTGAGCGTGATGAGGACCTCGGGTTTGTGGATGCGGATAGCGCGGGCGATGTCGCGGCGCAGCGGCAGGCCGTACTCGACCATGCCGTCGTCATGGTCGAGGAACTCCACGAGATCGACGCCCACCTCGGCCGCGCCGTCGCGTTCCTCCTGGGCACGCAGCGACGCCGCTTCGCTCGGTGCAACTCCGTCGATGCCGGCCTCGCCGTGGGTAGCCAGCAGGTAGCTGACCGTCTTGCCCTGCTGCACCCAGCGGTCTACCGCAGCGGCCAGGCCGTACTCGAGGTCATCGGGGTGGGCTGCCACGCAGAGTGCTCGTGACCACGACTCGTCAAAGGAAGGAAGGCCCTGTTCTTGCGATCCGAGGTCGTTCACCTTTTCCACGCTACACAGGGACCTGGCGCGACAATGGTCAGACACCCGGCTTGTCGCCGGCGGTCCTGACCGCCGGCGATGCATGACGTTCTGGGCTGGGTGATCCTCGGCCGGCGGCCTTCAGGGGAGATGGTCCCGTGGTTGTGGTTGTTCTCGGCGTGGCTGTGCCCGGGCCCGGCGTCGGCCGGTGGTGGTCGGTGTTCAGTCAGCAGCTCCAGCGCGTGCGCTCCCTCATCGTGGGCAGCAGGCACAATGGTGAGCGTGAACCTGCCGGCCCCTTCGTCCTGGTCCACCGTCCTCACGCTGCGAGAGGGCCTGCGGCGACGAGGTTTTGCCGTGCGCCGGGGCGAGACTTCCCCGGGGCTGGGATCCCCATGGCTGCGGATGGCAGCCGGGAACCCGCCGGGGCCAACGCTCTCCTTGCCGCCATGGACCAGGAGATCGGAGGTTTCGCATGAGAATGCACACGCCTTTGAGGCCGAGAGCCGCGCAGCTGTCTATGACGCCATCGCCTCGCGCCGCGACATCCGGGCAGGGTTCACCATGGACCCGATCGAGGACGCCGTCCTCAGGCGTATCCTCGTCGCGGCCCACCAGGCCCCCAGCGTGGGCCTGAGCCAGCCGTGGGACTTCCTGCTGCTGCGCGATGTTGAGCAACGCCAGCGCATCCAGGCCCTCGCCGCCCGACAGCGCGACACCTTCGCAGCCTCCCTGCCGACGGGGCGCACCCGCCTGTTCGACGGCATCAAGGTCGAGGCGATCCTGGCGACCCCGCTCAACATCGTGGTCACCTGCGATCCCACCCGGGGCGGCCGCTACACCCTGGGGCGACACGCGGACCCGCGGATGGCTCCGTTCTCGGCGGCCCTGGCCGTCCAGAACCTCTGGCTGGCGGCGCGAGCCGAGGGCATTGGGGTGGGGTGGGTGAGCTTCTTCGACCCGGACGAGCTGGCTCGCGCGCTGGACCTGCCGGCATACCTCGATGTTGTGGCGTACCTGTGCGTGGGCCATGTTGAGCAGTTCCCGACCGCACCCGAGCTGGCCCTGACGGGGTGGGCACGAAAACGCCCCTTGGCCTGGGCCGTCCATGATGGAACCTATGGCGATCGTCGCCTACCTGGAGGAGAACCTGTGTCTTTGTTGACCGAGACCATTGCTGCGATCACGCCGGCGTCCACTGAGGCGATGGCAGCAGCCGAGGAGCGTCAGTCGATGCTCACCAAACCCCGCGGGTCCCTGGGCCCCCTCGAGGGCCTCGGGACCCGCCTGTGCGGCATGTATGGCGAGTGCCCGCCGCCGCTGCTCGAGCCGGTTGCCATCGCGGTGTTCGCAGGAGACCACGGTGTCCACGCGCAGGGTGTGTCGCCGTGGCCGCAGGAGGTCACGACCCAGATGGTCGGCAACTTCCTGGCCGGGGGAGCGGTAATCAACGCATTCGCCCGACAGGTTGGCGCGGAGGTCGTCGTGGTCGACATGGGTGTCGCGGGCGACCTGCCGGCGGCGCCGGGTCTGATGGCGCGCAAGATCGCCGCAGGCACTGTCGACATGACACAGGGTCCGGCGATGAGCCCAGCCCAGGTGCACGCAGCCATCGAAGTGGGCATTGACGTGGCCAGAGATCTTGTCGCACAAGGCAACCGGCTGCTGGTCACCGGCGACATGGGTATCGCGAACACCACGGCATCAGCGGCCCTGATCAGCGTCTTCACCGGCCTGGACGTCGCCGAGGTCACCGGTCGCGGCACCGGCATTGACGACGCGATGCTGGAGCACAAGGTGGCCGTCATCGAGACCGCCATCCGGATCAACCAGGTGAGCTCGCTGGATCCCATCGCGGCGCTGGCCGGGGTCGGCGGTTTCGAGCACGCGGGCATGGTGGGCTATCTGCTCGCCGCCGCCGCACTTCGAACCCCCGTCATCCTGGACGGCGTCATCGCCTGCTCCGCGGCGTTGGTCGCGCGGGCGATTGCGCCTCATGCCGCGCACTACTGGATCGCCGGCCATCGCTCGGTCGAGCCGGGTGCCGGCGCGGCGCTTGTCCTGCTCGACCTGGTGCCACTGGTTGACCTCGAGCTGCGCTTGGGTGAGGGTTCAGGCGCGGCACTGGCCGTGCCACTGGTCCAGGCCTCGGCCCGCATCCTGCGTGAGGTCGCCACCTTCGACGCAGCAGGTGTCTCGAACAAGGAATGACCATGCCGAACCAACCAGAAGCTCTGCTGCCCTTGGGGTTGCGACTGCGCGACCGCCGAGTTGTCATCGTGGGCGGGGGACCGGTGGCGCTTCGCCGGGTAGGTGCCCTGATGGCCGCCCATGCCAGTGTCACCGTCGTTTCGCCCACCGCTGTGGCGGCGTTGGAGGACCTTGCCGAACGTGGCCAGATCGACTGGCTCGCCCGGCCCTATCAACCGGGCGACCTGCAGGGGGCCTGGCTTGCCATGGCCTGCACAGGCGACGCCGTGGTCAACGCGAAGGTGCTTGCCGAAGCAGATGAGGCGCGCACCTTCTGTCTGCGCGCCGACGACGCGTCGCAGGCCTCGGCCTGGATGCCAGCTACCGGCCGCACCGGACGAGCCACGGTCAGTGTCCACGGTGACCGCGACCCGCAGACCGCCGCCGCACTGCGTGACGCGGCGCTGGCTGCGGTGGAGGCCGCCCTGCGCAAGGACACCGGCCTGCGTTCCAAGCGGCGGCCGCGGGTCGGCGGTCCGGGCTCTGGCTACGGCATGGTGACCTTGGTCGGCGGCGGCCCGGGGGACCCGGGGCTGTTGACATTGAAGGGTTCTGAGGCGCTGGCCGATGCCGATGTCGTTGTCGTCGACCGGCTGGCGCCGTTGGCGGTTCTGGACGGACTGCGTGAGGGTGTCGAGATCATCGACGTCTCAAAGATCCCCCGGGGGCGGTTCACACCTCAGGAAGAGATCAACGACATCTTGATCGCTCGAGCGCGCGCGGGGCTCGTCGTGGTCCGGTTCAAGGGCGGAGACTCTTTCGTGTTCGGACGCGGTCTGGAAGAGGTCATTGCCTGCACGCAGGCCGGAGTCGCCGTCGAGGTCGTCCCGGGGGTGTCGTCGGCCATAGCTGTCCCCGAGCTGGCGGGCATACCGCTGACTCACCGCGGCGTCTCGCAAGGATTCACCGTGGTCACCGGTCATGCGGCACCGGACGACCCACGCAGCACCGTGGACTGGCAGGCCCTGGCTCGCACGGGCACCACGCTGGTGGTCCTCATGGGCGTCGAGACGCTGGTGTCGATAGTCAAGGCGCTGGTGCAGGCGGGCAGTGACGTGAACACCCCGCTGGCTTGTGTGATGGACGGGGGTCTGTCCAGCCAGAAGGTCGTCCGCAGCACCCTGGCCACGGTTGCCAGCTCCGGCCCACCGGTGGGGCTGCGTTCTCCTGCCGTGATCGTTATCGGAGCGGTCGCCGCCTTCGCCGCCGGGTAGAGGGTGCGGACCGGTAAGCGGGATTCGGCTGGCTAAGGTGACCTTCATGACAGATGAGTGGACCTGGACCTATTTCGATGCAGATGCCACGGTGATGACGGGTGAGGCTCTCATCTCCACCGGCTTTCCCACCCAGAGCGACGCGGAGACCTGGCTCGGCGAGCAGTGGCGTGACCTGGCCGAGGCTGGTGTCGAGGCCGTCACACTCAGGCACGAAAGCGCTGTCGTCTATGGACCCATGAGCCTGCGGGCGGCTCAGTGAGCACGCCCGCGAGCGCGCTGGCGCTGGGCGGCGGGCTGGTCCGCGATCTTGAGCGCCGGGTGCGTGAGGCGCAGAGCCAGTGGCACTCGCCGGCGCTCAGCGCTGGCCTGGTCAGGGACGGCGCGCTCGTGTGGTCCACCCACGTCGGCTCGGCCCGGCTGGACCCGCTCGCGGCGCCCACCGACGACACCCAGTACATGATCGGTTCGATCACCAAGACGTTCACTGCGGTGCTGATCATGGCACTGCGCGACGCCGGCAGGTTGTCGCTGGACGACCGGCTCGACACGTACCTGCCGCAGACCAGGCACGGTGCCATCACGATCCGGCAGATGATGGCCCATGCCTCCGGCCTGCAGCGTGAGCCGGTCGGTCGGATCTGGGAGAACCTCGACGCGCCAGACCAGGAGCGACTGCTGCGCGAGCTCGAAGACGCGGAGCAGGTCCTGCCCGTCCATTTCGCCTTCCACTACTCCAACCTCGCGTTCGCGCTCCTGGGGCAGATCGTGGAGCTGCTCGAGACCCGGGCATGGGGCGATGTCGTCACCGAGCGCATCCTGGCGCCGCTGGAGATGAGGAACACTGGTCTGGCTCCGGACGAGGTGGGCCGGGCCCTGGGGTACCAGGTTCATCCGCACACGGGGGTCGCGACCCTGGAGCCCCGGTTCGACCTCAAGGCCACTGCACCGCTGGGGGGCCTGTGGAGCACCGTTGCCGACCTGGGCCGCTACGCGTCTTTCGTGGCGGATCCGATCGATGAGATTCTTTCCCGCGACAGTCTCGACGAGATGTGCCGGCCGCTGATCATGACGGACGTGCAGGGATGGACCCGGGCCTACGGGCTGGGCTATGACCTGCAGCGCATCGGCGAACGGGTCCTTGCCGGTCACGGTGGAGCGATGCCCGGATTCCTGGCCGGTCTGCGGGTCGGGCGCCAGGACAGGGTCGGGGCTGTGGTTTTGGCCAACTGCACCGCAGGGGCCCAGACCGTGGCCCTGGCCGGTCAGCTGGTCAATGCCGTGCTTGACGCCGAGCCCACTATGGCGCACGTGTGGACACCGTCCCAGCCGCAGCCGGACTTCGACGGCATACTCGGCAGCTGGTGGACCGAGGGAGAGGAGATCGTGTTCGAGGTGCGCGACAACGTCCTGTGGTCGCGCATCCCCGGCGGGCTGCCCATCGCCGACACCCGGTTCGTCAGGGTGGACGGTGACCGCTTCCGGGCCGTTGTCGGACGCGAGGGTGGCGAGCTGCTGGAGATCACCCGTGGCCCCGGCGGAGATATCGAGCGGATGTACTTCGCCACCTACGCCCTCACCCGAACACCGACGGCATTTGCCGACCTGCTCGATTGAGCCGCTTCGCGCACAGATCGATGAGACGGCCTCGCTGACCTGCCCGGGTGCAGGTCAGCGACTGGCCACCGGATCTACTTGCGCTTGAACCCCTGCGCGACCTTGGGAAGTGCGCGGTCGACCTGAGGGCGGGGCAACCGCGAGCGACGCATCTGGAAGGCGCGCATCACGGCATACATGGCAGATCCGCGAGGGGGAGCCTGGCCGAACTTGGCGACGATCGTCGCCTTGGTCCGCCGCCACATCATGAAGGCGTCCAGCGCACCGGCGACAACCAGGCCGTAGACCATGGTGAAGACCAGGAGCGTGGCCCACGATGCGGTCGATTTGAAGACTGCGGGCAGGAAGGTCAACGCCAGCACCACGAACATGACGGGCAGCATGAACTCGCCGATGTTCCAGCGGCCGTCCACGGCGTCACGAATGTAGCGCTTGACCGGACCCTTGTCGCGCGCTGGTAGCGCGGACTCATCGCCGGACAGCAGCGCGGCGCGCTGCTTGGCCCGGGCCGACCGGGCCGCGTCACGCGACTGGCCGGCCGCGGCCTTGCGGTCCGTAGGCACCAGGGGCCGCTTACGGGCGCTTTCCTGCTGTCGTCGGGACGGCGTGGGACGGTTCTTGGCACCTGGCCGATCGGCATACGTCACGGCCGAGGGGGTGCTGTCATCAGGGGTCTTCTTGCGTCCGAACACGACATCACTGTATGTCGTGTCGTGGGCTTGTCTGGTATCGCCTGTCCCCGGCTGGCGTACGGGCACGGGTGGGTACCCTGACGGTCGTGACCAATGACGCTCTCACCCCAGACCTTGACCCCGCCCGACTGAGCGTCCTGCAGGACCGGGTCGCCGAGCTCCTGCCCGCATTGCGCCAGGACCTCGAAGCGCTCACCCGGATTCCCAGCGTTTCACTCGCGGCCTTCGACCAGGCCCACGTAGAAGCCAGCGCGCAGGCAGTCGCCGAGCTGCTGCGAGCCGAGGGTCTCGAGGTCGAGATCATCAGGGAGGGTGGCCGGCCCGCCGTCATCGGGCACGCCGACGGGCCGCAGGGCGCACCGACCGTCATGCTGTACGCCCACCACGACGTCCAGCCGCCCGGGGCCGAGTCCGACTGGGACAGCCTGCCGTTCGAGCCGACCGAGCGTGACGGCCGGGTCTATGGCCGTGGCATCGCTGACGACAAGGCCGGCGTGATGGCCCACGTTGCCGCCCTGCGCGCCCACGCCGGTGGCCTCCCGGTCGGGATCACCGTCTTCGTCGAGGGCGAGGAGGAGATCGGCTCGGACAGCCTGGCCGCCATCCTGCAGCGGCATGGCGAGAAGCTGCGTGCTGATGCGATCGTCCTTGCCGACTCCGCCAACTGGGCGGTGGGAGAGCCGGCGCTGACTACGACCCTGCGCGGCATGATCCGCGCGGTGCTCACCGTGCGGACCCTGGACCACGGAGTCCACAGCGGCATGTTCGGTGGTGCCGTCCCGGACGCCATCACGGCGCTGATCAGGATGATCGCCACTTTGCACGACGCCGAGGGCAGCGTCGCCGTCGCAGGGCTGAGGTCCAGCCTGGCTTCCGACCTCGACTATCCTGAGCGGCGGCTGCGCGAGGAGTCTGGGCTGCTTGACGGGGTCGAGTTGATCGGCACCGGGTCGATTCTGTCGCGAATGTGGACCAAGCCATCGATCACCACCATCGGTATCGACGCGCCGTCGGTCGACACCTCGTCCAACACCCTGGTCCCGCAGGCCGCCGCCAAGATCTCGATGCGGATCGCCCCCGACGAGAACCCGCGTGAGGCGTATCAGCTTCTGGCCGACCACCTGCGGGCTCACGCGTCGTGGGGTGTCAAGGTCGATATCCGGCTCGACGACGAAGGCTCCGGCTTCTCGGCTGACGCCAACGGTCCGATCTATGACCAGGCGCGAGCGGCCTTCACCGACGCCTGGGGCGTGGCGCCGGTGGATGTCGGCGTCGGCGGGTCGATCCCGTTTGTGGCCGCGTTTGCCCAGAGGTTCCCTGACGCCGCCATTCTGGTCACCGGTGTTGAGGACCCTGACACACGCGCGCACGGTGCCAACGAGAGCCTGCATCTCGGGGAGTTCGGGAAGGTGTGCCTGGCCGAGGCGGTCCTGCTCGAACGTCTGGGTCTGCTGCGCGTCTGATCTGCTTGCCCCCGCGGTGAAGTTGCGCGGGGCAAGCAGGATGGGCCCGGTGGCGGGCCATCCCGGTCGCCGACCAGTCAGTCTCTGGCGGTCTTGCCAGGCAGCGCGAGCATCTGGTCGAGCGCGACCTTGGCCCATTTGGCAACGTCTGGGTCGACCCTGATCTGGTTGACGATCCGCCCGGCAACCAGTGACTCCAGCGCCCACACCAGGTGCGGGAGATCGATGCGGTTCATGGTCGAGCAGTAGCAGACGTTCTTCTCCAGGAAGGCGATGTGCTGCCTGGGGAACATCCTCGCTAGTCTGCGCACCAGGTTGAGCTCGGTGCCGACCGCCCACGAGGTCCCGTCCTTGGCTGCTGCGATCGTCTCGATGATCCTCTCGGTCGAGCCGACTGCGTCTGCGGCCTGCACGACCTCGTACTGGCACTCCGGGTGGACGATCACCTGCACGCCGGGGATCGTGGCGCGGGCGGCCTCGATCGCCTCGAGAGAGAACCGGCCGTGCACCGAGCAGTGTCCGCGCCACAGGATGACCCGCGCAGTGCGGACCTGCTCGCGGGTCAGCCCTCCAGCCGGCTTGTGTGGGTCGAACACAACGCAGTCCTGCAGCGAGAAGCCGAGCTCGCCAACCGCGGTGTTGCGCCCCAGGTGCTGGTCGGGCAGGAACAGCACCTTGCCCGCTCCCTCGGCCCCGCCTCGCTGGTCGAAGGCCCACTGCAAAGCGGTGCCGGCGTTGCCAGAGGTACAGATCGTGCCGCCATGGCGACCGGTGAACGCCTTGATGGCGGCCGAGGAGTTCATGTATGTCACCGGGATCACCAAGTCCGCGACGCCCATCTCGACCAGGTCGTCCCACGCGTCCTCGACCTGGCTGATCGCGGCCATGTCCGCCATGGAGCACCCGGCGGCCAGGTCGGGCAGAACCACCTGCTGGTGGTCGGCGGTGAGGATGTCGGCCGACTCCGCCATGAAGTGCACACCACAGAAGACGATGTATGGCGCGTCCGGCCGTGCGGCCGCTTCCTTGGCCAGCTTGAAGCTGTCGCCGGTGACGTCAGCGAACTCGACGACCTCGTCGCGCTGGTAGTGATGGCCAAGGACGAAGACCTTGTCCCCCAGAGCAGCCTTGGCGGCGCGAGCGCGTTCGACCAGCCCGGGCTCTGATGGAGCCGGCAGCTCACCGGGACACTCGACGCCTCGCTCGGTGGCGAGGTCGCGGCCCTGGCCCAGGACCAGCAGCGGCAAAGAGGGGTGGCCAAACGGTTCCAGTGTGGTACTCACGCCCTGATCGTATGCCGCCGTGGATTGTTCGGCATCTACCCCTGGGTCACCACAGGCCCGGAAGGAGCCGGTACCTGACTCGCCGCGCGTAGTCCTGGCGGCCGCCCAGCTGCGCTTTCAGGAAGCGGTCCTCCAGCGCCGTCCGCAGGCAGGTGAGCACCACCACAGCGACGGCAGGCAGCAGCGCCCAGGCGGAGGCGAGGACGAACGCCACCCCGGGGTAGAGGAGGACGGCCCCGAAGTAGCCCGGATGACGGACCAACCGGTACGGCCCGGACATCACGACGACGTGACCGCGGTCGGTCTGGACGCGGACCACCGCCGAGAAGTACGCGTCGGCGGCCATGGCCATCAGGACCAGAGCGCTGCCCGACAACACCAGGACGGCACCCACAGCTTGGACCGGCCAGCCGATCGTCGCAGGCCAGGCAAACTGCTCGTCCAGCGCGGCGGTGAGGTACAGGACCAGCGGAAGCCAGACGGCGCTGAGGCTGGCCAGCGGAACGTCCCAGTGTTCGGACCCCTCCTGCACTCCCGACCGCTCGGCCAGCAGGTCGGGGTGAAGCCGATAGAGCAAGATCCCGAGCAGGGTGAGGTACGCGACCAGGTAGCCCAGATACGCCCAGGCGGCCCGCCAGCCGAGGTGGCCCGAACCCGCCAGGAGCAGTGCTGCGGTGACAGCAACGAACACTGCGTTCTTCATCGCCCACAACCTGACCCCACGGCGCCGGTCGGCTTCATCGCGCATCACCGCCGGGACCCCCATGTCGCCTCCTACCCGAGCCTGGCTCTGCCTAGACCGAAGTTACGTCGGCGCTGAGCCGGGTTTTCCACGTTGACCAGCAGGTATGGGTGGTCAACGACCGAAAAATGTAGCCAAGTCCATGGTGTGTCGTGAACGTATCTTTACCCTTTGTTCCGTCATATTGTCTGGTATGGCGAAGCGCAATGGTGCGATGCATGTAGCCAAGGTGTCGAAGAAGTACGTGACCAAGGATGGGGTCAGCCGTGAGTCGGTGGCCTACCTGCTGCGTCGCACCTACCGCGACGGGGTGAGGGTCAAGCACCAGACGCTGGCGAACCTGTCGGCGTTGCCGCAGGCGACCCTGGAAGCGGTGCGGGTCTCGTTGACCGGTCAGGCACTGGTTGTTCCCGGCCAGGACCTGGAGGTGACCGGTTCCCTACCGCATGGGCACGTCGCCGCGGTCCACGCCCAGGCAAAGGCGCTCGGCCTGCCGGCCTTACTCGGCCCGGCCGGGCGGGACCGGGACATTGCGCTGGCCCTGATCATCGCCCGGGTATGCCGGCCCAGCTCCAAGCTGGCCACCACCCGGTGGTGGACCGACACCACGTTGGCCGCCGACCTGGGCGTGGCCGACGCCACCACCGACGAGGTGTACGCGGCGATGGACTGGCTCGCCCGGCGACAGGAAGCCATCGAAGCCAAGCTGGTCCGCACCCACCTGAACGGGGCTGGTAACCCCGACCGGCTCGCCCTGTTCGACCTGTCCTCCTCCTGGGCCGGCGGGCACTGCTGCCCCCTGGCGGCCCGCGGCTACTCCCGTGACGGCAAGAAAGGACTCCCGCAGATCGAGTACGGGCTGCTGACCGACCCCTCCGGGCGACCGGTGGCGGTGCGGGTGTTCCCCGGTAACACCGCCGACCCGACCGCGTTCACCACGATTGTCCAAGCGGTCAAGGACACCTTCTCCCTGGGGGACATGGTGATGGTCGGGGATCGGGGGATGATCACCAGCGCCCGGGTCGAGGCTTTACGGGAATTGGGTGGGTTCGGCTGGGTCACCGCGCTACGCGCCCCCGCAATAGCCGCCTTGGCCGCCGCCGACG
>Ga0097691_1000316_pt1 | contig 43863 bp, 35 predicted proteins | sample NGESurdeep072012_8_FD_72858 | JGI IMG/M metagenome (GOLD analysis project Ga0097691, IMG submission 72858) | Arctic peat soil microbial communities from Barrow, Alaska - NGEE Surface sample 210-1 deep-072012 | ecosystem: Environmental > Terrestrial > Soil > Wetlands > Peat ... | reverse complement strand
TCTCGCTGGTCTTAGCAACCGCAAGAATCGGAGGCCACGGGGCCTCAGTGGTGGATGCCTATGGGAGGGTCACCGGAAAACACCGCCCCACGCCTGATCGAGAAGAGCCCCAATTCATGAGTATGACGCCTGGCCCAAATTGTTTACGGCCATGCATTGGTTAGAGGTGGCGCACGATATTGCAACTGAAGCCAAGTCTCGATGAAAGATCGTTGCTGGGGTCGACCAGTGGCTCTGCTGCCAGGTTGTAGCTAGGCCACTGAGGCTCACCACTGAGCATTCTCTGGTGGATGAACAGGAAACTGACCGAGCAAATCCAGCCTGGAGTCCGGGTATGACCTTGGGGGTAGACCAGAACTGCCCATCGAAGGTCACGTATTCGCCTGACGCCGTTACCGCCAAGCAGAATGACGAGTTCGGGCACGAAATCGAGATCAATCCTTTAACGATTGCGTTTTGAGTTGTGGACCACTTCGTGCCATTGAAACTAAGAACATGCCCGTTCAAGTTCACTGCAAGACATTGCGTTGGAGTAGAACAAGAGACGTCCATCAGACGATCGTCCAGCGTTCCGGTCGAGGAAGATTGAATGGTGGTCCAAGAATGCCCGTCGAACGTTTCGACAGTGGTCGGCACACTAAGCGATCCACTAATTCCGATGGCTGCACAGAACGTGGCCGTCGCGCAGGAGACTTCATAGGTCCCTGGAGTTCCAATCGACGTTGCGGGCGACCAAGAGTGACCGTTGTAGATCGTGGCGCTCCCACCGGCTGAAGTTGCCGCGCAGAATTGGATTGTGGGGCAGGAGACTGAGGTGAGGGACCCCCCAACCCCAAGAGATTGCGGTTTTGACCATTTGCCGCCTTTCCAAAAGTGGGCGGATCCGCTTGCATCAACGGATACACAGAAGCTGCTCGACGGGCACGAAACTCCGTACATCGAGATGGCATTCGAATTGTTGGCCGGTGTAGTTACTTGAACTGCCTTTGTCCATGTAGGAATGGTGCCACCTGATGAGGTGATTGAACTACATCCGGTGCCGAGAAAGAGAGATAAAAGGATGATGTAACAGGCCATCCTGGAATTTGGCCGGTCTCTCGTCGCTTTCCGTGTGGAGTCTCTCTTACTGGTGGAGTTCGCTCCTCCAATTGATTTCCCGAGCGCCGCCGCCGTCGTAATGCATTCGGTGGCAAGTGGGTTGAACTCGTCCGAGAGAGTGTGCGTGAAACTGGTCATCTGGTTCCTTTTGTCTCTAACTTGCGGGGATCTGAATATTGATCATCGTCGGGAAGCAAGGATCGGTGAAGTTGCGATGTGAGTGATGTGGCGGTCTCAGTGCGAATCCCCTCGGATCAAGGGTGATGAATGGGAGTCTCGTCGGCAACATCTGATGTTGGATGTGAGCGAAAGGTGGCGAGGCGGTCTCGGGACCGCTGTCCTGGTGAATGAGCATCTCGAGCTTGCTGCAGATGGCGACCACAGCCTCCACCACCTCATCTGGCGGAAATGTAATAGGTAGTTGCGAATCACCATATGACGAGCTGTAGGGCTGGAGGTGTTCCTCACTCGCTGCATCAAGGACGACATTCACAATGAAACTGGCATCCGAATCGAAGTCAAAAAAGTCGAGTCTCTGATCCGGTCCATCATCTCGACCGATCAACACTCCACTCGAACCTTCACGGACCTCCTTCATCGGAGAGTTGCGTGCAGCGCTCACCAGGTCCCAGTGAATGACGGACCAGCGTTGCGCCCCTTTTTCCAGAGCCCTGCTTATGACGACCATCCTTCGCGTCCTCGAACTAGTTGAGCAACTGCTCAAACTATACGTTGAAGGACCTGGACGAAACAAGTCCAATCGAAATCGACGCCATTGCGCGGGAGCCTGTTCGGGCCCAAGGAATGGTGGAGAAGGTTCGAAGCGTTCCGAACGTGCTGCAATTGAACGGCATCGGGCCCTCTTTTCGACCGGAGTCGCAACTCACCTTGATTGAGGGAAGGGTGGTAGCCCGTCTGGCAAGGCGAAGACCAGCTATCCCCTCTACCTGACACCTCTCTTACTGGACGGGAGGTGATTGCATGTCCGTCCAGAATTGGGATACTCAAGATTTTGGAAAGAATGGCAACTTCTACCGCACCGGTGTGCCCGAATATGTCACAGTCATCCCAGGGCAGCAGGAATCAACTCTCATCGATGTCACCGACTTTGGCCAGCGAACTAACGGGGCGCTTCGGTGTGCGGGGTGTGGACTCGAGCTCCAAAACCAAACCGTTTGAGCCGGTTCAATGTGCGGCAGAGAGTGAAGCGCACAAGGCTGGCCAGCAATGATCTTGCGACTCCAGCCCAGTAAACGACCGGCTGTTGACAATCAGCACGCCCAGGACCACCAACGAGCAAGGTGGGGACAAATCCGATGATGTTCTGCCGAGGTGTTTTGCTGCCATGGCAAATGCATCCGTGCAAGCAGGTTCTCACTCAGCTACATTGCCATTTACGTCAACAGAGAGGTGACAGGTGAGCGAACCAATTAAGGTCATTTCGCGAGGGACTTCCGAAGGTGGCCACCGCGGCCGCAAACTCGCAGTTGTGGGTGCGGCAGCACTGGCTCAAGCGGCAGGTATTTGGCCCGGAGTTGTTGTTGCGGCTGAGGCAAGCTCTCCCAGAGCGAACCTTGATGCAACGGGCAGTGGATCAACAGTTCCGCCATCCTCACCTCCACCCGCATGGCCGACCATTGATGCCAACGGAGTTATCCACTATGCAGAAGTGGTTCCTGAATCGCTTTTGGGAAATCCCGTCACCAATGTGGTTCATGGAGCGATCAATCCAGACGGCACTTGCTCGCTGAAGACTAATCCACCGTTTGGTCAATTCCAAGAAGAGGTTGCATACGACCCGGTAAACTGCATTGGAACTTATGTTGATGGCTCGGAGACGCCGGCAAGTCAGCCATTGGTGGACAAGGTACTTGGATTGTCGGAACCAGCCACGACCCAGCAACCAGCCACGACCCAACAACCAGAAACGGCTGGTACGCAGTTGACAGCGTACCTACGAAACCTCCTCAACACACCACGGAGAGGGCACGTCCAGCTTGACGCCATTCCAAGTCCATTCACTAGAACGGCCTATCAGAAGTCAGCCTACATCGATCCATTCGACGTCACCATCACGTCAATGGCTCTTGACCTGACATGGAAGACAACCGATTTGCAACACATCAGCAGCACGAATGGTTCATATTTCTACCCCTACGCTTTCGAGTATGACGGGTGGACTTCCACTCCCTCATGGATTCCGCTTAGAACCGCCACTGCGGCCACTGTCTACAAGAACGCAAACAACACGGGTGCCAGGATTGGCGCAGACATGACATTTACCAACACTGACTTCGAGAATATGCTCAAGTTAATCTCAATAGGCTATATGGGACTCGCTGGCCCACCGTGGGTGGCATCCATGTGTGGGGGATCAGGTCCTGCAGTATTCCAGCACAATGACCTCTTCTCTGGATATGTGAATCCATTCTGGTATAGCCCGTCCTTCGATGACACCAAGAGTGGCGGGTGCTCAGGCTTGGTGAGGACTGTCGCAAAGTCTGGCTATGGCAATCTGAACTAGTTTGACATCGCAATCCGGATACGGTCAGCGGTTTGAATTGGTGAGTTACGCATACGAGTCGCGGAAAGTGGAGTAATTTGTTGACTAAATCCTCATTGTTTCGCGATGTGCAGGAGATTGCCCGCTCTAGCCGTCGGATCCGATTGAGAGAAATTAGACCTACGGACTACGCCTTTCTCTACGAGCGGGCTTTGCGCCCAGAGGAAAGCTATCGATGGCGATTCAGGGGACAACAGCCCGGCTACGAAGAGTTCGTACAATCGCTAACTGCTGGCGTGCTTCTCCAGTACATCGTGACCGCCGAGTCCCACGATGCTCCGCTCGGCCTAGTCGTTTGTTACGGAGCTGATTTTAGAAATGGGCATGCGTATATTGGCGTGCAGGCCGCACCGCCGGCAATCGGAACAGGCTTGTTGCTGGAGGCGATGCGAATCTTCATCGACGGGATCTTTGAGACCTATGACTTCAAGAAGCTCTATGCGGAATGCCCAGAATTCAATATGGGGCGAGTGGCAAGTATTTTGAATTTCGGTTTCGTTCAGGAAGGCAAGTTGGTAGCTCATGAGAGGTTTCAAAATCAAGACTGGGACTTGTATATTTTGGCTCTACATCGGCTTGCATGGAGAAAACAGGAAGACGAATGGGCGATTCGCACCCTCCAAGTTGGAACAGACTGGTCAGCAGATCAAGAGGTCGGCCAAGGCCCATCATTCGAAGTCTTTTGTGCAGCTGTTTGCCGCAGCCTGAATATTGATGCAAGCGTCATTAGCTCTGGAACCCATTTGGTAGAGGACCTGCAGTTTGACTCACTCGCCATGGTGGAGTTTTTCGAGATTGTTGGGTCATTAGGGGTAGTGATGGATCTGAACTCTTACTCGCGCATTAGGACAATGGGCGATGCCCATTTCCATTTTATCCAGGCATCAACCGCTTAAGTGGGGATTGTCGACCCGACAATCCCGCGGACAATCGTCTCGCCGTCGGAAAGGACGCTCTGCTGATGAATCGACATCCCCTAGGCACCAACGCTGGTCGTATACGGGTGGTGATGATTGCCGGTGGCCTGTTAGTGCTCTCTGGTTGCAACATAGCGACAGTTGTCGGAGGGGGCACCCTGTCGGCAACGACCGCCACAAGCATCAGTCAATCGCCAACCGGAAGTGGATTCGGCTCGTCCACGTCGCTCTACACTGTGGACAGCACAAATTCGGTTGTCAGTACCGTCTCGCTCTCTAGTGACACAGAGTCCGTAGTTGCCGGCAATGGGACTGATGGTAGCTCAGGAGACGGCGGCCCGGCGACTGCGGCCCAGTTGAATCATCCCGGTGCCGTCACTGTTGAGCCGAACGCGGCCATCATTGCTGATACGGGCAATAACAAGATTCGTGATCTGGCGCGAACGACGCGTTCGCATTTTGGTCAATCGATGACTTCGGGTCATATATATACGATAGGGGGGACCGGCTTGGCTGGCTATTCTGGAGACGGGGCGACAGCTACGGCCGCAACCTTCTCGAGCCCGACCGGGATCAGCTTGGATGCAAACGGCGACCCCGTAATTGCTGACACTGGTAATAATGTCATTCGCGTTATTGCAAGTACAACTGGAACATACGATAATATATCGATGATTCAAGGTGATGTTTACACCATTGCGGGCGACGGCACGCTCGGCTATTCCGGCGATGCTGCCTCTGCCACTTCTGCCACACTGGATCAACCAAGTTGCGCACTCGTTGATGGTAACGGAAATGTCGTCATTGCAGACTCGGGGAACAACGTGATCCGGGTTGTAGCCGAATCGTCAGGAACGTTTTACGGAGTTGCTATGACGAGCGGCTCTATATACACTCTGGCCGGTGACGGAGTCGCTGGATATTCCGGCGATGGGGGACCGGCGGCTGCGGCTGAGTTTCAACAGCCGACAGGTATGGCTCTCGACAGCAGCGGAAATCTGATCATCGCGGATTCGCTCAATTCTGTAGTGAGAGTGCTAGCTGAATCAACTGGAACGTATTTTGGCGCGTCAATGACGGCAGATGACGTATATACCGTGATGGGTAATGGGACGCTGGGTTACTCGGGTGACGGCGGACCAGCGTTGTCTGCAGAGCTGGCAGATCCGACGGGCGTTTCGCTCCAAGGAAGTGAAAACATTTTGGTGAGTGATTCGGGAAACGATCGAATCCGGGAAAGGGCCATTCGCAACATTACGCAGTTTGGAATCACAATGACTGCCGGGGACATCTATACTATTGCCGGCAATGGGGCGTCTCGAACTTCCGGATCGGGCGGCCTTAGTGCAACCTCCACGGTGCTGGACAGCCCGAGTGGAGTAGCAAGTGCTTCGTCAGGATCAATCGCGGTGTCGGATACGGGTGGAAATGTCCTTCGCTATGTGGCTGGAAGTTCAGGCACGCAGTTCGGAGTTACGATGTCGGACGGAGACGCTTATTCGATTGGTGGAACAGGCGTAGCCGGATATGCAGGTGACGGAGCAATAGGCTCCAGCGCCGAGCTGAATTCGCCGACAGCTGTTGTTGCAGATTCGTTTGGAAACATTGTATTTGCAGACAGCGGAAACAATGTCGTGAGACTGATTGCAAGATCGTCGGGCACGTATTATGGAATATCTGCGACTGCCGGATACATCTACACCATTGGAGGCAATGGAGTCGATGGCTATAGCGGGGATGGCGGCACCGCCACTGCGGCCACGCTGAATGATCCTACCGGGCTGGCATTGGACGCCGCGGGCAATATAATTGTTGCCGATTCGGACAATAATGTTGTGAGGTGCATAGCGGAGGCATCGGGCACCTATTACGGTCAGGCAACGAGCGTCGGCGATATTTATACTATTGCTGGGAACAATGTTGCCGGATATTCTGGCGATGGTTCCGGAGTGCTGAGCGCCGAGTTCGACCAGCCCACGGGTCTGGCGGTGGACGCATCTGGGAACATTGTCATAGCGGACACGTTCAACAATGTAGTGCGCTTGTATGCCTTGAACTCGGGCAGTTATTTCGGGCGAACCGTCGTGGCCGGAAATATCTACACGATCGTCGGAACGGGGATTGAGGGTTACTCTGGTGATGGGTCACCGGCTTCGATGGCGGATCTCGCATCCCCCACGGGTCTCACGTTTGACTCCGCTGGCAACCTAATCATCTCCGATACCTCAAACTCGGTGATTCGGGGTGTGCCTATCTCAACTGGTTCGCTCTACGGTACCTCTGTGACTGCGGATGATATCTATACTTTTGCTGGCAACGGTGTGGCTGGATTCGCCGGTGATGGTGGATCGTGGACGACAAGCTCGTTGAACTTTCCGGAAGGTATAGCGATTGACGGTTCAGGTAATCTCTTGATCGCCGACACTCTGAACAATCGGATTCGCAAGCTCTCGTAGGCGCTGGTAGATGGGCGATTACCTAAGGTGGGATTGCCATCCGAGTAGCAAATTCAATCCTGAAAGATGACCATGGAGTGGACCGCAATGGGGATCGATCACCTCATTCTGAGCGGGGATGAGGCTGGTCACCGAGCTGCAGGCAGGTGAGCACTGATGGACCTAGCGCATAGAGCTTTGCCTAGATCGGGTTCCTGCTGGTCGGTGAGGTCTCCTCGGATAGTTAGTGGGATGTCGTACCTCGAGCACTGATCCAATAGGAAGCTGCCGAAGCCCTCGAGGCTCACCTGTGTGTCCATTGATGGTGAGGAGCGAGGTTGTCCTCGATGGCAATGGACTACTACTGACCCCGCCTGCATTTCCACAGCCAGTGCCTGTCTCGGTCGTCATTCGAAATCGGCTCCTTTGGCAATTGTGATCCCACTTTCCATGGTCACTTGAAGGAAGTTCGCAAGCGTACCGGCTCGGGTGAAGATTGCCTCCGCTCGACTTCGATTCCCGTCAAGTTCGCTGAGCATCTCCATTCCGAGATAGAGCGCAACAACCGCAAACGCAACTTCTTCGGCAGGTATGAGTGAGCTAAAGGGCAATTCATCGAGGAATCTGCGTACGAGATCCTCTGTGAAGTCGGTCCAAGGTTTGATTCGCTCGGCGATCGCCTTGCCTAGTCCCGGTGTCGATGCGGCGCCAGACAAGAGCGAAACCAAAACGGCCACATGCCCTTCCGCAAGGTCCTCTTGAAAGATCGTGGCGGCCACCTCGGCCAGATTCTGCAGTGAGCTAGCACTGTCGACAGCCGGTCCGTAACGTGCGGCTCGTTCTTCGCTTACGGTGTCGAGGGCGGCTAGGAGGAGGCCTGAAACTGACTCGAAGTGATAGAAGACGAGCGCTTGGTTGACCTGTGCTCGGTCAGCTATGGTTCGCGCACTGGCACCGGCGAATCCCTTTTCCACCAGCACCTCCCGTGCTGCGGAAATCAAGTGTCGACGAGTTTCCTCACCTCGCAAGGATCGCCTGCCGAGACGTTCTACTGATGGTGTGGTCACGAAGGATCCCTAAGTTGAGCGTGCGCTCAATAATACAACAGGGCCGACCGTTTGACACCTCGAGCGCCTTTGTCGAAAGGAACGTCGGCGGACGCGGTAAGTTCCATGTGCCTGAGCTTCAGGTTGGTGCGGTGGAGGTGTACCTGAGATCCCATGAAGTGCTGATGTCGAGTGTTCGCGCGGCTTCATCCCAAGCGCCGATTTGGCTTTACCCTTAGAATCCAATTGTGCCGATAAAAACCCTGACCGAGCACTCGGTCTGGTCGCTCATCACACCCAGGCTCGCGATCGAGGTCTTCTATGTAATCCTCGTTGGGACGCTTGCAACGCTTGGTCTTGCGCCATCAGGTTACTCAGCCCGACCAATTCTCGCCCTGGCTGGATTCGTTAGCCTGCCCTGCGGCGTGGCAGCTCTAGTCAGCGTCTACGTGCTCACCGGAATCTTCAATTCCCACCCCGGTGGTGGCGCACATGGGTTCTTCTTCGATGCGTCCGTCATTTCCTGCTTCGTCATCGCCGCAGTTGCCAACCTCGTAGTTCTTCGATCAATAGCTGCGGCCAAGTCCGACCGAACTGCCAGAGTCTTTGCCTCGAAATCACTCGTCGGCCTCACTCTGGATTCTGCGCTCAGGCGGGCCCAAGAATCTGGAGTGCGTGAAGTTCGCTCTATCGAAGTTCGAGGCGGAATGCAGGTTCAACCTGTGCTCATGGACTTTCGTCCCTATCGTTTGAATCTCTGGATTGAGGATCGCACCGTCGTCCAGGCGAAGTTTGACGGCGAGGACCGCTGGCAAGATTCAGGCGGCATCGCACCTGTCCAGTAACATTGTAGGTGGGGCATGCCATCTGGAAGCGTCGAGAATCTCTCGCCCAAACCGACGAACGACCGTACGGTCATACGGCCTGATCGCCGACTCGGAGGAGGGCTGCGGTACTCCCGGTTCGCGCGACCATCGGGTTTCTGGAGAACTTTCCCACCCTCGGAATCCGCACGGGCCCTTGTCATCTTGGTGTCATCAAGTCGGATTCCGACCCATTCTCACCGATTCACACGAAGTTCCTCCCCCAAGCCAAAAACGGATGATTTACGTGGACTAACGCACCTTCACTCTGACCGTCCCGCGGGACCCGCGAACCTCTCATAACCCGAAGGTCGCAGGTTCAAATCCTGCCCCCGCCACTAAAGAAGTACCAGGTCAGAGCCGGTGCGAAAGCACCGGCTCTCCTGTTTCCCGAGTTGGTATCCCACAGCTCATCCCATAGATGCGGGATAGGCTGGTCTCGTGCGAGGCTCGAAGCGCAAAATCCGGACCGGCGTGTGGGAGCTGAGGGTGTCCCTAGGCAAAGATCCGGCGACAGGAAAGTACCGGCAGCTGTCCCGGACTTTCCACGGTCCCGCACGTGCCGCTGATGACGCTCTGCGGGACCTTGTCGACAAGTTCGGCGACGGCAGCGAAGGAGGTGTCGGAGCTACCTTCGGCCACCTGCTGGACAAGTGGCTGGAGGAGGCAGAGCGGATGGATCTGTCGCCGACCACCCTCAGGACGTACCGGGCTCAAGTAGGCCGTACGATCCGCCCTCGGCTGGGGAAGGTCAAGCTCACCCGGTTGACGACGAAGAACCTCGACGATCTGTACGGCCAAATGAAGGACGAAGGTAAGTCACCGAAGACGATTCGGAACCACCACGCCATCATCTCGTCGGCGCTCCATCAAGCAGTTCGATGGGGATGGATACGCGAGAACATTGCCGAAAGAGCCAAGCCCCCTAGGGTGACCCAGCAGCGCGTGAAGGCTCCATCCGTTGAAGCGGTCCGTTCGGTTATTGAGGCTGCAGAAGACCGGGATCCGAGGTTGGCGCCGCTCTTGATGCTGGCTGCTCTCACCGGGATGCGGAGAGGGGAGCTGTGTGCCCTCCGATGGAATGACGTGGACTTTGAACGAAGTGAGCTGGACGTGTCCAGGTCACTGGTGGTGGTCCCCGGGGGTCTGGCCGAGAAGGGGACCAAGACACACCGATACCGGACCGTGGCGCTTGATGAAGTCGGCTTGGCCCTCCTCGTCCGACATCGCACAAATGTCGAGGATTGGGCGCAACAGGCGGAAGTTTCTGTCCCAGAGGATGCCTTTGTCTTCTCTCACGCCGTGGACGGATCCAAGCCGTTCAGGCCTGACAACGTCACCGGCTTCTTCACCCGTGTGCGGGACGCCTTGGGGCTGCAGGAAGTTCGCCTCCACGATCTCCGCCACTTCACCGCCACCCAACTCATTGGCGCTGGTGTCGACGTGCGCACGGTGGCCGGACGTTTGGGCCACTCTGACCCATCAGTGACCCTCCGGGTCTACTCTCACGCCCTGGAAGAGCGCGACCGGGCGGCGGCCGACATTATGGGCAATGTGCTCAGCCAAGCGAAACCGACAGCGTTACCCCCGATGCTGGAGGGAAAGTGACCAATCCAGTCGAAGTGATGGTCACAGGAGTTAACTTCTGGACCGACAAACCTGGCCAGCTAGCCCAGCTCTTGGCAGCGTCCAACCCGTCGATCCCAGACCCGAGCGGTCGCCCCGTTGCCCCTGACCAAATCGCCGTTTTCACTGTGCCAACAGCGTGGGCAAGCGACGGTCCGGCACTGGCCGACGCTCTGGCGTTTTTCGCCAACATCTTGGGCACTCCCGGGCCGACCCCATTGGCTACTGCTGCAGGTGCCGTTGCTCCTGTCGAAGATCGTCTTGTCTTCACGGTCGACGAGGCGGCGCAACTACTCGGAATCAGTCGATCGTTTGCCTACGAAGCCGTTCAGCGAGGCGAGATTCCGTCGATGAGGATAGGTCGTCGCATATTGGTTCCAAAGGCAGCGCTACTGCGCTTCCTAGAGATGTCCGAAGGTGAGCAGTGAAGAGATCCCAGGCAGAAGACACACCCTCGTGCGAATATATGGCTGATCAAGGGACAGCTGGGAGTCGGATCCAGAACCATCATCTCGGAGGAAAGGATTGTCATGGCGACCGCTGATCAGTTCAAGGCTCTGGTCCGTAGCCATGGAGATGGCGATGACAGCCACTTCTACTCCGTAGCCATGCAGGTCGCTGCGAAGGCAGCGCAGCAGGGGCATTCAAGGTTCGCTCAAGAGCTTCGCGATTTGGTTGACAACGCCAAGATTGCATCCCAGCAAAGCGGTAGGCAGCTTCGACCAATACCGGTTACACAACCAAAGGGCGATCTTGCTGGTCTTCTAGGTGTCTCATATCCAAATCAACGCTTTGGCGATCTAGTGGTGGAGCCAAGCATTCGTGCCTCCCTTGACCAGGTGCTGACGGAACAGCGTCAACAGGATCGACTTCGTGAGCATGGTTTCGAACCGATTCGCTCTTTGCTTTTCATCGGTCCGCCGGGTACTGGCAAGACCTTGTCGGCAAGTGTCCTTGCCGGCGAGTTACATCTGCCGCTCTTCCTAATCCGACTGGAGTCACTGATTACGAAGTTCATGGGAGAAACGTCGGCCAAATTGCGAATGATCTTCGACGCTGCGGAAGAGACACGCGGTGTTTACTTCTTCGACGAAGTGGATGCACTTGCAGGCGATCGTTCCACTCAGAACGACGTCGGAGAAATCCGACGTGTGCTCAATTCCTTCCTGCAGTTCCTTGAACAGCACCGCTCGTCATCGATTTTGGTGGCTGCAACGAATCATCCCCAACTTCTAGACCGTGCGATATTTCGACGATTCGGCATGGTGGTTGAATACGACCTTCCTACACCTGAACTGGCTCGCAAAGTAATGCGCAACCGTCTCGCCTCCGTTAATACGCAAGGCCTCAATTGGAAGAGAGTCGACGAAGCAGCGATTGGGCTCAGTCATGCCGAACTGACTCTCGCGTGTGAACAGGCGGCCAAACAAACGATCTTGACTAACTCCCCGAGAGTGACGACCGATTTGTTAGTGACCTCGCTAGCGGAACGTCGTCGATCGGGAATTCTTTAGACCGTTAGATGGCACCTCGCGATCGCCAGCACATCTACGTCCGACGCCCTGCCGTCGCTGCGGAGTACACCTCCTATGCTCCGGGTCGGGGGAGTCCTCGTCCACCATCGCCGATTCGAGATTCTCACGCACAACGCCTAATCAACGAGGCTCGTCGGGCAGAACAAGCCGCCCTGACCCGGAGATCGACTGCAGCCCAAGAGGCGGGCGTCGAAGCCACCAGCGAAGGAATCCTGGTCACCTTCGAGAGCTGGCCGGGCTTCGATCTGGAGCTATCCACGCTTGATCCAGCCCGACAGCCGCCAGAGCTGGTGGCTGTGATCGCTCGGGGTGAAGGTGACGAGCGTGTCCAGATGGCGACGGTGCACGTCCCAGATGGATCACTCAGCTTTTTCCTCAACCGCCTCGACGACTACGCGTCGAGGGATACGCCGACGGGGAAACCTCGAAATGCCAACATGGTGGATCGCATTGCCGCGATCCGCCTGGCAACCATTGAGGCGCTATGGACCGATGATCGTGCCGAATTCCCGGAGCCCACTGAAGTGGTCTGGTGGGAAGCCTGGCTTCGCGTGAGCGATGGGCACGAAGTCGAGCGACTGCAGGCCTTCGCTGAACAAGCAGAGATTGGGGTCGGTACACGACACCTTGTATTCGACAACCGAGTGATTGTGCTCCTGCGTGCAACTGCCAACCAATTGGCGACGGCTATCGACGTTATTGACGACTTCGCAGAACTTCGTGGAGCGCACGCCAATTCATCGTTTTTCACTGGGCTCACGCCTGTAGAAGAGGCGGAATGGATTGATGATCTCATCGGCCGCACAGAACTACCCCCTGATGGTGCGCCAGCGGCATGCATCTTGGACACGGGTGTCAATCGTGGACACCCACTGTTGGCGCATTCCTTGGCGGAGGACGACACGCACACCTGTAATCCGTCTTGGGGCGCCGATGATCATGATGGACACGGAACTGAAATGGCGGGTGTTGCGCTATACGGCGACCTAGCCGGTGCCCTTGAAGATGGCCTGATCCATCGTCTCGGCCACTGTCTGGAATCGGTCAAGATTCTGCCTCCCGCAAACGACACCGACCCCGATCTCTATGGCGCGGTCACGGCCGAAGCTGTTGCCCGAGCCGAAGTGCAGGCTCCTCGACGGCGGCGTGCTTTCTCTATGGCGATCACGGCAGAACCCGACTCGATCGCCGGTGCGCCGACATCGTGGTCTGCGGCAGTAGATGCGTTGGCGGCCGGACGTCAGTTCGATACCAGCCGGGGAGAGCTGAAATACATCGACGAGGCGAGCATCGAGTCACACCGACTATTCATCATCTCGGCGGGAAACGTTAGTCAGGTCGACTCCACGTACCTCGATCGGTGTGACTCCGAGCCAGTAGATGATCCGGCGCAGGCCTGGAACGCGTTGACGGTTGGTGCGTACACCGACCTCGTTGAAGTTGGGGCGCCCGGCACAACTCACGAAGGTTGGACGCCGATTGCTTCGCCCGGCGACCTCTCGCCCTTCAGCAGGACCGGAGTCGCATTTCAGACTGGATGGCCGACGAAACCTGAGATTGTTCTGGAGGGTGGCAATGCCGCCGTCTCCGCTGATGGAACTGACTTCGACTGGCCCGATTCCCTGCAGATACTCACGACCGGATCCACTCCAGCCGTGCGAATGCTCAGCACGACTAACGCCACAAGTGCTGCAACAGCCGGCGCAGCGTTCATTGCGTCCACCATCGCTGCTGAGTACCCGGCATTCTGGCCCGAAAGCATCCGCGGACTGATGGTGCACTCAGCGGAGTGGACGAACCAGATGCAGGCACAGTTCGCCACTGCCGGCAACAGCCGGCAACAGAGGGCAGCGTTGCTTCGCCGATACGGCTACGGCGTGCCGACACTGGAGCGCGCCGTCCGGAGCGCTTCGAATGCACTGACTCTCGTGGTACAGGACACGATCCATCCTTTCCACAAGGGAAGCCTTCGCGAACTGCACCTTCACGATCTGCCGTGGCCACGAGATGCACTCTCCGATCTTGGTGCGACGCCCGTAAAGATGCGAGTGACATTGTCGTACTTCATCGAGCCGAGTCCAACAAGACGTGGTTGGCGTCGTCGGTACCGCTACGCGTCTCACCAATTGCGGTTCGACATTCGAGAGCCTGACGAGACGAACGATGAGTTCCACAAGCGCATCAACAAGAAGGCGTTAGGTGAAGAGGAAGAGCGACCGGTGCGCAGTGGCGATTCGGATGGCTGGTATCTGGGGAGCAGGACACGTAACCAGGGTTCAATTCACAGCGACATCTGGGAGGGAACGGCATCAGACCTCGCTGCCCGTGGCTTTGTCGCCATCTTCCCAGTGACCGGATGGTGGAAGGAACTCCAAGCCCGTGATCAGAGTGAGTTCGGTGCTCGCTACTCGCTACTGATTTCGATTGAGTCTCCCGCAGAGGACGTCGACATCTACACACCTGTTGCACAGGAACTAGGTGTTCCGGTTGTTATCGAGACCTAGGCGCTCGCGCTGCGGTCATCGCCGTCGCCACCTTGACCGCCGCTGCGATTGAGCACGGGGTCATACTTCGTCAACCACTGCTCGAATGCGGTCTTATTCCCTTCCATCCACTCGACCAAATCGCCATATCGAAACGCAGATTGGCCGTCGCTTCCCTCTGTGAGAGCGATGCCGGCTCGCTCCAGGAGCGTGTTCGCCGACTCCAGGCCCCACCAACTCTCGGCGAATTCGGCAACTGTGCACCGCCGCTCAGCGATCTCCTCTTTCGACACCTTCTTCACCTTTGGTCGCGGTGCCCGTGGAGGTTTCGTCGCACTGACTACTGAGGTCGAAGAAGTTTGACGTGACTTGACTTGGCCTTGGCTGGAGGCTCGATAAGGCGCACGCGTTCGTGTGTTGCTGGCGGTTGCGACGGCTCTTTCAGATGTCGGCTTCGAGAGTTCTTCGACGTACTCATGCAGCACCGCCGTCGCGACACGATACGTCCGACCAGTCTGGACGGCTTCAAGATATCCGCCATGAATGAGCCCATAGACGGAGGTCCGACTGCAGCTCAGCTCATCGGCTACCTCGGTCACCGACAGGAGCAGCGGCCTTCGTTGCTCCACTTTCTCGTCAATAAGACGTTCGAGAACCGGAACAAGCGCATTGCGCAGTGCTTCGACGACTTCGTCCGGTAGATCTATCAGCATGTCCTTGGCCTCCAGACTGGTTCCGGCAACCAGGGCAGTCGCCAGAACCAGTCTTGGGCAGCAGCTACCGTCGAGCCACGGTCAGGGCGCGAAGTGTTGACTCGTATGCGTCATCCCTTGTCAGGTGTGCATAACACTCGGCGATGACCTCCGGTGAAGCACCCGCGATGATCGACAACTGAATCGGGTTCATGCCGTTGCGCAACATCTCTGTCATCCATGAGTGCCGCAACAAGTGGGGGTAGACCCGCTTCTGGATGCCGGCCCGCACAACCGCATCCTTGACAACCTTGTAGACACCGCTGTCGGTTAGAGGTTCGTATTCGCCGTAGGGGGCTCGTCTTGCCGACAGGAAAATGCGGTCCGCGGAACGCTCCGTCGGTCGCGCCTCGACGTGTCGCTCAAGGCGGCGCAGTAGAAGCGGCAGTATCGGAACGTCACGGACCCGGTCGCGCTTGCCAAGCACGCGAAGATGCGCCTGCCGTCCTGATCGTACGATGTCGCCGGGCGTCAGCCGTGTCAACTCGTCAAGGCGCAATCCACAGTCCGAGAAGATGCGCACGATGATTCGGTCCCGCTCGCTGTAGAGCATCGACTCCAGTAGGTCGATCTCCTCCCGACTGAGAACGTCGCGCAATGGTTTGGACCGCCGGGGGAGTTGAGGCTTGGCAAGGACCTCTTCGCCGACGGTGCTCGCCCAGGTCAACATCTGCCGAACGGGTCGGATGTAGGTGTGCACGGAGTACTTCGACAACGGTTCGCCGTTTTCCTTTCGATGCGCCAGTAGTGAAGTGCTGAACCGATCGAGTGCTCGGCGATCTAGTTGATCCACGCGGTCTATCCCTTCCGAGCGACACCAGGGTAGGAACTTGGCATGGAGCGAGTACCCATAGGCCCTGTCCACGCTACGAAGGGCTAGCCCACGGGCGGCGCAGTTGCTCAGATAGTCGTCGACGAGACGTTCGATGGGCGTGGGCGTTGAGCTGGCGAGAAGCTGGATGGCCATGATGTGGCCCTCATGTGAACGGTTGATGCAATCAGTATGGGCGGACTTTTCGGAGATTCCGCCGCTGTGGGGCGACTGTGCGGGTGACTCGTAGACGAGTTACGCACAAGTCGCAGAAAGTCGAAAATGCTCGAACTCGTATTCAAAAGTGAGCGAGATGTCCGCTGGAGCCGACGGTCAGGGTCGAACTGACGGCCTGCTGTTTACGAAACACTCGTTCCGAGTTAGTCCTCCTGAGTGTTCGGTGTTGATCTCAACAGCGGCGTCTGTGTTTCCTAACCCGCCGCAATGCGCCATTTGTCAACGTGCTACAACCTGACGCACATTATACAAAACCTCAGGAACTACAAGGGAAAGTGTTTGTTGCGACAGTCGCCGCTACGCACCTTCAATAAAGAACACCATGTCAATAACTTTCGCACGGGTGTAGCGGCGATTGGTGGGCAATCCAGTCTCGAAGTCGAGGGTGGCTTCGCGATGGGCCTCGATGACATCGGAGTGGTCTGTGTAGAACTCACCGATCTTCCGTAGGGACTTCCGTCCGAACGTTGAAACGCGAAATCCCGTCTTGAAGTTCGTGTCGAATGCTGGCACACAACCCAAGGTGCCAAGAAGGATCTTGGTCACGAGAATGTCCGACGCTCCATCGTGTAGGGCCTTTCTCAACGTCTCGGCAAAGTCCAGGATCCTCGAAATGTTGGTCTCGCTGTACCGATCGGCGTCGATGCTCCAAATGTCCTCTGGCGCAGAAGCGATCACCTCAACAACCGGTATGAATGACTTGGCGCTCAGTTGAAGAAGCTGCGCCGATCCACGCAGCATTCCCCAGCTCGCGAGGTAGAAGCCCAGATGCAAGCAAGATAGCTGGAGACCCTCACCGTCTACGAGTGCCTCCAGTCGTCCCTCCTGCAGATGGCTCTGGAAGTAGTTGAAGCAGTAGTCGAACGAAGCGTAGCGAGCTGTTGGCGTTCGATCACCAAGATACTTTTCTAGATTGCCTTCGATATCTACGGCCATCACTGAGGCCCCCTTGCGAAGTGCTTGCGCCTATTGATCATCACGAAAGTGTTGCATCAACGCAGGGCACGCTTGGAACGCCGATATCCGGAGGGCTACGACCAACCGCTTAGAAGACTGTTTGTCTGCTTCTTGTCCTCCTTGCTGGTATTTTCGAGTTCAACAGCACCATCTGCCTGTCGAAACCTGGTACTGCGCACCAACCGGGTGTTTCTAAGACAAGCGGCTTGAGTGAAGAAAGTGCACCCCACTAGGTGGCCCATCGCACTTCGAGTTTACGACCCAACGTTGCCAAAACGGTCGGGCGAAAGTGGCTGCTCAGCGACTCAGATCCTACGGTGTGCCTTCTCATTTGGGTCAATAGACCGACACCTGTGACGAGACTAAATCTCTCATCCACGGCGTGCATCGACGGACATCAAAATCAGGTCCGCGTCGAACCTCGATGATCAAGTTTCTCAACAATCCGCAGAACGTCGGCAAGCCGCGGATCGCTTTCCTCCTCACCCTCTCTCCAGTGAAGAGCGTGCTTATCCCCTGTGGTCGGATGAAGCTTGTGAATCGTCCGACTGCTGCCGCTCCAGACGGAATCGTCAGGAAGCAACGCGACTCCAAGACCGGCGTCGACAAGTGCCAGGAGGCTTTCGGTGCTGGCGCTCTCATGAACGACTGTCTGCTGATGATTGTCGCTCGAAATCAAAGTGTCGACTAGCTCGCGTGAAACGTGATTCGGCGGGCTCAGCAGCAGCGGCTGATCAAGAACGTCTCCGATGGCGACTTGCGAGTCCTCCCAGAGCCCAGCGGGAGCTACTGCTACGAGGTTCCAGGAATAGAGTTCGGTGCTGGCGATCGAAGGCCTCTGACCTACAGGAGCAATTATGACGTCGCACTCGCCAGTTTCGAGAAGATCAAACATTGCTCCACCCCGGTCTTTTCGATAGAGATGAAGATCATCCCTGACCATGAGCGTGATGGGGATCGACTTCATGAGGTCTCCCACCACGGCATTGATGTGAGCGGGGTAGCAGGCCAGTCGAAGTGGTCCAGAGCCTTGGGAGCAAGCTCGCAATGAATGTGATGCATTGACGAATCGTTTGGCAGGCAGAACAGCTCGCGCCCCGTGCCGGGTGATTCGAAGGGTCCCTTCACCTCGCTTGCGTTCAGCAACAGGAACATGCTCAAACAGTTTGGGGGGCTTCTTACCGTAGAGGTCTTGGGCGAACTCATCGACAAGTTGCCAGGTTCTGCCCCTGTGGGAGTCCTTCGTTTTTCTGTTGGTTGCCCTTCCGAAGAGGACTATGGATGCTGCCTCCCAGTCGCCTGTCTCGTGGACGACGCAGAAAGCTTCCGCACGGTGCAACGTGGTCCAATTCCCAAGCATCTCATTCACGGCCGTGCCAGCCCTCGCGCTAGTCGTCAAAAACTCGCGTTACTTCGCGAGTCTCCCCCAGAGTCTCAACGATTTCCAGCGATACAATATGACACCAATGTCATTCACCATGACGCAGAGTGGTCGAAGGCAAGCTGGGCTAGGGGAGAGGACCTGGAGATGGGGATTGGGGGTGAACATCCACGAGCGACGGGGTTAGGCATCGCTGCCTCCGTAATTGGCACCGTTGTCACCGTCGGCTTGGTGTTGGCTCCCCACCTGGAGGTGCATCCGCTCGGGGTTGGCGGAGTTGTCGGATTAGTGGCCATGGCAATAGCGATTCTTGTCGTGCTCATGCTTTGGTGGATGCGCCACCAGTGCATCCAGAGGGGTAGCCAAGCTCGTCAGCATTGGGACGAGATCTGGATTTATGTCACTGGACTGCTGATAACAGGCGTCATCGCCCTCGCTCTGTCCTCCCTGGTCCTGACAAGTAGGCCAGCACCCAGCGCTGTGATCTTCCTAGTGCTCCCGTTCGGCATCGTCGCCATCGCAGTGTGGATCGCGTTCAAGCAATTGGCCGATCGCTTGTCCTCTCCGTCTCCTGATCAGCAGGGTCGGGGGAAGGGTCGTCTGCTCAGAATCGCGCTTTCGTTGGTGGGAGGCATTGCGGTAGTCGCGGTCTTGGCCGGTCAACATCCACGATTTTCGCCGCGGCCGGTGAGACACAATGCCTTGCCATATACCAACCCGCCGCATTCCGGCAAACCGCCCTCTAAAGTCGTCCCGCCCGGTCCGGGGTCGTCGTCGACTACGACGACCACGCTGGTGCGAACCCACACTTGCGGCTCAGTCAAGTCGATCAAGGAAGAAATCGAGAAGGCAGTTCCTGGTGCAATCGGGGTGAACCTCTACCTTGCCTGGTATTTTCAGGGCACGAGCATCCTGGGATGCGATTTCGGGTCACCGTATCCTGATGGAGCGTTCACGGTACTTCCGGTTTCCGGGGGCAGCGACGGTTCCGACTCACTGATAGCCAACAGTACCAAGGGAGTTGTGGGCTTCTCCGACTTCGGAAGTGACCTCCTTCAGAACCTGCCCAACTCAGCGAAGGTAATGGACCGAGTTCGGTGGGGGTTTGGTACGGCACAAATGATGGTGCTCAACAACAGCTCCTGCTCGCTACTCGACGAGTATGGCTCGTCGACAATTTGGATTGTTCCTCAATCTGTCACCATTCTCATCACCTCGGCAGCTATCCAAGCGAATGGTTTTCCAAGGATCATCGCCGGGCCGCCGAAAGACACCTCTGGAACCTTTGTGATCGACTTCTACGGAGCAGACTCCTCACCCGCGGGCGGTTCCGTTGTATCTGAAGCATCGATTGAGTACGACGCCTCAACCGGTAAGGCCTCTGAGGGGCCGAGCCACGCCTTCGACACTGACCTGTGCCCCGAGGGGATCACTTCGCTCCCAGGCATCGCGAGGCTGCTGGAGATCTCTGTGGATGTGGCCAGCAACAATCCCAATCCTGACACCTGGTCGCCCGGCTGGAATTTGACTTCGCCGTAATCTGAGACTTCGGAGGTTGAGTTCTTCTACTCTAGAATCGTTGGCCAGTGAGCTCCGAAGCCCGTCCATTCGCGTTAAGTCAGCCCAATCGAATCGCCCATGATCAATTCGTCGATGGCCTTTCTTGAGGGAACCCGCGTGAATGAATCGCCAATCAGGTCGAGCGATTTCGCAGCGATTGGTCGACCCGCGAGTGCTGCGCTGATGGTTGCTGGACTCAGCCGGGATTCCCGCGCAAGATCGGAGGCGGACCAGCCCCTTCGCACCATCTCAAACCGCAGCCGTCCGGCGTGCACGGTGACACTCATCTGGCCGCTCCCCGGAACGGTCCGAAAGCACATGCCCCCACTCCGTTATCGGCCACCATCTCGATCACGCAATGAGAGGAGGTCCCGTAAGGGTCTCGTCGAGTTCGATCTCAGAGTACCCCGGGACCCTCAGAGCGATGCAGGAGTCGGCGAGCTGTTACACGGCGTGGTGGATACTCCCATCAGCCGTGAATTCGGTCTCAGCCGTCCCAAGGGTGAATCTCGATCAACTTGGAGGCTTTGGCGTCACGAACGAGACCGTTGATCCGTTCGACGACGCCAGGTCGTACGAACCACCAGACGGCGTCATAGTTGGAACTGAGATAGGAGCGGATGATGCGGGCCACGTCCGGGCTGTGCTTCGGAGTGAGGTCTAGCTCCACCGCCACGATCTTCCCGGACTTCATGAGCAGCTCGCCATCGGGGATCCGACCATCGCTCCCGAGGTCACGTCCACGACCGGCTGCACCTCGGGCGACTCGGATCTCCCGTTCCGTCCTAACTTCTGCTCCGGAGTGCTCAGCCGCAAGCAGCTCCATCAGGTCCACGACGGCCAGGGAGTGAGCCATCTCGGCCGGCACCCAACCGGCAGGGGCGATGTGAGCGTCCGCCAGCTCCGCTCCCGCAGGGGTGAGCCGGAGCACTCCGGGATGCCGCGCATATGGGATGTCCCGTCGGATCAGCCCAAGAGACTCGAGACGGGTAAGCCGATTCCGAGCTGCCCTGGTACCAGTGCCTCCGCCATCTCGTGAGAAGTGCCGGTTCGCCACCTGAGCGGCTGTCACCATCCCATATCGACCGATCCACGTGAGTATCTCAACATCCCGGGCCGTCACCTGCGGGCGGCTGGCCGCCGGTCCCGGCCCGGCCCGAACTTCGACCAGATCGTCGGCCTGCCTCGACTTGACCAGCTGTCTGACCCGTTCCACGGCCGTCGCTGGGACGTACCACCAGACCTGATCGAAGCGCTCCTGGATGTAGCCCTCCAAGATCGTCTCGTCGTCACGGAGTCGCTTCGGCCTCAGCTGAAGCTCGATGGCGGCGGTCTTGCCCGACTTAAGTATCAAGACTGCATCAGGGATCCGGCCCCGGCCGACCCGACGCTTCCCGTCTGTTCGTTCTCCGACCCGCTGACGACGGATCTCCCGGCCGGTCTGAAGGGTCGACCCACGGTATTTTGCAAGCAGCGCTTCGACCAGATCCACTACGGCCAGCTCGTGAGGGATCTCTCGCAGCACGTACCGGGCAGGCGGAAGGTCGCTCTCGGCCAGAGCGGCACCACGGGAGCGAAGCCGGAGGACATCCGAGTGCCGGGCAAACGGCGTATCCCGCCGGATCAAGGCCAGCTCCTCCAGCTTGGACAATCGTCGGTATGCCCGCTTTTGAGCCACCTGTCCCTCATGGACGAAGAATCGGCGACCGAGCTGTTGGGGGGTCACCACTCCGTGGCGACCCATCCAAGTCAGGATCTCAATGTCCCGATCGGTAATTCGTGTCCCGCCGACCATCCAGCTCCAAACGCTACCGACCAATCCGGCCAGCGTCTCGGAATCGATCATCCGAACCCGTCGTTGGGACCAGCCGCCGGTCTCGACGACATCGATTCCGATGGTCACGACGGAGCGCCCTCCGTTGCCGAAGAGACGCCAATTGTCATTCTCAACACCGCGTACTGAAGGAGTCGCCGACGTCGTCAGCGGTACCTTCAAGGTCAACGCTACGCCGTCGCTATCAAGGGCTCCGGTGCGTCTGCGAACCGTGACAACTTTGTCGTTGGGACAGTTGTTGTCATCCCAGGCCGCAACGCCAAATCCCATGTAGGGCAAGGCGATTGCGCCACCGTGCCTATCGCAGCAGGGGGCTCGCTGCCGCTGTTACCATCGGCTTTGTAGTTCGTATCTGGCGGCATCCAAGTGAGGACACTGGTATGGCTGCCGATTCCTCACTTTCCGTGTGAACTTTTCCACGGTTGATCGCGGCCATTTTGGCTTGCCAGGGCCGCACCCGCCCCCGGCCTTGGAACATTCGATTCCTCATTTTTCGATCCCACACCCCACCCACACAACGTGAACATTGTTTGACTGGGGTGTGGGATCAGGCCGGGGGCGGGTGCGGCCCAGGCCTTTCAATTCTGTGCAACTGAAACGAGGAAAGAAAAAATTCCTATGAGTAGTAAGACGGGGGGATGGGAGAGAAGAAGAAAAGGAAGAGAAATCCCATCATCGTCTGAAGGAGAAGTAGGAGGAGGAGGACGACGACGATGGAGAGCTTGAAGAGGAAGGCGATGAAGAAGAGGCCGAGGAAGAGCAGCCCGAGGAGGAACGAAGGGGAGGTTGATCGGGCTGCTTTCCTGCGTTGAGCCTGCCTGGAGAAGTGGCTGCGTTGGCCTCAAAATCAACCCTGAACAACCACCAGTCTTATTCTGGGTTATATACTATCCCTGAATAAGGAGGACCCATGTCCCGGGTTATTAGATGCCGATGGGAGTCCGATCTTGCCTCTGGGCTATCCAGGCGAGACCGACAATCCTGTGAGTACGAAGCCTACGTGCCAGACCTGCTGGTTGGCCGCCGGATCACCCTCGATGGCGACGTGGCCGCCGACGTCTCTGACGCCGAAGCCGCCATCGTTCGCTTGAACGCCGCAGCCGTCACCCTTGTCGACACAGAGGCACTCGCCCGGCTGTTGCTCCGGGCAGAGTCCGTCGCCTCATCGAAGATCGAAGGTTTGGAGGTTGGCCCCCGACGCCTAATCCGAGCCGAGGCGGCGCGGATCCTTGGGGACACGACCGACGACGTCACAGCCGATGAGGTCCTGGGCAACATCGAAGCCATGTCCTGGGCTGTGGACAACCTGGCCACCCAAGAGGCCATTACGGTCGACGGGCTCCTTGAAGTCCACAGACGCCTGCTGGCTGGCACACGCCTGGCCGAGCATGCCGGTCAGATCCGGACCCAACAAAACTGGATAGGGGGGAGCGGATACAACCCGTGCTCCGCATCTTTCGTCCCACCCCCCCACGACGAGGTCGAATCCCTCCTTGAAGATCTCTGCGCCTTCTGCAACGAAGACTCCCTTCCGGCCGTCGCCCAAGCGGCAATCGCCCACGCCCAGTTCGAAACCATCCACCCTTTCATCGACGGCAATGGGCGGACGGGCCGGGCGCTCATCCACGTCGTGCTCCGGCGTCGAGGGCTCGCCGAGCGAGTTCTCCCACCGATCTCGCTCATCTTGGCGACCCAGTCCGACGATTATGTTGCCGGACTCACCGCCACCCGCTACATCGGGGCGGTGGACTCCAAGCCCGCACTGGAAGGAATGAACCAGTGGATTGGCAGATTCGCCTCGGCTGCCCGCCGCTCGGTGGCCGACGCGGGCGCCTTCGAATCCCGTGTCACGGAGATTCAAGAGGGCTGGCGAAGCCGGATTGGACGAATCCGGGCCGACTCGGCCACCGATCGCCTGGTTCGAGCACTCCCCGGCGCGCCGGTTGTCACCGTCAATGTTGCGGCCGACTTAATTGGCCGCGGCTTCCAGCAGACGAACGAAGCGATTTCACGCTTAGTGACTACAGGAGTTCTCGCTCAGGTGACGATCGGCAAGCGCAACCGTGCATTCGAAGCCGCTGAGATCATCGATGCTTTTACTGACCTAGAGCGTCAGCTTGCGAGCCCCGACGGTGATACGCGGTCGTCGCCACCCACTCGGCGGGTTCCATATCGCCGCTAGACACTTCTCAATCGCAATGGTGCCATCCAACCGAAAATGGTTGGAGCCGCTAGGCGAGCGAGCCTAGGCAGCTAGCCCCCGGGGTGGCAGTTGGCGCTCAACGTCTTTCTTGACCCTCTGGAGCCAGCGTTGCATGAAGAACCGGACAGATGCCGCAAGCACACGTGACGTCAGCTCCTCTGGCTGGCTCCGAGATCCGCCTCTACCCGCAACTCCTGAGACGAGAGCCTTGGCTCCACGTCCGTCGGCGATGATTCGCACCGTTCCCAGAACGCCGCTTGAGAGACGAAACTCGTAGGCGGTGTCATCCTTCTTTGTCATTTGTCCTGGAGGCATCCGGTCGATGGCTTGCGCCAAACGACTGGGCGATGCGTCGACGGTCAAGCTGCACTCGAATGGATGGAACATCGATCCAGATATTAGCGAATCGACCTCCCCGGCTGATACGCCTGTCCTTGCCCCTTGCCTGCCCCGTCCATGGGGAGTAGGTTCCTGCCAACTGCAGAGGCTTGCAGATGGCGTGAATGGCTGAATCGGGAGATCAATGGCGACCGATACCGAAGTGGCGACAGCGTTGGCGGAGCGATCGTTCGTCATCGAGTCTTACGACCGACTGTCCCACAGCTTCCGACAGTTCCAAGAGAGTGGAGAGGTGGTCCACCTTTCCGACGCTCTTGACCAACTGTGCAAGACCCTCGGAACTCTGAATAACGACCAACAGTTCTGGGCGCACTTGATCAACCTTTTCTCTGATGCTCGGCTGAACGATGAACTAATGGCCCTGACGGGTGACCTAGAGCAACATCTTGCAGATGACGCTGACGCAGTTATTGAAGGGGGATATTCCGACCCCGCCCTCGTCCTTAGGTTGGCTTCTGATGTTGGCGTCGCCTTGAACTTGTTGCGTCAAGCCAAATCGGGCGAGGCATTCTCGAATCTGCAGCAACGATTGGCTGCATTTGAAAAAGAAGTGTGCGGCGCTCGGCTGAAGGGAAAGAAGAAGGCAAATCGCAAATGGACGATTCGGGCGGCGAGGCTGGTCGCTCGGGGAATTTCAATCATCGCCGGAATTGGTTTTATCGTCGTGAATGCGGTCACTGTCGCCCATGCCCCTCATCCCGTTACGGTGAAGTTGCTCTTTAAATCTCTGGCAAGTGGAGCTAGTGCGGTCACCTCCGGACTTCCCTAACAGAGACTCCGCCGGGCTCGACTCCAATCCTCGCGGCATCAGGGTCAAGCGAAGTCCATCTCCGGCCGTCGCCCACGCTTGATCGATTGAACCGTGTAACAAGATCGTTGTCCTAGACCAGACCTGAACAACGGGCCGCAGACTGAACTTATGGTCGGCGCAGATGCCTCCAGAGAGTTGGTCTGCGCACGTCTGCAGAGTCATTGATATGAGTGACAGCAGAACTGTCCCTCGTCCGGCGCAGGTCCACAACTCCGATTACGGCAACGCTCTTGCGGTGTTTTGTGTGGCTGGCGGGGGAGTGCTGGCCTTTCCTGGCGCCCTAATTGGAGCAGTCGTCGCACTCCTCATGTGGCGAGTAACCAAGCCGGATATCGTTACGAAGTGGTTGCTGGCGGCTCTTGGTGCTGCCACGGTGGCGGCACTGCACTCTGCCGTGGCTATCGGATGGCCATGGCGCGCGCTCCTTGGAACATGGCAACCGTCTTTCGGCGCAGGTCTCACTCCCGAAGTCGTTGCTCACTCAATTGCCGTGGAGATCCTGTGCGGACCTGCCGTGCTGGTCGTATTCCAGCTCGGGACGATGCTTTGGGCGCAAACCATCCACGGTCAGGAGTGGACGAGGTATCGCAACATGGTTAGCCGTAAGAAGGCGCTAGAAAGAGGCTGGCCCGGTCCCGGCAGCCCCAGCGCAGAGCAGGCTGGCGTGCGAACCGTTCAAATCGGCTTCGACGCGAGCAGCGGCGAGCCCTTCGATCTCGATCTCGACGAACTGCGACAACACCTCTTCATCCCAGGCGCCTCGGGAACGGGCAAAACAACCACGATTGTTGCGCTGGCCGACGGTGTCCTTGCCAACGGATACGGCGCCGTCTTTGTTGACTTCAAGGGCTCTGGCCTCAGTGGCGCAGCGCGCAAGCTGGCCGAGCGCCACGGACTTCCGTTCACGGTTGTCGATCCCCATGACCCAAACAGCGCGGGATACAACCCTTGTTCCGGCGAGCCCGCCGCAGTTGCCAACAAGCTGATCGGTGCCTTCACGTTTTCTGGGGAGGCCGAGATCTACAAGCAGGTTGCGATGGAGTTAGTACCCATCGTCTGCAGGGCTCTCGCTGCTGCCAACAGTCCAATCAGTCTGGACACAATCTACGAGACTCTCCGCACCGGTGGCCTTACCCGCCTCGCTCGCCAACTTGGCGACGAGCATGAGTCATTAAGGGTACGTCTCGAAGACCTCGATGAAACCCGTGGTGTAGGCGCCGCCGGCGTCGTCGGTCTGCAGCGCCGTCTCGGCGCCCTCATGGAGGGAGCATTCGGCGACCTTTTCCGCAGGCGCCCGGCACTCGACTGGAACAAGGTCACTAGCTCTCAGCAAGTGACCTATATCTCCCTTAGCGCAACATCGGCGGGGGAGGATGTCGAACTATTCGGCCGGGTGATCCTCCAGGACCTCAAGCAACTCTGCGCTGAGCGGATGCGGGCACTAAATCAAGGTGAGGATGTCACTCCGGCACTCATCGTTCTTGATGAGTTCGCTGCACTTCGTGAAGCTACCCAAGTTGTCGACCTCCTCCTCCAAGCACGAGAGGCTCGCACCCCCCTCGTCGTCGCCACGCAGTTCGTTCCAGAGGAGCCTTCGATCCGCAGCCCTGTCATGTCAGCAGGCGTTCTGATTGTCCACCGACTCGAAGCAGAAGATGCCGACAAGATCGCTGCGCAATTCGGCACCCGGACGGCGCCAAATCTCACCGCCCAAGTTGACTACGAATTGGGAACCAGTCAGAAGGGGTCGGTTCGATGGGTGGAGGAATTCAATGTCCACCCCAACGACCTCAAGGAACTCCCTGTCGGAACGGCAGCGATCTATGCCCGACAAAGCAAGCGACGCGCAGTAGTGAGGATTAAGCAATTGCCTAACTAGGAGGAGGGGGATCATGGCTGTTCGCCGACCCGATAAGGAAGAGCCCACGCCATCTACCGCAAAGGATCCGTTTGAGTGGGTTCGCAAAAGCCAAAACCGATCGAGCCCTCCATCAGATCGAACAAGCGAGAGCACACCGGCGACGCCTCGGAAGGCAACTAAAGCAGTGTCGAAGACCACCCCAGCGAAGCAACCTGCGAAGCAAACGTCAGTCGCCAAAAAGGCACCAGCGGCGAAGAAGCCAGCGCCCGTGCCGGAAACAGTGGCGCCCACTCCTCGTCCTGTCGCAGCCAGAGCAAACAGTTCACACGTCGGCTACCTCGAAGCGTTATCCGAAGGCCGAGCTGGAATGCCGGACCGATACGACGACGGCATCCAGTGGCTCAAGAACGGCGTACGACGGCACCGAGCGGCGGTGATCGTTGGACTCGTGTTCGGCTGGACGGGAGCTTGGATTGCGTTCTGGGGAGCCATGGCGGGCGCCTTCCTGGGCGCCCTTGTCGGACTTGGAGTCGGCAGTGCGAATATTCCAGTGTTTCGGACGTTCGGACTCGGCCAATCGGTCTCCGTTGTCGGAGTCGCCGCCGGTGTAGCGGTAGGGATAGCAGGCGGATTCCTGGTCGTCCTCGTGTACTTGGTCTTGCATCCGCTTGCCCTCATCGGCTCTCTTGTGTCGGGTGTGGTCATCGCTACATTGCTTGTAGCCATCACCGCGTCGTACGAGCGAGCCGGACTGCGTTTGCGCGGTTATAGACGACTGAGCCGAGACGAAGTGCGACGCGTGGCTCCGGTGGTGAAGCGGGCCGCGGACGCAATGCAGTTGCCATCACTTCCTAGATTTGCCATCGCTCAACAAGTAATACCGAATGCCTGGACTCACATGCGCACCATCGTGCTCACGACCGGACTCTTGCAAACTCTCGACGATGGCGAATTGGAAGCAATCCTGGTCCATGAACTGAATCACTGGCGCAACGGAGACGCGGTTGGCCTGCGTTGCGTGTGGGCCGCAGCTTGGCCCGTCGTTCTTCTGTACGACCTAGGCGTGGCAATCAGCGGGAACTCACCGAGGACTCAGGTGGGCGTGCAGATCAGAGTGTCAAGTGCGTTTCGGTGGATTATCGCTTGGCTTATTGCTTGGCCCGCATGGGTGATGACGAAGCTCATCATCGTCCCGCTCACTGCAGCATCACAGCGACGCTACGAGTACGAAGCCGACGCTGCGGCGTACAAACTCGGTCTAGGACCGCAACTCACGTCTGCACTACGGAAGCTGGGCGCATTCGAAAGCGGTCGAACCGGCTGGGAAGCGGCGATGGCGGCAACTCATCCACCGACTGAGTTGCGAATTGAAGCTCTTCAATCGCCGCGTCCCGACGACTGGGAGTATCAGGAGGACGAACTTCGCGGTCCTTCCGGTGCGGAGATCCGTAGAATATTGGGCAGTGTGAGTCAACCCACTCGTCGTTTGTCGTAGCGCGAGCTACAGCCGGATGTGTCGCTCGGGAAGCGACTGATACCGCCTGTTGACTAGGCCAACGACAGCCAGCGTGAACACACTGGCGGTCCAGATGATTTCGACGATGGTTTGGTGCGTGGGCCACATCGCAAGCGATACCGCACCTACATAAGCCCACTCAGTTCCGACAAGTCCCAGCTGAAGGCTCAACACCCAAGTCCATCGCCAAGACGGTGTACATGCTGCGGCCCCGATAACAAGTGGAATCCATAGCCACCAATTGTCGGTCAGCGCACTTGCATTCATCGCCAGAGGTACCGCAATCAATGCGAGCCACGGGCGATCGGTTCTGATCCTCCATGACCGTCGTACTGCAGACGTCAATCTGCGAAGGTCCGCAGTCGCTCTCACCCCTCGAATCGACTCTGTGGCACTACTTACTACTGTCATTGCATTAGTCGCCCCATGTCACCTTTCTTCATCATCGTGAACCCGTCGTGGTCGCCCTTGCAATCACATGCGTGTCACGACCGTCAGCGTGTTGCTTCGACTTTCTTCGGCTGACAGGCGTGTAGCTGGCATTCAATTGCGATTGTTGGCGCGTGTGGTCGCAACCGTTACTCGAACGCGTCGCACTTTCAGCGGGCTGTCTGAGATGGGATCGTCTCTAGTGCAGCCGTGATGTCTGCCTGTGAAGTCTCCGGTGCTCTGTCCGCTCATCGGCATGCCTGCTTTGACTGCACCCTGGCAGATTCCTCGCTGACCGCTGCAAGCCTAAACATGCTCGCTTCGCTCGGGCATTGCACCTCGCTCGTCATCTGCCTTTCGGGATGCGTCGCATCCACACCAACGAGAGGACATCACAATGACGGAGACAAACAAGGCGAACATCCTCGACCGGCTGACCGAGGGAATCACCCAACTCACTAGCTCAGAGCGCTGGCAGGACTGGCTCAACATGCAGAGCAAATTCCATCGCTACAGCTTCAACAACACACTGCTCATCATGCAGCAGCGCCCCGAAGCCACTCAGGTCGCCGGATACAACGCCTGGCGCAAGTTGGATCGCTTCGTCCGCAAGGGCGAGAAGGGCATCTGGATTCTCGCCCCGATGATCTACAAGGCCGACAGCGGTGACGGCTCAGCAGATGACAGTACAGAGAGAGTGTTGCGAGGATTCAAGCCGGTGTCCGTCTTCGACTTGGCTCAGACCGATGGGCGAGAGTTGCCGCAGAACAGCAGCCGACTGGATGGCCAGGACGTTGGAAATGTCTTCCCGAAGTTGCGGCAGGTTGCTCTGGGTCTCGGATTCAGTGTCGAGGACACCGATGAGCTGGCAGAAGGTGTCAACGGAGACTGCAACCACAGTATGAATCGGATTCGGGTCCGCATCAGTAACGCACCAGCTCAGCGGGTGAAGACACTCGCACACGAGTTGGGGCACGCAATCCTGCATACCCCAGGCGACGGTCGTCCTGATGACCGAGGGCTTATGGAGCTGGAAGCCGAAAGCGTGGCCTTTGTAGTCTGCGCCAACAACGGCATCGATACCGACGACTACACCTTCGGTTACGTAACCGGCTGGGTCGGTGGAGGAGACGAGGCACGCGACGCCATCAAGGCGTCGGGGGCACGCATTCAGCGGGCAGCCGATCAGATCCTCACCGCAATGATCGGTGACGAGATGGCGGAGGTGGCGTGATGGCGTACACCGTCGAAGACATCACGGAGCTGATCCGCTACCACTTGGTGGCGGCGGCTCCGGACGACGAGGTTGCAGATCGCAACCTGGTGCAACTCACGCGGAGCGTCGAGGCGATGCTCGCCACGCCGGTGTCCCACGAGCCCATCAACTGGATGGTCTGCGAAGAGTGCGGTGCATGGGTGGACAGCGAACTGATTGGTCCAGATGGTGCGGGCGAATCAGATGATGGCGGTTTCTACTGCACGTCCTGCCGCTTTGGAGAGGAGGCCTGACCCTGCACTGCAAAATCAGCGAACTGAAGTCTGCGACCTCTGGATGAGCCATGCACGCTCGGTCAGATCTGCCCCCAGGCTCGCTCGCCCTATGCGGACAGATCTTCAAGTCCGGTACTTGCCGGCACTCCTTTCGACGGGCCTTTGTTCGAAGCTGGCTCGCTCGCCGTCCGTCAGGTCCGCCCAGTTCACGGGCAATGAGAGGACTAGGAACGGCTGTCCGTCTTCACTCATGTCTCGAAATGCGATTCGCCAGAAATCTCCTGTTACCACGCCGAGCCACTTGAGCTTCAGCTTTACGTTCATGAGGTTGTACTTCGGGTCTATCCATTTCGATCGATCCCTCGAGAACGAACCGGTTTCCAGATTCCAAGGGCACGTTGTTACGTTCGTGGGGTCCAACACCGACCCGCTGGGCGGCGCAAGGGCCTGGCGCTCTCTCTTTGACAACTCGTACTGCCGTAGCGGCTTGGTCCAGACCACGAGCCCGTCGTCCGATCTCCGCCGGTATGCGACGCGAGCCATCCGTTCATGCACGATGGCAACTCGATGCGAGGAGTTGGGCATCTCGACCCAATCTTGCGGTATCCAAAGCGAATCGTCTTTCCAGGGTCGCCAGTACCTGCGGTTGTTCGAGATCCAAAGGTCTTCCTTCGCAATTGGATCAAGGGAAGTGGGCTGCTCAAGTATCGAATCGTCAGCTATAGGGGCTCCTGCTCGCCTGTCCAGCTCGGCTGAGCGGACATATCGTTCGTGCGCTCGCTCACGGGCTAGGCAATCCTCGTACTCGGCCAGCTCGTCGCCGGCAACTTTCTGTGCCATTTCCGCAAAGTACTCATTACCGAACTTGTCCTCGTACGCGGCATCACCAACCCAGTGTCCGATCTCACACACGGAGTCAAGGCTATCAACGGCGGCCGTTCGCATCATCGAGAACCGCCGTGACCAAGTCGTTACTTCACTGGCCGTGCCACGTCCGCTCGGTCAGCACATTGTGACGCTGTGTCTAGATGGAATTCCCGCCGGTGGCTAATAAGTTCACAAGAGAGGGAGCTGCGCCAAGGACCCATCCCACCGCCCCCCCGCCTCGAAGCCTTTCCAAATACTTGGTTGGTAGCTGCTGAGGAACAGTGGAGGGAAGAGCGGTTCATCGATCCCATGGAGGTAGCTATTCGCACCGGGATGCATCGCCTGACTCCAGACCCGACGCTGGGTGTCGTGGCCGATGATGACTCAAGACTCCACAAGGCCAAGCTCGCGTTGTTCGAGCTGTCGGCATCTGGAATCGGACCTGTGGAAGTCGTCGTCTATGAGTCCAGCATCCCCGAGTGCAAACCCGGCTACGGCGGTGGCCGAACCATGCATGCAATCTTTGCTTCGACAGCGCTCGTCGAGGGGCTCGCTCATGACGAGTTGAAGGCCATGCTCGCGCATCAACTAGTGCACATCGAAAGAGGCCAGGGGATCAACGACAGACTCAACGAGGCCTTGGCCAGCGGCGGAATCCGCCGGACGGCGGGACTCGCGGTCAGTCGACACCTTGAGCACGTTGCCGATCGAGATATTCAGCGCTTTGGCGCCGACCCAAGTGCACTGGCAGCTGCGCTGAAACACCTTCCACGTGACCGGCCTGACTCCCTGCGGGAGCACTTTGCCAAAACCCATCCCTCCACCAGCGCACGGGAACGTCGAATCAAGATCCGCTCCGTCGCCCGGCAGGTGGGGTTGCGACTCGCACGACCTATTCAGAAGGCATCAACACTGAAGGGCAGAGCCATCGATTGACTCGCTGGTATCCAATGCTGGCGATGCAAAAATAGGCCGCCTGATCCGTTCCGTGCCCTCGTGGCTGGCCCACATCTGGTAGTCGCTGGGACGTGATCTCGCTGCTTAGTACAGCGGACTGTTCCTCTACGGCATCAAGGGTTAGCGCTGCACGTCCATGGAGGTTCGCGCCTCGCCTTCGGCTCGCCCCTTGACGCCGTCGTCCCTTCCGCTTGTTCGGCAGCGTCGATCACGCTCCAGCTCCGACGTGGGCGACCAGATACAAGGAGCACGGAGGCGGCCTCATGACGGACCAACGCATTTACATCGCCTGCCTGGCGGCGTACAACGCCAGCATTCTCCACGGTGGTTGGATCGATGCCAACCAGCCTGCTGACGCTATTGCTGCGGCGGTCCGAAAGATACTCGCCACTTCACCAGTCTCTGGCGCAGAGGAGTGGGCGATCCATGACTACGAAGGGTTTGGCTCACTGCGGCTCAGCGAGTGGGAATCCTTCCAAAGGGTCTCCGACATCGCTTCGGGCATTGCCCTACACGGACCGGCCTTCGCTGCATGGCTCGCATACGACAGCTCTCGTGATCCCGCTGACATTGAATGCTTCAGTGACAGCTATCGCGGGGAGTGGAGGTCACTCCGGCACTTCGCTGAAAATTACGCCGACTCGATCGGTCTTTACGAACTCGCAGATCAGGCGGAGTCCTCGTACGTCACCGTCGACATCGAGATGCTCGTGCGCGATCTAGACATCGAGCTGTACACAGCCGAGAGCGAGCGTGGCATCTACGTCTTCGATCCCAATGTCTAGGACTCGTTGGCGACGCCCTGGCGTCTCTTGCTCTCTAGATATCCCATCAGTGTTCTAACTGTATTGATCACGAGCACGGCTTCTGGCTCACCGATGAGAACCTCGTTAGGGTGCGCAACAGACGCATTGTTACGGACCGGGTTCAGCGAATCGAAAATCGATGCCATCGATCCCAGAATCTTGTTTACTTCCTCGGGCCTGGCTCCCAGGTCAGCCAAACTTGGATGTTGTGCACGAAGGGCTTTGAAGAGTTGGTTCATGGTCGGCCGTTCACCGTAGGTGATGCCCACTTCGTCGCAGAGGCTGTGCAGGTACCCGTGCATGGCCGTATGCACACGGTCCACTGCACTTTCAGGACCAGATACCCGCATAAGAGTGTCGGCATCGTCAAGCGCTCGCCGTACCAGGTCAGACGCCGACTCCAACTCCAGATCGACTCCAACCTGACCGGTTTCCAACCGACTGATCCAAGCGTGGATCTCCTTGTACAGTGCAGGACTGCGAAACCTTGGATTACTTGCGTCAGCCACGTCGGGCGGCGGGTATTCCTCAAGGATTGCCCGCAACGCTGCAGCCTGATCCCTTGCTGACGCCTCGAACAGGGTCTCCTCAAAGCAGTAACGGGTCGAGCCTGCATATTCCGCTGTGTTGACATAGAGATCGCATGTCAGCATCCAGAATCGGTCATGCTTCGAGTAGCTGAAGTTCCCCAGGTATCCGCCGTTTACACCAATCCAGTTTTGGACCAGGCGTCCGACCTCCATTCTCGTCAGCTTCAGGTCATCAGACACGACGTCCACCGTACCTAACCGCACACTGCTATCTGCGCTGCTCCGATCCGACCACCACACATCAACCGTTCATGCGCCTTTTGCCTCTTTGCACCCAAGGCCTCCAGACGGAGGCCCAGTTCTGAGGTTGGGAATTCTCCCTTCCGTCAAGGGTCCGCTCTGCCGGCACTCTGTGCCGCCCTTGACCTCGGTGGTCGTGCTCAGCCGCCTACGCGGCTGGCATGAGTCGCCGAGGTTGACAGTCAGCTCCCGAGTTCCTGTTGGCCTGCGGCCCGAGGCAATTGGTGCTGGCTGGTTCTGGATGCTGAGCGAGGTACCTCTCTGTCGTTGTGGATCTCGTCGCACACGGCTACCAGGCCGAAACCTGTTCGCTGCAACCCCCAAGGCATGTCGCCTGCGGCGAGGGGTATTCCGCTTGGTCTCTGCCCTGGTTGTCACCGCTGCATCGATTCACTACCAACAGGAGGTACATCCAATGCCCAGCAAGACCCGAAACCGCAGCACAATCGCCACTGGCGAATCTCAGGCAACCAAAAAGTCCTCTCGGGGACCTTCCGTCAACCGGGTCATCTTGACCGGCCGGTTGGTGGCAACCCCAGAGCTGCGAACCATCGGCTCCGGGCTTCATGTCACGACCGTTCGGATCGTAACCAATGACCGGGAGCAGCCCGAGTTCCACGACGTGGTCCTCTGGAAGCATATGGCCGACTTCGCCTGCCAGTACATGGTGAAGGGGCGTCTCGCCTACGTCGAGGGAAGGATCCAGGCCCGGACCTGGGAAGGCACCGACGGTGTCAAGCGGCGCACGGTTGAAGTGGTGGCCGACCGCTTCCAGGCGCTGACGCCGAAGCAGGCCGCAGAAGTGGCGGCGTAGCCGGAGCAGCCCTGGGAGGTTCGCCTCCCAGGGCCCTTCCGCTGTCAGCGGGCTGGCACTGGCCCGATATCCTGGTGGGAATGTACGGCTCATTCGTGCCACCGCCGTTGAACCCCGAAACAGTCGTCCTGCCGCGCCTGGATCCTGACCAAATTCGGGCCACTCACACGCTTTCAGAGCTACGCGAAGGTCCGATTCCAGTCGTGCTCGACACGAGCTGCGTCCGCACCGGCCTCCACTTCCAGCTCTCGACCGGACGTCTCCCTGCATCTCTCGACAATCTTCGCTCGGGTAGGACTCGCATGTACATGGAGGCTGAGACGCTCGACGAAACGTGGGAGCGACTTCCTCGGTTTGCCCGACAGCTAAACGTTGCGACTTCGACACTTGAAAAGTTGTTTGCAAACGACTGGATGCCCTCAATGTCCATCGTCAGTGTTTCCGATGCAGTTCGGGCACTCGACGAAAGAGCTGTTGCTGTGCACGACTTGGATCCAGACGACTACCCCACAGCGGCGCTGGCGGCATTGCTTTCACCATGCATTGTTCTGACGCATAACTACCGTCATTTCCGCCCATTGGGCGTCACTGCGGAGTCCCAGGGCCTCGATGCAGTGTTCGCTGCAATGAGAGTCAGAGCTGGTGAATCGCACATGCAGGGCATCGTCCTCGTCCCCGCGAGCCCGGTAATTGCCGTCGGGGCGACCACCAAGTGGGCCGCCGACAAGTTCGGGCCGATTGCGTGGATTGCCCTTATGGTCCTTGTTGCTGGCGGTGTATTCGCGTATCAGAAGCAGCCAGTTGAGCGGAAGGATCGCATCAAGAGGGTCGCGTCCGAGGCGGGGAACCTGCTCGCCGAACAATACGGACAGGCCACACTGGCACTTCAGCAAGCGCAAGACGAACTTGGTGCGTATGTAGTTCCTGGACCAGAGGATCGCAGCGTTACGTCCGCCGTCTTCAGAAAGTTGGCCACGGCAGGCGACTCGATGTCTGCCCAACAACTATGCGATGCCTTGGACGGACCGGTTCGTCCGGACGTGGATTCACTTCGAAAGTACATGCATGCCAACAAGACCACCGTGTTCCAAGAAGTGCGGCGAGGGAGCTTCACTCTTGGCACTCACTATCGGGTGGTACTGCCAGTTGAGTCCTGACAGCCCTTGTGTTTCCGATTTCGTGATCGAAACTGACTTTGTCAACGGCTCGCGCCAGGCAAACGCAGGTCCAGTCGTTACACTCGCACCGGGACGAGCCGCCCCGCCGTATACCTCTCGGCGAGCAGCAGGCGCTCACGCCCAAGCGCCCCGCCGACGTCGCCGGCGTAGCTCGATCGGACCCCGGGAAGGCCACTGGTCCTGACCGGGGCTCTTCGGCGAAGGCTCCGATGCGTGATCGTTCCCATCCACTCGCAAGAAGCTGTCGCCTTGCCTACCCGACCGAGACTTGCCGGAACTCCTCGGTGAGATCGCGCAGACTCTTCGGCGCTTCACCATCTTCGACGACCCAGTACTCCCAACCGTCTGAATGTTCGTCGCCGTCAGCTCTTGCCGCGCGCCGGGGCGTGTCAAATGTGTGCTCATTGACGCTAATGAGCCCATCCTCGGTGATTTCGGCGATTGTCGTCCGTTCTGGATCCACAGGGATCAAGAGATCACCGGGATTCAGCAGACCCGCGTTGATGAGGTCGACAAGCGTAACGTCGACAGCAGTCGTCTCACTGATGGCGCCAGGGACTGCTCCTTCGACATTGGGCTGGTAATTCGGATCGGAAAGCTTGCTGAACCCTTCTCTTGTCAGCGCTGACATGAGAATTCGACGCTCCGCCAAGAAGTCGTCGTAGCTCAGAGCTACCCAATTGCTTGGCAGTGCGTGCCAAAAACACTGGTTCTCCAAGGACTTACCCTTGAGAGCGCGCTTCTCCGCTAGTTCTGGCCAGTATGCCGATGGTGGACGATCGGAGATCAAGTTGTTGGTAACCCAATCCGTCGGAGCGAAATTCGCAACCTGGTTCACGCGCTTGATGTTCGTGATGCCGAGTTCGTCCCGAAGGTACGCCTTTGGGAAGAGATGATGTCCCTCGACATCCTTGATCGTCGCTGCCGATGGGTCCATCCAATCTCTGACCTTGCCATTGAGCGCGAACAGATCGGCATCAAGGATGTTCAGGGCGGCGAGGTAGCCCTGATAGGCGGGGCTCGCTGAAGTTGACGAAGTGATGAAATCATCCGGCAGACGAATGGTCCAGAAGTCAGGCGTCAGCACGGTGTCGATGACGTGGTTGAGAATGCCAGCAAATGCTGTGGCATCACCGGCCGTTACGTCATTGAACCGTGCGAGGTCCTCTTCGATTCGTGTTTCCGGTGAATTGGTGTAGCGCCCAGTGGTTTGCGACATGAAGAACCAACGTGCCATGAGTTCGCGAAGCGTCGTCCGGTCCACCTTGTACCGGGTCAGCCCGATCAACCACAAGGCGTACGTGTACAGGACGGTGTTGTCGGAGGTGATCATCTTCTTCGAGCGAAACCCGGCACGCCCAAGAACACGTAGGAAGTCGTCCCAGTTCGTAGCGTTCAACGCATGCAACTGCGCTTGCTGCAACAGCTCAAGCTCGTGCATCCGGTTCTCCGGGACGACCTCGCCGGTACGAGGATTGCGACCACGGAGGGCGTTGTATGCATTTCGCAGCCGGCCTCGATTTTGGCCGAGTGCCACGACAACACGCAACATCTTTCCGGGATCTGGTGCGATGTAGTGGTTCTTCGGCGTCCAAGACGTCTTGGTACCGGTCAGTTCTGTGACACGGTCTGGGGTCAGTCGAGAATTGCGAGAGAAGTATTCCAGCTCATCTCGTCCGTCGTCCCAGAAGACACTCAGCCAAGTAAGGATGAAGTCTGCTTGGGTGAGGTTGACGCCCTCCGAGTTGATGCGCACGAAGATCTCCGCAACTTTCTCGCGGTCGACGGTCGGCTGAAGCTCAACAACAGTGAATGTGAAGTCCTTCAGCCCATGCAGCTTCGCGAAGACCTCCTCGATCCATTCGTCGATCTCCTCAGTGAGTTCGTGAGTTTTGGCGTACCGCTCCCGGAACGCTTTCCGAGCCTTCAGCGGACTCGCGTACACCGCCGAAATGTCGGGGACCCACTCAGGGCTCTTTTCAAGCGCTGCGCTGGTCACCTCGAATCGTTCGGCGAAGGGATTGAAGGCGATGCGGATGCGCTCTTGACGGTAATCGTCGTCAACTACGGGTTCACCTGTCATGACCACATACAAGCTGGTCAATCGTTGCTGGCCGTCGACAATCTTCGCCTTCGCGGTTTGCGTCTTCGCGCCAGTACCGATCGCCTTTGTGTCCTCGTCACCGGGGATATTCCAGAACATCAGCTCGCCGACGGGAAATCCTCTGTAAAGGGAGTCGACAAGGTCACGAACCTTCACCTTCTCCCATACGAAAGGGCGCTGGATGTCCGGAAGTCTCAGCGCGCCGGACTCCACCGCCGCAACAAGGTTTTGGACTGTCCAGGGAACCGGCTTGAAGAGATCGCTCATTGATCGATGTGCTTTCGTGCGCGTTCAGTCTGCCCGGTAAGGGCGCGACTTCCCGAAGACATCTCATGTTCTGGCATCTGTCTATTCAGCTCCTTGGTCTCTCCGAGCCACAGTCCGCTACCAAGTTGAGCAAGTCTGCTCTTAGCAAGCTGATAGTTCGGCATAGCTCGTTCCACGCCAGCCCAGAATTCGGGTGAGTGGTTTGGGACAAGAACATGTGCCAGTTCATGAACGATGACATAGTCGACGAGTGCGGGCGGAAGTTGGATTGTTGCCCAGTGGAAGTTGAGTCGCTCGTTCTTGCCGAGAGATCCCCACCGGTATCCGAGGTCGCGAACGTCAATCGAAGCGGTGTCCACCCCAATCCGCTCGGCCCAAGGCTTGACCCGCCCCGCAAACCACCGCAACGCCAGCGTCCGATACCACTCGATCATGGTCTGCGCTCCATGCCCACGTGCGGGGATGTCGCCCTGCATGACTAGGCGACCCCGTTCCAGCCTTACTGGATCGCGTCGCCCGTCTGCGAGCAGCAGGCGATAGGAGCGCCCCAAGTAGGCGAATCCCTCCCCGCTGACAAAGCTCTTCTCGGGTCGATGCGAAAGGAGCAAGTCCTTCTCGGCGAGCTTCCTATAAACCCACATCCGCTTCTCGTGAGCGAACGCTGCCAGGTCGGCCTCTCGACAGCCGTCGGGAGCGTTGACGATCAACGATCCGTCTCGATCAACAGTGATGCCTATGGTTCGTCGTGAGCCGGAGAGCTGCACCTCGAAATCGAGTCCGGCCACTTCGATCCGCGAGGGTAGGACAAGCGAGTCGGTGCTCATCCTTCAGCCACCAACTTCGAGTGGTTGGCATGCGCTAGCTCGACAACACGGTCAGCCAATTGGGATAAGCGATCCAGCTCGAAGAGATCATGCCCATCAACTTGTTGGCCATCGAGATGCTGAACTAACCACTTGCGTAACACTTCTTGTGCGTAGGTGTTCTGCCAGAAGCCGACCACGCCGATCTCGTGGCGGATGTGACTGACAAGTTCTACCGTTGCTTCTCTAAGGACCGCAGCCTGCTGAGGTGACAAAGATGCTGGCGGCGAGTCCTCGACAGCAAGCTCTGCTGCACTCGTTATTTCGGACTCCAACTCTTGCCCGAGCAGTCCATAGAACGGCGCCTCGGTTTGCGGGTCGAGACCGGTCGAGTCAACTTGCCGTCCCTGGAGAGCGTCATCCACGAGGTCAGACAGCGCGAGTGCGAGCTGGTTCCACTGCTCCTTCAAGGCCTCAAGGATCTTGTCGAGCTTCTCGGAGAGCTTGGAGTAGTGCGCGGGATCTTCGTCGAAGTGCTTACGAATGTGATACCGAATCGCATGTTCCATCTCCGATGCCTTGGCTCGGTCGGTGCCGAGACCGGAGACCTTCGTTCGGAAATCGGGCGCAGTAATTGACACCGGTGGGATCTTCTGATCGACCCCCAGAGCGAGGACATGGTCGTCGATGAGGCTCCGCACCTTCTCGCCGTAGAGGGAGACATCAAAGGTGTCTCCCTCCCGGTATCTGCGACGCGCCCTCACCTGAACCATGCCGAAGAACTTGGCGTCTCTGTAGAACGGCAGCGATTCAGGGCGCGGCATTACGACATCGAGCGTGGTAAAGAACTGCTTGAGCGTCACCTCGAACGTCGCTCTGAGGCGCTCATCCTCCAACGCAGTCACGCATGCTTCGATGTCATCCTCCGAATCAAAGCTGTGAACGCCTTGTTCCAAGAAGAGGTTACGGACGCGCTGACGTCTGTCTGTGAGCTTCGGCAACTCATCCGCGATGCTCTGCAGCATCCCTTCGATGTCATTGCTGGAGTACTCGGCGAGAGCCTGCTTGAGATGCTCGCCGACTCCGTAGTAGTCGACGACGTAGCCCACGTTCTTCCCAGACGCGGTGCGGTTGACTCGGGCAATCGCCTGCAGAAGCTCCGCCTCTTTGATTGAGCGGTCCAGGTAGAGAACCTGCTCGACTGGAGCATCGAAGCCGGTGAGCAGCATTGACTTCACGATGAGGCATGCGACGGGTGAGACCTGTCCGGGCTCGGTGTCAGACACCACTCCAAGAGGGAGCTTGAAGGCAGCGATGTTGGTCTTGTGTTTGTCGCCGTCAGACCACTGCAGCCAGTCGGGGTCATCGTTATGGCTACCAGAGATGACTGGCACGAAGTCCAGTGACTTGATCAGAGGAAGGTGCGCAGAGGCACGCACGAGTCGGGCCATCTTTGTGGGCAGCTCATCAGCTCGGTCGATGGCCTCTGGCGTCTTCTGAGCAGGATCAAGCTTCTCGATATCGCCAACCAGCTCGTCGCGGGCTTTCAGGAAAGCTGCTCGATATCGCACAGCCGCAAGTCGACTCGTGGCGACAACCTGGGACTTGAACCCATTGGGCATGACGCCGTCGACGTAATGGCGCAAAATGTCGCGCGCCTTGGCCTCAATCATCTTCGGTGCCTCTAGTACGTTGCCCTTGGTGGCCCATCTCTTTTTGATGGCATCAAGCTCTTCGGCAGTTCTCTCAGAGAACATGTCCTCGAAGACTTCATCCAAATCACGTCCCTCGGTTACTGCACCTCGGGTAGTCCGTCCCTCGTAGAGGATCGGAACGGTGGCACCATCCGCCTCCGACTCGCGGATGGTGTAAGTGTCGATGAACTCTCCAAAGATCTCGTGAGTGCGCTTCTTCTGGCCCATGATGATCGGCGTCCCAGTGAAGCCAATCCGTGCGCAGTTTGGAAGTGCACTCAATAGATTCGCGTGAAGGTTGCTCGAATGGGAACGATGGGCTTCATCCACCAGGACCACGATGGCGTCGCTGTCGTTGAGGAGCCCAAACGGTTCCTTGTCCTCAGACGTGCTCTTGGCGTCGCTCGCTTCTCCGGCTAAGTCCGCGTCAACTTCGCGGTACTTCTGGATCATGGCGAAGACCAGGCCCTGACCAGGTCGGGCCAACAACTCCTTCACCTTCGCCACTGACTTACCGACGTCTACGGTCTCACCCGTTAGGGCGGCTGTGTCGCTTAGCTGGCGCTGGAGGTCTGTGCGGTCCGTGACTGCCACGACCTTGAACCGCCTTAGCTCCGGGAGTGTGCGCATCTTCCTAATCAAGAAGACCATCGTCAAGCTCTTGCCCGACCCTTGTGTGTGCCAGACGATGCCGCCCCGTCGATCGAACTCTCCGTCTTCGAGTCGGGTCTCGCCGTTCGTGAGCCGCTCGATTGAACGCTGCACTGCCCGATACTGCTGGTACCGGCCAACAATCTTGACCATTCGGCCTTCGATCGGCATATGGAGAGTGAAGTTACGGATGATGTCAAGCAGGTGAGCTGGGCGCAGCATGCCGGCGACGAAAATCTCCTGGCTCGACAGCACCTCCGGCGCTTTGCCAAGTTCAACTGCGACATCATCCCGCGAGACGGGCTCGGTCTCCTTCCACTCAGCGAAGTGCTCACCTTCCGACGTGAAGGTGCCAACCATGGCCTTGTCGAAGTACGTGGCTACCACGAACTGATTGAAGTGGAAGAGGCGCTCACTGCCCTCGTTGTCGTGGATGCGTGATCGCTGGTTGGCGTACCGCTGCAGCTGGTCGATCGCTTCGACGGCGGGATCGGTGATGTAAGGGCTCTTGCACTCGATGACCACCAGCGGGATACCGTTGACGAAGAGAACAACGTCGGGGACGACGAACCTGTGCGCCTGTCCGCCTGGCTCGTCAACGCGAAACTGGTTGATGGCCAGAAACTCGTTATTCTCCAGGTGTTCCCAGTCGACGTACTGAACGGGCTGCCCGCGACCTCCATCTCGCCCCTCTATGCCGTCAACGGTTGTTCCGGTCAGAAGTAGGGATGTGACCTCTTGGTTCGCTTCCATCAGCTTGAGCGCCGGTGATCGCAGCAGCGCTGCCTCCGCCTGAGCAACACGGCTCTCATCCAGCCACTCGTTGCCGTCATCGTCCACGTTGATGCGCCGTATTGCGGCTCGGAGATGGCTTGACAAGACGACCTCGCGGAATGTCTCCCGATCCGAGGCAGTGGGATCCCACTTCGACCCTTCGATGTGTGACCACTTCATGGCAACTAGCTGACTGAGGAGGGGGAGTTCGACCTGCGTGTATTCGTTAGGCAGCGAGGAGGTCACGCAGCCTCCTCGTCGACAGTCACGCGAACGCGACCGGTCAGGAGGTCGCGCATGAGGCCAGCCTTTACTTGTCGCAGCTTTGACAGCTCGCCCGCAGCGGAACGAATCTGCGATTCGATCGCCTCATCGGCCGCGATCATGCGGTCCTGCTCGTCGATCGAAGGCAGCGGAATCAGGACCTTTCGCAGAACGCCAATCGACACCTCAGCCCTAGTCGTCCCAACAATGGTCTGCTGAAGGATTGCCCTGCCACTGTCCGAGGCAAACAGCATTCGCAAGTACTTGGGTCGGCAACCGGGACCAGGTCGAAGGCGCGCCATGTCGCGGCTGATGTTTCCCTCGTACCAGTCCGGTACGACCGCGACCCGCCCGATGGTCGCCTTGACCGAAAGCAAGACGTCACCTGGCCGAACTCTGCTCCTTGCGTAAGCTGCATCGATAGATCGACTGGTTCTATGAAGATTCGTGTGGAAGTCGCCGTCGAGATCCTTAATCATGAGAACGAGTATGCCGTCAGCCACGTAGGGCCCTGCCTGAACGATGCCGTATCCGATTGGCGCACTGGTTGCCTCCTGGCACGACAGGACTTGCCAGCTAGCAGGAATTGTCCCCATCGTTGATAGAACGAATTGATCAGACTGACCCGCCGGATCGCGAAGGTCGCCATTCTCATTGATACCGCGGGTCAGCAGGTCATAGACAACGCCCTTCTTCACGTGCTCCAGTTTTGCAATGGATTGCTCGGTCGATCGGATGGCGGCGTCGACCGAGTCGAGGATCTCGGCGATCTGCGTCTGCTCTGGCAGTGTCGGCACTGGGACAACGATTTGATTGAATTGCGGCCCAGAGATCTCCAGGAAGGTCGTGCCAGATGCCCGACGCGTGAGTTCTGGCTTGAGACGATGAAACAGGTGATAGCCGAAACTTGCATCAATTTCCGGCCCAAACAGGGCGGTCTTGAAACCTTGGTTGGTGGTTAGCCTCGAAAATTCATCCCGCCTCTGATTCGGCGGTGCGCGCGTCCGCGTAAAAGCCCTCCTGTCCTGGGAGAATGTGAGTCGCTG
>Ga0097691_1000315_pt1 | contig 44019 bp, 43 predicted proteins | sample NGESurdeep072012_8_FD_72858 | JGI IMG/M metagenome (GOLD analysis project Ga0097691, IMG submission 72858) | Arctic peat soil microbial communities from Barrow, Alaska - NGEE Surface sample 210-1 deep-072012 | ecosystem: Environmental > Terrestrial > Soil > Wetlands > Peat ... | reverse complement strand
CCGGCTATCGGCACGGGCCAGCCGGAGGGCTCAAAGAACCAGTGGGAATGAAGGCATCGATCTGAATCTTACTTTTCAAGTCATTCCCGCCTAAAAAAGTGGGGCTAGTTCAGAGGTTCCTTAGTACATTGCCAAGACGGTGTGAAATCGGCCGTTTCGGTTACGATAAATGCTGCGGCTTGCGGTCTGCGCTAGCGACACGATGTCTACCACTCGCAGCAAAGCTCCGGTCACCCCCGCCCGAGAGGCATCGGCTCCGTCGCGCCTGTCTTCGCTCGACGTTTTCCGAGGTGCCACCATCGCGGCCATGATCCTGGTGAACAACCCCGGAAATGACTTCCCGTACGCCCCGCTGAAACATGCCGACTGGAACGGGTGGACTCCTACCGACCTGATTTTCCCATTCTTCCTCTTTATTGTTGGGGTTTCGCTCAGCCTGTCGTTTCGGTCGCGCATGAAACGCGGCGGATCGCAGCGAACATTGCTTCTCCACTCGTTACGCCGCAGCGCAATCATCTTCTTCATCGGTCTCTTCTTGAATGGGTTTCCCTATTTCCATCTCGCCACGTGGAGAGTCGCCGGAGTCCTGCAGCGCATCGCCCTTGCTTATCTCGCAGCAGCCGTGATCACCCTGACGTCGAAGACCCGCGGAATCGCAATCTGGATTGCTGGCCTGCTAGTCGGCTACTGGATCGCCATGCGGTTCATCCCAGTGCCTGGATTTGGTGTGCCAGGCACGGACATGCCGTTGCTCGATCCCAATGCGAATTTGAGCTGGTATCTCGATAAGCAATTCCTGCCCGGTGCGATGTACGAGGGCACACGCGATCCCGAAGGAATACTGAGCACGTTTCCTGCAATCGCCACCGCACTGTTAGGGGTATTGACCGGCGAATGGCTGGCGACGCTCCGCGATGCACGGAAGAAAGCGGCTGGCATGCTGGCCTTTGGCGCGGTCTGCGCAGTTGCCGGATTGCTTTGGGGGGTATGGTTCCCGATCAACAAGAAGCTTTGGACCAGTTCGTTCGTCCTGTTCACCGCGGGGTGCGCCCTGATCTGCCTGGCGGCTTGCTACAGGGTCAACGATGTAAAGCAGCACCGGGGAATCTGGGCCAGGCCATTTGTGATCTTCGGCACCAATGCCATCGCAGCTTATACGCTTGCCGACCTGTTATCGAATTTGTTGTTCAACCTTCGTGCGCACATAGGCCGTCATACCGCGACCCTGCAGGACTACATTTATCGAAACTGCTTCGCGCACATCACTCCTCGCGCCCTCGGCTCTCTGGCCTATTCGATTGCATTTGTAGTCGTTTGCTTCCTGCCGATCTGGTGGATGTACCGGAAACGCATCTTCCTCAAGGTGTAGCACGACACCGGGGCCCAGCCCGAATTGTTCCAAACCCCGCCCACGCAAACTGGCAGCAACCCCTTTACCAAACCGGTTTCATTGACGCTGGACCGTAACCGTGTCCTAATATGCCTGTCTATGTCGACGCCATCCATCAGCGTGGGACAACTCGTGGGCCACTACCGCATCCTCGAAAAGATCGGGGGCGGAGGCCAGGGTGACGTATTTCGCGCCCACGACGAGAGGTTTGACCGTGACGTTGCGCTCAAAGTCCTCCCTGCCAAGGCATTCGCCGACGATGCCGCGCGCAAGCGCTTCCACCTGGAAGCCCAGGCCGTCGGCAGGCTGATCCACCCCAATATCGCGACTGCGTTTGATTTTCCCGAGTGGAACGGAATCGACTTTCTGGTTACCGAGTACGTCTCCGGCACCCGGCTCGACGAAAAGCTGGCGCACGGGCCATTACCAGAAGAAACCGTGCTCGCGCTCGGCCGTGAACTCGCCAGTGGATTAGAAGCTGCACACCACGAGGGCATCATCCACCGCGACCTGAAGCCAGGCAACCTGCGTTTCACGGAAAGCGGTCAACTCAAAATCCTGGATTTCGGCTTGGCGGAATTGATCGATCCCGCCGTCGATGTCGCGTCGGCTGAGACGGTGAGCCTTGCCATGACTCTGACCGGGACGCTGCCTTACATGGCGCCTGAGCAGTTCGAAGGAATAACCGACCAGCGCACGGACTTGTGGGCCGCCGGGGTCGTTCTCTACGAGTTGGCGACCGGGCAACTCCCGTTTCCTCAGACGCAGATGGCACCCTTGAGGCATGCCATTCGGCATGAGGCACCTAGACGGCCGACCGAAATCAATCCTGCCATATCGACCGGCTTGGAAAAAGTGATTCTGCGGGCCCTCGAAAAGGATTCCAAACGACGTTACCAAACGGCCAAAGAACTGCACGACGATCTGGCACGGGTGGCGCAGGGGCAAAAAGTCAGATCAGGTGAATGGCTGCCGGACAGTCGCTTTGCACTTGCGCTGGTGGTCGTGCTCCTGGCAAGCTCCGCGTTCGCCGTGTACCATTTCTGGCCGCAGATCAGGCAACTGCTGGGGCAGCGGCCAACCGCCAGTAGTTTCCGTGTGCTGGCGGTGCTGCCCATCGAGAGCGGCAGCCAGGATGCTGCCGAGAATGCGTTGGTACGCGGTGTCGCCGAAACCATCAGCGCGCGCATCGCGCAGGGTACGAACGGACACACGATACAGCTAATTCCTCCCAATGAGTTGAGTGCACAAGGTGTGACGACCGCGGACGCCGCGAGGCGGGCCTTCGGCGTTGACCGGGTGTTGGCGGTCGCGCTACAGCGCTCTGGCGACAAGATGCGCGTCACCTGCAGCCTGATTGATCCTAAAACGCATCAGCAGATGGACGCGCGCACGGTTACGGGCGATGCCAATGATCTGTTTGCACTGGAGGACAGCACCGTCGCCGACGTGTTTGCCATGTTGCCAGCCGAGGCCCGGACGGAGCAGCCTGCGCCTTCGGAAGTTCAGGCGGCGGGTCCGGCGGGATATGAGGCTTATTTGAAGGGCCGCGGCTACCTGCTCGAATACCAAAAATCGGAGAACATCGACGCCGCCATCAAGCAGTTCGAGCAGGCGCTAAAGCTGAGTCCGAACTATGCTCCGGCCTACGCGGGTCTGGGCGAGGCCTACTGGCGAGGCTATGAAGCCCATCGCGGCAAGCAATGGTTTGACACGGCAGCCAACAATTGCAATAAGGCCCTTAAGGTCGATCCCCGTCTGGCAGCGGCACACACCTGCCTGGGCAACATCTATAACGACACCGGCAAGTATCAGGAGGCAGCGCAGGAGTTCCAACGCACACTGGCCCTGGATCATGACGACGCCAACGCACTGAGTGGCCTGGCACAGGCCTACGACCGTATGGGGAACGCATCGGCAGCTGAATCGACCTATAAGAAGGCCATCGTTGCGCGTCCGCAATATTGGGCCGTTTACAACTGGCTGGGGACATTCTACTTCGGACATGGGCGCTATGAAGACGCGGCCGTGATGTTCCGCAAGGTCGTGGAACTGCGTCCTGACAATAATCGCGGCTACTATAACTTGGGCGGCGCCTATTTGATGGAGGCGAAGTATGAAGCGGCCAACCAGGCGCTTGGCCGCTCCATCGAGTTGCGCCCGACCATGGCTGCCTACAGCAACCTCGGGACATCCTACTTCTACCAGCACCGTTACTCCGATGCGGTTGCGGCATACGAAAAGGCTTGCAGCCTCGACGATCAGGAGTTTATGAACTGGGGGAACCTGGGAGATGCGTTGTTTTGGTCACCAGGTCGCCGGCCGGAATCCGCCGGTCCCTACAAGCGGGCCATCGAACTTGCGCGCGCCAAGTTGCAAGTGAATCCGAAAGACTTTACGGCACACGCATATTTGGCCCAGTACAGCGCCATGTTGGGCGACAAACCGACTGCCACTTCCGAGATTCGCCAAGCACTGCAATTGAGTTCGGACGATCCGGATGCTCTGTTCCGTGCGGCGTTAATCTACAACCAGCTTGGTGACCGGAAGCAGACTCTAAGTTGGCTCGACAAAGCCGTACACGCGCACTTCTCGCGCAGCACCATCCGCGATACCCCCGACTTCGAGCCTCTGCACTCGGACCCGGCTTTCACAGCCCTGATCGCGAAAAATTAGGGGCTTCCAGTCTCTTTGGCAACCCCTTCCCAAAGCGGCCCACTACTTGTCGATGATCACTCCCGGGTCCTGCGGGTTGGTGCAGGAATTTGCCCCAACCTTCGCGCTCTGGAACAAGTACGTATCGCAGACTGCATTCGGGTCAATATGTCCGATGTCACCATCGTTAAGCGTATACACCGGCTGATGTGTGTTGGGGTCGATAAACGGGGTGCCAGGGTGGCCGTTGGAAGTCTGCGGGAACGTAACACTCAGGGTTGTCGGTCCACCGGGCGCGATGCCTTTCTCCCAGATAATGGTGTCGCCGACAGTCTTGTTGAGCATTGGGACCTTGTCCGCGTTGCCTGACCCGCTGTCAATCTGCTGGCAGCTGAGGTCCTGCTTCATAATGATCTTGACCTTCGTTTGTTTCGGCGCCGGTGGAGGCGGGTTTCCCTTACCGAGGCCTGCGTTCCCGGCCGACGGCCGGCGTAGATAAAATCCTGCGCCAAAGGCTACTGCGGCGACCACGATAAGCAAAACTGCTGTTAGTTTGCCGCTCATTTTAACTCCCTCCTATTGTGCGTTGCGCGAATTCCCTGGGGGCCGCAACTGAGACCAGCTGCGCCAGTCTCGGCCTGAGGCGGTACCTGCCTTCGTGCAGACACTAGCACGGCTCGGCTGGAAGTCAAGCACCGTTATACGCCAAACCTGCTTACTTGTATTTTGTCTACTTTAGTCCCAGAGTGGGATAGCATCTACGCGTAGTAGGCGACAAAAAGCGATGTGGGCCTTTTGCAACATGCTCCTTATCAGTAGTTCTCGCACTGTGTGAGAGTGCAGGTACTATTGAATCTTCCCGGTAGAGTGCCTGCGTCGGAATGCTATCCAAGTTGAGTGTCCTGCCTGACCGAATGAATAGCATCCGCACCTTGCGCATCCTCGCAGACGCCGGCCGCAATTTCAGAAACCGCAGCGCAGGCAAGCACAGGTGCTCGGCATCTACCAGTACGCCGGGCCTGCCAAGGTTGGGGAAACCAAGCTGGTATTCGACAAGTAGCGTTGCGCTAACCCGCCTCAGCGATCACAACTCACCCGGAGCCTCTTACAGGCTCCGGGTTTTCATTTTGGGTTCTCAATCGCCCCCGACTTCACCTTCCGGTGCACATTTGCTGTCGCGCGATTAGAATGCTGAGTTCACCACTTTGAGCTGGGAAGCAAAGGACCACTCCATGATTGTCGGTGTTCCCCGCGAAACGTTTCCAGGGGAGCGGCGGGTTGCGCTCGTACCTGCAGCAATTCCAAACCTCAAAAAAGCCGGACTGGACGTCGTCATCGAAGCCGGTGCCGGGGTCGAAGCTGGCTATCCGGATGCCGACTACGTGACCAAAGGCGCGCAGATCGTGGCCGATCGGGCCGAAGTATTTCGCGTCGCCGACGTCGTTCTTCAGGTGCTGTGCCACGGCTCCAACGATCGCACTGGCCAGGCCGACCTCGCACTTCTGCGGCGAGGGCAGGTCCTGGTCGGATTCCTGCGTCCCCTCGGCAATGTGCAGACCGTCCAGGAGGTTGCCGCCACCGGCGCGACCGCATTCTCGGTCGAGTTGATGCCGCGCACCACCCGCGCGCAAAGTATGGACGCCCTATCGTCCATGGGAACGATTTGCGGATACAAGGCCGTGATTATCGCCGCTGACACGCTGCCCCGCATCTTTCCCATGCTGACCACCGCGGCCGGAACCATCACTCCTGCGCGCGTGCTGGTGATGGGCGCAGGCGTCGCGGGCTTGCAGGCCATTGCCACCGCGCGACGACTTGGTGCCGTAGTTTCGGCGTACGACCTGCGTCCCGCCGTGAAGGAGCAGGTGCAGAGCCTCGGCGGCCGGTTCGTCGAACTTCCGCTGGAGGTCGCTGACGCGCAGGATGCTGGCGGCTACGCCAAAGCGCAGGATGATTCGTTTTATCAGCGCCAGCGCGAGTTGCTGGGAAACGTCGTCGCGGCACACGATGTAGTGATCACGGCGGCGGTAATTCCCGGCAAGAAATCTCCGGTGCTTGTGACCAAAGAGATGGTGGAACGCATGGCGCCCGGATCGGTGATCGTCGATCTCGCAGCCGAGCGCGGCGGCAATTGTGAACTGACGCGCATGGAAGAGAAGGTCGTCGAGCATGGAGTGTCCATTCTCGGCACCATCAACCTGGCCAGCGCAGTTCCCTATCATGCCAGCCAGATGTATGCCCGCAACCTGACCAACTTTCTGCTCAACATGGTGAAGGACGGGAAGCTTAACCTGAACATGGACGACGAGATCGTGCGCAGCACCCTGGTGACCGAGGGCGGCGAGATCGTCAATCCACGCGTGCGCGAATTTTACTCGCTGCCGGCACTGGTAACGCAAACTAAATAATGAACCACAGAGGCACGGAGACACCGAGAAGAGCAGATTTAGAAATTGATTTTCTCTGTGCCTCTGTGTCTCTGTGGTGGACTTTGGAGGTTTTGATTTGAAGGCAGACCTGATCACCAGTCTCTACGTCTTCATGCTCGCCGCGTTTATCGGATTCGAGGTGATCCGGCGAGTCTCCCCGCTTCTCCACACACCCCTGATGTCGCTCACCAACGCATTGGACGCCATCGCCGTGGTAGGCGCCATCATTCTCGCGGGCGAACAGAAGAGCCAGCTCGCCACGATTCTCGGCACCATCGCCATCGTGGCCGCCACCAGCAACATCGTCGGCGGCTTCATCATCACCGACCGCATGCTCAAGATGTTCAAAGTGAGTAAAGCGCCCAAGCCATGACAAACCTAATGGGCGGTGAATACGTCATTGAGGTCCTCTACATTATTGCGGCGGCGCTGTTCATTCTGTCGCTGAAATGGCTGAGTTCGCCCGCCACCGCGCGCCACGGCATCTTCGCAGGCGAGGCGGGCATGTTGCTCGCCATCGTCGGCACGCTCTTCTACAAGGGCATCGTCGATTACAAATGGATCGCCATCGCCCTGGTGCTGGGCACCATCATCGGAGTGCCGCTGGGCCGCGTCGCCATGACCGCCGTTCCGCAGCGAACCGCGCTCAGCCACGCCTTCGGCGCGCTCTGCGTCACCCTCGTCGGCACCGCCGAGTTCTACCTGCGCGCTCCCAACATCTCGAAATTCATGATGAGCGTGCTGTCGCTCGAGGTCATCCTCGGCTCGCTCACCATCACCGGCAGCCTGATGGCGGCGGGCAAGCTGATGGAGATCCTGCCGCAGCGCCCCATCACCTATAAAGGACAGAACATCGTCAACCTGGGCTTCCTGGGGATCGCGATCGCTATCGCGGTGGTGCTGGTGTTGCACCCCGAGCACATGGGGCTCTATCCGGCGATGGTGATCATTCCGCTGATATTCGGCGTGCTCATGATCGTCCCTATCGGCGGCGCCGACATGCCGACCGTGATCTCGCTGTTGAACTCCTACGCCGGACTCTCCGCCGCCGCCATGGGATTCGTGCTCGACAGCAAGCTGCTCATCGTCGCGGGAGCACTCGACGGCGCGTCGGGCTTCATCCTCTCGGTGAACATGTCGAAGGCCATGAACCGATCTTTCTCCAACGTTTTGTTCGGAGCCTTCGGACAGGTGCAGCCTGCGGCCACAGGCACGCAGGAAGCGCGTCCCGTTCGTAGTGCGACGCCGGAAGAAGCGGCGGCGATCCTCGCGGCTGCCAATAAGGTCGTCATCGTGCCCGGATACGGCATGGCCGTCGCCCAGGCGCAGCACAAAGTTCGCGAACTCTACGACGCGCTCAGCAAGCGCGGCGTGGACGTGACCTTCGGAATCCATCCCGTAGCGGGCCGCATGCCCGGACACATGAACGTCCTTCTGGCCGAAGCCGACATTCCCTACGACAAACTGCTCGACATGGACCAGGTCAACGGCGACATGCCGCAGACCGACGTGGCCCTGGTCATCGGAGCCAATGATGTCACCAACCCGGCGGCGCGCACCGATACCTCGAGCCCCATCTACGGCATGCCCATCCTCGACGTGGACAAAGCGCACACCGTGATGGTCATCAAGCGCAGCATGAGTCCAGGCTTCGCCGGCATCGATAACCCGCTCTATTACCTCGACAACACGCTGATGCTCTTCGGCGACGCCAAGAAGTTTGTGGGAGACATCGTGAAGGAGCTGTCGGGCAATAGCGGGGGACACTAGGGACAACTGGTAGCTGGTTGCTGGCAACTGGGTCGAGGCATCACGAGTCGATTCCCAAACTGGGACGTATTGGGTCAGGGGTACCCCCTCCCCCCTCCCCCCCTGCCCGTAAAATATTGAAAACACAGGGGGCGAAAGGCGAAAGTCCGTGCAAAATATTGAGCGCGTGGGACTTGGAGGCAAAATATTGCGGAATAAGGACTTAGGTGGAATTTTCTGGGGCCGGACGGGGGTGTTGGCAGGGAGACGGCTGAAAAATCGAAAACGGTCAAGACCCATCACAGGTCAAAGCACCTACTGGGAATGCGGGTAGTGTCCGGCTGCCGACTCGGTGGAAGACAGCTCTCCCTCATCCTTCCAGAGGTAGTGTACGAGGAGTAGGGGGAAACACCAAGCGAGTTGGTCACGCATCAGCGTGACGGGCAACCATCGCCGACGTTTGGGGACTCGGGTCTCGCATTTCCCAAAACCAGGGAAGTGTGTGCCGCCCGCGGAGTTGTATACGCCCTCTGCTTCTTTGTTATGACGTTAGGGCGCCGCTCGGTGAGAACGTACGCCTGCACGCACGCGGACGGCGAACCCGCGCATTGACCGCAGCGTGCAATTTTTCGCCAGTCTATACACGAATGACTCAAATGTCATCGATCCGAGGCTATACTTTGATTTGACGTAATGAAAGAGCATAGCTGCAACGAACTTGCCACTTACAAGCTCGTTGTCGGATGCAGTGCGAGCACGCGAGAATGCAAGGTCACATTGTGAGTCAAATAGATCATGGACTAGACCATTTGCTCCGGCCACTACCTTGAGTTTTCCTCGATAGCTGATGATGGCAGAACCTTTCAATTCCCAAAGCCGCTTCGGTTCGCAGAATGATTCGGGCGGCGACGAGCAATTCCTGACACCAAGGTTTAGGAACTGCGCACAAAAGAAAAGCATGAAGAGCGATCGTAGGGAATTGTAGAGAGATAGGATCTGAGCATTTAGCGACAGTTCCGTCTCGACATCAGTTCGTCTCCTCTTGGGATGGTTCTCGATGACCAGCTCTACTATGGCGGCAGGCTCCAGCAGATGATTCTCGATGCAGAATCGGTCGAGATAGAATACATTAGGATGCTCGAACCGTTTTCCAAGCAGGTGATCGAAATCTCGGTCGACGATGTAAACCTTGAAGCCTCTGATGCCTTGATTGGCCTCTGACGTCGCGTGCTGGAAGACCGCAGATTTGCCTCCCAAAGGGAAAATCCGGGCGATCCTGATGCGCTTGAAAAGCTTCCTAAAGATCTCGAAGTACAGATTTTCCTGTTCCTCATCCTCGACGTAGAAGTTAACCTCGTTGAATTCAGAGTAAAAGATGTCAAGCGCAGCCATGCCACTCTGGCTTCGGGCGGGCAGGTCTGATGGTGGTCCGCTCATGATCTGGTCACTCGAAGCGCGACGCAGCTGCCTTTGTATTTGCCAACGATATCCGGTGAGTGTGTTGCAAGGAGCAACTGAGTCTCTTCCGGCCGAAGTTTTAGGAACTCGTCCATAAAATCAGACTGCCACTTTGGGTGAAGAGACAGCTCCGGTTCATCGATGATGAATACGCTCTTTGGGTTAGACGCGAAAGCTAAGAATGTAAAAAGCACAAGAATCTGCCGCTCGCCGGATGAGAGATGTGTAATCGACTGTCCCGACTGCTTTTTATCCGGAGCATTCGTCACTGAGAAGGCCAGCTTTCCGGTGCTTTCGTCGAAAAATAGCTCTTTATTACTGTCATTGAGGAATCGGTTCACAGCGGCAAGGTAATCATTTAGTGATTTGAAAGCCGATGCATTCTTTTTTTCGAAATCATTGAATGCCTTGGCAAGGCTTTCGATCTGGCGATACTGAGCAACGATAAAGAAATTGACAAGGTCGTGCTGCCCTTTCGCACCGTGTTGTCGTTCTGTCACGAGGCGTGAGGCGTTAAAAAAACGCTGCACCTGCTTACGCACATCTGTCGACTTGATTGTGGCGGACAAATATGTTGAAACTTTCTCCTCAAGTCCCGTGATCTCCTGCCGGGTCATCGGCTTTATCGCCCCACCGCGAAAAGGCATCTCCGGATCTTGGAGCGCTGACATCACTATTTTGGCCTTTAACTCATCATCGTTTGCAATAGCTCTGGTTCGAAACTCGGCGTATCTGGACGATGTGACCTCCTGCACGTAAGCCATAGGGGATCGGGAACGAGCACGTCTTCTCATTGCTGCCGATCGCGGGTCGACGTAAAAAACCTCTTCGGATTCGGCTGAGATAGTGCGATCTAGGGTGATAACAGTAGGCTTTGAAAATGACTTCAGAAGTTCATACATTGGTATTTCGTGCTTCTCTGGAGCCAGGCCTCGATAAAGTTCTTCCGCGTCCTCGTCGTCTTTTGCAGCAGTCATCGTGAGACTTATCGTTATTGGCTTTAACGGCGTCTGTGGCCCATCGATCGACAGGATAACGTTTTCAGAACTTTTTCTTGCGGCCAACTTGTAGTTGATGTTGTTTTCCTCAAACTTAAGCGTGAGTGAGTCATATTGCTCAAGCGCCAATCGTCGGAAGTCAGGCTTCAATAGCCACTCGATCACATTGATCACACTCGTCTTACCGCTTCCATTGATGCCAACGAGCAGAGTAATCTCTTCGTTGAACTCTACGTCAAGAGTGAGGGTTCGATATAGCCCACGAATAGATAGTGACTTCAGCAGCATGCTCAGTGCCTCTCAACCGTGGATCTTGGGGACGGCATAACTTGGTTTCTTGTAGGCCGACCTGTGCTCGACCAGCCATCCTGTATTTGTCGGCTCCGCCTCTCCCCGTTCACAAGCGCGCCAAGCGAGTCGTTACTTATCGATGAAAGCAAGTGCCCCGGAAGTGTACCACGCGAGTTTCGCTGGTGGCCCACACATCCCGTGGCCTACATTTGCCTGATTTTGGCAAATGTGGGGCTGCTGCCAAATGCCATGCGACCAGAGCTTTTAGGTGGAAGCACCACGCGGGTGCCCCATTCAAGCGGCCCGTCTTTGGCCGCATGAGTGGGGGTTTTCCTTCCCAACCCCGATCCCTCCGGGCGTCATTTCTGTGAGCCGAGTGCGTCGCTAGGCCGAGATTCACTGGTACGAAGCGCATGGAATCGGCGCCAAGGAACACAAGATCAAGCGTATTTTTGACTCAGAACTATGAAACGTGCGGAATCACAATTCGTTGTTTGCGTGAAGAACAAGCAGTACGGTGCATCGTTGGAACTGAGAAAGCTGTACCAGGTACTTCCCGACGATGCGGCTGCCAAGCGCCACCAACTCCGCGTGATTGACGAGTCGGGAGAGGACTACCTGTATCCCGAAAATTACTTTGTACCGGTGAATCTGCCCCAGGCGGCAGAAAAGGCCGTGTTCCGCGTGGCGGGCCTCCCATCCGCAAAGTAATTCACAGGACCCGGCGCCAGCGGCTGACTCACCTCTTCGACCACCTTCATAAACTGTCTATCCGTCAGCCCATCAGTGCCTTCTTGGCTTTTTCCAGGCGCTTGCGCTGCTCGTCATCCACCTTGGGATAGGTGAGCTTCAGGTCTTTCAGGGTCTCCACGATGATGTCTGACACAGTGAGGTGCGTGAACCATTTGTTATCGGCCGGAATCACGTACCAGGGTGCGTGCTTCGTGCTGGTGTGCTGGATCGCATCTTCGAAGGCATCCATGTACTCGTCCCAACACAAGCGCTCGTGCAAATCGGCGTCGGAGTACTTCCAGTTCTTGCGCGGGTCTTCAATCCGCTGCAGGAAGCGTTTCCGCTGTTCTTCCTTGGATAAGTACAGGAAGAACTTGAGCACGAGAGTTCCGTTACGCACCAGGTGCTGCTCCATGTCGTTCATGGACTCAAATCGCTGCTTCCAGAACTTGCTATCGGGCTTGGTGAAGCCGGGCAAGCGCTGATGATCGAGGACCTCCGGATGAACGCGGGCTACGAGGACCTCTTCGTAGTAGGAGCGATTGAAGATGCCGATGAGCCCGCGTTGCGGCAGACGGCGATAACAACGCCAGAGGAAATCATGGTGCAGCTCCTCCTCCGACGGCGGTTTGAATGCGGTTACTTCGCAGCCGCTTGGGTCCACGCCCGACATGACGTGCTTGATGGTGCCGTCTTTGCCGGCCGCATCCATCGCCTGTAACACGATCATCAACGCATAGGTGCTGTCGGCATAGAGCAGATCCTGGTACTTGGCCAGACGCTCAATGTTCCCCTGCAGCTCGGCCTTGGCGCTCTCCTCGGAGTCGTAATGACCGGTATATCCGGGATCGTGGTCCTTGAGGCGAAATTGTTTGCCGGGTCTGGCCAGAAACGGTTCGAATTTCATATATGCGAGATGATACGGCATAAATCCCAAGGCTAAAGCCTGAGTATATTCGGCCCTTCAGTCACCACGCTAAAGCGTGGTGCTTCCACCTCGCCCGTCACTTTGCCTCGAACAGCGGTCTCGCCATCTCCTCCTGGTTCGCCGACTCCGGGTGTTCCGCTTTCCACCGCATCGCCGCTGTGATGCGAGTGCGTCCGCTGGGATGATCGTAGAAGAGGACTTCCTCCATCGGACCGGGATCCAGCTTGCGATACTCTCCCAGCAACATATCCACATTCGCCTCGCCGTCGGGTTGCTGGGCGGCGTTCAAGCCGTACAGGTCCGCCTCATACTCCATGTTGCGCGTGATCGTATTGGTCACCGGCGTCATCACGAACATGTACACCGAGAACACGATCACCGCCAGCGGCAGCACGGCGACATCGGTGATTCCTCGCACGTCCCACTTCCCGCCCCAGCGTGCCAGACTGAAGTTGATGCCCCAGTTCACGACGGCGAACCCGATCACAATCACTACCCCAAACATCACCAGTCCCTTGTACGCATGGTTGAGCACATAGTGGCCCATCTCATGTCCCATGGTCGTCTCGATCTCAGGCAGCGTGCAGCGCCTCAGTAAATTGTCGTTCAACGAAATCCGCATCGTCCCGGCAAATCCGCTGACGTTGGCGCTCACCCGGTTCGATTGCCGCGATGCATCGAACTCGTACACATCGTTGGCGGGAATCCCATTCGCTCGCGCCATGCTGAGAATCGGGTTCTTGATTCGTGCGTCCGTTAGCGTCGTGTACTTGTTGAACAGCGGAGAGATGTACACCGGGGCGATCAGGCTCACCAACGCGACAAACACCATCATCACGACTTCGCCCCACACCCACCAGTTCTTTCCCAGCCGTCTCACCAGCCCAAACAACGGCACCATAAGGATGGCTCCCAGCACCACGCCGACGCCCAGCCCAACCGCCTGATCCCTCATCCACGGGCCGAAGGTCTGGTTCAGCAGTCCGTACTTGTGCTCGCGGAAGTAGCCCTCATACAGGCTCATCGGGAACGTGAGCGCCGTCACAACGACGATGAACTGCACCCAGTAGAGCGCCGTTTGCAGCGGACGGAATCGGGTAATGCGCTCGGCCAGATTGCGCATGCGCGCCGACCACCGGAACCGCAGCAGCAACCACATCACGATGACCGTAATAAGAAAATCCCACAGCTGCAGCCAGTAGCCGCCCTCGAAATAGGCATCAGAACGGGCGCGTTGTGCAGGCGGCATCTTGGCCAGATAGGTATCGACGGCTGCCCTGACATCGAAGGCCGGACCAGTCTGGTTCGCGGGAATCGCCGTGGAGGCGGCGCCGGGAGCACTCGACTGCCCGGATGCGAGAACGCTGAACATCGAAATCGTCAGAACAACCAAAAGGCAGGCTCGAACCATTACGTCTCCTCGAATTTCCGGACGAGTATACGCTGTTGGCCAACTCGCCTACATTTGTCTAAAGGGCGGAGCATCACTTGAGCTGTGTACCCGCGACAACCGGCCGGTGGACACCGAGAGCTTATTTCGTTCCGCCGACGATCGGCTTCGCTGGCGCCAGCAGAAGGAAAACTAGTCCAATCGCCAGCATTGGCGTCGCGGCTTTCAGAAGATCGCCGTGCGGGATCACGCCTTTCACGGCCTGCACTCCCATCACCGCCCCGTGAACGATGCTCGACCAGGCGGTGAAGGCGATCAGGCTACGATGGGCCGGCGGGTTGAACGCCGCGATGATCAAGAATACCCCCAGCGTGACATACACACTGGCCAGCATCTGCTCAAATGCTCTTGCCGGATTGTTGTAATGCATGAGCGAGAAAACTCCGGACAGAAGCATCAGCCCCACCAATACCAGCGCGACCCTGAGCGCTCGATCACGGAACATCCTGCCCTCCCCTGTAGAACGGAATCAGTGAATAGTAGCGGTCGGCCCAACTTTTCGCCACTGTCCCGCGAAGGGGTTGAGCACGGGGAAAACTTGGCAACGGAACTCAATCGCCACAATCGCCGTATCATGATGCAGGGGGAGTTATGTTCACGTTCCTCGTGTGGTGCATTCTGCTGATTTTCTGCTGGCCGCTGGCGATTGTCGCGATCATTCTGTATCCGCTGGTGTGGCTGCTGCTGTTGCCCTTCCGCATCCTCGGTATCGCGGTGGGTGGCGTGCTCGAACTGGTGAAGGCCATCATCTTTCTACCGGTGAGAATTCTGCGCGGACCTAGCCGGGCTTACTAGTCTCCTCTGTCACACCAACAAAAGGCCCCTGAAGTCGTTCCCAGGGGCCTGGTTGCATTGCTTGCCGCTTTGCCGCGCGAGCTAGAACATATATCGCCAACTGTCGCGGCGCGCCGCGCACCGTGTCGTTCGACCTCAGCAGCCTGGGAACCTTCAGCACCGCGAGCCTGCTGACCATCGACGCTGCGACGGACGCGACCATCGGCCCCACGGCTTCGAGCGTCGCTCCCAACTCACCCATTCAGCTGACGTTGAATGGCCATGGTGTGGCGTTTGTGAAACTGCAATAAGCTGGACTCGCACCGCCTGGCAGCCGCAGGACACAGTAAAATAGATTCTTTGGCGGCTGCGCCGTTTCAACCTCTCGTGCCCGCCCGATCCGAGGAAACCGAGAAATCATGGACACCACCAATCACGCGACGGAAACACCGGCTACCCCATCCGACGCGCCCAAAGCCTCCAACTTCATCCGCGACATCATTCTTGCCGACCTTGAATCCAACAAGTTTGACGGCCGGGTTCAAACCCGCTTTCCTCCTGAGCCCAACGGCTACCTTCACCTCGGCCATGCCAAATCGATCTACCTCAACTTCGGCTTGGCTGCGGAATTTGGCGGCGCGACCAACCTGCGCTTCGACGACACCAATCCCGAAAAAGAAGAGCAGGAGTACGTCGATTCCATCATTCGCGATGTTCACTGGCTGGGTTACGAGTGGGCTGGGCTTTATTACGCTTCCGACTACTTTGACCAGCTCTATGCCTGGGCGCTGCAGTTGATCAAGGCGGGCAAGGCTTACGTTTGTGATTTGAACGCGGAGGAAGTGCGGCAGTATCGCGGCACTCTGACCGAGCCCGGCAAGGAGAGCCCCTATCGCATTCGCACGGTCGAGGAGAACCTCGACTTGTTCGAGCGCATGCACGCCGGCGAATTTGAAGACGGATCACGCACGCTGCGCGCCAAGATCGACATGGCGTCGCCCAATCTGAACCTGCGCGATCCGGTGATGTACCGCATCCTTCGCGCCACGCACCACCGCACCGGCGACAAGTGGTGCATCTATCCCATGTACGACTACGCGCACGGGCAGTCGGACTCGATGGAGAAGATCACCCACTCCATCTGCACGCTCGAATTTGAAGACCATCGCCCACTCTATAACTGGTTCATCGAGCAACTCGGCATCTTCCCGTCGCAGCAGATTGAGTTCGATCGGCTGAACGTGACCTACACGCTGCTCAGCAAGCGCAAGCTGCTGCAACTGGTGCAGGAGGGCCGGGTGCGCGGCTGGGACGATCCTCGCATGCCCACGCTATCTGGCATTCGGCGACGAGGCTATACGCCTGAGGCGCTGCGCAACTTCTGCGCCGCCATCGGCGCGTCGAAGACCAACGGCACTATCGAACTGGCGATGCTCGAACATTTTGTACGCGAGGACTTGAACCGGCAATCGCTGCGAGCCATGGCCGTGCTTCGTCCGTTGAAGGTCGTGATCGACAACTATCCCGAAGGTCAGTCGGACGAGTTGCAACTTGTCAATAATCAGGAAGACCCCAGCGCCGGAACGCGCGCGGTGCCCTTCTCGCGTGTGCTCTATATCGAGCAGGACGACTTCCGCGAAGATCCGCCGAAGAAGTTCTTCCGCCTATCGCCGGGACGCGAAGTGCGTCTGCGTGGCGGCTACTTTATCAAATGCACCGGAGTCGTGAAAGACTCCGGCGGCGCGGTCACCGAGGTGCATTGCACCTACGATCCCGAAACCCGCAGCGGCAATGCGCCCGACGGACGCAAGGTGAAAGCGACCATCCACTGGGTCTCGGCGGATCACGCTATCGAAGCGGAGGTCCGCATCTACGAGAACCTGTTCGTTAAGGAAGACCCCAATCAGGTCGAAGGAGACAACACGTTTCTCTCTAACCTCAATCCCGATTCGCTGGAAGTCCTGACCGACTGTAAACTCGAACTCTCACTCGCGAGCGCGAAGGCGGGGGACCGTTTTCAGTTCGAGCGGCTGGGATATTTCTGCGTTGATCCGGGCACGACGGCGGAGCGACTGGTATTCAACCGCACCGTGGCGCTGCGCGATACCTGGGCTAAGATCGAGAACCGCGACAAGGCCGGCGCATAGACGACCGCCAACCGCCGCACGTGGCCCTTAGTTGTGCTTCACGAACTCCGCGTTCTTCTGGTTGGTCAGCGAGTTGTACAGCGTCTCGATGAACAGGTCTCCGGTGATGAACTGCCCTGAGTACTTTTTGTCCCAGGCAGCGAGGATCTTGTCCTTCTTCATCTGGTCAACCGTTTTGCCGGACTTGATCGCCGCCTGGACAGCGGCGCTGGTCTCCTTCAGCATGGCGCTGTAGTCCCGGATCTCGGCAAGGTTCGACAGCTGTCCGTGCCCTGGAATGACCTTCACATCCGCAGGCAGCACCGCGACGACCTTATCGCAGGCCGCGATCATTCCCTGCACGCTCCCTCCCGAAGCGACATCGATGAAGGGATAGCCGTAGCGCACAAAGTCATCGCCCATGTGCACCACATTGGCCTTGGGGAAAAAGACGATGGCATCGCCGTCGGTGTGGCCCGAGGGAAAGTGCAGGGCGCGAATGTCTTCGCCATTGAGATGAACGGTCACATCGTGATCAAAGGTAATGATGGGCAGCGCGCCCTTGTCAGCGGCCTTCTGTTCCATGGAGACGCCGCCGCCATTGCCTGCCTTACCGCCGGTCTCCAGGCGCTTGCGCACATTGTCTTGCGCAATGATCGTCGAGCCGCCTGTGGCTAAGGCAAGGTTTCCGCCAGTGTGGTCGCCGTGATAATGCGTGTTGATGACGAACCGCACCGGTTTGTCGGTGACGCCAATGCCCTTGAGTGCTGCGGCGATCTTGTCAGCCAGCGGAGCGTACTGGTCATCGACAATGACTATGCCGTCTTCACCCACGGAAGCAGCGATGTTTCCGCCCGCGCCTTCCAGCATGTAGATGTTGCCGGAAACCTTGGTGACCTTGATCTGGACTTTGCTGAAGTCCTGGTCCTGCGCCGCTGCGAGAACTGCAGCACAAAACAGAAAGAGCAACGCGAGTCTGCGCATAAATGTCCCCTCACCCCTGAAGTCGCAGGATTATAGCATCGCGACCAGAGGCGAAGGTACGCTTAGGGTCCCGGAGAGTTATTCGTATTGCGACATGGTCAGCGTCTTGCCATCAGCGCTGCACACCCACAGTTTGCCACCGACGACGGTGCCGCAGGTGAGCGGCGCATCCGACTTCACAGCCGCGGATTTCGCGCTGGCGATGTCCCAAAGCATCGCATGCGGGGGCTTCTCGCCGGCATCATCAAAATAGACAGTCGCAAGGCGCTGTTTGTCGCCCAGAACATCGATGACGGCGACAGACGAGCCCGCCTCGGGAGGAAACTGGCGGATCTGTTTGGCGGTAGCGGCATCGAGCACGGTGATACGGGCGTCGGCGCCTCCGGCCAGCACGTGCTTGCCGTCAGGCGTAAATGCAAGTGCGAAAGTTTCCAGCAGGAAGTCGCTATTCTCTCGAGTCTTTTTCCATGTAGCGGTGTCGTACCAGCGCAGCACAGTATCATCGCCCGCGGCGACCAGCAGCTTGCCGTCAGGACTTACGGCGCATGCAATCAACCCGCCAAACTCGAAAGGCAAAGTCGCACGCAGCGTCGGAGTATTCGCCACTTCCCACAGTTGGCCGGGACTGTCCACTGGCCCAACCACGAGTGCCTTCGCATCGGGGAAGAAGTACATCATGTCAATTCGGCGCGAGCTCGCCTTCCAGCGTATGGACGAAGATGCGCCCAGGCTGGGGACCAGTTCTACCGTGCCATCTTCAAATCCAACCGCCAGCCAACTCCCGTCCTGAGAATAGACGAAGCTGTTGGCGTGCTGCTCAGCCGGAAACACGTGCCGTTCGGTTCCCTCGGGAATGTTGACCACGCGCATGCTGTGGTCCTTACAGTGCACAACCAATTGGGTGCCAGTGGGCGAGAGGTCCTGATACCGCGACTCGCAGGGCAATTGCACTTTCGTAATCGGCTTGGAGGCTCCCATGGCCGATACACCAAGAAGAAGAAACGCGGCTGCAACCACTTGGCGCATCACAGCGTCTCCATCACGAGGTCGAAGTTCACCGCGGCAACGATTTGCTTGGGATCTCCCTTGATCACCACCGGACGCACCAACTCACGGCTGGTGATGAGCGGATCGCGATGGAAGTTCTTGTCGGGATCGCCCTCGAATACCGGATCGGTGGCGAAGTACAACTGCGTGATCAGCGGCATGTGCCCCTTTGCAGTGATGAGGTAATGCACATGCTGACAGACGCGATCGGGATAGTGCCCAGGAATGACCGACTCGATAGCGTAGCTGCCTTTTGCTCCCGGCTCAAGCAACGCGCGGTAGCGGTAGCCGTCAACGTCGTAGTGGCCGTCGTTATCCGTCTGCCAGATCTCGACCTTGGCGTTCGGCACTGCTTCACCCCGCGTGTTGTAAACCACACCCGCAATGGTCAACGGCATGCCGGAGTCGCCCGGCGCACGCAGCATGGAAGTGTTCGGAGCTTTCCGTTTGTAGAACGGGCCCAGTTCGCAGAATGGTGTGGGCTGCCGCTTCTTCTCGGCTTCCTCCCATTCGGTGGCGAGGGCTGACAACGGCAGCGATGTAGCAAGTGTGACCGCGCCAAACACGGCGCAGCGTTCCAGCAGTTCGCGTCGAGTAAAGTGCATTCTCTCCCCTGATACTGGGGAGTGACTATAACTCGACTTGCTGAAATCGCCTAAGAAAAAACCTGCCTGCGACTATCGTGCAGCGGCGGTTGGCACTCTCTGGCCTCGCCGCAGCTTGGCCGCCTTCACAGTGTTGCTCATCAGAATGGCGATGGTGAGCGGACCCACTCCACCGGGCACGGGAGTGAGCGCGCCTGCAACTTCGACGACTTTGGGATGCACATCGCCAATGAGGGTCGAGGCGTTTTTCGCAAAGCTCTGCTCACGTTTCGCGTCTCCGGCGAAAAACTTCTGGAACTCGGCAGGATCGGTGATCTTGTTCATGCCAACGTCTATCACCGTTGCGCCCGGCTTCACATATTCGGGGGTGATCATGCCGGTGCGACCGATTGCGGCGACCAGGATGTCGGCTCGGCGACAAACCGCGGGCAGGTCGCGCGTCTTCGAGTGACAGACCGTAACGGTCGCGTTGCCGTTGATCAGCAACATTGCGACAGGCTTGCCAACGATGTCGCTGCGTCCCACCACCACGGCGTCCGCACCAACTATGGGAATATTGCTGCGCTTCAGAATTTCGATGACGCCGGCGGGCGTGCACGGAACCAGTCCAGGCCGCTGCGTGGAGAGATTGCCAACGTTCATGGGATGGAATCCATCAACATCCTTCTCGGGCGAGACTGCCAGCAGCACTTTCTTCGAGTCCACATGCGACGGGAGCGGCAATTGCACCAGGATGCCGTCAATGTCGTCGCGGCGGTTGAGATCGTCCACCAGAGCCAGCAATTCTTCTGTAGTCGACGATTCCAGCGGCGCGATCTTCTCGCTCAGGATGCCCAGTTCTTCGCAGGCCTTCACCTTGCTGCGGACGTAAATTTCCGACGCAGGATTGTGGCCGACCAGCACCACCGCGAGGCCCGGTCGAAGCCCCTCGGCGGTGAGTTGCTTCACTTCTTCGCCGACTTCGGCTCGAATTTGTGCTGCGATTTTGGTTCCGTCGAGTATGACTGCCGGCATGATTCCTCCGTGGATATGAACGAACTTCTAGTTTAACGCGGAGAGAGGAAGCAAATAGTATCCTCGGCGCATGAAGCTAACCGCTAATTGCTGACCACTTTCTTGTTACAATCGGAGCGTCATGATTTCGCCGGAACTCCTCGAAATACTCGCCTGCCCGGTCTGCCGCAAGCCGCTTGTGCTGCGCGGCGAAGACAGTTTGAAGTGCAACGAGTGCAAGCGCGTATACCCAATTCGGAACGGAATTCCCATTTTGCTCGAGCCTGAGGCCACCATAGAGCCGATCTAAGCTGGGATACATTTCCTGCTCGACTTGCAGCGTCAGTGCCGACCGCGTATAGCAACCGGTCCTCGTCCGTATTTCAGCGATCCTTCCCCATCCGCAGGCGCCTCCGAAAACGTCTCGAAATTCAGCGTTTTCTAGTCGTTGGAACCATCGCGCCATTAGCGAGGTCTCTCCAATCCGATCAAAACAGATTGTGTCGAACACATTCGCGAGAAACTAATCGCCACATGGGGTGTTGAAATCTACAAAAGTTGTCGAAGTGGAAGGGTGAGACGGAAGTTCGGCACTGCAATTGCTGCAACTTTCCTGTAAGCTCGTCCGTCTAATGAGAAACGCCCGTAAGGGTCGGAGGTGAGCGCGATGGCAGAAAAGTTTTCCGTCCTCGAGTTGGCGGCGCTACGGAGCGAACTGCTGTTGGGGTTTGACTCCAAGGACGCCGCCGAGTTGGTCCAGCTCTTCCTGGCTGGACATGGCTACGGTGTTTCCCCCGAAGCTGCCCGTTACGCGGTCAGCCGGGTGGGACTCATGGGCAATACGCTGGAGGTCTTCCAGCGGGAACTGGAGAGCATCGCCCTGGCGATGTAAACGGGCCGGCTCCCCTTGTGCTCGCCGTAAATTCGGCGATGCGGTGACAACAATTCGAAACGGTTTCGCGGTAATGTCCTGCGCCTGACGTCAAAAACTGGACGCCAAGTCGCGAACCTGAAGCGAACAGCAAGCCCGGACTCAATGTTCCGGGCTTGTTCTTTGTGTGGAGCATCCGACGGGACGGCACCCGCACGCGGACAGGCTAGGTTGAGAGCCACCTAACTCCACGCCCGCACCTTCACCCCGCCATTGACTCGCTCCTGTAGCACTCCGGAGAAGAACATATACGGATGCGCCGGATCGAGTTGGCTGGCCGCATCCAACTTGGCTCGCAACTCGGCAGGGATCTCGAAGCTCAGCGCCGCAAGGTTGTCATCAAGCTGCGCCAGCTTGGTCGCCCCAATGATCGTGGAAGTAACGCCCGGCTGCGTCGCCACCCAGTTCAGCGCCACCTGCGCCGCCGGACGGTTTAAGGCTTGCGCAACTTCCATCAAGGCATCGAGAACTTTCCAGTTGCGCTCGGTGAACTTCTTGAAGGCAGGATTGTCCGCCTTCTTCAGCACCTCGAGACGGCTGCCCTGACTGCTCTCCGCACCCTTCTCCCGGTTGTACTTGCCCGCGAGGAATCCGCTGGCCAGTGGGCTCCATGGACAAACTCCCATTCCCAGTTCGCGCGCTGCCGGAATATGTTCGCGCTCGATGGTGCGCTCCACCAGCGAGTATTCCAGTTGCAGCGCAATGATGGGTTCTTTTCCCAGACACTCGGCGAGCGTTTGTCCACGGGCCGCGTACCAAGCCGGCACGTCCGAAAATCCGTAGTAGCGGATCTTGCCCTCGCGCACCAGCGTGCTGAGCGTATCGACCACTTCTTCAATCGGGGTGACCGTGTCCCACACGTGCAACCAGTACAGGTCGAGGTAATCCATTTTGAGGCGACGCAGCGACGACTCCAGCGCGCGATAGATGTTCTTGCGCCCATTGCCGCCGGAGTTGGGATTGCCTTCCTGGGGATTGAAGGTGAACTTGCTGGCAATGACGAGTTTGTCGCGGAGGCCGGCGTCGGCCACAAACGCTCCCAATATCTCTTCGGACTTCCCGCCCGAGTACACATCGGCGCAGTCCAACACGTTGCCGCCATTTTCGACATAGCGTTCGAAGATGCGGCGCGATTCGGCGTCGTCCGATCCCCAACGGTCGTTGCCAAACGTCATGGTGCCGAGCGAGAGCGGGCTGACCCGCAGTCCCGAGCGTCCCAGAGTCACGTATTCATTCAATTGCATGGGGAAATAAGCCTCACCGTAGGAAATGTCGATTGGTTCGATGACGAGCAAGTCGTCGAGGTTGCGAAGCAACATTCGCAAACCACCCACTGACCACTAACCACTAACCACTTCTTATTCGTACCGCAGGCTCTCCACCGGGTCCAGTTGCGCCGCGCGCGCGGCCGGCATGGTGCCGAACAGCACTCCGACTAGCGACGATACCAGCACCGCGATGACGACCGACAGGCCCGAAATCGGGATGCGGTAGTTGGTCAGCAGGCGCACGGAAATGGGCACGGCCATGCCAATGGCGATGCCAAGAAGTCCGCCGATCAGCGAAATGAGAATCGCCTCGGTCAGAAATTGCGCTCGGATTTCCGCGTTGGTAGCTCCTACGGCTTTGCGCACGCCGATTTCCCGGATGCGCGAGTTGACGGTGGCCAGCATGATGTTCATGATGCCGACGCCGCTCACCAGCAACGTCAGCACGGCAATCAGCAGCAGGATGGTGGTGAGAGCGTTGGCAATTTTCCCGGCGACGGCGAGCAACTGCGTCAGGTTCTCGACCTTGTACACCGACTCGGGCCGGTGCCTTGATTTCAGCACTTTTTGAATTTGCTCGGTGGCGCTGGGGATGTCGGACGAATCGGCGACCGAGAAAAACAGGCTCTTGACGGTGTCCGTGGTGGTGAAGAAGCGCGCCACCGTATAGGGAATCAATATGCTGTCGTCGGAAATCTCGGACTGGCCAAAGGTGTCCACCCGCTCGCGAAACGTACCCACCACCACGAAGGGCAATCCACTGAGCTTAATGATGTTTCCCACGGCTGCGTCTGTCGAACCATATAGGGTGTTGGCAAGGTTCTGCGTGATCACCGCCACCTTGCCCCGCGTCTGACTGTCGTTATCTTCCAGGAAACGCCCGGTGAGTACTTCGAGATTGCGCACCCAGAGATACTCCGCCGCCACGCCGAGGACCAGCACATCGCGCTCCCGGCCACCCGGCACGGAAATCTTGTCGTGCAACTCAATCATGGGCGACGACGCTGTGATGTTGGGCACTTGCTGGCGCACAGCGTTCAGGTCGTCGACAGTCATATAGTCATTGGCTGACTCAGCGCTGTAGATCGAGCCTCCCTCGTAGTCGGCCGTGATCATATTGGCGCCGATCGACTGGATCTGCTGCAGCACGTACTGCTTGCCGGTAAGGCCGATGGTCACCACCAGGATCAGAGACGCTGTGCCAATCACCATGCCCAGCGCAGTGAGCGCGAAGCGCACCTTGTTGGTGCGAAACGTCTCGATGGCGACGCTGACCGTCTCGCCCAGCACCAGCTTGGGATATCGCCGTCCGTTCTTGCCGTTGGCCGCCATACCTATGCTGGTTAGACTAACCCTTACGCTCTATCGCTTCAACGTGACGAGATGCACACCGGGCGTCGAGTACTGCCCCCGGCATTCGCGGCCACCGATGCGGTATGATCGGCTTTTGGAGTTCACGACCCTGGCTTAACCACCTCCGATGTCACATCCCTTTTACTGTTCCGCACTCACCGGAATTCTAATAGGCGCCGCAATTGTTGCCGCTTCCGCGGGACCAGCGGCGGCCCAGCAAGACGTCGGCGAGCTGTTCGCCTCCGACGCCAGCGTGAAAGGTTCAGTGGTGCTAGCGAATTCGGGAACGAAGGTAATGAGCGGATCTTCCATCGCTGCGGGAGCCCAATCTGCCACCCTCAAGCTGGAGCGCGGCGGCAGCATGATGATCTGTCCTGGCACGAACCTAGCGATCACCACCTCGCAGAACGGCCGCCAGCTCATGTTCAGTATGGATACCGGCGACATCGAGATGGACTACCCCATCGGCGCCGCCGCCGACAACCTGCTGACCCCTGACTTCCGCCTGCTGCTTCCTGGTCCAGGGCGCCTGCACATTGCGGTGCGCGTCAATCCCAAGGGCGACACCTGCGTGCAGTCGCTGCCGAACAACTCCTCGGCCATCGTGATTTCCGAAGGCATGGGTGATGCGTCGTACCAAGTCAAATCCAACGAGGCCGTGATCTTTAACGGCGGACGCATCAGCGGCGCTGCGCCCACGCGCGAGAGTTGCGGATGTCCCGCGCCTCCGCCCACGCAGTTGGCGAAAGTCACGCCTCCGCCTACGGCTCCGCAACCCGAAGCGCCAAAGTCCGACCCGCCTCCTCCCGAGACCCACATGGTGGTGGACGCGCCCTTCATCTATCGCGCTTCGGATCCGGTCGATCTGACCGAGAACGTTGCTCACCTGAAGTTGGAAAGCAAACCGATGAGCTTTGAACCGATGGTGCTACCTCCGCCGGCAAGCGCGGCGAAGAGTCCCAAGCCGGCAAAGACCGAGGTCGCGGCCAGCGGCCAGAAACCCTCGCAGGAAAAGCATGGGTTCTTTACCAAACTGGGCTCGTTCTTCGCTTCCATCTTCCATTGAAGCAACTAGCCATTGGCCACAAGCGATTAGCTCTCAGCGCGGACCGACCGCTGTCGGGGTTCGTTCGCCTCGAGCGCACAGAGACGCTTCTAGTTAAGGGTGTAATTCGATTGTGGGCGATAACCAAACGGAAGGTTCGGAGGTAGTTGCTGATTGCGAATTGCCAGCCGCTGCTGCTTTCGGTGATAAACTAGCCCTCTCTTATGCCTGAACCTCCTCGTAGCCGCGTATTTCTTTGGGTATTGCTCGGAGGCGGTGCTTTCTTCCTGTTCCTCCTCGCGGTTTTCGCGCTGGTGTACTTCACCGTGCGCACCCAGCAGAAAGATTCCTTCGCCGGATTTGGCGACAAGATCGCCGTGGTTGACCTCGAAGGCGTGATCATGTCGCCCAAGGACACGGTTGAGCAACTCCGCAAGTTCGGCGACGACAGCTCCATCAAGGCCATCATTATTCATGTGAACTCACCGGGCGGAGGAGCGGCCGCCTCTGAGGAGATCTACCGCGAGGTCCTGCGCATTCGCGACGTCAAGAAGAAGCGCATCGTGGCTTCCATCGAGACCGTGGGTGCCAGCGGTGCTTACTATGTCTCGTCAGCGACCAACAAGATTTTCGCGGACCAGGCCTCCGTTGTTGGTTCCATTGGCGTCATCGCAGAGTGGTACAACTACGAAGAACTGCTCAAATGGGCAAAGCTCCAGGCCATAGTCCTCAAGGCCGGCGAATTCAAGGACACGGGCTCGCCAGTGCGCCCAATGACACCCGCCGAACGCGCCTACATGCAGGGCCTGATCGACAACATGCATGGCCAGTTCATTCATTCCGTCGCCGAAGGACGGCACATGAAAGACGCCGATATTTTCCCACTGGCCGATGGCAAGGTTTGGACCGGCGAGCAGGCTGTTCCGTTGAAGCTGATCGACCAGATCGGCGACTTCCGCGCTGCCATTGCAGACACAGCTAAGTCCGTTGGCATCAAGGGCGAACCCACATTGGTGCATCCCGAAAAAGACCGTAAAAGCGTGCTCGACTTGCTTTTCGGCGACGTCTCCGAGTATCTTCCCGACCCGGCGAAGCTCATGCAGACCAACGCCGGCTTCTATTACCTGTGGAAATAGCCCGTCCGGGGAGTAGAGTTGCACGGAAGTGCAACAATAATTTGGACTTGCAATTGTTACGGGAAATTTGAGAGTATCCCTGTTAACCGGTTGAAGGGACCATAGAGGGGCGAACCGCCATGACCAAGGCAGATCTGATCGACGAAGTTTCACGTTTGGCGGAGCTGACCCGCAAAGACAGCGAAGTCATTGTCGAGACTATCTTTGAGAGCGTGGTGCGCTCGTTGCGTGCTGGCGACAAAATTGAGATTCGCGGCTTTGGCAGCTTCCGCACCCGGCAGCGTAAGCCCCGCGTCGGACGCAATCCCAAGACCGGTGACCGCGTCGAGGTCCCCGCCAAAAAGATTCCCTTCTTCAAGCCCAGTAAAGAACTGAAGGACATGGTCAACAGCTATGTCGCGCCGCCCGCCCCCGCAACCCCTCCGATCGAAGGCACAGAAGGACACGGCTAGAAATCACGATAATCCGACCATGACCCAGCCAGATGCGGCTGGGTTTCGCTTGTGTGTAGGGAACATTCTCTAACCACAGCGGCACGGAGTCACCGAATCGCAACGACCCCGGGATACAAGACTTCCAATTCTTCTCTGTGTCTCAGTGTCTCCGTGATGAACTACTCCGGCCGAGTCCCAATCACCGCCATCATCCTGCCGGTCTTGCCGAACTCCGCACGATGCGAGAAGAAGCGTCTCGTGTCGCACGCCGTGCATCCTTCGATGATGGAGATGTGTTCGGGCTGGACCCCAGCAGCTTCGAGCTGTCTCTGGTTCGCCGCCACCAGATCGAGATGAGTCTCCGGCCCCAAATCACCATGTCCGGGAGCGCGCTGATTTAGAAATAGCATTGGATACCTGATGTGAATCGCATTGGAGTCGAACACTTCTTCGAACAGCTCATCGGCATAAGTGAATTGCGATTCGAATTCGGTCCGCACTTCGTCTCCGACGGCATAGCAGCATTTGCGGACGCACGGCCCAATCGCCGCCCGCAGGTCGCTGGTCGTGCTGCCGAACTGGCGGCGCATCTCGCCCACACCTTTCTCGACCACGCGAGCAACGGTTCCACGCCAGCCCGCGTGAAACGCCCCCACTACGCGGCATTTCACATCGGCCACCAGCACCGGAACGCAGTCGGCAGTCTTGATCGCCAGCAAAAGGCCGGGAGTGTTGGTGATCATGCCGTCGCCCGCCAACACCTGTGTTGAGACTGCACTAACGCGGTGGATGATGGCGGAGTGAATCTGCCTGACCTGGACCAATGGCCACAAGCTGCCGTCTTCGTTAACCGCGTCCAGCGCTTTCAGATACAGCGTGCGATTTCGCTCGACGTTGGCGTGGGTATCATCGTGCGTTTGCCCGAGGTTGAGCGTCTTGCCGCCGTAGCAAGTCGAGACGCCACCCTGGCGTGTGCTGAAGCCGTGGACCAGCCAGGGAATCTCGGCCAGCGAGTCGGCGCGAAGAACTTCGATGGTCTTGACAGTGGGTTTGCTGTTCTTACGAGTTTGCTTGGCGGCAGGCGGCACACCCTGATTCTAGCTACAATCGACTCGCAATGCTGCTCTACTACATCACCGATCGCACGGGATTCGCGGGCACCGACGCTGAACAACGCGCCGCGTTGATCCGCCGCATCGCCGACGCCGCACGCGCCGGGGTCGATTGCATCCAACTGCGCGAAAAAGATCTGATTGCCGCTAAACTGGAACTCCTCGCGCGGGAGGCGCTGCGCGTCGTGCGCGACAATTCGGCGACGACGAAGCTACTGATCAACACCCGCGCTGACATCGCGCTCGAAGTTGGCGCCGATGGCGTTCACCTGCCCGCGGACTCACCGCCCCCTTCTGAGGTCCGCGACAACTGGTTGCGCCACACGAATTGCGAGCCGCTCGTCGGCGTCTCGGCTCACACCATCGGCGATGTTGAACACGCCGAGTCGGACGGTGCAGACTTCGCCGTCTTCGCTCCTGTATTTGAAAAGGTAGCGGCCGGGACAAAGGGAATTGGGCTGAACGTACTGCGCGAAGCATGCGCTGGGGCGCGCATCCCGGTTCTTGCGCTGGGCGGCGTCAACCTGGCCAACGCACGCGCGTGTCTCGACGCAGGAGCTGCTGGAATCGCCGGCATCCGGCTGTTTCAGCACGGCGACGTGGCGGAGACGGTGCATCAGTTGCGCGAAGTGGCAACATCCAGCAGAGCCAACAGACACGTGACCTAGTTCGTGACTTCGCTGGCGATTTTGCGCAGAACCACGTTCACGAGCGATAGCAGGATGGCTCCCAGGAATGCCGCCAGGAATCCGCTGACCATGAACTCCGGCGCCAGGAAATGGGACGCAACCATCAACATGAACGCATTCACCACCCACCAGAACACGCCGAGGGTCAGCAGTGTGAGCGGTAACGTAATCAGCTTCAGCAGAAAGCCCAGCGTGGCATTAATCAAGCCAATCACGACCGCCGCGATCAGCGCTGCCTTGAATCCTTCGAGGTGAAACCCGGGCACGAGGTACGACACAATCAGCAATGCAATCGCGCTCAGCAACCAGTTCAACAGTAGACGCATCGATATCCTCTCCACTCAAGGGTGACTTTGAAATGCCGCTTCATGATACCTGATAGACCGCGACGATCACCACGAACGGCCAACGCGATTTGAACATTACTGTCCATTCGACGTATAAACCTAAGGCGACCTATGAAACCCTCCCTGTGCGTTCTACCCATCCTGCTGAACATCGTCTTCGCCACTAGCCTGGTTGCGCAACAAGGCCAGTCTCCCCTCCCTGCCCTGCCGCCCGACATCCCGAAAGATGCAACCATCTGGATGCTGCTGATGGACAAGACTCCTGCGGGACAGGATGCGGTGTGGACCACGCCCGATGGCGCTGTGCACGAGTTCTTCCAGTTCAACGATCGAGGGCGCGGGCCAAAGACGTACTCCACCTACCGTCTCGACAGCCGCGGCATCGTTATCTTCGAAGAGACCAGCGGCGTTGACTACATGAAGAACTCAGTCAGCGAAAACTTTAGCGTGAAAGACAGCACCGCAAGTTGGAAGAGCCAGGTGGAGGACGGGCACGAAGCCAATCCCGCCGGACGCTTCTTCGTCGGTCTCGACGCCGGTCCGGCCAGCACATTCCTGCTGGCCCAGGGCCTAATGAAGAACGGCGGCAAATTGTCGCTGCTACCCGGAGGGGAAGCCAGCCTGCGTGAACTGAAGACCGTACCGGTTGAGGCGAACGGCAAGAAAGTAAACGCAACCCTCTACCAGGTCGAAGGCCTCGACTTCAGCCCAACCTACCTTTGGTGCGACGAGCAACGCAATGCGCTTGCCGTGGTGCAAGGTTGGTCGGGCCTGATACGAGTCGGCTTCGAGAGCACATTCGCGACCCTCTATAAGACACAGGATGAAATCCAGTCGGCGCGCTCGGCGGACCTGGCGAAGCACCTGATCCACCATCCCGCCGGTGATCTCGTCATCAAGAACGTCACGATTTTTGATTCCGCGACTGCGAAAACCGTCCCCGCTCAGCGCGTGACGGTGCGTGGCGAGCGCATCGTCAGCGTCGAAGCCGAAAGTGGGCAGCCGACGGCATCCGACACGCAAGTCATCGAAGGCTCGGGCAAGATGCTCCTTCCCGGCCTGTGGGACATGCACCAGCACCTCTATCCCGACAACGCTCTCCTCGACATCGCCGCTGGAATCACGACGGCGCGCGATCTCGCTAACTCCATCGACGAGTTGGGCAGACTCAAGAAACACATCGAGCAGGGAGAGCAGGTAGGCCCGCGCATCTTGCTCGCCGGATTTATCGACGGTCCCGGCCCCTTCGAAGGACCGATAAAAGTCCTCGCCGCCACTCCGGAAGAGGCGCGGCAGCGCGTCGATGACTATGCCAAGCTCGGTTACGTGCAGATCAAAATCTACAGCTCGGTGAAGCCCGAGCTCGTGCCTGTCATCATCGAAGAAGCGCACAAACTCGGGCTCCGCGTCAGCGGACACGTGCCCTCGGGCATGACCGCCGACCAGTTCGTGCGTGATGGCGCCGACGAAATCCAGCACATGAATTTCGTCTTCCTCAACTTCATGCCCGACGTCAAGGAAACGCGCACTCCGGCGCGCTTCATCGAGCCGGGCAAGCGCGCCGCCGCACTGGATTTGAATTCGCCGCAAGTGAACCAATTCATCGCCCTGCTGAAGGAGCACCACACCGTCATCGATCCCACCATGACGATCTGGGAGGCGACCTACACGGATCGTCCGGGAAAGATCGCGCGGCAGGACGCGTTCATCTACGATCGCCTGCCGCTGCAGGCACAACGTGGCTCGAAGACTGCGGGCGAGGCGCTGCCCACACCTGATACCGCCACCGATCAGATCTATCGCGCGTCCTACGCGAACTTTGTGCGCATGGTGAAGAAGCTCTATGACAATGGCATCACCGTCGTTGCCGGAACCGATTTAAACAATGGATATGCTCTGCACCGCGAACTGGAGATATACAATCAGGCGGGAATTCCGGCGCCCGAGGTGCTGCGCATGGCTACGCTCACCGCTGCACAGATCATGAAGCGCAACGCCGATCTCGGCTCCATCGCCACCGGCAAACTGGCGGACATGATTCTGGTGACCGGCGATCCCACAACCAACATCAGCGACATTCGCAAAATTGAAACGGTCATCAAGGGCGGAGCCGTGATGTATCCCGCCGAGTTGTATCCGGCTATGGGAGTCAGCGCGCACTAGCCGGCGGCACATCATCTGGGATAATGCTGGAAGAGGACAGCCTTCATGCCCGACGCCATCGGCCAGTTCGCCAATGCCAAGTACTTCAGTTTGGAGACCTTTCGTAAAACCGGCATAGGCGTGCGCACACCGGTGTGGTTCGCCGAAGATCCGACGCAGAGGCCACGCACTGTCTTTTACGTGTACACGCTACCCGACTCCGGCAAGTCCAAGCGCATTCGCAATAATCCCAAAGTGCGCATCGCGCCGTGCAACATGCGTGGCGCCCTGCGCGGAGCATGGGTTGACGCTCGTGCCCGCATCTGCAACGGTGACGAGGTCGCCAAGGGCCAGTCGTTGCTGAACCAGAAGTACGGTCTCCCCAAACGACTCGGCGATTTCTTCAGCCGTCTGCGCGGCCGCACCCAAATCGTGTTGGCCATCGAGATCACATGATCGCGCATCTCTGACTGCGATTCGCGCCGGCGCGAAAAGGCCATCAGCACCTCTGCCGATGGCCTTTACAATTGCTGCTATCTCTCCCTGGTTACGCCGACAGCTTGCGCCGCAGCGCTCCGGCGAGTCCAACCAGTCCCGTACCCAACATAAGGAACGTCGAGGGTTCGGGCGATACTGCATTCTCGAACTGGCCACCCAGAAACGCGTCGGCGGCTGTGGTCGGGTGGAAGCCATCCCAGAAAAGGTACTGGTTTGGATTCAAGCAAACAGTGACGCCGTCGAAACAAGGTGAGCTCACATTGGTAAAGCCGTAGGCGCCAGGGTTGTTAACGACCTGGTGCATGAACCCGAAGGTGTCAAAGTAGATGACGCCGTTCGGAAGCAGGGTAGTGAGCTCGTGGTTGAAATACAGACTGAGGGCGGTGGCGCCCGTGTTGCCGTAGTAGTCCGGCGTCAGACCGAGGTCGGGCATACCGGGCACCAGGATGTGCTGCGCCCCCGCGCCCTGCAGCGCGCCCACGATGGACAGCAGGTTGGCAACCGCGGCGTCCGCGGTTGTGGTTGTGAAACCATTCGTCAGAAAATCGTTGGGGCCTCCCCACACCATAAACAGCGAGGAGGATGCAATCGGAGTGATCGTGCTCCACGACATGCCTACTTGAGGTCCCATCCCCGGGAAGCCATGCAGGCCGAAAGAGGTCTGAGTTCCGCCATCGGAGTAGTTGCCTAAGCCAGTCGTCGCCCCGATCCAGGCGAAGCCGAGCAGCGGCGAGTTCAAGCCCTGGGCCAGATACTCAACTGCAACCGGCCCATTCGAATTGCGGCCTTGCCAGTAGGGGGGCGGCGGATATCCGCTGACGCCATAAAGGTTGCCATTGTCCGACAGACTGTCTCCGTAGACTACGACGGCCGTATATGCGCCTGCGCTGGCGATAGTGGTTAACGCAAGAAGAATGACCGTCAACATGGTGAAGTAAGCGAATTTATGATGGTGCATGATGATCTCCTGAACTACGGCAGTTAAGGGGACGGAGCCGGCGGTTGATAGTCGGCGGGGCGACAACCGGCTTGCGGTGAGGAAGTACGTGGGCCCAGTCCGTTAAAAACTAGCGTAAAGAACCAACGTCCGTCGGTTCCCTGTTTTGCCCGAACTCGACCAGCTGCTCGGGGTAACGAAGAAAGTATAGCAGCCGAGAATTTCTAAACGGTCTGCAGTGAAGAATCCGCGCTAGTTCAGGACGGGGACATGCGGCGTGCGCTCGAAAGAACCCAAGCGCCATCTGAACGAACTGATTCGCAGCGTCGAAGAAGATCGGCCCATGCCCGCCGTTCGGCACTACCCATAATGCAGAGCGCGGAATGGCACGATACATGTCGACCGCCATCTCTAGCGGATAGAGCGGGTCGCGATCACCATACACGATGAGCGTGCGCGCTCGAACTGCTTACAAATCTGCTGGAGTGAAGTTCATATCGTCGTAACTGTCCTTCATGTGTGTGCCCACTCCCACAATGCGACGATCTGCTCGTCACCCAGCTTGTGACGGCGACGCATCTTCTCCCACTCTGCCGCCGGCTGATTTTCTGCTGTCGGCACCGCAGCCATGATTCGGCCTCATAGCTTGCAGTACAGAAAATACTAGCCGACCTGCAGTCTCGTGCGTGTCATCGCAATGTAAAATCCAGCGAGACCCTACAATATTCGCACCCCCTCATTCGTCTACATCTGTAGATGAAGCACGCGGCGAGCCTGGATCTGATGAGCCTCAAACAGGACCGGCGGATCACCGAAGCGGTCAAGCAGGAGCAGTCCCGGTTGCGCAACTTCATCCGGCGGCGGGTGCCTGACCCGCGCGATGCGGAAGACATTCTGCAGGACGTCCTCTACGCGCTGGTCGAGGCCAATCGACTGCTGATGCCCATCGACCACCTGACCGGCTGGCTGTATCGCGTGGCGCGCAACCGCATCATCGACCTCTTCCGCAAGAAGAAGCCGGAGAGCTTGAACGATGCGGTCGTAGCCGGGGAGGAAGAGTCGCTGACGCTGGAAGACTTGCTGCCCTCGCCCGATGCTGGGCCGGATGCGCTGTACGTCCGCAGTGTACTGATCGAGGAGTTGGAGGATGCGCTCGACGAGTTGCCCGAGGAACAGCGTGAGGTGTTCGTGGGACACGAGATCGAGGGTCGCAGCTTCCAGGAGATGTCCGCCGCAAGCGGAGTGAGCGTGAACACGTTGCTGTCGCGCAAACGCTATGCGGTACTGCATCTACGCGACAGATTACAGAGCATTTACGACGAACTGACGAAAGCATGAGGTACCAAGATGAAGAGGAAAGCGAGATTGTTTTTCATTGCTCCGGCGGCGATTGTGGGGATCACGCTGTTCATGGGCATCGGCGGCTGGATTGTGATGCACCTGTGGAACTGGCTGCTGCCCGGGATCTTCGGCTGGCGCATGATCACCTTTTGGCAGGCGCTGGGCATGCTGGTGCTGTGCCGCATCCTGTTCGGCAACCATAGCTGGCGCGGCGGTCCGCGTTCCAGTATGCGAGAGCGCATGCGCGAACGCATGGGCGCACGCTGGCCAGAGATGACGCCCGAGCAGCGCGAGAAAATGCGGCAACGTTGGGCCACGGTATGCGGGTTCGAGCCACCCGCGAACGAGAACACGGAGTCATGAGCAAAGCCCCGCTCGCGCAAAACAAGAAAAGAAGCTTGATTGGGGCATCCGCATAAGGTGTAACGATGTAGGCTCGCGCTTCGTATTACCAAGTGAGGAAGCGAGGAACTTGCCATGCACCCAACCGACAAAGCTGCACGCATCGCGGGGGCGGTATATCTATCCATGGTGGTCACCGGCCCCTTCAGCCTCATGTACGTTCCCGGCAAGCTGATCGTGACGGGGAACGCCACCGCGACCGCCAGCAACTTCCTGGCTCACGAGACTCTGTTCCGTTTCGGCATCGTCGCTGACATGATCGGTACGGTCATTTTTATCTGCGTGGGCATCGCTCTCTACCGACTGCTTAGCGCCGTGAACAGGACGCAAGCTTGGCTGATGGTGGCCTTCGTTCTGGTCTCGGCCGCCGTCGGGTTCATGAATGTGCTGAATGACATCGCAGCGTTCACCCTCTTCCGCGGCGGCGATTTCCTCGCAGTATTCCAGAAGCCCCAACTGGATTCCCTGGGCATGCTGTTCCTCCGCCTGCATCACCAGGGACTCGTGATCGACGAGCTCTTTTGGGGTTTGTGGCTTTTGCCCTTCGGCATCCTCGTATATCAGTCGCGTTTCCTTCCCCGCATCCTGGGCGTTTGGCTGATCGTCAACTGCTTCGCCTACGTGGTTATCAGCCTCACGGGCATATTCTCGCCGGAACACTACAGCACGGTCTTTTACGTGTCCCAACCAGCCCTCTTCGGAGAGATCGCGATCATGCTGTGGCTCTTGATCAAGGGCGCCAAGATGGAACGGTTGCCAGTACCCGCTGCATGAGGAATCGACGACCCGAGTTCCCACTCAGGCAAAGGAAGCTTGCGTGGAGCACCCGGCGATCTTTGAGAGGTGGACGCTACCTTTTCTCCACGCGGGCAGGATCGCGCGGCAATGTCGACGCCAGGGCGAGTGCAGCTCCGGCGTAGAGCAAGGTGTCGGCGACGTAATTGATCGCCTCATTGAACTCCGGCGCTGATCCGCGGGCGAGGATCAACATAGCCAGATATGGGAACAGAGTGAGGACGGTCATTAATGCGCCAATCGAGGCGGCGGCTATCCGAGGTTTTTTGTTCAGGGCCAAGGCAATTCCAGCGGCCAGCAGGACCACTCCCGCGAGGTAAGCCCATACGCTGGGGAAGGGAACCCAGGATGGCATCTTCAGCTCCAAAGGAACCCCTGGCGCAAAGTCGGGATGAAGAAAATGTTGTGCGCCATAAAAGATGGCAGCAATCGCTATGACCATACGCCCGAATAAAATCATCCATTTTGATAGCTGCGGCGACGAGGCGCGACTGTGCAGTCCGGCGAGAGCCCATGCGCCTGCGCAGAAAGAGAGATCTCGTAGCGCGTAGGTCCAACCGAATCGACCATGGGGATGCCTGAGCGCAGACGGCAGATAAATCATGCAGACAAATAGAAAGAACATCAATCCGAGCAGGGTGGACGACAAGCGTACGAACTTCCTGAAAGTAAGACTAGTCGCTGCGGCGAGCAGCGCGCAGCCGATAAAATACGGCCAAAACCAGCGCGCCGGCATGTAAGACGGAACCATACTCCCCACAAACTCGGGGCCGCGGAAATGCTCGGGTGCGAACACAGCGAGTGGAACGGCGATGAAGACAGCGCCCAAGGTCATGAGTTTGTCCCAGCCGCGAGCCGCACTGATCTCTTTGCGAAGTATGAAAACTCCGGCGACAAGATAGAAAATCCCGGCAAAACCCATCCAGAAATTTGTTGAGGAAAGCATCAGAACCTCTTTGGCGAAGGTGCTGGGCGGAGATTATATCCCGGCTGGTGGCACACAATTGCCACATCGGGCAATCGTAGTGGCGTCTGCTATTAGGCACGCGGAGAGGGGCTGGGGTCCGGCGAGACGGTGTGATATCGTGCCATCTTCGAGAACAACAAGGAAATTCCGGTCCGTTGAGATCGAGCGCCACTCTGCCCGTGAGACAGAAATTTGAGTTGGGGGAAATCGATGCCTAGAACGTCACAGTCGTCCATGCATCCACTCTCGTATCGCAATCGTGTACCAAGAATCGCCTGCTTCAAGCTCGCCGAGACGCCGATGGGCGTGGACTTCGATGCCCTGATCGCCGCCATGCAGAAATTCGTCGACGACCATCTAGCGCCGGTCTGGGGCACGCCGGCCAAACTGGTGAAGTCCAAAGGCTTCCTGAAGGGCGCATGGGCCATAGCGTTTCTCGACAGTGAAAGGGACGCTTCCCTGGAGGGTTATCACGACGTGACTCCGGAGGGCCTGCCGATGTCGAAGGTGTTCGTCAAGAACATCCTGAAGCTAAAGGACCAGGTGAGCGTTGCTGCCTCGCACGAGTTGGCCGAGATGCTGATTGATCCGGCGGCGAACCTCTACTCCACGGGGCCCAAGAAGAACCGCCTGTATGACTACGAAGTGGCCGACCCGGTGGAAGAGCTGTTCTTCAAGGTGGACGGAATTCCCATGACGGACTTCGTGTATCCCTCGTACTTCGAGACCTTCCACAAGCGAGGATCGACCCGCTTCGACCACATGAATACTCTGGATATGCCATTCCAACTGCACGAAGGCGGCTACCAGAGCTATTTCAGCGGCGGGAAAGAGAGGACGGCCTGGGGTTCGAAGACCAAGGAGGTCCGTTTTAAGCAAGAAGACCGCCGAGGACATCGCAGCAGCTTTCGACGCAAGACAAAAAGGAAAGTGTCGAAAGGTGTGGTTCGTTAGAGTTATGCGACAGCCCAGAGGGACTCCTCCTTGGGGCGCCAGCACCTCAACAAAAGCCATCAGCCTGATCCCGCTGCTATGATTCTCGGGTGACGCACATCGGAATTTCGTTCCATGAAATAGCGTCGCGTGCGGCTGCTGTCCTGTACCGCGGGTGCGGTGGAACAGTTCCTTATTCACGGTAAGAGGAGGATTCATCATGAGCGATCGTGAAACCAACGGAGCATTGATTGCTATTCTTGAGATTCTGAAACAAGAAGCAGAGTACCTGCAGCGCCAGCATGGATGGCTGATTGCGGTAGCAGAAACGATTGAGAAGCATCCGGAATTCGCGTCGCTCCTGAAGCAGCACCCATTCTACGATTCCAGCCCTCGTCCCTCCCTTCAAAAGGTTGCAGGGCTGACTGAGAAGATCGACGCGCTCATTCAGCAGTTGAAACAGAAGTAAGCGCCGGTGCCACCCCACCAGCCGAACCTTTGTGACCCAAGAGAAGCCCCGCCCTACCTCCGGTAGAACGGGGCACCCAAGTTGAGTTTTGCGTCGCCCGGGCCACCCGGCGATGACGTCACCGTTTTCACTTGCGCCATCCGCCTGCTCCAATCAGTGGCGAATGATTACCACCAGCCCGCGACCATCGGATACATCGTAATAAGCACTACTGCAACCCAAAATAGAACAAACCCGAGGGACAGCAGCGTCATCATAAGCGTCACCGATGGCTTCAAGAGAACCGATTTCGAGTAAAGGTGATGGAGTTTACCCCGCTTTCGAAACTCAAGGCTTTGGCGTACGTCCTCCTGAACAGTTTCCCAGTCCGCCGAGAAGAGGTTCATATCCGATCGAAGTTCTCTCTCCGTCAGATTCAACCTATATTCCCACCGACTCTGCCAAAATTTGCTGCCCAGATTAACCGCAACCCATAAAGCGGCTACCACAAGTCCCAGAATGGCCAGGGGTAAACCGTATCGGCCGTCTTTTAACGAAAAGAATCCTGCGGCAATTGCCGTGGTCATGACCAGGAAATAATTCGACCTCTGCCAAAACAGATTGATTTCTAGGTTTCGCGTCTCTCTTGCTACTCGATACGCCTCTAGTTTCAGGATTTCGTCGGGATTTTCACTCATTCTGTTCGTTCACTCCCAGCCGAAGAGCCTTGCATAAACTTTCTTCGCGTTTGTCAGGCACAAGTAAACGGCCACCGAGGAATATCCTCGATGGCCTCTGTAACATCAGCAATAACAAAAGGGCTCCAGGTTAAGGTTCATACCTTTACCTTTTCCTTCGATTCCTCCATGTCACGCATGACCTCTGCGATGGTGCCCGGATAGATGCGCAGTGCATCGTATGCGCCGGCAGAGCGCCCCATTTGCATCGGATCGCTATCAACGCTGCGAAACTGTGTGACTGCCTTTGCAATCATCTCGGTGGGCTTGAAGAGATCTGGCTTCGAGACTACCCACTTACTCGGTGCCTTCTCGACGACGAACTCGCTCATCGCTCCGACAAGCGGAAATACCAAGCCTGGCGAGACCCAGACGATCTTTCCCGCTTTGTCACGACGGCAAGCACGACCGCCCTTCTTTGTTTCCTCCCAAACGTGATGCCCATTCCAGCCCTCATGCCGCTCCCAGTACTCGTACTCCGCGATGGCATAAGGAGCCATCTCAATAGTAAATTGATACTTTCGGCGAGCAGCCTCAGCGCCCGGATACACGGGGTCTTCGACCTTGTCTTTTAGCTCGTACCATTCCGAGAAGTCGGTTAAACACTGCTCAGGATTCTTGTACGGCCGCAGCTTCTCTGCGGCGGATTCACTTCCGGAAATAGCGGAAGGCATCAACAAGCGAGTGTATTGTAAGATTTTTCGAGTGTCGTAAACATTCTCGTCAGTTTCCTTTTTCCGGATCTGAATCTCGGGTCGTACTTTCTTGATGCTCGCCTCAAGCTCATCCAAGTGACCACGGGCTCCGGCCTGTGAAATCGATTTCACAGGGGTTGCTGTGTTTCTCGCGATCGCCGTCTCGACCACCTCGCCTAAGTCGGGGTCGACGATAAACTCAGCGCGCACGTAGAACGGTGGATCTTCCGAGCCGTTCGGGAGCTGGTCTCCATACGTTTCCTGCACCCATTTGCGAATCTCACCCTGAGATTGAGCCCCGTTCAAGATACTTGGGTCAGTCAACCTGATTAATTTCTTATTGTCGTCGACCTCGATGTGCGTGGCGCCCACCACGAACCCGCTGTTGCGAGTTATGAATCGCTGCGGCTCAGTCTGGATGGTCCCCCGGATTGCGTCATGAACGCGATTCCGCTTCTTTGGATTGTATTCAGCGAGGTAGGCACGAAGGTTCTCTCTTGTATCCAGCTTCAGAATTTCGAAAGCAGAGAGGTTGCCGACAAACGATTTGACCCCGGTTAACGTCTCGTCAGGGCTGGTGGTGTTACGGAGGAGTTGATAGGACAGTTGCACACTCGAGGGTGTGTGCGACCCGACAGCGTTAGCCATTGTAAGTTTCCTCTGAGTCGCTGTCTCTTGGGAGGAACCGCATCAGCGATTCTCCACGACAGACGACTGAACGTAGGATAGTACCCAAGCGATTTCGGCGTCAAGTGAGATTTTGGCGCAAAAGGAAACGGCCCCATGTTTTGACATGAGGCCGTTATTTATGTCGGCGAGGACGAAGAACAGTTGTCGGTGGGCAGTGGTCGGTTGTCAGAAAAAGCAGATCCCTCGGTCGCCGCGGCGACCTCGTGATGACAAACGAGAAAATACGCTCGACGCGGCGCTAAAGCACCGCTCTTCCACCTATGGAGCCGCTTTGCGGCACGACTGGAGTCGTCTGCGGTAAAATCACCGGCATCATTGATGTGGCCCGGATGCGGCGAAGTCTAATCTGCCAACTTCCCCTGCCCAGACTAAGAGAATAAGGACAACATAATGAAATCGATCGCGGCCGGTACAGCCGGTGTCAGTCTGGTGGTGCTGCTTTTTGCAGCGGCTTGCTATGCCGACAGCGGCTCGTCCGCGTCCGACTCAAACATTACAGATGCCATGGTGCCGGCGCTGTTTCTCATTCTCGTCCTGGTGCCGCTTCTGCTTTTCATTGTCCGGCGATTGATGATCCGGCAGGTCACCCAGCAGATGATGGCTGCCTCGCCTGAGCAGGAGGCTGTGATCATCGAGGAATTACAGGCGCCCGAGGAAGACGCCGGCATCCTGCCTCAGATTTCTCTCGACGAAGCCGATCTGACAACCAACGAGATGTCGGAGCTGTGCCGGCGGCGGGAGCAATCCGAGCAGCGACTCTTTCGCCAAACCGCACTGGCTGACCTTGGCATCGCCGTGGTGTACGCCGTGGTGGCGGCGGCGACCCGAAACGTTCCGTTATTCCTGGTGGGCCTGGGCTTCTTCCTGTTCACCGTTATGCGTTACCTGCTGCATCGTAAACGGTTCCGGGCCTTCGACCTGTCCCGCTCGCGAAAGCGCCAGCGGTTCTACCAGAGGATGGCGCGGGTACGCCGGATCATCTTCTTCCTGCTTTCCCGGGCACTGGCGCCTCGGTCTCAAACGTGGAGTACGCGCCCGAGGTCTTGCGTGGGATCTTCGGGCTCCGTATGAGGCTGGTGCTCTCGGTCGCGATGATTGCGGGCACGGCGATCGGCGGCATTCTCGTCCTGCCAGATCAAGGGCTGGTCGGCGTGTCCCTGTTCTTCGTTGCCGCGCTGCACGCCGGCGTTTTTGCGGTGCTCGCGCTGAGGATGCGCGAGATCCCGGGTATCAAGCTGCTGATCCTGCGGGTATTCAACATTGACGCGACATCGTCGTTCACCTTCAGCGGGCTGATGGGATACTGGCGTCATTTCGGCAATTACTTCACGGTCGTGGATGCATCCTTGCTCAGACAGGATTATGCGCACCGCAAGTGGTCGGACGCGTTTTTGATTTTGTCTTCCTACGTCGTGCTGTTGCTGCCATCAACTAGCATCATGGCTCGTTATCACCTCGATCGCGGCCCGCTAGGCTGGTTTTGGTGCTGCCTGGTCGTGATTGTGCTGGCTTTGCTGCCTGCGTGGGCCTTTCTTGCGATTGAAAGGCGCCGCATCGCCGGACGCTTCGTGCGCAACCGCGAGCAACTGCTGGGGGAGTTGCAGCAACTCAAACGTTACCCCCGGCATCTGGATCTGAGCTTCCAACATATACAAGCCAATTGCCATGACAATACATGGTTCATGGCGGTCGTAGAGTTCGCGAGATGCGCCGATGTCGTGTTGATGGACCTTCGCGGCTACTCGGACCAACGCAAGGGCTGTCAGAAAGAAGTGGACTTCCTGTTCGATGTAGTGCCGGTAGAGCGCCTTCTCTTCGTGGTTGACACTGCCACTGACTCGGGCCTGGTTCAGGCCATGCTGGTGGAGCGCTGGCGGCATCTGCGGCACACGTCACCCAACTTGCGACTAACCGCTCCGGTGATCCACGTGTACCTGGCTCGGGACAATGACGAGCGCGATATGCAAGCCCTGCTCGACAGGCTGATCGCGACCGCGGAGGATCCGACGGAGGCCCGCCTCTCGACCCTTGCTAAGGTTACTTAGGCGTCGATGCGTAGGGGTGTATCTCGGCGCAAAAGGAAACGGCCCCATGTTGTTCACATGAGGCCGTTATTTATGTCGGCGACGACCTACTCTCCCACACACTTTCGCGTGCAGTACAATCGGCCCTGCGGGGCTTGACTTCCGTGTTCGGGATGGGAACGGGTATTTCCCCCACGGTAAAATCACCGGCTTCGTGGACGTGGGAGCGATGGATTGCGCCGCTCGGTCCCTCAGCGTGGGATGCACGCAGGACCTGTTACGTCGATCTTGGAAAGAACATTCGCCTGGAGCCGGGGCTAAAGCCCCGAATCATGATGGTGACCGGTGACGCGGACCTAAAGGTCCGCTCTACCAGTTGATACAGATCCGAGGATCCGATCTACCGGCTAAAGCAGACTCAAGAGTCCGCTTTATCACCGCCACGCATCATGCGGGCGATCTCTCACAACTGAATAGCATCAGGAATACAGGACTGGATCTCCGTCGAGATCCGTACACGCTGGCAGGTTCGCCAGGTGCGCCAAGTAAATTTTATGGTCAAGCCGAACGGGCGATTAGTACTGGTAAGCTTCACGCATTACTGCGCTTTCACACCCAGCCTATCAAACACGTAGTCTTCGTGTGCCCTTCTTCACCCTTTTGGGTTGGGAGATCTCATCTTGAGGAGTGCTTCACGCTTATATGCATTCAGCGTTTATCACAACCGAACTTCGCTACCCAGCCGTGCCATTGGCATGACAGCTGGAACACAAGAGGTTCGTCCATCCCGGTCCTCTCGTACTAAGGACAGGCCCTCTCAAATCTCCTACGCCCACATCAGATAGGGACCGAACTGTCTCGCGACGTTCTGAACCCAGCTCACGTACCGCTTTAATAGGCGAACAGCCTAACCCTTGGAACCTTCTACAGCTCCAGGATGCGATGAGCCGACATCGAGGTGCCAAACCGCTGCGTCGATATGAACTCTTGGCAGCGATCAGCCTGTTATCCCCGGCGTACCTTTTATCCGTTGAGCGATGGCCCTTCCATACAGAACCACCGGATCACTAAGGCCTGCTTTCGCATCTGCTCGACTTGTAGGTCTCGCAGTTAACCACACTTATGCCTTTGCACTCGACGGCTGATTTCCAAACAGCCTGAGTGTAGCTTCGCGCGCCTCCGTTACAATTTAGGAGGCGACCGCCCCAGTCAAACTACCCGCCTTACTATGTCCCTTTCCCGGATTACGGGAAGAGGTTAGAACCACAGCACTCACAGGGTGGTATCTCACCGTTGGCTCCTCCGAACCCAAGAGTCCGAAATCAAAGCCTCCCACCTATCCTGCGCAGCGAAAACCATAGTTCATAGTAAAGGTATAGTAAAGGTGCACGGGGTCTTTCCGTCTAGATGCGGGTAACCGGCATCTTCACCGGTACTACAAGTTCGCCGAGTCGCTCGTTAAGACAGTCGCACGATCGTTACGCCATTCGTGCAGGTCGGAACTTACCCGACAAGGAATTTCGCTACCTTAGGACCGTTATAGTTACGGCCGCCGTTCACCGGGGCTTCAGTTCGCAGCTTCACCTTGCGGTTGACCGCTCCCTTTAACCTTCCGGCACCGGGCAGGCGTCAGCCCCTATACGTCGTTTTCGACTTTGCAGAGACCTGTGTTTTTGTTAAACAGTCGCCGTGCGCGTTTCACTGCGGCCCCCTCGCGCTTTTAACACGCTACCGGGGCACCCCTTCTCCCGAAGTTACGGGGTTAATTTGCCGAGTTCCTGAACGAGCGTTCTCTCGAGCGCCTTTGGATATTCTCCTCGTCTACCTGTGTCGGTTTGAGGTACGGTTCCCTGCTGTTCTCCTTAGAGGTTTTTCTTGGCAGCGTGAACTCGGTGCGTTTCGTCCATACGGACTACTCCTCTGCGTCTCACCGTTGAATGTCTCTCCGGATTTGCCTGGAGAAACCGGCTTACACGCATTGAACCTGATAGCCATAACAGGCTGCACTTATCCTTCTGCGTCACCCCATCGTAATAACGACCAGCTGGGAGTTCCGGAATATTAACCGGATGTCCATCGACTACGCCTTTCGGCCTCGCCTTAGGGACCGACTAACCCTGAGCGGATTAACCTTCCTCAGGAAACCTTAGACTTTCGGCGCGGAGGGTTCTCACCTCCGTTATCGCTACTTATGCCGGCAGGGTCTCTTCTCAACAGTCCACCAGTCTTTTCAGTCTGGCTTCAAACCGTTGGGAATGCTCTCCTACCACGCACCGCTGTGAAGCGATGCATTCGCTGCTTCGGTAACAAGCTTAAGCCCCGTTAAATTGTCGGCACCGGACCGCTTGACCAGTGAGCTATTACGCTTTCTTTAAAGGATGGCTGCTTCTAAGCCAACCTCCTGGCTGTCTGGGCGTTCCGACTTCCTTTCCCACTTAGCTTGTATTTTGGGACCTTAGCAGGCGATCTGGACTGTTTTCCTCTCG